>Ga0272442_10004683_pt1 | contig 18570 bp, 15 predicted proteins | sample SSMForm2O_FD_200262 | JGI IMG/M metagenome (GOLD analysis project Ga0272442, IMG submission 200262) | Marine sediment archaeal communities from Little Sippewissett salt marsh, Falmouth, MA, United States - SSM-Form-2O | ecosystem: Environmental > Aquatic > Marine > Wetlands > Sediment ... | reverse complement strand
CTGTTCGAGGGGGGCTTCAATCAGTGGTTTGCGAGGGACGGCTGCAAAAGATGGAGGGGATGCCTTTGGTGGTTATGGATTGTGCCCACAGTAGGATCTCGGCACAGTGCTTGAGGCAATCCATGGAGGAAATGTTTGAGGAGTGGAGGCCGAAAATCGGCTTGGTGGGTTTTTTGAAGGACAAGGACTATCCTGCCTTTCTGGAAGCGTTGTCGCCTGTGATGGACGGGTGGGTCGTGACGGAACCAGACAGCCCGCGAGCCAGGGGAGGGGAAGAGGTGCTGGAGTTTTTGACGCAGAGATATGGGAAGAAGGCACAGGTTCGATCCGCTGGGGACGCGTTGTGTGCTGCCAAGAAGGACGCTGGACCAGGAGGCATGGTGCTGGTCACCGGTTCAATGTATTTGGTGGGAGAAATGCTTAGACAGGCTGGGAAAAGGGAAGTAGAGGAAGCGGAGAGCGCGTAGGCTCAGAAATGACAAGGGACGGTAGGATACAGGATCCCGCCGTCCCTTGCGCTTGGAAGTAGGCGGCTACTTCACATTCTTGGTAGGAACAGAAAGGCTACTTTTTCTTCGCTCTTTTCTTTGCAGCCTTTTTCTTCGTGGCCTTCTTCTTCGTGGCCTTTTTCTTCGTGGCCTTTTTCTTCGTGGCCTTCTTCTTCGTGGCCTTCTTCTTGGTGGCTCTCTTCTTCGTGGCTCTCTTCTTCGTGGCTCTCTTCTTCGTGACCTTCTTCTTCGTGGCTCTCTTCTTCGTGGCCTTTTTCTTCGTGGCCTTCTTCTTTGCGGTAGCCATCTCTCTTAGCCTCCTATCCCGTCTCCACGGATTGAGAATTGTTCCGGTACGCACAAAACAGCCTCTCCCTCCGGAACAAGGGTGCGAGGCAAAAATCTATGAAGAACCGGCCGGGGCCGGGAGGAATTCCGTTTCATGGTTCGCCTTCCTTAAAAGGAATCCTTAGCTGCGCTTCGGAGAGTTCCTTGTGGGCCAACTCAAAAGCGGATCGAACTCGCATATTTTGTTCAGAGATGTAATGCCATGCGTGTCGGATTAAGAGAAGGTCTGTTTCCGAGAAATCATTAAAGAGAAGGGTTTTTCTTTTAATTCTTTTGGGTGTGACGTAGCCCGCTCTGACGTAATAAGTGAGCTTATCCAGTGTCAACCCGGGGACTTGGTCGATGACCTCACCTGTTGTCATTTCAAACCCATGGATTTCAACAAAGGTTACTATTCATCTGACTCGTTGGACTTGTACAAGTAGTTGTCTAAGTCCGATTATGGAAAAGAATAGGAGAAATGTCAAGAAAAAAAATAAACCTTATTTCTGGTAGAGAAAAGGCTATGATCTCGGTGGATGTAAGGGATCATTGGAAATCCAGGTACAGATTTACCTCACACGGACCTATTTAGTACCTGTTGCGGAAAGCTCAGGGCCGCAACCGGGCCGACCCTCGAAGTGTTCGTCTGGGGACAGAAGGCGGGACCGGGATCTCCTTGCGAACGCTTTTGAAGCTCCTGCCTCTACCGAGTGGAGAAGCTGCGATAGCGAGCGACGGACACGAGGTCGGGAGGGAGGGGCTTCATGTCGCAGCCAGGATCATAGATTTTTCCATCCTGGCGAGAATAGAGTGAGCAAGGGGATCGCCGTCCTGCCCGGTCTGGCCCCCGCGGGAACTCACCCTGCCCCGGTTACGGCCCTGAGCTTTCCGCAACAAGTACTATTTAAACTGCGAATAGGGGGAGATGGATCAACGTTTCGCGCCGTAAGATGGTATCCTTTTCTGACAAGGAGGTCCCTATGCGGAGATTTCTCACGATGCTTCTAATGCTGATCTGTACGGTCCATTCTACTCTTTTGTTTGGTGAGACTGGTCAGGTGTTGGAAGAGCTTCTGCCGAGCTCTTGCCTGCTTGCAGTGAGCCTGGATGACGTACCCGGCTGGCTGTCAGAATTTCCTGAAACGCCTTTGGGGGCCGTGATGGCCCAGGAAGCGTTTCAGTCATGCGTAGAGGATTTGCCCACAGAATGGTCCAGCTTGGTGAACGGCGCTGGTGGCTACGAGATCCTTTTCAGCGGACAGGTTTTACTGGCCGTCATATCTCTGCCCGAAGAGGAAGGCGTACCTTCACCGCCGTTTTCCCTGGTTCTATTGTCCAGGACCCGATTGACGCGTACGGTCTTGGCTTCGCTGCTTCCGGCTGTGACCAGCCAGCTGGATCATGAGCTGGACGTGGTGCCGCTCCAGAAGGAAGAGCCCACGGCCTGGCGGCTTGACGAGTCGCTGTACGTGGGATTGATCGGTGACGTGTTTTTGCTAACGGATCGCGAGTCCACCCTGTCTTCTGTCAAAGCGCTAGCTCTTGACGAGTCCAATCAAGTCGTTACACTGGCTGAAAGCGAGTTGTATGCCCCCTCGTTGGCGCAAAAGGAGGCAACGGTGAGGCTGTTCCTGGACGTGAGAGGGTGGCTGGATACCATGCTAGAGGTGTCCTCCGAAGAGGACGCTTCCGCGATGAAGACATTTTTGGAGAGATTGGGTGTGGCCAATATCGAACAGGCTTGGATGGTTTCCCGATGGGATCCATCCCTCCGACAGTATCAGCATGAAGGAGAGCTGCGATTCGAAGGGGCTTTAACAGGAATCTTTAAGGGCATGATCTCCCTGGAGGGCAAGGAGGAGGTCTGGGAGCTATGCTCCTCGGACAAGACCTATGTCTCCGCAACAGGTGTGGACTGGTCTGTGATTTATTCAGTGATTCAGGACATCCTGGAAACGCTTCCAGGAGAGACCCAGGGCATGGATTCCTTGGAGAATCAGGTTCAGGAGTCCCTCGGGGTTTCGTTGGAGCAGATCCTTTGCCAAAGCTTGGGCAGCTGGGCCGTTGCATTTCAGGACCCGGGGTATCCTCCTCGCGCCACGCTCATCCATTCCCTAGACGAGGCATCCATAGCGAAGACGGTGTGTGAGAACCTCTATGCTCTCAGTTTGGATGCAAAGGAGGCTCAGTTTCGGATCAGCAGGCAAATGGAGGATGATGTGCCTGTCTATTCTCTGTGTATACTGCCATTCCTCATGGATTCCCCTGGCTGGGCCGTGCAAGACGATCGGTTGATACTCTCTTCGAGTACCAGTACGGTGCTTGAAGCAGTGCGAGGCGAGGGACAGGACTCAAGCGAAAAGCTCATGGAGGAGAGTTCATTTGCCCTGGCCTCGCAGAAGACAGCGGGCGCGTTGACCTCTTTTTATTGGGTCACGCCTCCGAAGACCTTAAAGCCGATCGTTTTTCCTTTCCCCACCACTCCACTCGACATGGAAAAGGCGTCCCAGCCGGCGCCCGAGAAAATCCTCGAATGTGAGATGCGACTTCGTGCAATACGGGCTGCGCTCTGGGACTATCACGATGAACACGGCTGTTTTCCCTCCACGCTAGAGGGTTTGTTGGACGGTCCATATGGGCTGTCAAGCGAGGATATAGGATGTCCCGCAGGTCCCCCTGGGAACAGGTATTTTTATCGGTCCGAACTGGATCCGAATGAGACCGAGCTCTGGGTGGGTGACAAAGAGGCATATCATGATGGGGTGGGGATGGGACTTTTTTCCGATGGGCGTGTGGATCGAGTCGATCCTTCAAGCCAGGGAGATCTCCATTCTCCCTCTTGGAAGCAAAGTCAATGGAAGCAGCTGGATCTTGGCATGTTGCGCCCAAGTTGGGGGTTCACTAAATTACAGGAGGATCGTGTTGTGTTTCGAGCACAAAGGAATTTCCTGCTTCCCGACTCGTTTGTTTTGGGGGCCCTTGCCTTGTTGCCTCACCTGGATGGCTTTCTGGAACAGCTGGACAAGAGCATCCCGAAGCCCCAGGCATCACTGGAGATGTGAACGATGAAAGGGCAACTTCACTTGGCGGTGTCCGTTTGGATCATCGCAACAGCTTCAGCCGTGATCGTTGGATGTAGGAAAAAGCAGGAAGGTCGTGAACAGCCTCCGCCGTCCGAAATTCGTGTGGGATTGGTTTATGACATGGGAAGCAAGAGGGATCGTTCCTTCAATGAAGCGGCTTTCAAAGGACTTTCCCTGGCCTTACAAGAGTTCGAGATCGAGACCCAGGAGGTGGAGCCGACCCGGCCCTTGGACCGCGAGGAGGGGGTGCGTGTTCTGGCGGAGGAGGGTTACTCCCTGGTCGTTGGAGTTGGCTTCGCGTTCGTCGATATCCTGGACGAGTTGGCTCCTCAGTTTCCTGAGGTGCGTTTTGCCTGCGTGGACGGACGCGTGGAAGGACATCTCAACGTGGTTTCACTTCTCTTTCACGAGGAGGAGGGTTCCTACTTGGTGGGCATGCTTGCCGCGATGAAGACTCAATCGAGAAAGGTGGGGTTCATAGGAGGAATGGATATTCCTCTCATTAGGAAATTCGAAGCTGGCTATCGAGCCGGTATCCGTTCGGTCAACCCCAGTATGGAAGTCTACTCCGATTACGCGGGTGTGACCTTGACAGCGTTTAATGATCCTGTCAAGGGGAAGGAGTTGGCGCTGGCCCAGTATGACAAAGGAGTCGATATCATATACCAGGCAGCTGGAGGTACCGGTCTGGGCGTCATCGATGCGGCAAGAGAGAAGGATCGATGGGTCATCGGAACGGATGCCAATCAGAACTACATGGCTCCCGGCAACGTGTTGACAAGCATGGTAAAACGCGTTGATGTGGCTGTCTTTGAGACGATCAAGAGCATTGTACAGGGAACCTTTTCAGGCGGGATACGAGATTTTGATCTGTCCAATGGGGGGGTGGATTATGTAGTGGATCAACACAACCGCCAGTTGGTCGACGAGGAGACTGTTTCCGCTCTAGAGGAGGCCAAAAGCGAGATCATCCGTGGAAGGAGGCAGGTTCCTGAGACACTGACCGGGGAACCGTGAGGCTTGCTACACGCCGATCAATTCCTGTTTCAATACCTTTCCCGAGGGACTTCTAGGGAGAGAATCCAGGAAGCTGACCAGTTGGGGTACTTTGTATCGAGGCAGTCGTTTCGCGCAATGCCTCTTGATATCCAGTCCCGTCAAAGACTGGCCTTCTTTCAATACCACAACGGCCTTGACTAGTTCACCCAGGTAGCTTTGCGGTCCCGTGGCGTCAACGCCGAGAACAGCGGTTTCGAGCACCGCGTCAAGGGACAGGATGGCATTTTCTACCTCGATACAGTAGACATTTTCTCCCCCTACGATAATCATTTCCTTCTTTCTGCCCTTGAGGTAGACGTATCCTTGCTGGTCGATGAGAGCGTAGTCCCCCGTTCTAAACCAATCTCCTGTCATGTTCTTTTCCAGAAGTCCTGGTCTTTTCCAATAGGCAGAGATCACGTTTTCTTTCTTGAAACATAACTCTCCGATCACCCCGGGCGGACACTTGTCTCCCGCTTCGTCCATGATGCACTGTCCCACATCGGGCAGAACCTTGCCTATGGACTCGGAACGCTTGAGAGCATCCTCATCTGGGAGTACATGGGTGATAGAGATGGTCTCTGTCAGGCCAAAGAAGTTGTGAAGCTTTACCCATGGAAGACGTTCTTTGAGACGCTGTATGGTCTTTGGCGGCATGGGCGAGCCTGAGTAGGCGATTAGCCGCAAGGACGAAAGGTCCCTTTCGGACAGATCCTTTTGGGCGGATAAAAAGTAAAACAGGGTGGGTACACCCAGAAATGTGGTGCAGCGGTGCTTCTCGATCCGTTTCACCAGATCAGGCACGTTGGGCTTGGGAGCGATGACCACCGTGCTTCCCAAGTAGGTGGACGTGGGCAGGATGCTATTGAGACCCGTACAATGGAAAAGAGCCACAACCAGCAGGTGAATGTCTTCATGCCTGAAACCGTGAGGAATGATGGTGTTTTTCACGTTGAACAAAAGATTTTTCTGAAGAATGACAGCCCCCTTGGGTTGGCCTGTCGTTCCCGAGGTGTATACGATGGCAGCCAAATCGCCTTCTTTGACTTGTCCGTCGTACGGTAAGGGATCCACGCCTTGGCAGAGGGAGTCGAAGGGGATCGTTTGTTCTCGTTCTCCGCCGACGAGGACCGTTCCCTTAACGCCGGGAGCTAAAGGCAGGGCTTTCTGAAGCTTGGACCACAAACTCTCATGGGCTATCAGGAGTTCGGCCTCAGCGTTCTGCAGCACGAAGGCCATTCCCTCGGCGAGCAGTCGCGTGTTGATGGGGACCAAGGTTCCCCCAAGTCGCAGGACAGCCCAGTAGGTGAGATAAAACTCCATACAGTTGGGCATTGCCAGGGCTACGTGGGTTCCCTTTCCCAGATGGAACTTTTCCTTCAAAGCTCTGGCTAGTCGAGCGGCTCGATCTTCCACCTCCGCATAGGTAAGCTCCTGATCGTCGCAGATCACAGCAGGCTTTCCTGGGAACTTGTCCAAAGTGTTCGCGAAGTAGTCGGGGATGCTTCTTAAGCGCAGACCATTCATTTTGACCACCTAACTCTCGATGCCTTCACGAAAGGGAACATTGTCATCAAAAGGATGCTTGACGGATTTCATTTCCGTTACCAAATCGGAGGCAGCCAGCAGAGAAGGAGGAGCATCTCTTCCAGTCAGAATTAGTTCCACCCTCTCAGGCTTTCCTTTCACAAGATCCAGTACTTGTTCTTCAGAAATGAGCCCAAAAGACACAGCTATGTTGATTTCATCCAGGATGATTAGATCCCATTTTTCCTCGTGAAACGCCTCTCTGGCTCTCTGAAGGCCTTTGGTTGCCTCCAAACGGTCCTCTTGGGATTCGCCGCCTTTTTTCACGAAGTGGTCCGCTCCTGTGCGAAACACCTGAAAACCCTCCAGATCCCTGACCGCCAGGACTTCCCCTGAAACAGCTCCACCCTTCATGAATTGGATCACCAATACTTTTTGGTTTCTCCCCCACGCCCTCAAGCCGAGACCAAAGGCTGCCGTGGTCTTGCCTTTGCCATCTCCGCTGTAGAGTTGAACCAGGCCTTTTCGCATGAGATGAATTATGCAGTGTGCTGTCAGATTGTCAAGGCTTCCCTGCGTTTCTTTTCTTCCCCTGCTACAATAAAAGGGAAGCTGTATGTCCTATCAACAAGGTAGCGAAAGGCAAGTAAGAGGTGATCTTATTGAGAAAGAAAAAGTGGATTATAGCGGGCGTTTTTCTGGGTTCAACGGCTCTGTTCGCGCTGTATTTTGTGGTGAGCACCAGTCGTGTCCCTGCCCCCAGAAGGTTGAACGTGGTGATGATTTCCATCGATACACTTAGAGCAGACCATTTGGGCTGCTATGGGTACGACCGCTCCACCAGCCCCAATATGGATGAATTGGCTCGAAAAGGCTTGCTATTTAAGCATGTTATAGCTCAATCCTCCTGGACGTTGCCGTCACACATGTCGATGCTTACAGGGTTGTACGCTTCCACACACACCGTGGAAACCGATGGGAAACGTCTTCCGGACAACATACCTACCTTGGCCTCCGTGCTGAATGAAGCCGGCTACAGAACCGAGGGCGTTGTCAGTTCTCCGTATGTGGGAAAAGGGTATGGGTTTGGCCGCGGTTTCGATGACTTCATGATGCTGCCCCGTCCGATTCCTGAAAACTCCAAGCGAATCAATGAAGTCTCGAAAGAGCGCCTCGAAAACCTCTCTCAGTTGTCAGAACCTTTCTTTCTCTTCATTCATTACTTGGGGCCTCACACGCCGTATGATCCACCTCCGCCCTATGACACGATGTTTGATCCAGACTATACGGGAACGATCGATGGAAAAGGAGGAACGATTGCCCGCTTCTTCAATCCGAAGAGCCAAATCAATGAAAAAGACCTGGCCCACATTGTGGCGCTCTATGACGGTGAAATCGCCCACATGGATCAGTACATCGGGGAACTCTATCAGGCCATAGAAGAGATGGGTTTGTCGAAGGACACCGTGTTTATCGTCACCTCTGATCACGGAGAGGAATTCAAGGAGCATGGAAGCATGGACCACGGCCGTAGTTTATATGATGAAGTCATCGAGGTCCCTTGGATTATGGTGTGTCCAGGCTTCATTCCTGAGAACACGGTGGTGGACCTTCAAGTCCAGCTTATCGACATTGTGCCCACGGTTTGCAGTATGTTGGGGATCGAGATACCCCAAACGGTTCAGGGTGTGAGCATGGATGCCCTGATTCGGGGTGGTTTTCTGGCGAAAAGGGGACATGATCATCCTGACACCGCATTCAGTGAGATGAAGATGCAGGGCGCGCGTCCCGCCACGATGAAGGCCGTTCGTTCCCTAGATGGCTTGAAGTTGATCGTCACCGAGGAGCCAGGGAAGCAAGTGGAGCTTTATCAGGTAAGGGAAGATCCCAAAGAAATCGAAAATCTGTCGGCTAAGCAAGGCTCCTTAGTAGATCGTTTGACAGGTAAATTGTTGGACTTGCAAAGCAAGATGAAAGGCGCACAAGAAGGATCAGAGCAGGTGGTCTGGTCCAAGGATGAAAGACAGACGTTGCATGAATTGGGATATCTAGGTCGTGGGGCTCAGCAGCAGGAAGAGCCCAAGACAGGTTCCGAGAAAGCAGGGCCCCTTGGACGCTTCAAGCAGCCCAGAGGGATAGAAGTAAGCGAAGACGGAGAGATTTTCGTTGCGGATTTTCGGAACTTCCGTATTCAACGTTTGGATGATTCCCTACATCCGTTGGGAGCCGTAGGGAAGGATGGGCGCGGGAAGAATCCAGGACAGTTAAACGATCCCTGCGATGTCGCCGTGGCAAAGGATGGCGCCCTGTATGTGGCGGATACGATGAACGGTCGTATTCAGATGTTTAACTCGGATGGGTCAGTTGGAGGAGCTTGGGGGCAACTCTTCGCACCCAGAGGAATCGCGCTTTCCCGCGATGGAAGCAAGATATACGTGTCAGAGACAGGGAACTCATGTGTCGTCGTATATTCCCTCGACGGCCAGAAATTGGCTACTTGGGGCGGGAAGGGAGATGGCATTGGAAAGCTAGATCGACCCATAGGAATCGAGGTCGATGATCAGGGGAATATCTGGGTCGCGGAAAGAGGGAATGCAAGACTTCAGGTGTTTGACGAGAACGGCCAGTCGCAGCGAACCCTGAAGATTGCGCCCTGGGAGAACGATTGCCGCATTTCTGAGCCTTATTTCGACTTTACCCCGACAGGTGAAATTGTCTTGAGCGCACCCTCTCAGAACGAAATCCTCAAGTATTCCAGAGATGGGAAGCTCTTGGCTCGAGCCAAGAGTGCCAATGGTGTCCAGTTTCAACATCCAGCGGGTGTAGCCTGCTTGTCGGACGGCAGGGTCATCGTGTCGGACACTTGGAATCACCGTGTAGCCCTTTTGGATCCAGAGGATTTCGTGTCGGGCTGATGATGGACCGTGTCTACCAATAGGATGGGCTTGAATGGCTTTGCGAGTTCCTCTCACTAGATTGCTCTTTGACGAGGCAGCCCAACAGGCCCTGAGCCGAGTGCTCGCTTCCGGTTGGATTGCTCAGGGAGAAAAAGTTGCTCATTTCGAAGAAGAATTTGCCGCCTACGTGGGCGCAAAGCATGCAGTGGCGGTCAGTTCAGGAACCATGGCTCTTCACTTGAGCCTGCTCGCTCTGTGTTTGCCTGATGGAAGCGAAGTGATCTGCCCTTCACATTCTTTCGTCGCTACAGCCAACGCGATTCGAATGGCAGGCTTAACCCCCCGGTTCGTGGACGTGGACAGGCGAACCTATAATGTGCAAGGCCAAGGCATAGAAGAAGCGATCGGGTCGCATACCGGGGCCTTGCTGCCCGTCCATCAGTTGGGCCTTCCCTGTCCTATGGACGATATCTGTCGGATTGCCGAGGACAAAGGTATTCCTATCATCGAGGACGCGGCGTGCGGATTGGGTAGTTTTTACGGAAAACGAATGGCGGGGACGTTTGGTCGTGGAGGCTGTTTCAGTTTTCATCCCCGCAAAGTGCTCACCACCGGCGAGGGTGGCATGGTGGTTACAGACGATGGGGCGTTTGCCCAAAAAGTGAGAGCTCTGCGCAATCATGGGATCGACGCGGAAGAACCTCAGAAGGGTTCTCTTTTTCCTGGACTCAACGGACGCATGACGGATCTTCAGGCCGAGTTGGGGCTTTGGGGGCTTTCCAGGGTGAATGCGTGGATAGAGCGGAGGCGTCACATCGCTGCCTTCTACACCAAGGCTTTCGGAGAGCTGCCAGGACTCTTTTTGCCAAGAGATGTTGCCCCGGCCCGACATAATTTTCAGTCCTATTGCCTGGCTATTGCGGAATCCTGTCCCTTGACGCGGAATGCCCTGGCGGAAAGCCTTGCGAAGGCGGGTATCTCCACGCGAAAGGGAATTCCCTGTATTCATCGGCAACCAGCGTATGAGAAACAGGGCAAAATCCTTGGCCTTCCCAACACCGAATGGCTGGAAGAAGCGTCCCTTTTCCTTCCCATTTTTCCAGGCATGTCGGAGGAGGAGATTCAAACGGTGACTCGAGCCGTGGCTCGTCCGTTTGGAGAAGTGACATGAAACGTGTGCTGCTGCTCAATCCTCCTGGAAGACGTTTGTACGTTCGAGATTACTACTGCAGCAAGGTGTCGAAATCCAACTATATTTACCAGTCAGTGGATCTCTTGATGCAAAGCGGTTTTTTGTCTCGAGACTTCCGTGTGGACCTTCTGGATGGGATGGTGCTCGGTTGGTCCGCGGAGAGATGTCTTCGATATGTTGCCAATCTGCAACCCGAAGGCATTTTGGCTCTTTCCGGTTCCGTTTCTGCCAGGGAAGACCTGGAATTTTTGGAACGGGTGAGAGAGGTCACACGCGCCCGGATCTTGGTTAGCGGGGATCTCTTTCTTGAGAATGCAGGACTCCTTTTCGATCAGTTTTCTTGCCTGGATGGAGTCCTGCTGAATTTTTCTTCAGAATTCACTTCGGATTTTTTTTCAGGACACACAGGACCTTTACCAGGTATCCTCCAGAGAGGAGAAGTGCAGGACGCCATAGAGAATTCGGTGGACGGAATGCTGACGGGCGAATGGGACGCACCTGTGCCTAGACATGACCTTTTTTTCGGGCTCCCGTATACATATCCTTTCGTGCGTCACCGTCATTTTGCTACTGTGTTGACCGATTTCGCGTGTCCGTATCGATGCGATTTCTGTGTGTTTGCTCCTCTGGCGCACCGTGCACGCCCAACCGATTCTGTCTCTGAGGAATTACGGTTTTTGAAACGAATGGGAATCAAGGAACTTTACCTTTCAGACCAGACTTTTGGCCCAAATCCCGATAGAGCTCATGCCCTATGTGAGATCTTGCGGAGTAGGGGTCCCTTTGGCTGGGTTTGTTTTCTTCGTGCAGACCTTGCTGATCCCAGCCTATTGGATGCAATGAAAGAAGCTGGCTGCCATACCATCATGTTTGGAGTAGAATCCGGCAGCGATGAGATCCTTCTAAGGCACCGTAAAGGGTTCGGGAAGGAACGTATTCGAGAGGCCATAGCCCGCTGCAAGGAACGGGACATTGATACCGTTGCTACATTCATCGTGGGATTTCCAGAAGACGACGAGAACACCATCAGAGATACGGTCTCTTTTGCCTTGTCTTTGGACTGTACATATGCCTCTTTCAATCGCTTCGTACCTAGATTTTCAACACGGGCCAGGAGGGATTGTTTGGAGAGGAAGCTGGTGGATGGAGCCGTCCTGGAGATGGACCAGTCCGGCCACGAAGGTGTCATGGGTACAGAGAGCCTCACCTCGGAAGAAGTCGATCGACTTCGAAGAAAGGCGGTAGCCTCTTTTTATCTGCGTCCCAGTTTCCTTGTGGGACGACTTTTCTGTATCCGCTCATGGTGGGATATACGCCGTGAACTGGGCGGTGGTGTTCGAGTCCTAGGCGGGCTATTCTAGACGAATCGTAAGGGAGTCATCATGCGAATTACAGTCATTGGCGGCGGAATTTCTGGATTGACCATCTCTTACCGTCTAGCTAGGAGGGGACACGAGGTTGTCTTGGTGGAGAGAGATTCTGAGCCTGGCGGATTGGCTAGGGGGATGGATCTAGGAGGGTATCGATTGGATCGATACTATCGGCACATCTTCCGAACGGACGAACCGATTCTCTCTTTGATTCGAGAGATGGGATTGGAGGAGACACTGCTTTGGCTTCCCAGTCAGATCGGTTTCTATTGTGACGGTAAAATCTATCCGTTTGGTACGCCTGTGGATCTTCTACGTTTTTCTCCGCTTCAGTTGTTGGACCGTATCCGTTTCGGATTGGGTGTCTTGTATCTCAGTAAACGGACGGACTGGAAGGATCTAGACGTCTATTCAGCAAAAGAATGGATCGTTCGTTGGATGGGCAAGTCTACCTACGAGGTGATGTGGGCGCCGCTTCTTCGACTCAAATTCGGCGACGCCTGCGAGGATGTCTCCGCGGCATGGGTGTGGGGAAGAATTCACCCGCGAGCCCGCTCCAGGAGCAAAGGCATGAAGACTGAGGAGCTGGGCTACATGAAGGGGAGCTTCGCCGTATTGATGGATGTACTGGCCGAACGCACGAAATCGTCTGGGGCCGAGGTCCGACTAGGAGAGGAAGCTAGAGAGATTCGTTCCCTGGGAGAGAAATGGTGCGTCGAAACGGATCAGGAGACCTTCTCCTCTGACTTGGTTGTCTGTGCCGTTCCCAACGAGTCCTTCTTACAGATGGCCAAGGAGCTGCCAGAAGCATATAGAGTCCAGATGGAGAATATTGACTATCAAGCGGTCACATGCCTGGCTTTGGAATTAGAGAAAGGACTGAGCGATATCTATTGGCTCAATGTGGTCGACCCAGACATCCGATTTGCGGGAGTGATTGAGCACACCAATTTCGTTCCTCCGTCTCATTATGGAGGGAAACATGTGGTTTATCTCTTTCAGTATTTGCCTGCTGACCATCCTGACTTTGCCTTGGACGTCCAGACCACGTTTCAGTCCTATCTCCCTTCTCTGCAGAAGATGTTTCCTCACCTTTCCGAAGGAGATATTTTGTCCATGACATTAAGCAAAGATCGCTATGCAACGCCTGTCTATGCTCGTGGGTATGTTTCCAAGAAACCTACAATTCAGACCCCATTGCCAGGCATCTTTTTGGCCAACACCACCCAGATTTATCCTGAAGATCGAAATATGTCCAATGGCGTGGCCTTGGCTGAGGAGGTGGCGATTCGCGTGGAAGACTATATACGGAAGGATGGTGCTTCTTGAAGCGTTTTTGGGTTTGGGTTTTTCTGACCGTTTTGCTGGCTGTCCATGGATGCAGCGGCTGCAGAAAGAAGAAAGACAAGAAGGAAGCCATAGAGGCCAAGGTGGAGATCGAGGGGCATGTATTGAGAGGGGATTATGTCAAGGCTCAGAAAGCTGCCGAGGACTATCTGAAGGGCGGAGGGAAAGCTTTCCAGGATGCCGCCTTATTCTACAGCGCCTTCTGTCTGCAATACCATTCCAAGAATCCTCAGCCTTCCCAAGCGGTTTCTAGATATCAGGAGCTGCTGAGAGAGCATCCCAAGTCCATTCTAAGGGAGGAAGCCTTGTTTCAGTTGGGTCAATGTTTTCAGGGAGATCCCCTTTGGCCCAATCCAGAACACGCCATCATCTGGTATCAGCAGCTTCTCGCTGAATTTCCCGATGGGCACAGGGCCGATCGAGCTCTGTACGAGAAGGGGCTTTGTCATGAAAGCGTGCTGGATGAGGAATCCGAACTGAAAGAGGCCCTCTCGTGTTACCAGAAATTGGCGGATAAGAAAAACGGAGAGCCTTGGAGCACGCGTGCTTTGTATAGAAGGGCTAGGATTAAAGAACGGATGGGGGATTTAATGGGCGCCGCACGGGATTACGAACTCCTTCTTCAGATGGAAGACGGCAGGCTCAGCGCGGAGAAACGCGCGGGAATTCAGATGAGGCTTGCGTCTCTCTTGACAAATTCCTTGAGGCGACCTGGAGATGGTCAGCAGATTTTGAGCGCTCTTATGGCTGAGACAAAGAATCAGGATTGGAAGGCGGCTGCTCAGCAGGTGACGCAAAGGAAGGGGGCGTCGCGATGAAGGCGTACCTCTTCTTCTTGTTTTCCCTGGTTTGGTTTTCGTGGACGTCATGTGCCGCTCAAACGGTGAGAATCGTCCACTTCTTGTCCGAGACTTCCGGGCCTCTTAACGGTTTGAAAGCGGTGGCATTGGCCTACTCCGAAAGGATCCAAGACGAGGAAATCGTTTTCGAGTTCCAAGGCATTTCCATGGAGGAATACGCGAAAGGTTTGTATGGTCTGTTGGTGAGCTCCAACGGTCCCGACATGGTCCAATGCTTCTCGGCCCATGCAAAGGAACATGGGGCCCGATTGGGCCAAGCCGTGCGGCTGACGGCCTATCTGGAAGGAGAGAACAAGTATAGTCCGGGAACAACATGGAAAGATCTGTTTGAACCCTCCCTCCTCCAGGATGGGGAGGACGTGGTGTACGGGGACCTTTGGTCTTTGCCCTTCGCTTCCGCCACGGAACGTATTTTTGTGAACATGGATCTGCTGCAGAAGTGCGGTCTTTCTGTTCCGAAGGACTGGTCTTCTATGCTTCGATGCCATGAGGTGCTTGAGGAGAAGGGCTATATCCCTTGCGTGATGACAGGCGTACCAGGGGCCCGGCCACCTGAATGGGTGCTCAACAACCTTCAGTCCATGCTTTGGCAAAACAGGGTAGAGGGATGGGATAATAGGAATAGGGACGGACGGGTGGATCGTTTCGAGCTGACAGTCGCCATTCTGGAAGGAGAATTCTCTTTGAATGACCCAGAATTTCTGGAACCTCTGCGCTTGTTGAACGGCTGGGCTCAATATTGGCAGGATAATTTCCAAGAGGAGATACCCCAAACGGGCCTGGAGAAGTTTATCCAAGGAGACGTGGGGTTTTACTTGGATACCATGACGCGGTATAGGGAAATCAAAAGGGGTGTGAATGACAGTTTTCGCATCAGGGTCATGCCTGTTCCTAAAGTAAGCCGGGAGAGCAGCTCTTTTGCGGACGGCGGCTACTATGAGCCCAGCAGGGGTCCTGGACTTTTCTTGACGGTGCCTGTCTCCGTGGAGAGGCAGCGGGATCGGTTGATTCGGACGATGGATTTTCTTCAATTTCTGACCAGCAAGGAGGGACAAGAGATTATGGTCAGAGAGGGCCATCTCCTTCCAGCCACCTTGGGCATACAATTGGATCCTGAACTCGACGGGTTTCGAAGGCGGATCGTCGGCCAACACCCGATACCCAATCCTTTTATTCTCTTTTCTGAAGCGAGGAAGAACTGGGTTGAAGAGGGATTTCGAGATGACTTGCTGACAAACGCTTGGGATCCAGCGAAAGTCAGAGAGAAGATGTCCCCCCTTCTTCTCGAAGGGGCGAGAGAGTTGCTGGCAGCAGAGATTCAGTTCCTACAGAGACAACAGGCTTACCATCGAGGGGCTTACGCTTTGCTTGAAATCAAGTCTCGTGCGGCAAGGAGCAACAAGGACGAGACGGTTGCCAAGCTGATTGAGGACACGAAGAGGCGCAGTTGGCGGCATTTAGAATTCAAACACGATTTGTTGATCTACTTGAGACAAGCAAACGACAGATTCTCGAAAGAAGAAAAATAGCCAATCGTCAGAATGAGAGGACCAAACGCTCCCTGTACGGCGACGGCTTCGGAGTGGTTTAATAGTACTCGTCTCGGAAAAGCAACATGCTATTGCTCCCAGAGGAGAAGGGATTTCCCTTGGCTCAGGCTCGGCTCGCCAGAACGCGGTCTTGCTCCGTAATCTGGAAAGAAATATGAGCCTGTGCGGACGGGAACGGACCTAAGAGCCTGGCTCACGCCCGGCAGTTGGCCCGTCTCCGAACCCGCTGAGACAAATCCCTTCTCCTTGGGGTGGGAAACATGTGCCCTTTCTGCGACAGAGACTAGATAGATCTTGGGTCTTTCATTTTTCGCAGTGGGTTAAAGCCACCAACGGATAGACAAAGCTGGAGGTAGAGACAAGACGGGCGGTGAGGTATGCGCGCTAGGGCATTTGGCACGGTGGTCAGTATTGCCTTTCTAGGTATCACAGGACTAGGTCTCGCGGGGCTTGTAGCGGTCCGCGTGCTTCAACGAATGCAGCCCGAGGCCCCCACGGAGGGCACCGTGCGAGAGATATGGGTGACCTCACAAGAGGTGCGGCGGGGGAATATCGAGAACAGCATTAGAGCCACGGGCGAGATTCAACCTCGCCAAGACGTACGCGTTGCATCCAAACTGCCAGGCAAAGTGCGTTCCGTGAGGGTTCAGGAAGGTGAAAGCGTTGAGCGAGGGCAAGTCCTTGTGCGGTTGGAAACCACTGAGTTGCACACCGCCAAGAGGCAGGCGGTGGCCGCGCTGGCCGCAGCAAGAGCTACAGTAGACCAGGCCAAACTCGCATTGGATAATCAGGAACGAGAATTCAAACGGACGAAAGGACTGTTTGAAGCGAATTTGATCTCTGAGCAACAGCTTCAGCAGGTCGAGATGATGGTGCTTTCAGCCCGGTCTCAGTACGAGATGGCCAAAACCAACATAGCACAGGCAGAGGCAGCCGTAGAACTGGCGGGGACTCGGCTGGCTGACGCTGATATTTGTTCTCCTATTCCAGGTGTGATTATCTCGTCTCACGTGAATGAAGGCGAGGTCATTAGCCCGGGTATGACCTTGATGCATGTCATTGATTTATCGGCGATCAAGGTGGAAGCCGGTGTGTCCGAAACGGAAATTATGCAGATTCGAAGGGGAGCAGAGGCCCTTGTAAGCCTTGTAGGTTGTCCCGAGGTCCAACTCCGCGGAGAGGTGACCAAGGTGGCCCATGCCATCAGTCCTGGGACCCATAGCTTTGATATCACGGTGGAAGTGAAGAATCCAGAGGGAACTATCAAGTCAGGCATGTCCGTCATTGTGGACGTACTTGTAGAACGGAGAGAGAATGTCTTATTGGTGCCTAAGAGGGCGGTCTCTAGGAGCGGCCAAAGGTATGCTTGTTACGTGGTGGACGGGGAAGGCATTGCTCGCTTCAGTCCAGTGGAGGTCCTCTTGGACGATGGGATAAATTGCCAGATCTCTGGTCTTTCTGAAGGGGAACGAGTGATCGTTCAAGGGAATTTCGAAGCCGTAGATGGGGCAAAGGTCATCGAACGACAAAACCTGGAGAGTTAGCAGTTCCTTTGGGAGAAAAAATCCTGTGAATCTATCTAGCTTTTCTATTAGACGTCCAATCGGAATCTCCATGATTGTGATGACTTTCACGGTGATTGGATTGGTTTCGCTGACCAATCTGGCAGTGGACTGGTTGCCTGAGATTTCTTTTCCGATGGTGGCCGTGCTCGCACAGTACGAGGAGGCCGCGCCACAGGAAGTGGAGGAACAGATTACCTCCATTATGGAAGGGATCATCGCTTCTGCGGATGAAGTGAGCAACGTTAGTTCCATCTCCATGAGCGGGATGTGTCTGATCATGGCCGAGTTCGGGTGGGGAAGCAACATGACGGTTGCGGGCCAGAATATTAGGGAAAAGATCGACACGGTCAGGGATTTTCTGCCCCGTGATATGGATCCCCCGCTCGTGATGAAGTTCGATCCTTCCCAGATGCCTATTTTGTACTACGGTTTGACCAGTGAAGTGAGTCCTATCAACGACCTGAAGAAATACGCGGAGGACGTCATTCGTCCCAGACTGGAAGGGGTGGACGGTGTGGCCCTTGTTGGGGTTCTGGGAGGACTAGAAGAAGAAGTTTTGGTCGAAGCGGATAGAGACAAGCTCACGCTATACGACGTTTCCCTGCTTCAGTTGGTGAACGCCATTCGGCTGGAAAATTTGAACGTTTCAGGCGGTCACTTGGACATTGGAACTCAGGAGTACCTGATTCGAACTGTGGGTCAGTTTGCAACGGTGGATGATGTGAAGAATGTTGTGGTTGCTGTGGCTCAGGATGGTACCCCTGTGTTTGTAAAAGATTTGGCCGAGGTGATTCCTACCCATGTGGAGAGGCGTTCTTACGTCAGGATGGATGGTAGGGATTCCATAGGAATCCCCGTTCTCAGGCAGTCTGGCACCAATACGGTACTCGTTGCGAATGCTGTGTCCGAAGAGATGGAAGAGATCAAAATCGAGCTGCCGTCCACCATCCAAATTACGAGTGTTTTTGACCTGGCGGAATTTATCAACATGTCCTTGGACGCCATCAAGATGAATGCTGTAGTGGGTGCGGTATTCGCCTTCCTGATGCTCATCTTCTTCCTCCACGATGCCAGGGGAAGCGTGGTGATTTTTGTCAGTGTGCCTGTCTGTATCGTAGCCACCTTCATGATGATGTATTTCGGCAAGGTGTCTGCCAATATGATGTCCTTGGGGGGCTTTGCCTTGGGTCTGGGTATTTTGGTTGACAACGCCATCATTGTGCTAGAAAACACATATCGGCATCTGGAGGGAGGCAAAGACCCCCACGAGGCGGCGGATCTTGGGGCGAAAGAAGTGGGTTTGGCGGTTACGGCTTCCACGCT
>Ga0272442_10004682_pt1 | contig 18570 bp, 16 predicted proteins | sample SSMForm2O_FD_200262 | JGI IMG/M metagenome (GOLD analysis project Ga0272442, IMG submission 200262) | Marine sediment archaeal communities from Little Sippewissett salt marsh, Falmouth, MA, United States - SSM-Form-2O | ecosystem: Environmental > Aquatic > Marine > Wetlands > Sediment ... | reverse complement strand
AGAGGTGCGTATCGACCGCTCGCCGCTGAGCAACAGCGAGGGCAAGTGAAGCTCATCGTCTTTGGTGGCCATCAGAACCAGCGTTCCGCCTTTCTTGAGGATTTCCAGCGATTCGAGGATACTGGCCGTCGTGCCGACCGTGTTAAAGGCCAGATCGACGCCTTTGGAACCTGTTTTTTCCATGACAAGATCGCGGAGAGACTTCGTGCCGTCACTGAGATTGATGGGATAATCAACGCCGACCTTTTGAGCGATAGCGATATTCTCTGCGGCGATGTCGGTTATGAAAGTCCGAGTTGCTCCGAAGACCTTGGCAATCTGTGCGATCAACAGGCCAATGGGGCCGGCGCCGAGAACGGCCACTTTATCCAACGGCTTGGGTCCGCCCACATCGACGGCGTGAATGGCGGCAATGAGAGGATCGAAAAACGTCGCCTGTTCGTCGCTCACATTTTCAGGTAACTCGTAGATCTGGCCGACGAACGCGATGCAGAACTGCGCCATACCGCCGGGATAGAAATCCATTTTGCCCCATCCCTGCCCGTGGCCGAGGTGTTTCGTGTGGTCGCATAGATTCTCCCGACCGTTTCGACAGAAATTGCATCGGCCGCAGGTGATGAAGGTGTTGATGCCTACACGCTTACCGAGCAAATCCGCGTCGGATTGGTCGAAGACCTCGTGGACAACACCTGTAAACTCGTGGCCGAGGATGATATTCGGCGGGTTATCGACATGCCGGCCAAGCGTCTGCTTGGCCCAGGGATTCTCGCCGTGAAAGTAACGGACGTCGCTTCCGCAGATGCCGCATTTCGAGACTTCGATCAAGACTTGCCCGGCCGAAAGCGCCGGCTTGGGCACGTCCATCACGTCGATCTGCTCGCGGGATTTCAGAACGAGTGCTTTCATAGCGTCACTTACCCTTCTATGCTTTCTTGCTCAAAAATTTTCAAATGCGATTAAGAGGGTTGTCTATCCATAACGGGGTGGCAGCCTCAAGCGCAGCTTGGGGATGGCTTTTCTCATACCATCCCCAAAGCCTATGGCTTTGAGGCTGCCACCCTTTTCAAATCTTTCTACAAATTCATATGTTATGAGATCCCAATCGCATTGCCTATTCTACGCTATGCATTAAAATGAATCATTTATTTCTGCCAGGGGGGCAGCTCCGGCAGGTACGCATCAAATTCGGCGATAAGTTTCTCCTCGTATGGCCCGGCGTATTGTCCGTTGATAAATGTGTCGAAGGCTTCATCATGGAAGCGTTTCCATGATGTAACTTCGTCGCAGGGATTGATCGGATAGAACAGCGCGTCGTTTGCTTTGGCCACTTCAATGTCCCCTGGCGCATCCCCGATCATGAGAATGTGATTCTTTTTATACCTCCCCTTGGTGGCGTACTCCAAATGCTGGGCCTTGTTGCCCATTTCCTGCCCGGCGATCACCTCGACGTATTGGGCGATGTCATGTTCCTTCCACTCACGTTTGAGGGCTTCATTGGGTGTGCCCGAGACAACGATCGTATCGGCCAGCGTCTGGATTTTTTCCAGGCTCTCACGCACATATGGAAAGGGTGGCATTCCTTGAACAATCTCCTCGACGGCCCAGTTGACGCGCTCGCTCCAGGCAAGGACAAGCTCCAGCTCGGACTTGGCTTCTGGGTCCGTAGTTTCATCAATAGCTTTTCGGAGTCCTTCGTTGCTGAGCAGGCTTTCGGGAGCATCCACCCAGGCGAAGTAATGCGGGTATTGTGGAACCTTAAATTTCCTGGCCTTGGTCATCGGATGGTTCGGAAGCAATTCTGCGAGGATGCGCTTCGTTGTTTTGTGCCGGTTGGCGCCGCGTGTTCTGGAAAATAAATCCGCGAAGTCCTTACACTCGCGAACCGCCTGAGCGACCGGCTGCAAGCCGAAATAAGCGATCAGCCAGGGACAGAAACATTCGCGCTGCTTGATGCCCATCGTATCGAAAACGGAACCGTCGGAATCGATGCCGACGAAAAAGGCGTGTTTCGGTTGAAATTCCTTGAGCGGTTTGGCCGGATCGGATGCCGTCATTACATCTCTTCGTGGTATTTGTATTCTTTGACTTTTTTCGGGCCGCGTTTATCACTCCGGCCGCCTCTTTCGCGTCGCAGCGGGATTTTCATGCCGTCGGTCCGTTCGAGCCAGTCGTACATTTGCGACCGCAGTTGCCGGATGAGCTTCTGGTGCTCGGGCTTGTCGATGAGATTGTGCATCTCCTCAGGATCGTTCTTGAGATCGTAAAGCTCATCGGTATCCCAGACGCCGTGGTAATGGATAAACTTATAACGGTCCGTCCGGACGCCGTAGGTCGTCGGTGTTTGTGGGAAGTTCGCTTCCCAGTAATACTCGTAAAAGACGGCGTCTCGCCAGGAAACGTTCCTGTCGCCAAACAACGGGAGAATGGACCGGCCGTCCATCGTGTCGGGCGTTTGAGCGCCGGCGGATTCCAGGACGGTCGGGGCGATGTCGATATTCTGGACGAGCTGCTCGACGACCGTGCCGGGTTGGATCAGCTCGGGGCACCGGGCCAGCATGGGAACGCGCATGGACGGCTCGTACATATGACGTTTATCGATCAGCCCGTGCTCGCCGAAGCAGAAGCCATTGTCGCCCATATAGATCACGAGCGTGGACTCGGCCAGGCCTTTGTCTTCGAGACATTTGAGAACGCGGCCGATACTGTCATCGAGGCCGAGCAGCGTTTCGCAGTACTGCCGGTAGAACGTATCGAAATCCATGCCCCCGTGGTACATGTAATCGACGCCGTGCCAACTGTTGCGTTGCTCTTTGACCCAGGCGGGCTTGCCCGCGTAGTTTTCGGGGGTGTCGGCCATGCTCTTGGGATATACGAGTTTAGCGTTTTTATATCGGTCACGGTGCCGCTCGGCGGGCTCGAACATGGCGTGGACCGCTTTGTGCGACAGATAGAGGAAGAAGGGCTTGTTGCGGTCCTTTTCGAGCCATTCGACGGCATAGTCGGTCAGCAGGTCGGTCATATGGCCTTTGGCCTTGACCGTTTTGCCGTCAATATTCAGTGTTGGATCGAGATAGACGCCCTGGCCGCGGAAACTTATCCATTTGTCGAAGCCGGGTCGGGGCTGGTCGTCGCCGTGGCCCATGTGCCACTTGCCCATAAAGGCGGTCTCGTACCCGATTTTCTGGAGGTACTGCGGGAAGAAGACGGCGTCCTCGCGAATGGGAGTCTGGTTGTCCACGACGCCGTGGCGGTGCGAGAACTGGCCGGTCAGGATCGAAGCCCGGCTGGGCGAGCAGAGGCTCGTCGTGACGAAGGCGTGACGAATATAGGCGCCTTCGCGGGCCATACGGTCCATGTTGGGCGTTTCGAGGAATTTCGGTGTGCCTAAGAAGCCCATGAAGTCATAACGATGATCGTCGCTGAGGATGAAAACGACGTTTCGGGGCTTCCGGCCTGCAATTTTCTGAAGCTTCGGGACGGCCTTAGCTGTCGTGTGCCCGCCCAAAGCCGCCGTTAGTGAAGCGATACCGACGGATTTGAGAAAGGCCCTTCGGGAGGGTTTCGTTTGGATCATGGCAGATATTCCTATATATCTATATTTTGCAGAATTCTTAAACCCCGCTGAACGCGGAGAATCCGCCGTCGATGGGGACGACGATGCCGGTCACGAATTTGGCCGCATCGCTAATGAGCCACATCACCGTTCCGATCAGCTCTTCGGCCTGGCCGAATCGTCCCATCGGCGTATGATCGATGATGGTTTTGCCGCGGTCGGTCAACTCGCTCGTCTTTTCGTCGGTCAACAGGAAGCGGTTCTGTTCGGTCAGGAAGAATCCCGGCGCGATCGCGTTGACGCGGACGTTTTTGGAGTAGTTCTGACAAATATGCACCGCCAGCCACTGGGTGAAGTTGCTGACCGCCGCCTTGGCCGCCGAGTAGGCGGCGACCTTCGTCAGGGGCGAGAAGGCGCACATACTGGAGACGTTCAGGATCGTGCCGGCGCCGTTTTCAGTCATCTCCCTGCCGAAGACCTGACTGGGCAAGAGCGTACCGAGGAAATTCAGGTCGAACACGAACCGTACGGCGTCTTTCGGCAGATCGAAAAACGACAGGTCCGGCGACGTGGTGGCTTCTTTTTTATTTCCCCCGGCCCCATTGATCAGGACGTTGATGGGACCGAGCTCGGCGACGATTTTCTTTTTTGCCGATTCCAGGCTGGCTTTGTCGAGCACGTCGCACTGAACGGCGATGGCTTTCCCGCCGGCGGTTTGAATCTTGTCGGCCACTCGGGCTCCGGCCTCTTCCAGCACATCCAGAACGGCGATGGTCGCTCCCGCCTGGCCCAGCGCCGTCGCCAGGGTCCCGCAAAGAACGCCGCCGCCCCCGGTGATGGCGATGGTTTTGTCTGTCACGTTGAATAAATCGTTCATTGTATTCGTCCTCAATGGGTTCTTAAATCAATCGCAAACGTCCTGCAAAATATAAACCAGACCGATGGAGAGGACAAGCTTTTTTTGGGCAGGTGGCTTATTATGGTAAATACGTATTTTTCAAAAATATTCCTTTTTCCGCTTGATCCTTCCGACAAGCTGACATAATTTGATATGTTATATTCATGGAGGAACGGGAGACGATGCGAGTTGTAAGCTGTGTTGCCCACGGGTAAATTTATAACGGAGGACAACCAAGATGACGGCCGAGGCGGCCCCACCATTCTGGTAAATGAGGCTCTTTGTCTGAGCGATTAACTTAACGTTCATTTCTGTGCAGAGGGATTCGATCAATCCGAATACGAACACAAAAACAAGGAGACTCGAAAATGAAAAAGTACAAAACAATCATCGTTGTGGCCATTATCGGTTTGGCCTTAGTCTTGTCATTGGGTTCCTGGGCGGGTGTGGACCAAGGGGAGGACGACGATATCGTTGCCCAACCTGCAGGCCCGGTGGAATTTTCTTTTTCTCAAACGGATCAACCCCATGAGGGGGGAATCGAACTGATGGCAGAGGATCCGGACCAACTGTTTACCTTTTTTCCGCAGGATACGCCATCTACGACAACGGTCCTTCTTTTGACGAATATATTTAATCAGAGCGCTACAGGATTACTTGAGCTACACAGGCTTGACGGTTCATTCATTCAGGGCTGGGCATTCACACTGGGATCCACGGACATGGTCCGCATATGCGCTGATCGAATCGCGACGGGTGTAACATTGGGTGACTGGGATCAGGTCGCGTATTGGAACTTCGGATCGGAGGCTGCTTACGCTCATTTGGTCGTATCTCTCGGCGTTGTTGTCGATGGTTATGTCGTCTGGAATGATGAGGCCACCTACAACCCTGAGAAGCCCGCCCATACACTACCTCTTAAATTTAACAGACTCTTAGTTACTCAGTAAGTCGGCGTTGGGATTGTGTGGCAATACAATGGAAAGTGAGCTGCTGAAGGGGAAAATCTGGAAAACCGAATAATCTCATACATTGATCTCGATTAGGATTTTGACAGTTTTTCGTCTCGGGCTCAGGCCGCCTCCGTCATCGCGGACGGATGAGGATGGACATCAGCGCAAACAACACGACGAGTCCGATCACGGCCAGAAGGTGAGACTTCTTGATGATGTGCCGGCTGATTCCATAACTCGTGAGAACCGAGCCGAGAGCGACAATCGCGAATTTGACCAGCGCGGATCCGTGCCGGTCGGCCAGAAGCAGTTGAAAGGCGACAACGATCGGCAGGTGAACCAGATAAATGTTGTAGGAATTCGATGCTAATCTTTGACCGATCGTAGAGGGTCGATTCCAGTACCGCCGGGCAAGTGAGATGAGTACTACCACAAAGGCCAGACAGAGGAATGAGTGCGAAAAGGCGAAGGCAATCGCAAGCTTCCTTGTGGGCCCCGCTAATGATTTATGCACGACGATCAGGTAGCCAATCGACAACAAGAAGCAAACAGGTCCCCACGTAGTTAGTCGACCCAGGCCGTGGCCGTTCGCAAACCACCTTCGGGAAAAGGCGTAGATACCGAGCGAAAAATAGCAGACATACAGAACCAGATTGGCCGGCTGGAACATCAGAACATTGGCGATAATGACCCAGGACTCAAAAGAGCTCAGCCAGCCGACCGCGAGAAATCCAGCAGAGCTGATACAGCCAAACAGCAACAGCTTTACCAGGATGGATTTGCTGGAGGGCGCTTCGACTTGGCTGAAATGCCCTGAACCGCCCAGCCATTTCTTCCAGGCCTCGTAAAGCAGGCACAGCACAACGAAGAAACACAGCAGCAGGGAGATGAACCAGAAGTAGCCGGGATAGAAGCGAGCCTCCATAAGATTGAGGGGAGCATAACGGAACCAGCCGGAACTTCTCATGGACGCGACCCAAAATCGCCAATACCCCAGAGCCACTTCGCCGTTGTCCATGCAACGGGTGTAGTGCCTGACATAGGGCATAATCGGGACGAGAAAGAAAACTCCAAAAAGCCACGGAATGCCTAAACGTTTGAATTTGCTCTTGAGAAAGTCTGTGGGCCCTTTGGCTTGAAGTGACGGCAGCGCGAAATAGCCCGCCACAAAAAACAAGACCGGCATCATAAATACGGCAAGGATCGCCGTGAAAACATCGAAGAGCAGACTTCGACTCGAATCGACAACGTACCACCAGGGCACGACGTTGCTATAGCTGATGCCGGCATGAAACAGGACGACCAACAGGACCGCCAGGGTACGCACATTGTCAAAGAAAAATAAGCGGTCTGTTTTCTTCTCTCGTGATGTCGGTTCCACGGTTCGGCTCTTGATTTCCCTTGTGAACTCAGCCCGCCGTTGCGGCGCATCGGGACGGACCTTTCTTCGTCCATGCACTGTATCCGATGGCGTCCGCAATTTCAAGCGGAGATCGCCATTGGGTGTTTGTTGTTGACTATTTCCATTTTTTTTATACGCTCTCTTTTTGAAGAGAACCCCAAAAAGGGGTCAGGAGCCTTTTCTTAAGTAGGGTAGATTATGACCAATTATATGATTGCACGATTTGACGAGATTGATGCGGTACGGTGCCCGTGCGGCTTTGCCCGAAGGGCCTTCGCCGATTCCGAGAATTCCACAGCCACGATGCATATTGTCGATATCGAGGAGGACGCTCGGGTCCATTATCATAAAAAGCTGACGGAAGTGTATCTGATCCTCGAAGGCCGCGGCGAAATGGAGCTCGACGGCGAGAGAGTTTCCGTTGAGCCCTTCACGGCCATCTTTATTAAGCCCGGCTGCCGGCACCGCGCCGTCGGTAAAATGAAAATCGTCAACGTCTGCATCCCGCCCTTCGACACAAAAGACGAATGGTTTGATTAGAGATCGAGGTGTCCCTTATGTTAAACAAAAGGATTTATACGTTGTTCGCTTTCTGCCTGGCTCTTGTATTGGCCTTGTCGCCGGCGTGTCTGAACGGCGCCCCCGATCCTGTTCAGAAAGGGCAGATGGCCGGATACCTGCTCGTTCCGAACGAGAAAGTTCCGGAGACGTATAACGCCGGGTTCTCCATGTATGTCGCGGCCTGGCCGTTGTTGCAGGACTATCCGGGGCGACGTTTTCAAACGGGTCTGTTCGGCACCTGGATGCACGCTCAGAATGACAAGCCCAAGCCGATTGAGAGAATGTATTCCGATATCGAGGGCGGCCTGGGCTGGTGGCGCGATACGCGGTTCGCCACGGAAACGCCGAAGTTCATTATGGGCGGCGTGCAGTTGAATTTCCGTGCATGGGCCAACGGCCCCGGGGCCGGCAAAGGAAGGGACTGGGACAGACCGCAGGGCAAGTACGGGGTAGCGCAGATCAGTCCCTGGATCCTGTGGCCCCCCGATGGGCTGAATCTGAAACAGGGTACCTGCGGCGAACTGTTCGGCTACGGGTATCTGCCGCTTTCGCTCACCGAGGTTAAATCCACCACCGCCGGGAAGAACGTTCCGACTGGAAATCACTGCTGGACCTTATTTTTGAACGCGCGGAACTTCAAAGGGCCGGTAGCCTTTTTCACCCCTTATTTTTGGTCCCGCGCGTCTGTGGAGGACCCTCGCCTGGCGGGCATGTTTCTGGATAGCCGGCCCTCCAACCCCAATCGGGCCTTGCAGATGGAAACCCAGTATGTCCCCAGCGTCCAGGCCACCGACGCGAAGGGCCGGACCTACGCCCGCATAGCCCCCACCTCGTTCCCCCGAGATCCACAGGGCCATTCGGCGGTCGTCCATCGCGTTACCGCCTACAACAAGCAGGCGCTATGGGATGCCGTTCAGGCCTGGTTCGAGGGCGGTCCCCCGGCCGGCGGTGCGATAGACCCTTCGGGGGCGGTTGTGCACAATTTTCCCGGCCGAGGAGGGGCAACCTGGAGAATTTATCAACCCCCGGTCCCCAGAGAAGAAAGGGTGCGTATTGACTGGGATTCTTTTGCCACACCTTTTGCGCCTGATTCAAACACCTTTGGGTACCGATGGAACGATGAGCTGGTAACGAGAAAAGACACAAAGGATGAGCCCCTGGTAACGCTCCCCGAATACTTTCGTCTGGTGAAAGAGAGTAATGGAAAAGCTCGTTGGGTTGCGGTCCAACCCCAGGACGTTCCGTCTGAAACCGGACTGGCCGAGGTCAGCTTTAAGCGGCCGGACGAAGAACCCTCCCAACCCTACGTCACGCCGGACGATCCGCAGAGCTGCTGGAAGAAGCCCGGACCCGTGGCGGGGCCTTTCCAGGCGCATCCCGGCGACGGCAGCGTCGTGACATACTACTGGTACCGATTCGCCGACCAGCCGGCATTGCTAAACGCCGATTTAACGGATCAAGAGCGGGAAAACCTGCAGGCGCGCGTGGAAAAGCTCCATCGCAACTGGAAAAAAGACCGGGAATACCTGGCGCCGCCGGCGATGGGAAAGCTGGCGGATATTGATCCGGCCCTGATCGTCACTCCGCCGCCGGGCTTGGAGGCCGGATACGTCCCGATCGCCACACGGCAAGCAGCTCAGGAATAGATCAACATAGAGGCCGATAGCAGATGAGCCGGGATTGCATAACATATGCATGATGGTATAATACAAGGATGTTGAAACTTCAGAAAGATAGGGCCAGGCTAAGGAAACTCAGCGACGACTACAAAGACATGTTGCACGTCTTATTAAACAAGGCCGAGACAAAGCCCGGCTTGATGCGGATCGATTAGAGAAGGAGAGGCCGTGATTCGCAAGATTATTAAAAAGTACGATTGAGATCATTACTCAGAAATCAAGCAGAACCTTGAATATTGGCTGAGCCGGCCCCCTGAGGAGCGCCTCGCGGCGGTCGATGCCCTCAGACGCGAATATTATGGAGAGTCGCACCGACTTCAAAGAGTTGCTCGAGTTATTCTCCTTGAGGAGTCCCCAGGACAAGAAACACAAAGTTGAATACCTCATCGTGGGCGGTTACGCCTTAGCCTTTCATGGCGCCCCGCGTTTTACCGGCGATATCGACCTGTATGTCAGGCCGATCCGCGAAAACGCCGAGCGAATTCTCATTGCTCTGGATGAATTTGGTTTTGGTTCGTTGGATTTGTCCGAAGAAGATTTCACCACGCCGGGCAGAGTCATTCAGCTTGGTGTTCCACCCATACGCATCGACATTATCACGAAAATCAGCGGAGTCTCATGGGAAAAGGCCGACACCAGCAAAGTTCCCGGTCAATACGGCGAGACGCTGGTCTATTTTGTCGGCCGTGAGGATTTCATTGCCAATAAGAAGGCAACCGGCAGAGCAAAAGACGCCGCCGACATCGAAGCCTTGGGCGAGTCATAGACGGGACATCCGACTTGTAGATAGCGTTCCTGGATTGTTTCTGTTATATCAATACTCGCCTACAATCCAAAAATGAATAGTTCGGGTGAAATAATTTCTGGTCTTTACACACTTGACAGCGATTGGTATGATATGCGCTGTGAATGCCGATGTAGCTCAATGGTAGAGCACAGCTTTCGTAAAGCTGGGGTTGAGGGTTCGACTCCCTCCATCGGCTATTTTTTGTGATTACGGCAATATCAATATCTATTGTTTGTTTTCATATGACCGCAAACGACACATCCGCCGAGGCTGAAGAAGTCCAGTGCCGGCTGTATCGAAATATGACGATACCCCAAAAGGCACAACGGATCTTCAGCGCCTATCGCATGGGGAAGATGCTCAGTATGGCCGGGATCCGGATGAATCATCCGGAAGCCACCGAGGAGCAAGTCTGGCATCTCTGGGCCAGGCGGCACCTCGGCGATGAGCTTTATGCAAAGGTTTATCAGGGGCGACATGATGGCTGAGCCGGAGGAATATCTGGTTCTGAAGCAGCTTACCGATGCCCTCGATGATCTGAAGATCGAGCCATTGAAAGTTGAAGTGTGAGTTTTTTTTTGGGAGAGGCTTGATGGAGACTCAAACGGACATAAATCCTTCGCGAGAATCTTATACGGATATGCCATGTTTCGCGGCGATTGTCTCCTTGCTTATTGGTCTCGGATCGTTTGGTTTTTTTCTAATCATTCTATTGCTTGAGTGGGATTCAAGAAGCCAGATTTTTGAGTTTGGTTTTTCCTCTCTCTATCCGATCATTTTACTATCTGTTTTTTTAGCGGCACCTTTCTTCGGTCTGCTTGCTGTTTGGAACATACTTGCCCATTGGCGGTTCGTTACAAGTCCAAATGATTCACGTGAAGATAGCAGGATTCGTAAAACGGCGGGTCGGTTTCTTGTGGCTTCGTTCCTTTTTAGCGTGGCTGGTCTGCTTCGCATCATCTTCGGAATGATCAACGAAAGAATTCAAGGAGCAATGTCAAAAACGCTGTTCAGCATGTGGTTTATAGTGACAGCGCTTCTGGCCTTGTCCATGGGTCTTATTTGTTTTAGATTGTATGTTAAGACGTCCAGCCGGATTTTAACACGCATTGTCGCTTCCTTTGCGATCATCTGCGGTTTCGTCGTGGTGGGAGCAATTCCCTGGACAACCAATTTTGGCTTTTATTTTATGCAACGTGCCAAGCACTCACTCACAGCGGAAACATTCTCCGGTAATTCCGACGCACTCGAACGCACGGTCATCATTCCGACACTCGACAGCCCCTGTCCACGGGATAAGAACATCATTTGGTGTTCGTCATTTCAGTTGGCATGGAACCGGATGAAGGATGATGTGATCGGTGAGCCGGTTCGAGTTATTGGTGCTGAGGAACTTGCGGCCCGCTTGAATGCAGCGGAACAGTCCGGCGACGATATGGAATCGAGTTCGTATTATGCCGCAGCCGGTCGGGTAAAAGATGATATCATTAACACGGTCCAAAAGGACATGGCGACTCAATTTCCCTCGCACTCTGTCCCTGACTTTAATGAGATTAATGAGATTAAGGATTTTCCCGACGCTATTCTTGCGTATTCGTATCTCACGGCCAATGTCCCCTTCAAATATCCCTTCCGCCAGTTCAAGGAGGGATTCGCTTTCACCGATTCGCAGGGCGTTGAGACGAAGGTGGGGGCCTTCGGGGCCTGGGGATTGTTGTACCGGTATAAGAAAATGCGAGAGCAGGTAGAGATTCTTTACTTACATGAGGATCATGAGGCGACTGACCGTGACTTACGAATGAAGGAATTTGCAGTCGATTTGTGCAGACACAGCCAACCCTATCAAGTGGTTGTTGCCGTCGTGGAGTTGAAAGACTCGCTGGCCCAAACACTCGATTATACGCGCCGTAAAATAGCGGATTTTAGGCTGACAAAGAACTATGAGCGAATAAGTTCCTTAGATGACACCGATGTTCTGATAGTGCCTGAGATGTTTTGGGCGATAGAACATCGCTTTACTGAGCTTATTGGTAAAATCGTCGCAAATGCCGATCCAGCCATGCCCATCGTTGAAGCAAAACAAGGGATAACGTTCAGGCTCGATCGTTATGGCGCCATGCTGGAAAGCGAAGCTACTATCGCCGTATCTGCCATTCCCAGATACTTTCATTTCAATCGGCCCTTCCTGGTTTATATGAAAAAGCGCGGCCGTGAACAGCCATTTTTCATGATGTGGGTTGACAACGCTGAACTCCTTAACATAAAGTAGGGATGTTGTTACTCCCTTCTTTTCTGGGGATATGGGCTGAACAATGCTGGAAAACAAATATCAAAAGCTACAGGATATACTCGAAAATCTCGGCAAAGTTGTTGTGGCGTACTCCGGGGGGGTGGATAGTACGTTTTTGCTCAAGGCGGCGGTGGACACGCTCGAGAGCAAGAATGTGTTGGCGTGCATTAGTGCCGGGCCGTCGGAGCCGAGCAACCAGCTTGAAAGGGCGGCGGCGTTTGCCGAGAGTATCGGTGTGGAACTTCAGGTGGTCGAGGCTGATGAATTGGGCGATCCGAATTTCACCGCCAATAAGGCGGACCGGTGCTTCCACTGCAAATCGCATCTGTGCCAGACGCTGCTTGATATTGCCGCCGAACGCGGATTCGACCATGTGGTTTTCGGTACGAATTTCGACGACCTCGACGACTTTCGGCCGGGCAATCGGGCGATGAAGGTTTTCGGCATCCGCTCGCCGCTGGCGGAGGCTCAGCTCACCAAGGACGATATTCGCCGGTTAAGCCGGCAGATGGACCTGCCGACCGCGGATCGGCCCGCCTCGCCGTGCCTGGCGTCTCGCATCCCCTACGGGTTGGAAGTTACCGAACAGCGGCTCAAACAAATCGACGAAGCCGAGAATTTCCTGCGGGAATTGGGTCTCGTCGAATTTCGCGTTCGCCATCATGACACGGTGGCCCGAATCGAAGTGCATCCGAAGGATTTCGAGGAAGTTACGGCTAAACCGGTCCGCTCGCGTATCGTCGAAAAATTAAAGTCGCTCGGTTTCAAATTTGTCGCTTTGGATCTCCAGGGTTTCCGCTCCGGCTCGCTCAATGAGCCGCTCTCGGAGCAGGAGAAGCAAGAAAGCCTCTAATCGACCCGGCGCGGCTTCGCTTCGCTTAGCCGCAACCGAACTCAAAAATCAAAATGTAAAATGCAAAATTTCGGATTCCCGGCAAGCCGGGATAACTCTTTATTGTTTAAAAAATTACGTTAGCTTTGTCGAAAAAACACGCACAAAAAACAAAAAGTTGACGGATAGTAGTACAGATTTTTAGTTCTTCAAACAAGGCATACAAATACAGGAGCACATTATGTACGGTAAAAGAATTTCGACAGTGGTCATAACACTCTTATCCGTGACGATTCTTTTGGGTTTTTATTTCTCCCAAGAGACAAAAGGAGCCGACCGGGTGGGAGCGGACGGCCTGGACGTGCGGATCATGAGTTTCAATATCCGTTACGGCTCTGCCAACGACGGCGAGAATCACTGGAAGAACCGGCGCGAAATGGTCTTCGATGTGATTCACGATCAGCACAGCGACGTGGTCGGCTTGCAGGAGGCCTTGCGTTTTCAGATCGACGAGATTCGCAACGCCGTGCCCGTGTACGGCGAGATTGGCGTGGCGCGTGAGGACGGCCGGATTGACGGCGAATACTCTGCCATCCTGTATCGGGCCGATCGATTCGGGATCGCTGAAGCCGGGACATTCTGGCTGTCCGATACGCCGGAAGTCGCCGGCTCAAACCATTGGGGCAATGCCTGTGTGCGCATCTGCACCTGGGCGAGACTTGTCGAGAATCAATCGGGCAAGGCCTTCTATATCTTCAATACGCATCTGGATCACCGGTCCCAGCCGTCCAGAGAAAAAAGTGCGGTCCTGCTGGCCCAGCGCATCCTCAGTAGAAACCACAAGGATCCTGTCGTGGTCACGGGTGATTTCAACTCCGGGGAGAACAATCCGGTCGTCACGTATCTCAAAGGCGAAACGGCGGTCGATGGCCCGGACGGGCGTCAAGGAAAAACTCCCGTTCCAATGGTTGATACGTTTCGCGTCCTGCATCCGAACGCTAAAGACGTCCGAACCGGCCACGCATTCAGGGGGACGCGCCAGGGCCACAAGATCGACTATGTGTTGGTACCGCCGGGGGCAAAAGTGCTCGAAGCGCAGATCCTTTATGAAAACGTTGACGGGCGCTATCCTTCCGATCACTACCCGGTGATGGCCCGGCTTCGCCTGCCGTAGCCGCGGACGGCGAAGGGCCGCGCCGTTTACACGTTTGCAAATAGAAAAAATAAATTTCGCTTGCTTTTGTGAACGTTCCAGATTAAGTTAAGCTGCGGAGAATACAAAAAGGGGCAAAAACATGTAAAAGGCTATTGGAGAATAAGGATTTGCCAAGGATGGACCTTATTAACAGCTTTCGGGAGAAGGTACAAGGGAAGAATCTAACCGTCGTTTTACCGGAGGGAAGGGACGAACGAATCGTCTGTGCTGCGCGGAGACTCAAGGACGAACACATTGCCCGGCCGATTGTGCTCGGCACGCCCGAGCAGCTCGAAGCGGCCGTCGAGAAGGCCGGCGTGGATCTTCACGGCATCGACACGATCAATCCCAAAGCAAGCGGTAAGCTCGACGGTTATGCGGAATATTACAGCCGGCACAGAGACGGCATCTCGGCGGCCGTAGCCAGGCACGTGGTTGTCAAGCCGTTGTTTTATGGAGGCATGATGGTGGCCTGTGGCGATGCCGATACCGCGGTGGGGGGCGTGGCCAGCGCGACGGCGACCCTGATTCAGGCCGGCGTCTTAACCGTCGGTCTGGCCCCGGGCATCCAGACGCCGTCCAGCTACTTTCTGATGGTGGTCCCCAATTTCTTAGGAGAAAAGGACAAGGCGTTCATTTTTGCCGACTGTGCCGTCAATGTCGATCCGACGGCCGAACAGCTTGCGGACATCGCTTTGGCTTCCGCGTTGAGCGCACGGCGCATTCTTAACGAGGAGCCTCGTGTTGCGCTGCTGTCCTTTTCCACTCAGGGCAGCGCCGCCGGGCCGAGCGTCGAGAAGGTCCGGGAGGCTCTCCAGATGGCCCGGGCGCGCGAGCCCGGCCTGGCGATCGACGGCGAATTCCAGGCCGACACGGCCATCGTGCCCCGGGTGGCGGCCAAAAAGGTCAAAGATGCCAGTGCCGTCGCGGGTAAAGCGAACGTCATCGTTTTCCCCGATCTCAACTCGGGAAATATCGCTTATAAGCTCACCCAGTACATGGCCGGCGCGCAAGCCATCGGGCCGTTCCTACAGGGATTCGCCAAACCGATCACGGATCTTTCGAGAGGCGCGACGGTGGAGGACGTCGTTTCGACGGTGGTGCTGACGTTGGGGCAGTTGTCGGAGAGTGCAAGCCCCGTATAAGGTTTTTGGAGACGACAGTCAAGAAAAAGGGACACGATTGACAATGAAAGTACTGGTTATCAATGCAGGCAGCTCTTCGGTGAAGTTTCATTTATACCAGATGCCCGAGGCGGAGGTTCTCGCGATGGGCATCGTGGAGAAAATTGGCCAGGAAGATTCGGCGCTCTCGTATAGCTATCCTGGCGGAACGCATACCATTCCGGCGGACGTCGAGGACGTCCATGGAGCGATGGAGCTCATCCTCCAAACCCTCGTCAGCGATGAGGTGGGCGTCTTACAAGAGATGTCTGAGATCGGTGCCGTCGGCCATCGGGTCGTTCATGGCGGCGAGGAATTTACCGGCTCCGTCATTATCGACGAGAAGGTGATTGCCTCGATCGAGAAATTTGCGGACCTTGCTCCTTTGCATAATCCGCCCAACCTCGAAGGTATTCTGGCGGTCCAGCATCATCTACCGAATATCAAACAAGTCGCCTGCTTCGATACGGCCTTTCACGCGACCATTCCCAAAGTGGCCTATATGTACGCCTTGCCGTACGAGCTGTACGAGAAATACGGCATCCGGCGATACGGTTTCCACGGTATCTCGCATCGATACGTGGCCCGGCGAGCAGCCGCACTGATGGGCAAGGGCAAATACGACATCAACACCATCACCTGCCACCTCGGCAACGGCTGCTCCATTACCGCCGTTAAGGACGGCCACTCTGTTGATACCTCGATGGGGCTGACGCCCTTGGAGGGGGTGCCGATGGGGACGCGGTCCGGCGATCTCGATCCGGCGATTCTTTTTTATCTCGAGGAAAAAGGCTACGATTCAAAGGCCTTGAAGGCCCTCTGCAATACACAAAGCGGGCTGCTGGGCCTCTCGGGTGTCTCGAATGATGTGAGGGAGCTCATGGAATTCGCGAGAAAGGGCGATGAGCGCGCAAAACTTGCAACCGACGTTTTCTGCTATCGTATAAAGAAGTACATAGGCGCTTATGCCGCCGTCTTGGATACCGTTGACGCCGTCGTTTTTACTGGTGGGATCGGGGAAAACGCCGTGTATATGCGTGAGAAGATATGTGATGCCGTCAGCCAGATCGGTCTGCAGCTCGATCGCGAGGCCAACAAAATCGCGGTTGCGAAAGAAGCAGAGATCAGCACCCGGGACAGCGACGTCAAAGTCTTTGTCATTCCCACGAACGAGCAAGTCGCCATTGCCAACGATACCTACGAGCTGACCAAAGGACAATCAACCGATTGCGTCAAAGCCGAACGCCTCGGAAAATGTCATGCGTGAATTTGTCATGAGTCGAGCTAACGAGATATTACTTACTCTTCAATAGCTGTTCTCGGCTGGTGTAGCCGGATATCATCAACAAATATTTTGCCGGAACCGCCGGGGACCGTCGTGTTGCCCTGGGTGCCCAGGCCGATCGCGATCTTATCGACCTCGGCCAGGTTGATGCCCTGATCGGCAAATGACTGTAAGGGAATAACCCATTCGGTCCAGATGTCGATCTGTGCCGCGGCCGGATCGTCGTGGACCACAACCGCCGGTTGTCCGGCCGCATTGGAAACAGCCACATAGAACGGCTCCGCGTCGTTGCTCTCGATGCCGACCGATCCCGGATAACCTCTGAACCACAGCGACAGGTCCGTGACGCCTTCTGCGGTCCAATCGCGTATAACAGCCAACGTGAACTCCACTTGCGAATACTTCGCGGAATCCTGTTTATGATTGTCGAAGACAAGCGGCATAGATTGATGACCCCCATGGACGATGGTTTCCTCGGTAAATGAAGCTGTCGTTTCATCACCGACAGCCGAGCCTGTGCCGTTGCCGGGATAGTAAGAATCGGTTCCCGGCGCGCCGTAGCCAAGTCCGTCAAGCCATGAGTACCATATCGGGTTCTCGTCGGCATTGTAGTCCTCGAAGTCGTCGATAACAAAATAATCGCCCGTCGTGAAGCTCCAGACATCGCCCGTCCAGGGGTTGTCGGGATTGATTGCGTTGACCTCATCGATCCGCCAGTGGTACGTGGTATCCAATGTCAGAAGACCGGGATCGAAGCTCTCCTCGCCAAGGGCTTTTGTCCCCTTGTATTCGGGTGATGCTATCGTGGCGTTCTTGACGGCATTCGCATCCGTACCCAAGTACACTTCGTGCGTATCCGCATAGTCTCCCGCCATCCATGTAAGGATGACATTGCCGGGCACGTCTTTCCGACCATCTGCAGGATGAGGGTGATAGGCCTTCTCAGAGGGCGCGAGAACCAGCTTTGTCAGACCTTCCTCGGCAAAGTATTCCGCATAAACCGCATGGGCCTCCACGGTGGTGTAAATATTGCCGGCATCTATGGCGGCATTAAACAACGATGCATAGTCACCGGTAACAAGAAAATCTCCACCATTAAACATGATTTCTCCGGCCATGTCTCCCATGGCGGCTTGGGTAAAATTGAAGGTGGGTTGTGCGTCTTCGGCACCGGTGATACGAACCGTTCCGCCACGCATGGTGATCAATCCGCCTTCGGCAATGTACAATTTTTCCGCGGTAATCACGGCACTGCCGCTAATAGTGAGATCGGCGATACCGAGCCCCATCCTTAAGGAGCCGCTGGTGGTTGCGGGTGTCGCATCGCTTGTGCTAATATTGATCGTTCCAGCGCTCATGTTCATGGTGCTGCTATCGCCGGCTTTTTGACCAAAGGTAACGCGATCGATATTGAGTGTGCCGCCGGTCATGGTGAAAATCGCCGTGCCGGTGTCACCGAAAGTGGTGTAGGTGTTGGGAACGTTCAGCGTCCCGCCCGTGATGGTCACGATGCCTGTTCCATGAACGCGACCGACCCGAAAGCGGTTGGTCATTGTATTGTTTCCGCCGGAAATCAGCAATTCTCCCATATTAGCATCTACCACACCCACATACAAATCATCGGGATTGCCCGACAAGGTGTGAGAGATCACCGCCTTGTCTGCGTCGGAAAGTGTATTGATATAACAGTCTTGATTGTTTAAACTCGGGGGAACGGGATTCCAGTTGCCAAGATCATCGAAGTCGTTATTGGCGTTCGCATTTGTCCAGTTAATGACCGCAAATACCGGTGTCGCAACCAGGCACAAAGCCAAAACCAACGTGAGTGAAACCGTCTTTTTCATTTTTTATCTCCTTCAAAATCTGTCCCTGCTCAAACAGGAAACGGTTAATAATTATATGTCGTGAATTGCTATGGGCTCACGGCTCGGTTGTAGATACGGACGTCGTCGATTAAGCCGAAGAAGAAGGT
>Ga0272442_10004681_pt1 | contig 18582 bp, 15 predicted proteins | sample SSMForm2O_FD_200262 | JGI IMG/M metagenome (GOLD analysis project Ga0272442, IMG submission 200262) | Marine sediment archaeal communities from Little Sippewissett salt marsh, Falmouth, MA, United States - SSM-Form-2O | ecosystem: Environmental > Aquatic > Marine > Wetlands > Sediment ... | reverse complement strand
TATCCACACCCCCATCCGGCCCCCCAATTCTGAATTCTGACTCCTGTCTTCTGAATTCTCACTCCCGTCTTCCTCCCCCCCGACCGGTATCTCGGTTGCGTTGTACAGTATCCATTTCCCGTCAGGAGAGAGCCGGGGGGCCACATAGGGGCCCTGGTTGAACACGACGCGCTCCTCGCCGCTGTCCGTCAAGAGGAACACGCCCTTCCGCGGGCGTGCGAAGAGCAGCGCAAACTGGCCCATGGCCACTTGCTCGACCAGGGCCTCGACCTCGGGCCGGAGCTCCGGGGCGATGGGCTCGAAGGTCAGGTCGCCGAAATGCTCCGGCTCGTGGAAGCCGTCCTCGACCTGCGCCCACGTGCTGTGCTCCTTCACGCCCGCGGTCAGGATGTTCCGGCACACGTTCAGTCCCCACGTGGCCCCCTCGGCGGGGAATGCCCCGACCACTTCCCACGGCAGCTTGATCTCGACCGACCACCACGACTGGCCGGTCTGCGTGACGGCCTCCCACTTGCGCAGCGTCCTCGGGCTGGCGCGGCTCCCGATCGCGTTGACCGCGAACTGGAGTTCGGTTTCTCGGTCAGGCGACAGGAAGACCTCGACGCTGTCCTCGTTCCAGAGCTGCTCGCCGTCGGCCATGAAGGCCAGCACAAGGTCCGGCTTCGGCTCGTCGCACGTCACAGCGACGTACAGCGCTTCGGCCGTGTATCCCAGCCTGAACCGCGTTTGCTTGGCCGACGGCAGGTCCGTGTCCAGGTTCCGATATCCGCCGGCGACCTCGACGTCGCGCCAGACCGGATCGCCTGCCACATCGCCGTCCACTTCGGGCGCGTTGGCCAGCAGAGGGCAACGGTAGCGCTTGGGCGCCGCGCCCTCTTGCGCGCAAGCGCTCCCGGCCCAAGCCACGACCAAGGCCGTCAGCGCCAGCGCGGCTGCGCGCGCATCCAGAATGGAGAATCGGGAATCCAGAATCACCACGGCGGGGCTCCATTCAGCGTGTTACGGATATCGCTGCGAATCGCTTGGGCGTACGGTGCGGCCTCAGGGAGGTTCGCGCAGCCGCGTGCGGCGGCCTGAGCCCACGCGCGCGCCAACATGCTGAAACGCATTCCCATGGTCTCATCGTGCCCCCACGAAAGCACGTTGAGCGTGTCCACCAACTCGTCGCACTCCGGCGAGACCTCGTCGTGACCGGTCTTCATCAAGGTCTTGAGGCGCGCGGCGGCGCGGTCGGCGTGTGCCACGTGCCCCTCGGGCGTGTTCTCTCCAAGCAGTTCCATCTTCAACCGGATTCCGGCCTCGGTTGCCTCGGCTTGGGCCGACATCTCGTCGAGATAGGCGGCCACGGCCGGCTTGTCGCGCTCCTTGTCCCGCCATCCCTCGAGCATCGCACGCAGGCGCCCCAACATGGCGAAGTACGAGGCGTTCTTCTGCTGGACAATGGACACGTAGTCCGCCATCAGGTCGGCGTGCTCGGCCAGATACGCCGTCTCGCGTTTCTGAAGACCGAGCGCGTAGATGGACCTCCGCAGGATCTCCGTGCCGCCGCACGCGATGCATCCCACGTTCGGCGCGTCCCGCGGCCCGTGCGGGAGCGGCGCCCGTTTGCTGCGCTCGACAACCAACCCGCCCAAGGGCGTGCGATGCATGAAGCCCATCAGCGAGCGCTCGCCGCGTTCCATGGGATAGATGACGAATTCGCCCTTGGGCGGGACCTTCTTGCTCAGATGCACATAGGCCCGACCGTTTTCCAGCCAAACCGGCCATGTATAGTAGCCGATCTCGGGGCGGATCTGCGTGTGCCGCCGTTCGAGAAACGGGAACGTGCGCGGCGTAGTCGTCTCGGCCCGAATCCGGAGCTGCGTCTTGTACGTCGCCTCGAATGGCGGCCGCCAGTCCAATGCCACGTCCTTCTCGAGGTAGCCAAGCTCGGGCGTCTCGCGATGCCAGATGCCCTGGGCGGCAAGCAGTCCCACGTAGACCTCCTTGCCGTCCATCCCCACTTCAATGGCCTGTATCCCCCGCTCCCGATCACTGCCGCCCAGCGCCAGGCTGACCCGTTGTCCGTCTCCCGGCCAGGCGCATGCGACCATGGCGTTGCCGCCGCGCAACAGGCCGGCGAACCAGTTCTCGGCCGGCACGCCAATCTCGGCGCGATCCGGGTAGTCATCGGGACGGTAAAGCACGTCCTCGAGCCGCCGCCCGGGCAGCACGCCGAGGGCCATGTCGGCCAGAACGGCCACCCCGGCCGCGCCCTCCTCGGGCGTGACGCAGACCGTGCCGTGACGGCCCAAACGAAACAGGGCGGCGCGCCCCTTGTCGCCTGCCTCGAACACCGCCCGCACCTGAGCCCCCTCGATGGCATCCGCGCCAAGGACCTCACACGTTGCCATCCCCGCCGGTGCCGTTCCGTCCTGCCCTTGCAGCGCGATTTGGACGGCCTCGTCGCCGCAGGCCAACTCGACGGCGCCCGCGCCCTTGGCAAAACTCGCGCGCCAACCGTCCCCCTCGACAATCACCTTGCCGGCGGCCCAATCGTCGTTGACGGCCATTCCGGCCGCCGCGGCCGTGTGCAGTATGAACACGAGCGTCCACACGTAGGCCGTTCCGGACGACGCGTATGCGAGCGTATCCCTCATGGCGCCGCCTCCGGTTCGAGGGGTTCTTCGCCGCGCCAGTCGCCCTCGAGGAACTGCCGGTTCCGCAAGACGGCTTGCGTCATGGCGCGGAGCTCATCCGCGGCCTCCTTGCACTGCGGCGTTGTAGCCACCAACCGCCCGGCGGCATCGCGGACGTACTGCACCGCGGCCCGGTATCGGCCGAGGATCCGCTGCCGCTCGCCGAGGGCCCGCCGGCAATACCGCCAGAACACCTCGAACTCGTCCTCGTAGCTGATCTCGTAGCAGACCACGTCGTCGTGCCACAGCCGCCCTTCCTTGGCGCCGACCATCCCCATGGCCTCGCGGAACTCGCGGGCCCTTGGCTCGTTCTCGAATAGATCGCACAGCGCCAACAGGTCGTGCAGCCGGCGGTTGTCGCGTGTCCCCAGGATGCCCAGAAGTCCCTCGAGGGCGCGCTCCGCGGTAGCCGTGTCGGTCCGCCGAGTGCCTTGGCCTGCATGCAACGCCTCCTCCGCTTGCGCGGCCAACTCGCCCATCGCGCCAGACCGGCAGAAGGCCGCCAGTTGGCCGAGGGCTGCCTCGAACTCTTCGATGCGGGCGTCGAGCCCCCTCAGCAAATCGATGGCGTCGTTCCCGAGGTGGGTGAGCAGGGACCTGGCACCGGGCGTTCCGGCCGGGAAGGCCGCGGCCATCACCTCGAGCGCGCCGTAGTCCCCGGCCTCGGCAAACGAGCTCCAAGGGCGCCAGTCCGCGCCGCGCGTGCTGACTGCCCGGAATGGCGTGTCTCGCAGGCCGGTCTGATATCCCCGCACACCGGCTACGTCGAACGCCTCGGCGTAGCCCCGCACGCCCAAGACGTCTACCAGCACGTCGACCGGCATCAGGACGTCCTCGGGCGTGTGCGCGTCGCGTCCCCAGGCATAGATCACGGCCGCATGCGGGGCCGCGTCAAATGCGGCCTCGACCGGCAGGGGGCGTTGCCCGAGACGCCCAAGCGCCCCTTCGTCCCAGGTGCGCGCAAAGCAAGCGGTCTCACCGTACACGGCGAGCCGCCAGGCTGCGTGGAAGGGCTTGTCCCACGTGACGCGCCTCTGTTTCCCCCCCGCGCCCGCCGCCAAGTCGGTCTGAGGCCACATGGGTCGTCCGGCGAGTACGGCCACCGCGACACGCTCTCCAGCCGTCGAGACCGCCAGCCCCGTGAGCCGTTGGCCGTCGGGGCCGTTGGTCACGGCGACGGCTTGGTCCTGTCCGGGCGTCACCACCATCAACGTGCCGCCCGTCTCGGCCAGGCAACCCAGCGCTACCGGCGTCCGGGGCAGTGCAAGCGATTCGCCAGCGCGGCCTGGGTCGGGCGTTACAGCCAAGTCGTTGCCGAACCAGTCCGGCGCCACGGCAACCGTCATCGCCGTCGCGATCCGAACACGGGCGCTCCGCTCTGCCGGGCGTACTTCCACAACGGGCCGCGTTCTCGGCACGCGAAGCGTGACGTCCGCCGAAACCGCGCGCCCGTCCGAGAACCGGACCTCGACGTCGGCTTCGTCCGCGGTGTGCCGACTCACGCGCGACGCACTCACCCGCGTCGCCGCCTTGCCCTCGTGGTCCTCTATCGACACCGCGACCCGCGCCTTGGACCCTTGTTCCGCTTGCGGAACCAGCACGACGCCGTCAGCCGAAACGAACACCTCGAGCCAGTCGTTCTCGACAACGAGGCCGCCGGGGGTCGGCTCGCCACCGGCCGCGGGTGGGGGCACACGTTCCCAGCCTCGCTTTGCCTCGGTCTCGAGCCCTTGCCAGAGCGTCAGGCTGCCGCCACGCAGCGTGCGCTGGCTCCACGGTTCAGGGGACGAACCGCGCCAATCGAATCCGGCGTGTACGCGCCGCTCGACGCGGTGCGCGACCCACGGCGCCGCTATCGCTACGTGGCGGATCTCCCATAACGGCTCGAAAGGCGAGACGGCCTGCGCGTAGCACAGGCTCTCGCCGTCCGCACCCCACACCGGCGCCGCCTGCACGCCCGGGTCGAAGCTCAGTTGCCGGCTCTCCCGCGTGGCGAGGTCGAGCAGATGGATATGGGCGCCATCTTGATAGGCCAGCGTCGTCCCGTCCGGCGAGCAACGCGGCGCGCCGCGGAACTCGCCCTCGGCCAGTAATTCGAGCTCGGCCTTCTCTACCGCGCCAATGAGATACAGCCGCTCGCCGGATTCGTCTGCGCACACGATTCCCGCATCGCCCGCATAGGTCGGGTAGGCCAACGGCCGCGCCCCCTCCGGGCTCACGACCCGCTCCGTTGCTGAACTCAGCGCCCTTTCGACAAGCCTACCGGACCGTTGGAACAGGATGGCGTCGCCGTCCGGCGACCACACGCCCTGTTCGCCGTCGCATATCCGCTCTTTGGCCGCGCCGCCCGTGTCCACGATCCAGAGGCCGATTCCGCAATCATCGATATCCTCGGGCACTTCGTACGAACTGAACAGCACCTTCCTGCCGTCCGGCGAAATCCGCGGGCTCAAATGCGCGCCCTGGTTGTACGCCAGGCGCTCTTCGCTCGAGCCGGTCCGCAGCATCAATCCGGTGCGAGGCCGCGAGTAGACCAGCAACTCCGCGTCCGGCACGGCCGAGACGCAGAAGGCCCATGACAGGGCAATCAAGGCCGCAAGGGCGATCCTATTCCGCCTCAGCATCCCGTTTTTCCACACGGCAAAGCCGTCCTGTGCATCTTCCTCGACATCGGTGTCATCGCGGTAATCTGTGAATCCACTAGAACTGGAAGTAGATGAACGGTTGACTGCTCGAACCGGCGCACAACGCGATGTACATCACCATGGCCACGACCAGCCCCACCTGAACCGGCGCCCATTCGAGCGCCCGCCGGAGACGCGACTCATACACGAACTGATACAGCCACACCGAACCCACCAAGCCCAGCATGAGCAACGGGCACCGCGGGTCGGCCAGGCCGGACGTGAAGATCCGCTTCACAATCGTGAGCGCGTCGGCGAGACTGTCTGCCCGGAAAAAGATCCAGCAGAAACAGACGAAGGTAAACACCAGCGCCTGCTTCACGCACCGCGGCACCCGGTCGCGGTAGAAGGCCGTGCGCTCGAGTTCGCGTGTCAGCACCCGGCCCAGGGCGTGCAGCGCCCCCCATAGGATAAAGGTCCACTTCGCGCCGTGCCACAATCCTGAGATCACCATGGTGAGAGACATGTTCACGTAGGTGCGGAGCCGGCTCTTTCGATTTCCGCCGAGCGGGATGTAGACGTAATCTTTGAACCACGTGGAGAGGCTGATGTGCCAGCGCCGCCAGAAATCGCCGAGATCCGTGGCCAGGTAGGGATTGTTGAAGTTGAGCATGATGCGGATGCCCATCATGCGGGCCACGCCGCGCGCCATGTCCGTGTATCCGCTGAAATCGAAATAGATCTGCCACGCGAACGCAAAGGTCGCCAGCATCAGCGCCGGCGCCTGGTACAGGTCCGGGACCGCGTAGACCTCGTCTACGTAGACGGCCAGGTAGTCGGCCAGGGCCAGTTTCTTGAACAGGCCGACCACGAACAACGACAGACCGTCCGTGACGTCCTGCGCGGTTACGCGCGGCGTTTCGCGCAACTGGGGCAGCAGGTTCCGCGCGCGTTCGATGGGGCCCGCCACGAGCTGCGGGAACAGCGACACGAACGTGGCGTAACGGATGAAGCTGGGCTCCTTGTCGACGTTCCCGCGATAGAAGTCGATGGTGTAGCTCATCGACTGGAATACGAAGAACGAAATTCCGACCGGCAACAGCACGTCCGGCGCGGGAACGGCGTAGTCGAGCCCGGCGCGCACGAGCAGGGCGTTAACGTTCTGCGTGACGAAGCCGGCGTACTTGAAGAATGCGAGCAGGCCGAGGTTATTGATCACGCTGAGGGCCACGAAGCGCCTCTTGCGCCCGAAGCGCGCCATGCCCAAGACGGCCACGTAGTCCACTGCGGTCGAGTAGGCAATCAGGAGCAGGTAGAGCGGATTCCACCAGCCATAGAAGACGTAGGAGGCGATAAGGAGCCAAAGCGAACGGAAGCGTGTGCCTTTGAGGATCAGATAGACGGGATAGACGATTGCGAAGAAAGCGAGGAAGACCCAATTATGAAACAGCACGTTCCCGGACTCGCCCTATGCCAGCATAACGCCCCGCAAACCTACACCCAAGAAGCGCAACGATTGTACAGGCGACGCCGGCCCGAAGCAAGCCAGCTAACGCGGCCCAAATCCGCGCGTAAGGATGCGACAGCGAGCGTGTCACCCGCCGTACAGGCGTGCAAGCGCCCGGTTTCCAAGAGACAAGGGGCTGCAACCCCTTGTCTTCGCGTGCATCCATACCTCAAGCGTCTCGCGATCTGCCCTGCGCACGCGCGGATTTGGGCGCGGCCTTCCCTCACCCATGGCCCTCGGCCGCGCCAGCGGCTATCGCATCGAAAGCGGGTGTGGCCTTGTCGAAGAACCCCTCCGCGCCGTCATGGATGACAAAGCGCGCGGCCAGGTTGTGCTTCAGGGCGAGCTCGAAGCCCTCCTCGGGCCCCAGCACCATAAGGGCCGTGCAGAGCGCGTCGGCCATTGCGCAGCCTTCGTGGATCACGCTTACGGAGGCCAGGGCGTGCGTGAGCGGCCGGCCCGTGCGCGGGTCGAGGGTGTGCGAGATCCTCACGCCGGCTTGCTCGTAGAAGTCCCGGTAGTCGCCGGAGGTGGATAGGGCGCGGTTCGTCAACGGGACCACCATGGCGATAGAGCGGAGGCCCGGGGTCGGATTCTCGATGCCGATCCGCCAAGGCACCCCATTGGCGTTGAGGCCCCGCACCTTCACCTCGCCTCCGACCTCGACCATGTAGTTGGCGAAGCCCAGCGCGTCGAGGTCCGCGGCCAGTTTGTCCACCGTGTAGCCCTGCGCGACGCCGTTGACGTCGCACACGATGTCCGGGCGGGTCTTGCGCAGCGTAGAGGCGGCCTTGTGGATGTCGATGTTGCGGTATCCCACCCGCTGGCGCAGTGGGGCGAGTTCGTTCTCGGCGGGCTGGCGCTGTTGCGGCCCGCCGGGGCCGAAGCCCCACGCGGCCACCAACGGCGCCACGGTCAGATCAAACGCCCCCCCGGAGATCTCGCTGATCCGCTGCGCGATCTCGAACACCTCGAGCAGCTCCGGCGACACCTTGAAGGGCGTCGTGCTGGCGTGCGCATTGAAGCGGGACAACTCGGAGTCGGGACGGTAGGAGGAGAGCTTCTTGTCGACTTCGGCCAAGCGGGCCTCGACGGTTTCGGCTATGCGCCCTGATGCCTCGCGGCCGGCCCCGTCCGCGGTCAGGACGACCTTGACCTGGTAGGTGGTTCCCTGCGTCTCGCCGTGCATGGCGTAGGTATCGGGGGCGCGGCCGCAGGTCGAACACAGGAGGGCGGCCAGAAGGAAAGCAAGACAACGGCGCGGCGGTCTCACGGGATGCCTTAGCCGCCGAAGTCGTCGAGCATGATGTTCTCCGGCTCGACGCCGAGGTCGGTGAGCATGTTGATGACCGCCGTGTTCATCATAGGCGGCCCGCACATGTAGTACTCGACGTCCTCCGGCGCGTCATGGTTCTTGAGGTAGTTGTCGAGGACCACCTGGTGAATGAAGCCGGTGTAGCCGGTCCAGTTGTCCTCGGGCAACGGCTCGGAGAGCGCCAAGTGCCACTCGAAGTTCTCGTACTCGGCCTGGATTGCGTCGAAATGCTCGATATAGAACGCCTCGCGCAGGCTGCGCGCGCCGTACCAGAACGAGACCTTGCGCTTCGTGTCGAGGCGCCGGAACTGGTCGAAGATGTGCGAGCGCATGGGGGCCATGCCGGCGCCGCCGCCGATGAAGACCATCTCGGCGTCGGTGTCCCTGGCGAAGAACTCGCCGAAGGGCCCGAGTATGACCACCTCATCGCCGGGTTTAAGGCTGTAGATATAGGAGGACATGATCCCTGGGGGCGCGGCCTTGAGGTTGGGCGGCGGCAAGGCGATGCGGACATTCAGCATGACGATGGTGTTCTCTTCAGGATAGCTTGCCATCGAGTAGGCCCGCTGCACCGGCTCGTCGCAGGTCGACGAGAAGCGCCACAGGTTGAACTTGTCCCAGTCCGGCCGGTATTCGTCCTCGATGTCAAAGTTCTTGAAGTCGACCGTATGCGATGGACACTCGATTTGGATGTAGCCGCCGGCCCGGAAGTCCAGCGCTTCGCCTTCGGGCAGTTCGAGCACGAGTTCGCGGATGAACGTGGCGACCGACTGGTTGGACCGCACCTTGCACGTCCATCGCTTGACGCTGAAGACCTCGGGGGGGATCTCGATCTTCATGTCTTGCTTGACCTTGACCTGGCACGACAGCCGGACGCCCTCGCGGGCCTCGCCGCGGCTCACCAATCCGGTCTCGGTGGGCAGGATGGCCCCGCCGCCCTCGATCACCTTGACCTTGCACACGCCGCAGGTGCCCATGCCGCCGCAGGCCGACGGGATGAAGATCTTCTGAGCGGCCATGGTGCTGAGGAGCGTGTCGCCGGCGGGCACGGTGAGGTCTTTTGAGTCGTTGACATTGATGGTCACGTCGCCGGTGTTGACGAGCTTGGCCTTGGCCGCCATCAACAAGACGACGAGGCTGATCACCACGAGGGTGAACATGAACATGCCCAGTAGGACGATCTGCATCGCTTATCTCTTCTCGTGGCCCCTAGAGCTGAATGCCGGAGAACATCATGAAGCCCATCGCCATCAGGCCGGTCAGGATGAAGGCCATGCCCAATCCGCGCAGGCCGGCGGGGACGTTGCTGTAGCGCATCTTCTCGCGGATGGCCGCCAGGGCGGTGATGGCCAGGGCCCATCCGATGCCCGAGCCGATGCCGAACACCACGGTCTCGCCAAAGGCGTAGTCGCGCTGCTGCATGAACAGGGCGCCGCCGAGGATCGCGCAGTTCACCGCAATCAGCGGCAAGAACACGCCCAGGGCGTTGTAGAGTGCAGGGGCGTACTTGTCGATCATCATCTCGACCAACTGCACGGCGGCGGCAATGGATCCGATGTAGCTGAGAAACGCCAGGAAACTGAGGTCGACCTCGGCCATGCTCGGGTGGATCCACGACAGCGCGCCCTCGCGCAGCAGGTAGTTGTACACCAGGTTGTTGATCGGCAGCGTAATGCCGAGCACGAAGATGACGGCGCCGCCGAGGCCGATGGCCGTCTCGACCTTCTTCGAGCAGGCCATGAACGAACACATGCCCAGGAAGAAGGCCAAGGCCATGTTCTCGATGAAGATGGACTTGACGCCGAGGCTCAGGTAGTGCTCCAGCATATCACTCTTCCTCGACCTGGTCCGGCTTCCAGGTCCGCAACGCCCAGATGAACAGGCCGGTCAGGAACAGCGCCCCTGGCGCCATCACCATCAGTCCGTTGGGATAGTACCAGCCACCTTCCGTCACCAAGGGCAGCACCGGGTAGTTCAGCAGCTTCCCCGAGCCGAGCAGTTCGCGGAAGAAGCCGCAGTAAATCAGGATAAGGCTGTATCCCAGGCCGTTGCCGATGCCGTCCAGGAAGCTCAGCCATGGCGGTTTCTGCATGGCGTAGCCCTCGGCGCGGCCCATGACGATGCAGTTGGTGATGATCAGCCCGACGAAGACCGACAACTGCTTGCTGATCTCCCACAGGAAGGCCTTGAGAATCTGGTCGGTGATGATGACGAGCGAGGCGATGATGGTCAACTGGATGATGATACGGATGTTCGTGGGCACGTAGTTGCGGATCGCGCTCACGGCGAGGCTCGAGAAGCCCGTCACCAGCGTGAGCGCGATGGCCATCACGATGGCCTTGTCCAACTTCGTCGTCACCGCCAGCGCGGAGCAAATGCCCAACATTTGCAGCGCGATCGGATTGTTGTTGAAGAGCGGATCCAGCAGCGCCTCTTTCTCTTTTTTGCCGAATGCCGGTGCCATAGCCCTCAACTCCCTCGCTCGCGGAATCGCGCCAGATACCGCCCGAACCCGTCGTCGCCAAGCCAGAACGCCAGCAGGTTGGTCACGCCGCGGCCGGTCAGCGTCGCGCCCGACAGGCCGTCCACGCGGTGCGGATCCTCGTCCGGCGGCCCGGCCTGGCCCTTGATGATCCGAATGCTCGGCGCCCAGCCCTCGTCGTAGGCCTTGCGTCCGCGCCACAGGGCCTTCCACCGCTCGTTGTCAATCTCGCCGCCGAGGCCGGGCGTTTCGCCGTGCTCGTAGAAGGTGATGCCCTCGATGGTCGTCGTGTCTTCGTCCAGCGCCAGGTAGCCGTAGAGCGTAGACCAAAGCCCCTTGCCCTCGATGGGGATCACGATCTGGTCGACGGCGTCGCCCTTCTTCAGCAGATAGACCAGGGCGTGGTTGGGCAGGCGCAGCACCTTGGCCTTGTTTTCCGGCGCGGCCTGGCTGGTTGCGGGGTCCTTCGCGGCGCGGCGCTGGTCGAAGGCCTTCGCATCGATAGCCTCGTCGTACTCGCCCGATTGCAGCGTCACGATCTTCGGCTCGATATTCGTGCTGAAGCGATCTTGGACCTCGTTCGCCGAGAGCCGCTCCTTCGGTCCCACCAGCCCGGTCACGGCCAGGACTTTCCTCTGGCGCTCGAGGGCCTGGTTCCTTTTCTGCCGTTCCTTGAGCCCGACCGCGGCCCCGGAAACCAGGACCGAGCACACGCCGCATACCATGGCCGCGAATAGAATCGTATAGAGGGCGCCTTCACGCCGCATACCGGGCCGCCCTCCTCTTGACGTTCGCACGCACCACATAGTGGTCAATCAGTGGCGCGAAGACGTTCATAAACAAGATCGCGATCATCACCGACTCCGGAAACGCGGGATTGAATACGCGGATCAGTATGATCAAGAAGCCCAGCAGGAGGCCGTAGGCCCATTTGCCGGTATTCGTATACGCGGAGGTGACCGGGTCGGTCGCCATGAAAACGGTGCCAAAAGCAAAGCCGCCGATAACCAGGTGCCAATAGATCGGCACCGACAGCATGGGGTTGGTCTGCGAACCGATGAGATTGAGTCCGGTCGCCGTCACGGCCGCGCCCAGGACGACCCCCGCCATGGTCCGCCACGCGCCCACCCGGGTCGCGATGAGTACCGCCGCCCCGAGAAGGCACGCCAGGGCGGACGTCTCGCCCATGGATCCCGGTTCAATGCCGATGAACGATTCGAGCCAGCTCACGCTCCAGTCGCTCGGGTCAAAGCTGAACAGGCCCGGCGCCCGGAGCACCTCGAGGCCGGTCTCCTTGGCGTGGGCAAGCGCGGTGGCGCCGCTGAAGCCGTCGACGGCCCTGGCCGGATCGACGGCCGTCCAGATTTTCGCCCCGGATATTTGGCCCGGATATCCGAAATAGAGGAATGCGCGTGCGGTCAAGGCGGGATTGAGGATGTTCATACCGACGCCGCCAAAGACCTCCTTGCCGATCACGACGCCGAAGCTGATTCCGACGGCGACCTGCCACAGGGGAATCGTCGGCGGGAGGATCAGGGGGAACAGGAGGCTGGTGACCAGGAAGCCTTCATTGATTTCGTGCTTGCGCACGATGGCGAACAGGGCCTCCCACGAGCCGCCCACGGCGATGGTCACGATGTAGACGGGCAGGAAGTACAGCGCGCCGTGTATGAGGCACGCCAGTACGTTGGCCGGGCTGTACCCGATCCCGAGAAGCCCGATCACCGCGTGGCGCCATCCCGTCAACTGGCCCGCCATCTCCGGCTTGAGCGCCAGGTTGGCCTGGAGCCCCGTGTTGTACATGGCCATCAGCGCGCACGGGGCCAACGCCGCCACCACCACGATCATCATGCGCTTGAGGTCCAGGGCGTCCCGCACGTGCGACGCCGTTTTCGTCACCGTGCCCGTGGTGTAGAGAAACGTGTCCAGCGCTTCCCAGACCGGATGCAGCTTCTCGAGCCGGCCGCCCTCCTCGAAGAGCTTGGCCGGCTTGTCCAGCATGTTTCTAAGCAGCTTCATGCACGATCACTCGGCGAACTTCGCTACCCTTCCTTCTCGATCTGCGTCAGGTTGCGGCGCAATACGGGGCCGTAGTCTATCTTCGATGGGCACACAAAGGTGCACAGCGCCAAGTCTTCCTCGTCCAGTTCGAGGCAGCCCAACTCCTCCGCGCGCTCGACGTCGTCCGCCATCAGCGCCCGGAGCAGGAACGTCGGCAGGATATCCATGGGCATGACGCGCTCGTACAAGCCGATGGGGACGATGGCCCGCACCGATCCGTTCAGGGCGCTGGAGAACTCGAAGCGCTTCTTGCCGCGCCACAATGCGCTCATGAAGGCGTTGCTCAGAGAGAACTTACCCGCGCCCGGCGCCATCCAACCAAGCAGCTCGCGCTCGCGTCCCTCGCGGATCACGCTCACCTGATTGTGGTATCGCCCGAGGTATCCGTGGATCTCGCCCATCGCCGCCCGCCCCGAGAGCACCGACCCCGAAATCACGCGGTGGTCCCCGTCCTCGAGCTCCCCATTGACGAGGTCGTCCGTGGACGCGCCCACGCGCGTGCGCACCAGCCGCGGCCTCTTCACCGAAGGTCCGGCCAGCGCCACCACCCGGTCCACGTCGAGCTGCCCCGTCCTGAACAGTGCGCCGATGGCGGCGACGTCCTGACAGCCCACGTGCCAGACCGTCTTCTCACGATGCACGGGATCCAGCACGTGGATGTGCACGCCGACCGTGCCGGCAGGATGAGCGCCCGCAAACTCCTCGAGCCGTATGCCGCTGTGCGCATCCGCGCTCACGGCCGCCCCGGGAGCCTTGCACAGGTACACCTCCCCGTCGGTCAGCTTGGCCACGCACAGTTGCCCGGCCGCGAAATCCTCTTCGCGCCCCGCCAGCACCACGTCCGCGGAAGGCGCCAGTGGATTCGTGTCCATCGCGTTGATGAAGATCGCATGGGGGGTCGTTGCCGGGCCGGGCACCTTGCTGAAGGGGCGGGTCCGCAACGCGGCCCACAGTCCCGACTCGACCAGTAGGTCCACGATCTCGTCGCGGCTCAAGGCCGGTATGGGCTTGCCCGTGTAGCCGTCGAACGCAACGGCGTCTTCGCCGCCGTTGTCCGTCAACTCGACCACCACCGTCTGAAGCGCCCGCCGCGCCCCGCGGTTGATAGCCAATACCTTGCCGGCGCCGGGAGAGGTATAGCGCACCCCCGGCGTCTTCTTGTCCTCGAACAGCAGTTGCCCCCGGCGCACCACGTCCCCTTTGGACACGTGCATCGTGGGCTTCATGCCCACGTAGTCTTCGGCCACCAGGGCAACGCGGCGGATCGGGGCGCCAGGTTCAATGATTTGCCTGGGCTCGCCCGATATGGGCAGGTCCAAGCCTTTGGCTATCTTGTGCAAGGCCATGTCGTTCCCTTGGCAACGGCGCCGCAACATCCACACGGATGCCACAACCCGAGGCAGATGGACTCACAAGAGAAGAGTCGCTCCTTCCGCAGGAAGTGCGCCAAGTCTCCCCGAGGCCGCAAGAGCCTGAGAACACCCGACAGGGGATTCTATCAGAGCGAACCGGTCCTCGGCAAACAGCATCCAGTCGCTCCAACCGGAGAGGCGCCCCGCCGGCTGGAGCGACGAGACGCGGCACAACAGGTCTACTCAGGCGGATACATTTCTCGAAGAACGGACCACATATAGCGCGTTATCGAGCGCTCGACGCTTGTGGGCACGCTCGTGAAACGGACACCGAAGTAGCGCCGCGCCGTCCCGCACGGATCCTCCGCGTCCGCCACATGCATTACGTGGCCCGAAATGATATGCATGGGCTCGCCCGGCAGAGAGAGCGTTAGGTCGACCTCGGTGCTGAAGTCGAAGGGGGCGTCCGTTTGGATCAGCGCCCCGCCCGCGCTCAGATTGACAAGGGCCGCGTCGTACTTCCGGGCGTGGTCACGCTCCTTGACGCGGACGGTGAGGTCGGTGGGGGCGCGGAAGCAATCGCGATGGAGGCTCCGTTTGGAGTCCGTCTGCTTGCGCAGCACCACGCCCTCGCCCTTGTGGGTCGGGCCTTCGACGACCTGGGTCGTGTAGTAGGTGAAGCCCTCCTCGTCATGGAACTCGAGGGTCGCGCCCACGCCGTCGACGGGATAGTCTTTGGCGGGAAAGCTGACGCGGATGGTGTCGCTGCCCACGTCGAGGATGCGCACCTTGAAGTAGCGGTCGGTCACTTTCAGTAAGCACTCGCGGCCCTTTTCGAGCTTCGCCTCCCCTGCCGACGGCCCCTTAACCACGCTATCAGCCCCTTCTGGCAACGCCTTTTAGCAAGCCACGTGCGGCCCAGTCTAGCACGACCGGGCGAGGGCGTCAAAGCGGCGCGCCCTCCCCGCGACCACTCCGGCCTACTCAACGAATCTCCGATTCCGCACACTAGGTCATGGCCACGAAAAGGCCGAGGATCGCCTCGTGGAACTCGGCCTCCTCGATGTCCAGGTACAGCGATCGATGCAGGTAGTAGATGCGCCCGACCAAGCGCTTGTCCTGGTACACGCCCCCGGCGCGCACCTCGTATTCCTTGGGCCTCGGTTGCTCACAGCGCACTTGGATGGTGGAGGTCGCAAACGTGAAGGGGCGGCGGATCTGCGCGATCTCGGCGTCCCCCGCGTGTACCGTCAGGCGGCTCGGCACGCCCTCGCCAAACGAGAAACTCCACCACCCGGCCTGCACGTGCACTCGCAGCACCTCATTGTCCTGGGCGTCTTTCACTTTCCACCACGCGCTGTGCGGGGCGCTTTCCACGAAGTACAGCACGGCCCCGGAGTTGTCCGTGCACGTGAACATGTCGCCGGGCGTGTGCAGTGGATGACGGATCAAGAGGTGGTCGGCGAAGGGATCCGGTATGTCCCGGATGTCGGCGATGGCGTCCGGAACACCGCGCGCCACGGCCAGCGCACGGCGCATTCGGAGTTCGTTGAGCAGGGCGCGCGCCATGAAGACGACGACGCCGCACACCACGATGACGGCGAGGGCGGCGGCCCCGCCTTTGGCGAATGCGGCGCGGTCCCACAGCAAGCCGTAGATGAGGGCCGCGAAGGCCTGGAGCAGGCACAGTGTGTAGGCCACGATCAGCCCGAAGGAGACCGGGTAGGAGACCCTCGGCAGCGTGTAGTAGCAGATCGCCCGTTCGTAGTCCGATAGCCGCTCCGGCGGCGGCTCAGCCAGTGCCATGGTCCCGGCGACCTCCTTCTAGCTCGGCCCCCAGGCCAGCGCGCCCAAGGAACTCACAGTCCTGCCGCGTCCGAGACGATCTCGGCCGCCAGGTTCTCGAGACAACGCGACAGCGCCTCGACCACGGCGCCGCATCCAGGCGTGCCGGTCGGTAGGCGCACCGCGTAGGTCTTGGTCAGAAGCGGCTCGTCGTACCGGCCCATGTCTTCGCCGCGGAACTCGAGCTTGAGGCGCACGCTCGCCTCCGCGCCCCCTGCCGCGTCCACCTGGCCGAATTCGAGGATCGTGCCCGTGACGACGACGGTGGGGCGGCCCTCCTCGGGCGGGCCGAACTCCGCCTCGAGTTTCTGGCTCACCAACTCGCCGAGGGCCGCGGCCCACTGGTCCACCGCGTAGTACTCGACCTGGGTAGGGCTGCGTTGGATGAGGATATCCTTACGGGCCAGGGGCTCCGCTTCGCGCAATCGCTCGATCCGGATGTTCTTGGCGGCCTGGGCCGCGCCCGAGGGCCGCATGTCGAGCGTGTAGTAGTGCAGGTCCGGCGCCGACGCGCACCCAGCTATCCACAGCACAGCCAACACCGTTACATACGCGCGATTCATGATGTCTCCTATTTGCGCCCTTCCGGCGATTTGCCGCGGATGACCGCTTGCGGTTGCTCGGCCATGGTGCGTGCAAAGGTCTTGAGGTGCCGCACGGTCTCCCGGAGATCCAACAGGAGGTCCTCGATCACCGGCCGGTTGTCCGCCAGCAGCCCGCTGGCTTCACCGGTTAGCGACTCCGCGTTCTCGAGCGTCGCCTCGACCATCGCCACAATGTCATCCAGCTCGTCCGCCACCGCCATGACCTGATCAATGAGAGGCTGCACGTCGTCGATGATCGCGCGCACCCCTGCGATAGCCTCTTTGATGTTCGGGCGGTTCTCGGCCAGCAGCCCGTCCACGTCACCCACGAGGCCGTTCGCGGCCTCTTCAATCTCGAGTACCTTGTCCTCGATCTCCACCACCTTGTCAATAATGGACGACACGACCTCGCGTTTCTCGGCAACCACGTCGCGCACGTCGCCCACCAACCCTTCGCCTTCCGCCACCGCGCCGTCCACGGTCTTGAAGATCGTCTCGATGGTCACGAACTCGTCTTCCTCGCCCGCTTCCTGCGCCTCCTCCTCCTGTTTCTTCGCCTCGTCAACGCCCATCAGTGCGCGGACGTCCTCGAGTACTTTGCCCACCTGGCCGAACAGGCCGCCCGCCGTCGACGTGATCTCGGTGCCGTTTTCGAGCAGCTTTGCGCCGCTCCCGCCGGTCGAGATCTCGAGGTGCATCTCCGACATCAGCGTGGTTTGCGTAATAAAGGCCTCACTCTCGACGTTGATCGGCACGCCCTGGCGCACTTCGAAGTCGACGCGCAGGCGGGACTGATCGTTGGGATCGAGGGTGATCGCGGTGATGCGTCCGACCAAGGTCCCGCCGAAGCGCACGTCCGCCCCCTGGTTGAGCCCGGCCGTGTCCGCGAAGTGCACGTAGAAGTTCTGGCGCTCCTCGGGCACACGCATCCCGCTGATGACGGCCACAAAGCCGGCCAGCAGCGCCACGCTGACCACCACCAGGACCCCCGCCTTGATCTCCGTTACCGTGAAATTGTGTTTCTTCGCTGGCATGCGCCCGCCTTCCGCTGTCCTACTCCCGCTGCATCCGCTCGATCATCGTATCGCCGAACAGAGAGCGCAGGTAGTCCTCATTGTCCTGGGTCTCATCTTCGGGCCGCCGGTCCAGGAACTGCTTCACAAAGGGATGGTCCGACATTCCGATCTCGTCCAGTGAGCCCAACGCCACCACCCGACCATTCTTGAGAAAACACACCCGGTCGGCGATCAGGCCCACGCTGGCCATCTCGTGGGTCACCACCACGCTCGTCAGGTTGAACGTGCTCTGCATCCGCCGGATGAGGCCGTCCAGGCCCGCCGCCACGATCGGATCCAATCCGGCCGACGGCTCATCATAGAAGATGATGTCCGGATCCATGGCCATGGCGCGCGCGAAGCCCGCCCGTTTCTTCATGCCGCCGCTCAATTCCGACGGCATGTAATCCTCGCACCCGCCCAGGCCGACCTGTTGCAGCTTCATACGGACCTGGGTCTGGATGACCGACTCCTCGAGCTTGGTGTGCTCGCGCAACGGGAGCGCCACGTTGTCCCCGACCGTCATCGAGCCAAACAGCGCCGAGCCCTGGAAGCACATGCCGATGCGCTTTCGGACCTCGGTCCGCTGGTCGTCGCTCATGGCGGTGAAGTCCTGCCCGTTGATGTGGATGGCGCCCTCGGTGGGGCGCATCAAGCCGACCAAGTTGCGCAGCAAGGTGCTCTTCCCGCAGCCGCTGCCCCCGAGGATGACGAAGATCTCGCCCCGCATAATATCGAAGCTCACGCCCTCGATGACCCGGTGGTCGCCATAGCACACCACCAAGTCGCGAACCTGGATGAAGGGCTCGCCTGTCTCGGCACCCGCCGACTCTTCGGTCACGCTCTCGGCTTTTCCTGCTGCGGCCATTGTGCCTCACGCGAAGTAGAACAATGCGGTAAATACGAGGTCGACTATGATGATGAGGAAGATGGACGTGACCACCGACGACGTGGTCTGCTTGCCCACGCCCTCGGCGCCGCCTTCCACCTGGAAGCCCCGGTACACGCCCACCCAGCAAATCGTCAGGGCGAAGAATACACTCTTGACCATGCCGGTCGCCATGTCCTTCATCTCGAGC
>Ga0272442_10004679_pt1 | contig 18587 bp, 25 predicted proteins | sample SSMForm2O_FD_200262 | JGI IMG/M metagenome (GOLD analysis project Ga0272442, IMG submission 200262) | Marine sediment archaeal communities from Little Sippewissett salt marsh, Falmouth, MA, United States - SSM-Form-2O | ecosystem: Environmental > Aquatic > Marine > Wetlands > Sediment ... | reverse complement strand
ACCAGTGGGAAGCCCCCGCATCATTGTGCCTGCTATTCCTTTCATGTTTTTTTACCTCCACTTATGATTTTTCAATTGTCACAAAAGAAATTGTTTTACTTAGAGGCCTGCACTCTGCGATTTTTACAGTATCTCCTACACTAGCTTTTATACAGGGAGGGTTGTGAGCTACGTATTTTGATGTTCGTTTTTCGTATCGCTCATATTTTGGCAGATAATGCATGAATTCTTTTTTTACTAAGATAGTATTATGCATTTTATCTGATATTACTGTCCCAGTGATAATTTGCCCTCTAACTGGAAGGGTCCCATGAAATGGGCAGTTTGGATCATCGCAGGTTTCCTCAGGGGTTTTAACCTGCAAGCCTATGTTTCTTGCTTTGTTTTTTTCTACCACGGTTATTCACCTTGCTTTTTTAATTCGATCTTCAGGTCGATATGTTAGTCTTAACCCGTTTATTTCAACGGTGTTTCCTTCATATTCAAATGCAAATGTCGCGATTTTTTTAGCGATTTTTTTATGCTGTTTTCCGGTTTTTATAAGGAAGGTATTTTTTGTTTCGTCAAGGATCACTCCTTTTTTGCTAACCCATTTTGGATCTGTACATTTTGTTATGGTTACATGTCTTCCTATTAACTCGTCTTTGACGAGGTTTTTTTCATTCATGTTTTTATCCACTCGTGTGGAATATTCTGCATCTGGTTATCAGGCGGGCGAATTCGGTTTTTATGAGACTTCGACGATGAATCCCATTTTTTCCAAGGTATCTTTGACTTTGTTTCTATGATCACCTTGAAGCTCTATTCTACCGTCTTTTATTGTGCCGCCGCATGCGCATGTGGATTTCAGGTTGCTGACAAGCGCATCCATATCAAGGTCATGTGGGTTTATTCCGTCTACGACCGTCATCATTTTGCCGTAGCGTCGTTTGTCAACCTCGATGGTGATCCGTTGTTGTTCACGTGCGATTTCTTCACAGACACAAATTTCCTTTGGCAGACCGCATTTTGAGCATATTTCACTCATTTATGTTTCTCCTTCCTCCTGCATGATGGTTAGTATTTTAGCAATACTCATCCGGATTTGTCTGATTTTTCCGGGTGATGGTGGGGATCCACCCATTGCTGCTACTCCACGTTCATGCATAAGTTCTTCTTTTAACTCCTTAAGTTTATCTTGACGATTTTCAGGAGTCATTTCTCGGATTTCTTTAGCCTTAAGAGTCATATTATTTTGCCTCTTCTATGAGTTTTTTAAGGTTTTTAACTATGATTTCTGCGGTTTTTCTCCCTATTCCTTCTATGGTCATGATGTCGTCGAGGTCCATTTCAAAGACTTCTTCAAGTGTTTTTATTCGTGCTTTTTCGAATTTTTTGACTACTGAGGGCCCAATGCCAGTTATTTCTGTTAGTTTTTTGACAGGTGTTGCCTCTTCTGGTTTATCTTCTTTTTTTGGTTTTTCTTCGACTTTTGCTGCTTCTTTTTCTTTTGCTTCTTCTTTTGTAAATTTAAGTTTAATCTCATCAGGAAGTTTTGCGTCAGGTCGCATAATACGGATTTTTACCCCTAAGACGCCTGCTTTTAGTTTTGCGACGGCATAGCCGATGTCCATGACTTCTTTTGCTGTCTCCCCACAGTATTTTACGTGACCTTCTGTGAATTTCTCAGTTCTATGTCTTGCACCAGTAAGTTTTCCAGCAATAATTACTTGGCAGCCTTTTGCTCCTGCTTTCATGATTCGTCTAACTGTTGAATGTCCTGCTCTTCGGAAATGCCATCCGCGTTCAAGTGCTTCTGCAAGTTTTTCAGCCATTATCTGTGCATTTAATGAAGCGTTTGCCCCTGCTTCTTGTATTTCTATTTGGGGGTTGTCAACTTCAAATTTTGTTTGAATGGTGCTTGTAAGTTGTTTTATTTTACTTCCACCTTTACCGATTACCATACCTGGTCTTTCAACAATTAGATTTATCCTTGTTCCTAGAGGTGTTCTTTGAATGCTCATTCCACCAAAACCTGCTCCCTCGATTTCTTTGAGTAAGAATTTTTTGATGAGTGATCGCTTTGTATTTTCTAATATAATTTTCCGTTCACTAGTCATTTATTCCACCTCTTCAAGAATAATTTCAATATTTGTTGTTACCGTATTTTTGTCTGTTGCACGACCGTGTGCTCGAGGCATAATACCTTTAATTGTACGTCCTGTGTAAGCTGAAATATGAGAGATTTTTGTGTTTTCAGTATCAAACCCTTTATATTCTGCGTTATTTTCAGCATTCTTTAGGATTTTTAGCATGTAACGAGCTGCTTTCTCAGGAAAACTACCAGGCCCTATACCTGTTTGATGAGCTCTTTTATTATTGTGAAACACTGCAGGCAGAGGTCTTTTTTCTTCAATGATGTCTTGTAGGTATTGTTTTGCTTTTTCTGTTTTCATACCTTTCAATGCATACGCAAGGTTTATTGAATCCTTATGGGAACAGTGGAGCTCATAACCATATGCTTTTGCTGTTTTCTCCTGATCTGCTTCAGCTGAATATCTTTTCATTGTTCATCACTTCAATGGCATATATTTTGAGGATCTGGTAGCGCCAACACCAGGTCCGGTGTGTTTTACTTTTTTCCGTGTAATTGCAAACTCTCCAAGGTAATGACCAACCATATTTGGTTTAATATCTATTCTTTGAAATTCATTACCATTATGAACATCAATTCTATGACCAATAAAGCTTGGAAGTATGATCATATCTCTGCAATGGGTTTTGATTACATCTCCTTCGTTTGCTTCGGCTACGTCATTCATTAGTTTATATTGCCGGGGAGTTAACCCACGTTTTAACGTCCTACGCGGTCGTGATGGTAGCATTGGCATAAGTTCTTCAATGGTTAAATTCTGCATTTCTTCAAGAGAAAGACCGTGGAATCGAAACTCTTGTTTTCGCACCTCAATTTTCTTTCTCATTCTCTTTCTTCTGCTTCGTGCGGAGCTTCCAAACGTGGTTTTTTTTGCCATGTTATCTATTTCCTCCCAGTTCTTTTAGGTGCAATATTTCCAACTTTTCTACCTGGTGATGTACCTCGTTGTACAGAGCTTGGGCCGCCAACATGTTGATGTCCACCACCGCCATGAGGATGGGATACAGCACACATAGCAACTCCTCGTACAACAGGGTATTGTTTACCTTTAAGTCTGCGTGCATGATGTTTTTTCCCTGCTTTTAAAAATGGTTTGTCTTTTCTTCCACCACCAGCAGGAACGCCGATTGTTGCACGACAGGATGAATCAAGAGCTTTAAACTGTCCGGAGGGTAGTCTAATAACTGTTTTATTTTTATCATGAGACGTAATGGTTGCATTACTCCCACCAGCTCTAACAAGTTTACCGCCATCCCCTGGAGAAAGCTCAATATTATAAATTGGATATCCTTCTGGAACAGAGCCAATAGATACTACATTTCCGATTTCAATGTCTTTGGATTCAGTGAATTTGATTTCGCGTCCGACTTGCATACCTTCAGTGGCTAAAAACAATGATTTTTCGTTGTTTTCCATTCTTATTTGTGCAACTGGAGATGTTCGACCAGGATCATGAAGTATTTTTTCTACAACACCTTTGGTTTCTCTCTTTTTTGTGTAGCGAATCTTTCCTTTGTTCTTATGTGAAGGAGTATTAAATCGTCCTCGTCCTCGTCCACGTCTTTGCTGGATTAATCTTTTTCCCATGTTTTTTTCCACCTCAGAACACTCCAATTCTCATGCCAACGTCTTCTGCTTTAAACTCAGGCATGAAAACAACTATTGCATGTTTGCCTTTTTTTGTAATCTGTGTGTTTACATGTTTTACTTTTACATCAAACAGTTGTTCAACCGCTGTTTTGATTTGTTTTTTGTTTGCTTCACGGCGAACTACAAACTCAAGTGCATTGTTTTTTTCCATGTGATTCATGGTTTTTTCTGTGACATACGGATGAAAAATAATATCATATGGGTCCATTATTTTTTACCCCCTAATTGCTTTATTGCAGATTTAGTAAAAATGGTAAGTCTTCCGGCATCGCCACCTGGGGCAAGGAGTTCGATGTTTAACTGATCAGGTTTTGTGGTATCCAATCCTGCAAGGTTATTTGAACTTTTGTTGAGTATGTCTTCTGTTGCAACAAGTAAAAGTGATTTTGGTCTGCGATATTTTCGTCCACGTGTTTTTCCTTTACCTGGTCGTATGTGTTTTCCGTTTGCAGCACGTAGCACATCATCATAGACGCCGATTTTTTCAAATGTTTCAATAATCTTTTTAGTTTTATCAATTTTTTCAAATTTATCTTCAATGATAATTGGTAAAGTGATTTTTTCATTAAAGTTGTGTCCTCTCTGTTTAACGATGTTTTTGTCTGTTGTAGCTGCAAGCGCTGAGTTTTTTGCTAAGAGTTTTTCTTTTTTGTTAATTTTTTCTTTCCAGTTTCTGTCTGCTCGTGGTGGATGTGCTCGTCTTCCACCTACAACACAGGGGGCTAGTGCTGCTCGTCTACCTTGAGTAAGTCGTGGCACACGTGATTGTCCTCGTCCTTTTCCAACTGAGGCTGTTGCTTGTCGCGTACCTGCAAAAATATTTGCACCGTATGGTTGACGTTTGTTTGAACGAAGTACGTTAAATGATTTTCTAATTAAATCTGGACGGTATGGTGTATTGAATTGTTGTGGAAGCTCTATTGTTTCTTTGACAGATCCATCAATTCCATATACGTTTATTTTTGTCATTTTTAGACCCCTTGTTTACTCGTAGTTGAAATATAGCTTATATCTGGTTTTTCGACTTTTACACCACGGTGATATCTCACTGCATCTCGCATGCTGATTAGACGTTTAGCAGGACCAGGTATTGAACCATGTATGAGTACATAAGAATTTTTTATAACGCCATAGTTTGGAATTCCACCTGCAGGTGTAATCTCTTCGCCTTTATCGCCAATTTTTAATACACGTTTATTAAACTCAGTTCGATGATGATAACCAACTTGCCCTGCTTGGGGAACTGTTGATTGAATCCAGTTTGGATGCCAGGAGCCAGCTGTACCAATCATTCTTCGATGTTTTGAGTTTTTATGTGTTAAAAGTTTTACTCCAAAACGTTTAACAACACCTTGGAAACCTTTTCCTTTAGTAACGCCAAGTATATCAAGCATATCTCCTTCTCTTACGACATCATTAATTTTAACTTCTTTGCCAAGGATTTCTTTTGCGTATTTTATTTGATCTTCAACAGATCCACCAGCAATTCGTAACTCTCGTATTTCAGGTATTTTCTTTGGGATACTTGTAACTAGTTTTGGCTGAGTGTACACTAAGACACGGATTTCATCAGCATCTTTGGTGAAATCCCAGTTTTTCTTTTTTGATTTTTTAGGAAGGGAAAGCCTTTTTGCAAGCTCTGCATCAAGTTTTTCAGCCCAAGTCTCTCCAATAGTTTGCAGTCCGTATGATGTTTTCTGATACGCTCGTACTGCTGCAATTTTAATGGGCGGTGTTTCTACAATTGAAACAGGCATTCTTACGTCTCTTCCTGATGTAGTTGATGTTGGTCTATAATCAGTAATGAACGCATGGGTCATACCTGCTTTATATCCTAAAAATCCTTGTATTTTTGGTTTTTCTCCGCCATCTGGCCAGCTTTTTATGTGTGGCGTTTCAGCTCTTGCTCGTTTTCGTGGTGAAAACCCATGTGATCCTCTCTTTGGTCGATGTCTTTCAGGCATAACATATCCTCTATGAGATTTTTCAAATGGAATATTTTATTCCGTTGATGTGTCTGAACCGTGACATTTCCCATGCAGCCGAAAAACAGTGTTTAATGGCTGTTGGTACCGGGATTCTTATACTTGAATTGCCCGATCATGTCTGGTTTAGACCAGGAAGTAAGGCATAAAAGAATTGGTATATAAAGGTTATTGCTTGATAAGTAGCACGTTTAGGTATGCTATGTAAAATTTTGAATAGGGTAAAAAAATAAGCAAACAATTGCCAACATTTTATGTTTCGAATATCTTTCATTAGTTACCATGATATTTTAACAGATTGAATGCTTTCTTCAAAAACTTCCTTATATGTATCAAATGAATTTGGTGTTGCTGATAATGTTAATATTATCGCCTTATCATCTTTTTCGATTAAAACCTGTTTTTGTTTTATTGGTATATCTTCTAAAACATAAGAATAAATAAATTGATATGAATTCAAATTATTAATTGTTCTATTCTCACGCGCAATTAATAAGAAATCTGAGAAATAGGTGGGATATAACTCTATTAATTCATTTACTGTTGTATACAATGTTTTACCTGTGTCCAGTTTTCCGGCAGTAATGACCATATTTATGGTAAAATTTTCTATAAGAGGGCCACTAAAACCCACGATTATATCAGGATTACTTTCATCTTTTACCCATCCTTCAGGGGGATTTAATCCAAAGCCATAATCTGTATTTGAATAATCTAAATTGTTTAATTGATTTTGTGGGGACTGTTCATTTGTACATCCTGTGAGATACATAGCAGCCAACACTAAAATTATTAATAACGTAAAACCTTGTTTTTTCATTCTAATCGAACAAATATGAACTGATTATATTAAATAAACATATCTATTTTTTTTTTAACAAGTTTATATTTGTAATCTTTTAATTACTATGGTAGCTTTACAAAAAAATTTTATATTGACCGGAAGTAAACTGAGGCACATTCCAAATTGTTACTCCGATGCGGTGGTTATCGCCCCTCCTGATTGCTAGTATCTCATATGCGGTTAAAAACCGATAAGGAATAATTTTCTAGAATAGAATTACATGACAAACTATGTCCTTATATGTCCCAGAATGGAATTATATCGCAGCAGCCACAGCTATGGCACATAGTGGAAAAAGAATTAGGATTCAAGTTATATTTTTGAAAGATTTTTTTCTGTTGCATAGCAAGATACATAATTTGCTGAGGTGTAACATCACGCAGTTTTGATTTTATTGCGTTTTGTAATGGTATTTTATTTTCTTCAGTTACCTGTATCTTTCTTAGAGATGACACCACACCTTTTTTTGCTAGTAACTCAACAGCGGTTATCACCGAACTTTCTGTTTCACCAAGACCAAATAGTATATTTGAGGTAACTTTTCCTTTTCCAAATACCTGTACAGCTACGTCTAATGATATACCTATGTGTTCATAATCTAAATCAGGGCAAATTTTGTTAAAAAGCGATTTATTAGGACTTTGGATATTTATTTTTATTTCATCTGCACCAGCATTTTTTAATAAATGAATTTCTTCTTTATGTTCAATTGCTGGCTCAACACCAATAGGTATTTTGGGTAAAAACTGTCTAATTTCTCTGATAATTGTACACATTTTTTTTATTATAATTGAGTTATTTGGGTAAACTCCACTTGTGATAGCTATTGCTTTACAATCCGGTCTTTGAGAAGCTTTAAGCAGTAGGTGTACAAAATCTTTTTCTGAGTAAGTTTGTAATGCATTGGTTTTTATAGTAGATAACGTACAAAAAGCACAGTTGTAGATACATCTATTTTCTATATTAATAAATGCTTGGTGTGGAGCATGAAAAACAATGGGTAAGCTTTCTACGTTATTTAAAAAAATATCTTTTTTTTTGTATATGTGGTACTGATTGTTTTCAAATGATAAAGAAAAAATTTCATCAGGATCATTGCTTTTTATTAGTTTGATATGATGCTTTTTAAATTTAAAGGCAAGAGAGGCTTGTCCGGCGTTTGGTCCTGCAGTTGATCTCTCATACGGATGTGGTATTCGTACGTTTTTTGGAATGTAAACCCGGTTATTTGCAATGAGTTCTGCTTTTTTTTCTGCTAGCACAGGTGTAGTTTATCACAATCTATTAGAAAATATTTTGGTACAAACATTTTTTTTTAAAATATCTTCCAAACTACTAGTTCATCAGTTGTTGTATTGCCACTAAATGCATAGGAGATGACTTTTAATATGTGACGTGAAAATGAAGGTTGATTCCACAGCCATTCGTAGGGTTCTTCAGAGTCTGTGCTTTGTAATTGTTCATCAATATAAAATTCGACTTTTTCTACGGTGTCTGTCATTCCATTTATCTGTGTTTGTACATTTATTTTTCCTATGAGTACTGCATGTTCAACGTTCAACATATATTTCATATTTTTTCCAAACAAATACAGTGTTTTTTCTCTAGGCTGCATTATTGAAATTGAAGGTGATGCATGTTCTTCACCAATTGCAATGTAGTCAATTCCATCATTATCCAGACCAGAGTAACGCTGTGATGAAAAAATCATATAACTTGTATCCCAATGTTCATGTACACCTAGACTTTCAGATAAGAAGATGCCCTCTCCTTCAGGATCATATGTGTCAGCATTTGGCTGGGCTGCTTGATGAATATAGTTTTGCGCTCGTTCACTAGGTCCTGTTCCATCAGCATATAAAAAATCATACATGACTGAATCCAGAGCCACTGCGTCTTGAGAAAAGAACAAACTGTTCATGTAATCATCATTAAATGGATACATTTGAAAATGACTGATAGGTGCATTATTATACCGGCTACAATACGTTCCATCACCAATCAACAGCAGTGTTTTTCCCCCTAATTCTTCATGGGCAAGTAGGTCTACTTGCGGAGCAGGATTACCCATAGCCGTGTATCCAATGGTATGATACTCATGAATTGATACCACATCTTCTACCCAAGCACCAAACCAGTTTTTACCAGCAAGAGTTACCCTATCTGCAACATGTCTTTTCACAATAGGCATGTTAATTAAGTATTCAGCCTCGGTGACACAGGTGGGAAGTGTTCGATACGTGCACTCGCCCTCAGCAAAATACACTTTTTCATTACTTGCAACCACCTGCTGTCGCCCTTCAGCTCCACCAGTAGAATCAAGGAAATGTACATTTGGAAATTCAGGTACTAACGGATCAGCTGGATAGGTTTCATAATACACTCTGTTGTAAAACCAGTTCATAAGTTTTCTTGATGCATCAAAAACAACAATGTCTTCTTGGGCGACACCAACAACATTTATAAGTTGTCGCAGAAGACCTTTTACAACATACGGATTTGCATCAATATCTTTTAACTTATAATCATACTCATTGTAATATCCGTTGTTCATATTGATTTTAATAGCAATTTTTTCACCGGGTTGATACCCTATTTTTCCTTTACCATGTACTTCATTGAAATATTGAAATACCGCTTCCCATGACTTGAAATCATCTGGAACACTTGAGAACCCTTGCAATCCTTGTGAGTACATTTCATCAATTGCATCTTGATCATTGTTTTGTGTTTCCCACCAAAAACCTTCAAGGTTTTTCTCGGTTGCATCAGGATTCCATACCCATACTACTCGGCCGGGAAAAGCCCCAAACGGTGTGCCAATCGGCTCCTTTGGAATAGGATCCCAATCAAATGTATTATTAACCCCAACTGAGTAATTATTTGCAAAAACCATTCCTGAGATCGAGAAAATCAATATAAAGCAGACAACTATGGCTGGTATAACACCTGTGGTTTTATGTTTCACCTGTTTTACCCAATGGGTAAGACCAGTGAAGATGAGACTCCAAAAAGCCACATAACCCATAGCAACTGTTATGGACATCTGTTGGCAAGGATATTGGTACCGGTGAGGTGCTGGTACTACCCGTATAAGAAACCAAATGATACACGTAATTCCCACAATATGAAACCAGATCCCTTTCATCGGATATTTATGAAATAACGAATTTAATCTACTGTCACGGCAGTGCTTCTTCACAATTGTTACCCCCAATTATTATTAGAAGCATATTTTATATACCTTTGCTTAAACAAATTTGATTAAAACAACAACTCATGGATTCTATTTGGTAAATCATAACAATATTTAATGAGAAGGAAAATAATGATTGAAAAAAAACATGATGCATCATATATTCTATCAAAAAAAAATATTTTTTTTATCATTTTAGCATTTGCCATTGTGTCATTTTTTTATTTTTTACCTGAACAATCTGGCCTTTCCCATGCAGGGCAAATTATGATAGGCATTCTTCTAATGGGTGCTGTTTTATGGATCACTGAGCCTATTCCTTTGGCAGTCACCGGTCTTCTCATAATGATAATGCAACCGCTTCTTGGAGTAGTATCTGCTCAGGAAGTATTCGCTTCGTTTGGTAGTCAAGCTGTTTTTTTTCTCATTGGCGCATTTATAATTGCAGGTGCTATTGAAAAACATGGTCTTCATAAACGGTTTGCACTTAGACTTCTTAGCTATTTTAAAAACAATCCTCGTTTTTTTACCCTCGGTGTCATGATTTCATGTGCACTACTTTCTTTTATTATCCCTGAACACGCAGTAGCTGCATTATTTTTACCTATTGTTATATCAATATTAATTGCAGTAAAAGTTATTCCAAAACAAAGTAATTTTGGTAAAAGCAGTGTTCTTGCTGTAGCATTTGGATGTTCAATTGGGAGTCTTGGAACACTTGTTGGAGGTGCACGAAACCCGTTAACTATAGGGTTTCTTTCTTCGTTGGATCCACCAATTACTATTTCATTTTTTAGTTGGATGATTTATGCTATGCCAGTTGTTTTTTTATCGTTACCACTTGTTTGGATTGTTTTACAGCTAGTTTTCCCTGTTGAAAAAATCGATATTTCTGAGGCAAAAAAAGAAATTGAAAAACAAGTACGTGAAGCAGGCAACATGAATAAACAAGAATATAAGGTTTTATTTGTGCTAATTCTCACGGTTTGTCTTTGGTTATTTTTTTCTTCACCAGAATACCTCGGTTTGGCTGTTATAGCCATTGTTGGCAGTATACTTTTATTTTTTATGGGATGTATATCTTGGAAAGACGTAGAAGAACGTGTACCGTGGGGTATTATTTTATTGTATGGTGGAGCTATAACGTTAGGTATTGGAATGCAAAAAACAGGTGCAGGTTCATGGCTTGCTCGTCAGTTGTTTCAGAATATTGGTGCAAACCCGTATCTTGTGATTTTTTTACTAATAGTTTTTACAGTACTACTTACTAATAGTATGTCTAATGTAGGAGCTGTTGCAATTTTACTTCCTTTTGGTCTTGCTATTGCCGGTGAAATTCCAGGGATTAGCTCGCTGTTTGCATCTATGCTTATCGCATTGAGTGGTGGCCTTGCGTTTATGTTGATTATTGCTACACCAGGTAATGCTATTACGTATTCTTCTGGTTTTTATTCAACACGAGATTTGTTTAAAGCAGGAAGTATTGCATCAGGGATTGGAATATTAGTTATTTTTTTAGTCGCGATTTTTTATTGGAGGGGTGTGTTAGGTTTATGAAAGGTAAGGATGTGTTTGAGGTGATTAGTTGTTTGAAAAAATATTAATCCCAATTTCATCTGAGTTTTATTCAAAAGAAGCATTAAAACGAGGCGTTTTTCTTGCTCAGCGTTTTCAGAGTAGAGTTGACTTATTATATGTAATTGAAACAAAAACTCTTGATCGTGCGAATAAAAGCTCGGATACATATTTTACTGCCCATGAGAAAAATGAGTTGAAACGTGAGACGGTTCATAAACAAATGCATGCTGCTGATGCTGTTGTTTTCGAAGATGCTAAAACGTTTTTTCAAAAGAGCAATATCGCGGTCAAAGCATCGATTGTTGAAGGCGAGTTTAGTAATATGGTTCAACGTGAACATAACAATAATTCGTATGATTTGGTTTTAATGGGCTTTGAAAAAGAATGTTTATTACGATATCGTTTGTTTGATGAGTTGTCAGTTGATGCGTCTATATGGGTTGAATCTGAGGAGCAGGGTGATGATGTTATTTTATCTGTATGTTCAAATCTAGCACCTAACATTAAAGCCCCAAAAGTTAGCATGGAACTTGCAAAAGCTTTTGGCTGGAAGTTACATATGTTGTATATTATAGATGCTCAGGATACGGTTGAAGTTGACAGGCGTCTTATGCGTTCACCTAAAAAACCTGAGGATATTTTAATGAGTAAAGGCGAGGTTTTTGTACAAGAAATGAAACAGCACGGTGTGGATGTTACATTGATTCGGGGAAATTTGGAAAAAGAAACTGCTAAAGCTGCTGCAGTTATTAATGCAAGACTGGTGGTTGTTGGTAGGGAGCAGAAGAAAAAAACGTATTTAGGGTTGCCTATGAAAACCCCTAAAAAGAAAATCGTTGAAAAATGTAAACATTCAATATTATTTGTTAACTAAAAAAAATATTAATTCTTTTTTTTTAGAATATTTTAGGTAGTAATCTCCAGGGAACTTTTTTTTTATATTCGTTAAATTTTTCACCGTATTGTTTTTCTAAATGTTTTTCTTCATCTATTATACTTGCTATCATGATAGGTATAGCAATTACTGCAACAAAGAGTGATAGCTGTGAGTAAAAAAACAATGCAAGACCAAAACCTATGATTAACAGTGATGTATAGTGGGGATTTCGTATTTGGTTAAATGGTCCATGGGTTACCAGTTGGCCTTTGAAGTTTTTCTCCCAGAAAATTTCCCATTTTAGATAGATATATGAGCCTATAAAAAAGATTATTATCCCAAGTAGTATCGTAAATAGTTGGTTTGTTGGCAGGTGAAATACGTTATACATCGCTGTAAGTGGTCCAAGAAGAATTATGAGGAGAAGTGGTGCGTAGTGAATGATAAATAGTGCTCGTAGTTGTTGGGGAGGTTTGTAGGGAAACATAGTGTTTTTTCTTCTATATGAGCTTTATTCCACCTGTGGATATCGCTATATCCTGTGGTTTTAACGTATGTTTTGTACTTCTCATTTTCATCACTGAGAGTTTTCGTCTATCCATTGTGGGATCTAGAGTTAAGAGTATCACTCCATCTGCTAAGAATTCTGAAAGCCCATCTCGAGATAGCCCTTTTGAACCTGGTGGTATTTCTGATGTTACCATTGCTGTGCATTCTGATGTTTCAAGCGCATTCATAATGTAATGCAAGTGTAATCTTCTCACCGGCAGGTTTCCATCTTGTGGCAAATCACCAGGATTTATGATGTTTATATCACTTGTATTTGTCATACCTCCAATATATATCGGCATTTCTGCGAGGGGAGTAATGGAATCTAAGACAATCCTTTGATACTCTCCTGATAGGATTTCATTGGTCATTGTTTCATAAATTAGTTTTTTGTTTATATTTAAATATAAAAATTTGATCTGTCCGTTTTCTATTGCAGGTTCAAAATCAATTCCTAGCTCTTTTGCTTGTATAATTAAGCCTTCTTCCTTTTTGTCGAGTGTTAAAAATAAACATTTTTCTCCTTCTTGAAGACCTTGATATAAGAATTGATAGCATAGAATTGTTTTTCCACTGCCTGGTTGGCCTGAAACTAACACATTAGTTTTTTTTGGTATTCCTCCCTGTAGTATGTCGTCTAATCCGTTTATTCCTGTTTTTACTCTCTCCATTTTTTTCCGCCCTTCAGAAATTTTTTTTGTTGTACATCCATCGTTTGGATGAGTTCTAGTATGTTATTTATGGTATATTATGTTTATTTACCCCTTTATGGTTTTTTAACTGTTTTTTTGCTAAAATGTTAAGAGTTGTAACGAAATATTTATATAGTTTCTAAAATAAAACGTTATATATAGAAAGGATGAATGTCAATGGCAAACACTGACGTAAAAATATGGATCTGGATTACCGGCGGCAGACTCTTTAAAGCTATATCAAATCCAGCAACTAAAACAATCGTTGTATATGATGAAAAAGATAACGTCCTTTTAAAACGCTCAGGCCTTTCAATACCTCAAATGAAAAAAATAGAAATCATTTTTTCACTGTATGGTGCTAGACGAATGGATAGCAACAAACAACCATTCACCTATCTATAAAAAAAACAACATTTTTAGACTTTTGATAATATCACTTGTTTATTAGGATACACTTTAAGTCCTTTATCTGTAATTTCCATTTCAAACAGTTTTTTTTCATGTTGTGTATAACGCATTTTTAACACTTCTACTGCACCCTGACGGGCAGCACCTTTTTGAACATTATAAAGGACGATAATCCCATCTGCTAAGAATTCCTCAATGCCGGTATCACTATATTTCGTTGGCATCTGTTCTGTTTCGGTAATTAAAAAAGATGTGGCACCAGTATCTTCAAAAAAACCAAACAACTGCTGAAGATACACACGATAATTTTTTTCTTTGGTAATAGAAGCTGCAATAATTGCGGTTAGCGAGTCAACTACGATTACATCTGGATTAAAATCTTTAGGGATAATTAATGGTTTGATTTTATATGATACTTCAGTTGCAGAGCCAGATCCACCAAGACCTCCAAATTTCATCCTAAGAATATCAAGGGGATTAATTTTTTGTATAATTAAATCCCCGCAATCTTTAAATTTTTTAATGTCCCAGCCAAACGTATTCATACTTTTTTCAATGCGTTCAATGCTTTCTTCAAAGCTTACATACATACAGTGTTTTCCGTGAGATACAAGATTGTAGCAGATTTGTCTACATAGAGTACTTTTACCTGTTCCTGCCCCACCAGCAATTAGTACCGAGTTGCCCTTTGGTATTCCCCCCTGTGAAAAAAGGTTATCAAAACCACTAATATCTGTTTTGAGAACAGCAATGGTTTTAGATGGATCTTTTGACATTTGACCTTCTCTCAGATTTAAATATCACATATACAAATTGATTAATATTCATTTTCTTTTAAATGAGTCTGCCTGGACCCACTTGTGCCCGTATGTCAACGATTTCTAAATCCAAATGGGTTGGCTTGCCAAACTTTGCATTTGGAACGATTTTAATATAGAAACTAAATTCTGGGTCATCTGAAATTTCTCTAGAGAGATTCACTGAACGACCTAATGTATAATTTAAGGCTGACCACCAAGCATTTGGGCTAAGCGTATAAACTCTTGCACTTGTGATATTTTGAAACTGAGGGTACATAGTTGAGCTGGAAAAATTAGTATATAGGTAATAGGTTTCTTTTTGAGCTCCACCGCTAGAGTCCTTTCCAGTGACCCCTTCAATGTTGTATAGTCTAAAATCAAGTGTTACATCACTAGTGTTTTCTACAGAGATTGAGGGTAATACTCTCATAGCTGATCCATCTGGTTGAATTAGTACCACACCTCCTGCTTCTAGGATGTAGGTTTGATCAATAAAATAGGAGTTTTTAGCTTCATATTTTATAGATCCTAAATATGTTGCTGCAAGACCGGGATTTACTGTTATTTTAAATTTGTCATTAGGTATTGTAATTTCACCTGTCGCCCAAGCTGTAATAAAATATGGAAGCTCAGTGCTCCCAAGAGTTATCGGGGATGAAATTACAACATCTGATTGTGTTATAGACTGGATTTCAATCATGGCTTTAAGATATGAAAATTGATTTGATACTTGATCCATATGTTCTGATTCGCGATCATTCATTATCTGTGGAATATATGTTAGTTGTATTGTGGATAAAATAATTGAAGCAAGTGCAACAAGTAATAATGCTTCTATTACGCCTGAGACAGCAAGGTTTTTCCTCAGGTTTTTTTTATCTCTCATCTCTCCTCCTTGTAAACTTATATGGTACTACTATGTCTTATAATTTTCTTGTGATTTTTACATTTTGGTTAACGTTTTCTTTTTATCCAAAGCATGATTATACCTAATGCACATATAATTATGATTAATTCAAATCCGGGGGTATCCTGTTGTTGATCTTTGGAAGATATTGTAATATCAGTTGCATCTGATCCACTAGTTCCTAAATTGTCAGTTACAATTAATGTAACAGTATAATTTCCCGCTAAATCAAAAGTATGTTCAACGCTTTCTCCATATAGTATAGTTCCATCGCTGAAATTCCATTGGTAGCTTTCGATTTTTCCTGATGAAACATAGCTTTGCGTTCCATTAAACAATATTGATGTTTGTTCTGTTCCGTTATATGGTCCTCCACTTATAGCTGTTGGAGGCCCATGAATAATGGTTAATGTATAATTTGCCTCTTCAGACCATGCTTCATTGTTGTCTTTTACCATGAAAGAAATAATATGACTTCCTAAAGTAAAATTTGATTTAGAAAATGATGGAGCTGTACTTAGAATAGTTGCTTCTTCTCTCCATTGAAAACCAGTTATATATCCACCTTCATCATTGTCAACACCCATTCCATTAAATGATACAGCCTGCCCTATTTGTGCAGGATTTGGAACTATTGCTAATATTAAAGCTATTGGTCTTTGATTTGAGCCATATTGACTTGAACTTACAATTACTTGTATTGTTTTCTCTGTTGACCATTCTCCTTTGTCATCTCTTACTTTAAAATAAATCGTATGTGTACCTATTGAAAGTGAGTTTGTACTAAATCCTTTTTCAGAACTTAAATGGTCATCGCGGCTGGATCTCCAGTTATAACCTTGTATGTTACCATCAGAGTCTTCACCAATTCCATAGAAATGTATAGGTTCTCCTTGAATTATGTTTGTTGGATTTACTGATATTATTGTTGCAATTGGCTTTTGGTTTGATGTTGGAAAATAACCCAGGGGATATTCATCAAGATTATCTCCACCCGGTATGCTATATGGGGTATCACCTATACCATCGCTGTTTGAATCTGAACCGGCATAGTCATCCCAATAGTTACCCTGAGTGTTCAAACTCCAAGTGTTTGTTAAAGAATCATAGGCGTTTTCACCATTTTCTGTAAAATCATTTAGATAGAATATATTAGTATTTGAATTAGTACGTAGATGGATTCCATAAAGACTGTTTTGCGCTATTATGTTTTCATAAATCTTGTTGTTATTTGAATTCAATTGAAGTTCAATTCCTTTTTGGTTATTTTGTATGGTGTTTTGATAAATGACAGAATCTTGAGAGTTTATCATCAAAATACCTAGTCCTTTGTCATTGTTGGTGATCTGATTATTATACATCTGCAATCCCGTACATTGATGTATTTGTATTCCATCGCTTTCATCACTATTGGTTATTATGTTATTTGAGATTTCACATTCATTAATATTTGATAATGCAATACAATCATTTCCTTCTCCACCTGCATTTTTAACTGTGAACCCTGAGATAAAAAACCCAATTGGATTTAAATCGGTACCATTTGCATAAATTACATGATCGTTTTTTTGACCATCAATAATTGTGGTTTCTCTGTTTTCTCCAGTAAGGATTATATTTTTTGTAATGATAATGTTTTCATTGTAAGTTCCACTGTAAACATATATGGTATCTCCTGATTCTGCGTTGTCTATTGCTTCTTGGATAGTTGTATAGTTTGATCCTCCATTTACATTTACATAAGTTATTTTTGAGCCTTTTGCTATTTCAAATAGTTGCATTTGTGAAAAAAAGGCAAAGGCAAACAATAGTATTATAACTAGTATTGTTTTTTTTTGATGCATCTTTTTCATCCCTTGGAAATTACTATCGCAAATACTTAGTCTAGGACTTATAGTTTTCTTCGATTGTTTTTCTCTGCAAATCTTTATATACTTTTAAATTCACGTACAATTATAAATAAGGGGTAACAAACTGTGAAGCGAAAAAGAAATCTATTACAAAGACTAAGACCAAGAGGAAAAATCTTCAGACTAGTTTCTAATACAAACAGGGGAACCATTAAAGTTTATGATAATAAAGGAAAAATGATTTTAGAAAAAAGAAATCTTAGTAAAAGACAAATTGAGCTTGTTGAAAAAGGATTTTTAAATATTGTTGCAAAAAAACTTGATCAAGTACAAGCAGAGCCTTCAATAGATGGTTTTGACCCGATGATTACTTAACTAAACATTAATATAGCCACGTGTGTATTTGAGAGATTGATGGATAAAAAAACAATATTTTTAGAACTGCCCGTAAATATTATTGAAGAGTTGGATAAACAAAATACTTTTTCTGATAGATCTGTTTTTATTGCAGAGCTGTTGAAAAATCAACTTCAGATTTCAGATTCTGATATTAACATTTTACAGCAAAATGATGATGATGTTAGTAAAATCAATCATAAAACAAGACTTACTGAACTTGAAGAGAAAATAAAAAACTTAGCCTCTAAATCAAATAGAACTGACACCCACGATTAATCCATATTGGTCATTGATTTACTTTTTCATTTTTTTTTATTTTGACTCTTAAAATAAATTAAGAATAAGATAATATAGAAGACTGCAGTAACTATTGCTATTGAATATTTTAGAATTAAGGGTGATTGGTATATCATTAAGGCATAAATTAGTGCAAAAATATTGGCTATTAAATAGACGATAAAAAGTAATAGACTTACACCGCTAGTATCTTTTGTTTTTATTGTTTTAATTATCTGTGGAATAAGCATTATTGAAAATAAAATTGTTGCAATCCATCCTAATATCTGTGCAATGTCCATAAATAACACTTTTATTTTAAAAGGCATTGAAATAAGTTATATAAATCTGTCTTTTTAATTGCTAAATTTGGTGTATGGGCTCGGCAGGAGGTTAACAGAGTAACAGTAGAAGAATTAGATAAACCATTTTAGATATT
>Ga0272442_10004678_pt1 | contig 18587 bp, 15 predicted proteins | sample SSMForm2O_FD_200262 | JGI IMG/M metagenome (GOLD analysis project Ga0272442, IMG submission 200262) | Marine sediment archaeal communities from Little Sippewissett salt marsh, Falmouth, MA, United States - SSM-Form-2O | ecosystem: Environmental > Aquatic > Marine > Wetlands > Sediment ... | reverse complement strand
CTTTCCTTAAGCGGTAAATAATAATTAATATTCCTTTTAAAAGCATATTCTGCCAGTTTTTTTTCCTGTCTGGGTTTGGTATACACAACGTACCATTTTCCAACCGTTTCGCCAATTTCAAGCTCACCATAAAGTTGTTCAACTTCTACTGGTTTATGGGTAGTCATAATCAAGTTAAATTGGGGATCATTATAATCCAGCTCCCCGGTTTACAATCTCACTATCTTTTGATCCTCAATTTTTCTGCAGGCATTTCTGGTATCAAGGACCATTTTTGCTTTTCTAGCAATACCGTGATAATCATAGGCTGAGTGATCTGTAACGATCACAACTGCATCATAGTTTTCAATATTTTCCAGCTCAACCGAATGATAGGTTTTATTATTTATCTCATTGTGAAAACTTGGAATGTAGGGATCGTTGTAATCGAACTTGGATTGGTATTTTTCCAGGATAATCATCAGATCCTGAATTGGGGATTCTCTCATGTCTTCGATATCTTTCTTATAAGCAGCTCCCAACAGCATTACCCGAGCTTGAGATAAAGCAATTCCTTTTGAGTTCAACATTTTCTGTAACTTGTTCACCACAAATTCTGGCATATGATTATTTATCTCTCCTGCAAGCTCTATCAATCGAGTATGATATCCGTATTCCCGGGCTTTCCAGGTTAGATAAAATGGATCAAGAGGAATACAATGCCCCCCGATTCCCGGACCGGGATTAAAAGCCATAAAGCCATAAGGTTTGGTTTTGGCAGCCTCAATAACTTCCCAGATATCAATACCCATTCTCTCACATAGTATTGTCATTTCATTAGCCAGAGCTATATTGATATTTCGAAACGTGTTTTCATAGATTTTTTCCATCTCAGCTACAGCAGGAGAGGAAACCAAATAAACAGGGGCATCAAGAGTCTGCTGGTAAAAAACCTCTGAAATCATATTGCATTTATCTGTTATACCACCAACGACTTTGGGTGTGTTGGCTGTTTTATATTCTTTGTTACCCGGATCGACCCGTTCGGGTGAAAAAGCAATATAAATATTCTCTCCCAGCTTAAATCCCTTATCCTGAAAAGCTTTTGCTAAGATTTCTTCTGTTGTTCCAGGATATGTAGTACTTTCCAGAATTATTAGTGTGTTCTCTTTTACAATATCAACTAAAGAATCTACGGAAGATTTAACATAGGAGGAATCCGGTTGTTGATATTTATCCAGTGGTGTCGGCACAGCGATTAGAATAACATCAGCTTCTTTAAGGGCAGTATAATCTTTAGTGGCTGATAGAACTTGTTTTTCTACCAGTTGTTTCAGTTCTTCATCGTCTACATCGCCAATATAATTTTTTCCCTTATTAACATGTTCAACTGCATAATCACTGACATCAATCCCTATTACTTCATATCCCTTACGGGCAACAGCTACTGCCATAGGAAGTCCTACATAACCAAGTCCGACAACACCTACCAAAGCTTTTTTAGACTTGATTTTTTCAATCAGTTGCACTTAATTTCCTCCATTAATTTAGTATCTATAATGTTCCGGTTTGAAAGGTCCTTCAACTGGAACTCCGATATAATCTGCTTGTTCCTGGGTAAGCTTGGTTAATCGCACTCCCAGTTTTTCTAGATGAAGCCTGGCAACTTCCTCATCCAGGTTTTTGGGTAATCGATAAACTCTTTTATCATGTTTTTTCTGCCAAAGCTCTATTTGGGCTAAAACTTGATTAGAAAAAGAATTACTCATTACAAAAGATGGATGTCCGGTAGCATTTCCCAAATTCACCAATCTGCCTTCGGAAAGTAAAATTATCGCATTGCCTTGGGGAAAGACAATTTTATCAACTTGAGGTTTTATATTAATCTTCTTTATACCAGGCGTTGCATATAATTCATCAACTTGGACCTCGTTGTCGAAATGTCCGATATTACAGACTATGGCTTGATCTTTCATCTTCTGCATATGTTCAACTCTGATAACATCAAGATTTCCAGTAGCAGTGACAAATATATCACCTATTTCAAGAATATCCTCCAGCAAAGCGACTTCAAAACCTTCCATTGCTGCTTGAAGAGCACAGATCGGATCTATCTCTGTTACAATAACTCTTGCCCCGAAACCACGCATGGACTGAGTACATCCCTTACCTACATCACCATAACCGCAGACAACAACTACTTTTCCAGCTACCATGACATCTGTAGCTCTTTTGATACCGTCAGCTAATGATTCCCTGCAGCCATAAAGGTTATCAAATTTGGATTTGGTTACCGAATCATTAACATTGATAGCGGGGAAAAGCAGCTGTTTCCTCTCAGCTAATTGATAGAGTCGGTGTACTCCGGTAGTTGTTTCTTCCGATACACCCCTGATCCCAGAAGCGATCTTCATCCATTTTTCAGATCTATCTTTTTCAAGTAAATCAAATATAATTTTCAGATCCTTTGATTCCGTCTTTCTGGCTTTTTCAGGATCCTGAAAATATTCTACTGCTTTGTGGACAAAAAGGGTAGCATCCCCACCATCATCAACAATAAGATCTGGTCCATTACCATCTGGAAAAGACAAAGCTTTACGGGTGCACCACCAGTATTCCTCTATACTTTCACCTTTCCAGGCAAAAACAGGTACTCCAGCTTTAACAATAGCAGCAGCTGCATGATCCTGGGTAGAAAAAATATTGCAACTTGCCCACCGGACATCTGCTCCTAAGGCAGTAAGTGTCTCTATAAGAACTGCAGTTTGAATTGTCATATGCAAGCTTCCGGTAATTCTGGTACCAAGTAAAGGTTTTGCAGTTTTATATTTATCTCTGAGTGCCATTAAACCTGGCATTTCTATTTCTGCGATTTCGATCTCTTTTCTACCGTAATCTGCTAATGCAACATCTTTTACTTTGTATTCCATCAATTCACCCTATGCAAATTTTTAGTTATTTCGATCTTTCCTATCCCGGTTATAATTGCGATGTGAGTCTTTGTAACTAGATCGATAACCCCTTCGTTTATCATCCCGGGAATCATTTCTACGATAGTTGTCTCTGCGTTGAGAAGACATTCCAGCAGGTGGTTGGGGATTTCCTTCGATGTTTTTCATGGAAAAGTTGAGTTTTTGGCCCTCTTTCCCGATAAATTTCACTTTGACATTATCACCGACCTTTACCAGATCACTGGCAGCTCTTATCCTTTTATAATGCATTTCCGAGATATGAACGAGTCCTTCTTTGAAACCGTCCATAATCTTAACAAAAACTCCATAAGATTCTACCCGGGTAACTTCTGCTTCATAGATCGTTTCTTTTTGCGGGTCTTCGATTATATTCCTGATCATTGTTCTGGTTTTATCGATGGAATCTTTATCAGGGGAAGCGATAGCTATTTTTCCATCATCATCGATATTGATATCTGCTCCAGTACGTTCAATGATAAGTTTGATAGTTTTTCCACCTTGCCCGATGATTTCACCTATTCTATCGGGGTCAACTTTCATGAATTCAATTCTCGGTGCAGTTGGAGCTAACTCTTTCCGAGGTTCCGGGATCCTTTCTTCGATCTTATCAAGGATACTGTTCCTGGCAGCATTCGCTTTTTCAAGAGCAATCCCCATAATCTCTTTGGTTATCCCCTCGATCTTTATATCCATCTGCATTGCTGTAATACCCTGACGCGTTCCGGTGACTTTAAAATCCATATCTCCCAAATGATCTTCCAGACCCATGATATCAGTCAACACCACAAACTTGTCATCTTCCATAATCAAACCATTTGCAATACCTGCTACGGGTTTACTGATTGGCACACCTGCTGCCATCAAAGCCAAGGTACCACTGCAAACTGTTGCCATGGATGAAGATCCATTCGATTCAAGAATCTCCGATACTATCCTAATCGTGTAAGGGAATTCATCCCAATCGGGCATTACGGGTAAAAGTGATCTTTCGGCTAAAGCTCCATGCCCAAGTTCTCTTCTACCTGGACCTCTCATGAAACCAGCTTCTCCAACGCTGAAAGGTGGGAAATTATAGTGAAGGAAAAATTGTTTCTTAAATTCTTCAGCTAATCCGTCAATGATCTGTTCATCTTTACCTGTTCCCAGGGTTACTGCACCCAGAGATTGGGTCTCTCCCCTGGTAAATAAAGCTGAACCATGAACTCTTGGTAAAACATCGATCTCACAGGTTATCGGTCTGATATCGTCCAATCCTCTACCATCAACACGATGATTATCGTTCAAAATTGCTTGACGTACATATTGTTTGATCAAGGCTTCATAAGCATTTTTGTATAATCTTTCATTTTCCAGAAATTTTTCTTCCGTATCTGTTTCCTGATACTTCTCTAACATTTCTTCTTTTTTGGCATCAAAAGCTTCAGCTCTTTCTAATTTTCCATGTATCTTTGCAGATTTTTTTATAGCAGCTGAATAATCTTTTTCTACCCTCTGTTTGATTTCATCCGGGATAATATCAAGAACAGGTTCGATTTTTTCCACCGTTATTTCTTTGATAAACTCAGATTGAAACTCAATAAGTTTCTTGATCGTTTCGTGCCCTTCATAAATCCCTTCCATCATTTCCGCTTCCGTCACTTCACTAGCTCCAGCTTCTATCATAACAATTGAGCTTGCAGTTCCAGCCACATCCAGATCAAGACGTGAATTCTCCATCTGGTCAATATCGGGGTTTATCAAAAATTTTCCGTCAATAAAACCGACTTTTACCCCGGAGATTGGACCATGGAAAGGAATATCAGAGATCGATAAAGCCAATGAAGCCCCCAGTATAGCCAGGCTACCTGGATCAGATTTATCATCATAGGATAAAACCGTGATCACAACGTGAACAGGATTTCTGAATCCATCAGGGAACAAAGGTCTGATAGCTCTATCTACAAGACGGGCTTGAAGGGTTGCAGTAGTAGAAGGTTTTGCTTCTCTTTTGAAAAAACCACCTGGAATTTTCCCCGAAGCATACATTTTTTCGATAAAATCTACGGTTAAAGGGAAAAAATCTCTACCTTCGACAGGTTCTTTTCCCATTGTAGCAGTAACAAGCATACTTGTTTCACCATAAGTCAAAAATATTGATCCGTTTGCTTGTTTTGCCATTCTCCCGGTTTCAACATTCAGATCTTTATCAGATATCTGAATGGTTTTTTTGGTTATTCTAAAATTGTGCATTTAATCTCCTTTCAGAAAGGGAATCAAAGCAATAGGCTAAATCCTGTTTTAGTGAACTTAGCTTATTGCTCGCAATTCCCTTCCCAATAATTTGTTGTTAACAAAACAGGGGGAATTTCAGTTCCCCCTGATGAAATTTATTTTCTCAGTCCAAGAGATTTGATCAATGCTCTGTAACGATCAATATTCTTTCTTTGAATATAATCGAGCAAACGCTTGCGTTTTCCGATCAATTTGAGCAAACCTCGACGACTGTGAAAATCCTTTTTATGAACCTTTAAATGTTCGGTAATCTCTTTTATCCTTTCCGATAGTAATGCTACCTGTACTTCCGGTGAACCGGTATCAGTATCATGGAGTTTAAACTCTGCCATGATAGCCGCTTTGGCTTCGGTTTTCAATGCCATGCATTCCTCCTCTAAAAAATTTGGGTCAACACAAAAATACAACTATTCTTTGTAAAGCTTTTTCGTGTTTCGGCTTAATTAATCAAACTTTCGCGATTTGCCTTTACTAATTTATTATTGACACATAAGTTAAGACTAAAATTTTATTAAGATTCTTAAAAACTTATTAAAGAGATTAAATGAGAAACGCATTGAGAATATATAGAGTAATGCTACATTACTCAGGGTATCTGGTATTTGGCCTGATATTCATGCTTGGTTTTGCCTTGTTCAGTGGAATCAGCATTACAATGGCTATTCCTCTTTTTGATTATGTATTTATGGCTGACAAACCTACCATTGTCTATACGAATGCAGAAGCCTTTCTTTCCGCTTTATTTAAGGAAATACACAGTTTTTTACATCAGAATAATCATCTGGATTTATCTTTTTCCAAAGAGGGCATTAAAACCCTGGGTGAGAACGTAGGCAATATTCTATCAGTTACCGACCCCATTTTGCTGCTCTGGTTGATAAGTGCTGCTATTATAATCCTAGTCCTGCTCAAGAATATCTTCTTTTATGGTAATAAACTGATGTTCGCTAACCTGCGTGGCAAGACCATAAAAACAGTCAGGGAAATGATATTCAGAAAATATCTATATCAATCTCTGGCTTTTTTTGGTAAACACAAGATCGGAGATGCCCTGGTAAGGATGGTATCTGATGTCAAGATCGTAAGCGATATGTTTGTCGGTGCATTATTCAGAGGTTTGCAGGATATTTTTCTTCTTATTATTCATACCTACATTGCAATTTTGATGAATCCACGTTTATTTCTGTACAGTTTGATCGTTTTACCAATCTTCAGCTATTTAGTATCTTATCTGGGGAAAAAAATCAAGAAGTATGCCAAGCGCCTGCAAAATCAATCATCCAACATGTTCTCAAAAGTCGAAGAGATTTTAAGCAGTATGCCGATAGTAAAAGCTTTTGTTAGGGAAAAATACGAGCATAATCGCTTCAAGGTGATCAATAACTATTACTATAAGTTCTGGCGAAAATCCATCATTTATTCATCTATCAATGAACCTATATCCGAAATAAACAGTACTCTGATGGGGATAATCGTTTTACTGATTGGAGGAAAACAGGTTCTCACCCCCGGCAGTGACTTCAGTTATGGGCAGTTCATCACCTTCCTCCTGGCAATGTTCTCAATGCTCCATCCAATTAAAAAACTTACCAAGACCTATGCTCAGATAAGGAAAGCACTTGTTTCCCTGGATCGTATTTCAGTGATTCTGGATCAGAAATCGGAGATACTAGAAACAAAAACCGGAATTGATAAAGCAGAGTTTATTAACAAGATCGAGGTTAAAAATATTAGTTTTGGATATTTAAAAGATTCATATGTTCTAAAAAACATCAGTTTTGAAATAGAAAAAGGTGAACAGGTTGCAATTGTTGGTGGTAGTGGTTCTGGTAAGACCACCTTGGTTAATCTGCTTACCAGGATGTATAATGTTCGGGAAGGTCAGATTCTGATAGACGGTATCTCGATCAATGAAATAAAATTGCTAAGTTTGAGAAAACTCTATGGCATTGTTACTCAGGAATCCATACTCTTCAGTGACACGATATCCAATAACATCTCCTATGGAACCCTCGAAAAGGTAACTACGGACAGGATTAAAAAAGTAGCTAAGATAGCTTATGCCGATGAATTTATCGAAAGAATGCCCCTTAATTATGAAGAAATCCTCGATGTTAGAGGTGGCAATCTATCTGGGGGGCAGAAGCAGAGATTGTGCATTGCTCGGGCAATAATCGGAGATCCACCTATCCTAATTTTTGATGAAGCCACAAGTGCACTCGATACTGAAGCAGAACAAAAAGTCCAGATGGCTATAGAACAGGCAACGAAAGACAGAACAGTGATCGTGATAGCACATCGTCTTTCCACTATCTTAGCTTCAAATAAGATCATCGTTCTTGATAAAGGGCAACTGGTTGGTATTGGAAAACATGAAGACCTCCTGAAGAACTGTGAAAGATACAAGACTCTATACAAATTACAGTTTGCGGATGATGCTATTATATGAGAATCCTTTTCTTCATCTCCAGGTCATACTCTATCCCCATAGTTCAACCTTTGATCAAGGAATTGAAGAATAAAGAAATAGATTACAGAGTTATACAGACGATGAAAACACCTCCGGAGTTTGTTACAATTATCGATCAAAAGAACCTGATATCTGATATTCAAGAAGCTATCAGATTCAATCCCGATTTTGTAATCATACCCGGTAATTTTGTCCATCCCGATATCCCCGGGATAAAGGTTGAGATCTTTCATGGAATAGGAGTTGAAAAACCTTCTCATTACAAAATAAGACATTTTTTTGATGTTTACTGTACTTCGGGACCTTATGTTACTAAGCGCTTTAAGGAATTACAGCAGAAATATGGATATTTCCTGGTCAGAGAAACCGGCTGGCTCAAGGTAGATCATATCTTAAACTATCCAGTTTCCGACTTACACACCAAATTTCAACTTCCAGAAAACTCTGATATCGTACTCTATGCTCCAACCTGCAGCAGAAGAATGCATTCGGCTAAAGCCTTGCTTAAGATAATGCCTGAGATCATAGCTGAAAATGAGGTCTGGTTAATAAAATTCCATGAACTGATGGATAAAAAAATAATCAAAAAGTATCAGGAACTGAATGATTCCCGTGTCCGGATCATAAAAAATCATGATATAACACCCTATCTGCATCTGGCAAATGTTCTTATCTCCGATACGTCCTCGGTGGTCTACGAATTCCTGATCCTTAATAAACCTGTTATCACTTACAGAACCAGAAAATTAAAGGACAAGTGCGATAATATAAACAGGATATCCGAATTAAGAAATGTTCTTAACAAATGTCTTAACTATCCCGATAGAAAAAAAACCGCCCGAACTCAATATCTAGATCAGATCAATCCTTATCTGGATGGAAAGACAAGTGAAAGAATCTTAAAAGTATTAAAATCTCTACATCGGGAAGGATTTTCACCTGCTGGACACAAACCAAAGAACTTATTACGGACCAGGATAATAAAAAGGAATTCCAAAAATGATTAGGGTTCTTTTCAATTTGGAAATGGAATATCATCTAAGTTCAATGGAACCACTCTATAGATGCCTTGAAAACGATCCGGAATTCGATGTGTGGATCAAACCCGGTTCAGATCCTAAAAAAATTCTGGGTCTATTCTATTCATCCAGAAAAAAGAAGATCAAATCACGACTTTTGCAAAAGAATTACAAAGTAAGTTCCAAAACCAGGAACTTTGATGTCGTAATCACCGGTGATACCCTGGAAAACCCAGATCAATATGGTAATGCAATCTTTGTTCATATAGATCACGGAGTAGGAATTAAAACCAGCAGGATCAGGAATATAGTGAAACAGAAAAAATACCGATATCAGGTTTTTCTGGAAGGGCAATATTGGTATGATTACATAAAATCTCTTGGTTGGCAGGATAAGGCAGATTTCCATATAACAGGTCTACCAAAACTTGATCCTTTTTTTCAACCACATTATTTCAATACCAGTGAGATCATTTCATCAATCCAACTTGATCCAGATAAAAAAACAGTTTTATTCGCTCCTTCCTACAAACCCAGCTGTATAGAATTTATCGAGGATAAGATTTTTAAATTATCTCCCAAATACAATCTGATCATAAAACTTCATCCCTATAGCTGGCATGGTAGATACGCGCCTCGTTCTCACTATCGCATCTATAAAAAAGCGGTAGAGACTCGATCTAATGTCCACTTAATCAATGAGCAAAATCATGATATCCAACCCTATCTATTCATTGCTGACACTCTCATAAGTGACACTTCAAGTGTGATAAACGAATTTTTAGCTCTGGGAAGATTCGGGATTATATACGAACTTCCTCATTACAAAGAGAAACATTCTGATGGAATGAATGTGCTTTCGATCGATCCTGCTCAGTGGTTAAAGGGGGCTTTTCCCCATATAAACTCTCCTGAGTCGATCGAAGCCGCTGTTCAAAAAGCTCTTCATCCGAATGATGACATGATAGGAAAACACAAATATTACCGGGATTATTTCTTTACAGGATTAGATGGAAAATCCTCTTGGAGAATAAGTTCAAGTATAAAGAAGTTGGTCAAAGGAAAAATCAATGCCAGGGAAATTTAAATTAACCGGCAAATACGCTGAAATAGCCAAGAAGATGTTAAAGCAGATATCCTCTGTTCTGGAACAAGAGAAGATCCCTTACCTTCTGGAAGCTGGTACATTACTTGGAATAGTTAGAGAAAATAGATTGCTTCCCTGGGATAATGATGTTGATCTAACAATAGTTAGACAATATGAAAAACAACTTCTGTCTTCCCTGATTAAATTCAGGTTGCTGGGCTATAGGGTTAGAGTAAAAAGATACAATCGTGACTTGAAATATTTTCATAAGGGAGAAGTCAGAATCATTAAGATTAAACATCTAACATTGCCATTTTTCAAAACGGATGTAACAGTTGATATTTTCCTAAAAAGACTTATTGGAGAAGATTATTACTGGACAGTAGGTATAAAAAAGCCAGTTCTAAAATCCGTTCCCCGCAGATTTTATGAAAATCTTACTGAGATAGATTTTGAAGGTAAAAAATATAGTGTTCCTACCGATTACAAAGGATATCTTACTGAACATTACGGCGATTGGAAGATACCCGTAAAAGAATGGAATTTCAAATTTGATGATCGAAGCGTTCGGGAAAAACTTTACAAAGAAGATGATTAGAGCCTAGATTTGGTATCTAATGGAAAATAAAAAAGAGATTTATTATTACGCCAATCATATCTATCAATTCTCCTATGCCCTACCAGTTTATAATAAAATTGGAGGTGTCTTTGTAGTTAAAGATCTCTCGCGTTATCTACAGTTCAAAAGACATTTCAGGAATCTGGCTAAATTCTCTGAGAACACTATCTTTAATACTCCCCGGGTCATAATCTCTCCCAGAGAAAGATTACACGAATTAAAAGGTATTATTTTCTTTTTAGCAAACAGTATAGTCCCAGATAAAGATTATTCAGGTTGTAAAACCATCTTTCATGAACATGGAACCAGTGATAAACGTTATGGTGGTAAAGCTCACGAGGAAGCTAAAAGTAAACTAAAAAAATACGATTTTATTTTTCTCTCAGGTCCTAAAAACAAAAAGCGTCTGGAAGAGGTCGGGCTTTTATTTCCCTCCGAAAAACTTGTCAAGATTGGAGGTTTGAGATTTGGTCCTTATTTTAACAGGGAACTCTCTATTCTGAAAGAACAAAATCGATTGAAGATCAAGGATTTTACCAGGAAAAATATTCTCTATGCGCCAACATGGCGATTTGGAAAGGGTACTCTCCCGAAATATGGTTTAAAGTTTGCCCGGGAAATTACCCATAAATATAATCTAATAATCAGACCTCACTTCCACGATTTCAAATATTGCCGAAAATTGAAACTGCTGGCAAAATTGCATAACCTTAGACATTTATATTTCTCCAACAATCCTAACACCATAAAATACGACACCTTCAACGATTTCATCCTGGCAGATCTAATGATTAGTGACATGTCTTCAGTAATCTACGAATTTTTAATCCTGGGTAAACCGATGATCATCGTGAAAAACGAGTTCACTAATTTTCACAAAATGCCTAAACGACTTGATATTATGCAAAATGTTGATGTCTATGATGAGAATCAGGATATAATTGAATTGATCGATTCCAATCTGTTGGAACACAAATACAAAGAAACCTATGCTGCTATGGCTGAAGAATGTTTTTATTTGAATGACGACAGTGTGAACAGAGCAGTAAAATTCATTGAAAGACTGAGGAAAGAAAACTAGAATGAATGGTTTAATTGATCTATTCAAAATGGTAACAGTTAATCCCCTGTTCAGATTTATTGGCAGGAAAATAGAGAAAAAGCACTTTCCCGATCCACCGATTTTCATAGTCGCTTCACCCCGTTCCGGTACCACTTTGTTATTATCTATCTTAGGCGCACATCCCAATATATTTGCCATTCCTTTACAGACCTATGCTTTCGATCGCTGGAAAAAAATCAAGAACAAAACCTATTCACAATACCCTTATAGAATCGACAGATTATATCGTTATCTAATTTTTCACTCCATCAAGAAAACCGCAGGAAGATGGTGTGAGAAAACTCCCCGACATATTAACTCACTAACTAAAATCATTGATTTTTATCAAGAAAGGCTCAAAATAATTCACATTGTCAGAGATGGAAGAGACGTAGCTGTTTCCAGTCATCCAACTCATAAAGGTAGACATTACTGGGTTCCGATAAAAAAATGGCTAAAAGATGTAAAGAAAGGTCTTGAATATAAAGATAAACCCTATGTACTCACTGTTTTTTACGAAGATCTGGTTCAAGATTTTGAAAATGAGGCAAAAAAAATATTTATTTTTCTCGAAGAACCATTTACCGAAAAAGTCAAAAACTGGGTCAAAGAAACTAACATTAAACAAAGCATTCACTGGCAGGAAAAAGTTCAAAATGTTCACACTCGCGCTATCGGAAAATGGAAAACCCCGCAGCATAAGGCAAAGATGAAAGAATTTTTTAATAACCAAGAAGCAATGAAACTACTGAAAAAACTGGGATATGAAATATGATTGAAAACAAGAACTTACCAGCTGTTATTCTCGCTGCTGGAAAGGGTGAAAGATTAGGAAATCTTACTGAAAAATCTCCTAAACCAATGGTTCGTGTCAACGGGATCCAGATAATTGATAATCTTATCCAATCTCTTATTGATAATCAGATCGAAAGAGTGATTGTAGTAACAGGATACCTGCACAACGTTCTAAGTAAGTCATTAGACAAATTCAGAGGAAAGATTGATCTTATCCTTGTAGAGAATCCAATCTACGCGACAACAAATAATATTTATTCCCTTTGGTTAACCCGAAAATACCTTAAAACTGGTTTTTATCTCCTGGAAGCAGATATATTCTTTGAACAGGAATTAATGAACCGATTTGTAAACTCAGGGCTTGCTGACATAATGCTGGTAGGTAAACACAATTACAATATGGAAGGAACAGTTGTGCAATTGGATCGGGAAAACAAAGCCTTTAAAATGTTCCTTAAAAAGGAGCAGATAAACGATTTCGATTACACTGATAAATATAAAACTATAAATTTTTACCGGATCGGGTCTAAAGCTCTGATCAATTTTTTTCTAGACCAATTGAATTCACACATAAAGAGAAAAGACCTTAACTCGTATTATGAGATCATAATCAAAGAAGCAATGGAAAAAGGATATTTATTTTTTGCCCTTAAGTCTCAGAATTTAAAATGGTGGGAAATAGATACTCCGAAGGATCTTAAGTACTGTGAGAATTTGTTCAGTAATTAATTATTATCGCCTTGATTCTGTTTTAATCTCTGATTGATCTTTACTTGAATGATCCAGAGAACCAGCATATATATATTGGCTAATCCAATTGTATAGACAAAGAAAATTATTGGTCTGAACAAAATCGCTGCTAATATCAGAACAAATATATGAGCTGTTGGTCCTATCCAGAACCAAAGAAGGATCATCAATTTGTTGGAATGAAAATATTCTTTTCGGATAAATTGCTCAGTTTGCTTTAATCTGAAAATCTGCAGGTGTGAATAACCCAGATAAACCGATATTAGAATTTTATCCAGCCATTTTCCGGGATCATGTTTGATTTTATCGAGTTCTTTCTGAAAGATCTTTTTTTCCTCCCAGACTGAGGTTACCTTACCAAGTCCGTGTGACATGAATTCAACTCGATAGTAATCAACTATCATTGCATGGAAAATATGACTTACAGCAGCAATTGAAAGAAGAAACCAATGGGAATAAGGCCAGAAATCAATATTTACGAAACCTTTGGAGAATCCAACTCCCATTCCAATATAAACAGAAATTCCTACCAGATAATCTGCAAAACCATCAATGATCCTACCCACAGCTGTTCCAGATTTCTTTAACCTGGCAATCATACCATCAACACAATCTAGGACAAGACAGAAAAAGTAAAGAATACCAGCAACAATGAAACTTGTTCTGTCACCTCGGGAAAAGAAATAACCACTTCCCAATCCCACTACGATCGAAGCGAGAGATATCTGATTGGGTGTTATTTTGGTTTGATAAAGTAGTTTCACAAAAATAAAGGCAATTGGCCGAAGGATATACAGAGTCAGGGTCTCATCGAATATAATGTGTTTGAGAGATCTCTTAAACTCTTTGAATTTTAAATTATAATAATTTGTAATATCCTTTTTAGTTAATTTTACCTTGTTTCTCTTGGCCATAGATATATATCCTCAGATATTTGCTCTTAGTAAAAAAAAAAGTAGTCAGATAATTGTCAACTTTGATATCTAAATAAATTATTGGACAATGTCATAAAAAGAATAAAATTGTTCATCTTGAGATTAGAAATCTGGGGAATTATTAAAGATTCTTTCAAATAGCTATCATAAACAAGAAGATTTTGAGGAGAAGATAACTTATATGATCCATAATCTGCTTGATGGTAAGATGTTAATCCTAGCTTCCGCTTCTCCCAGACGAAAAATAATCTTTGAAATGATCGGGTTGAATGCCTTGATCGTCCCTGCATCTATTTCAGAAAAACACATTTATAATAATCCTATTAAACTGGTAAAGTATCATGCTTCCGAAAAAACTGAAGCAGTTTCCTCCAGTTTCGACCAAAACTGTTTGATCGTAGGAGCTGATACAATAGTATTTCAGAATGGTAGAATCCTGGGGAAACCCCAGGACAAATTAAATGCAGCTCAATATTTATCTGATCTCTCCGGAAGGACACACTATGTATATACAGGAGTGGCAATATCTTATAAACAAAGATTAATCATTGATTATTCCAGATCAAAAGTTGAGTTTAAGCAATTAAGCGCCCGGGAGATCGAAGAATACATTAAAACCGGTGAGCCTCTTGATAAAGCTGGAGCATATGGAATCCAGGGTTATGGGAGTCAATTTATTAAAAGAATATCCGGTTGTTATTATAATGTTATGGGATTCCCTGTATTCTTGTTTTATGACATGTTAAAGAGACTATTATGAATCGAAAAATTTTATTAACAAATGGAAAATTCTACACCCTTAGAAAAGAAGGAGAATTTAACCAAGCTGTTTTGATCAAAGGCGACAAGATCGAGCAGGTTTTTTTTACCTCCCCAGAAAATATCTCTGCAGACGAGGTAATTGATCTTCACAATTCTTTTGTATACCCCGGATTTATAGATACCCACACTCATTGCTTTGAGGGGGGATTATATTCACTTAGCGTTGATTTCTCCGACGTAACTTCCATAAATGATATCCTGGAAATTCTGCGGGAAGCAGATCCAATTTCAGGTAAGATATTCGCTTATCATCTGGATGAAAATTCTATCAAGGAACGAAGATTTCCTACCCAGAAAGAGGTCGATCATTTATATCCAGATATTCCCTTAATAATCAGGAGAGTTGATGGTCACTCCTGTGTAATAAATAGTGCTGCTGCTGCAAAAATTCCCTGGAAAAAGCCATTACCAAAAGGATATAATGGTTATCTTAACAGAGAATGGAATGGTCAGGCTTCCAACTGGTTTCACCGAGACCTGGACGATGAAAGCATCTTGAAAGTCTATCATGAAGCAGCAGCAAAAGCAATAAATACTGGTCACACAACCATCCATACAATGATCGGTGATGCCTATTCCGATCTCAAGCACCTGCCTTTGATAAAACATCATTTATCTGAATTCCCGGTAGAATTTATACTATATCCTCAAATCACAAATGTTAAAAAAGCACTGGAGATCGAATCAACCCGGATTGGAGGTTGTATCCTAGCAGATGGTTCATTTGGTTCTCATACAGCAGCTCTTACAGAACCTTATACTGACAGACCCAACCAAAAGGGTGTGCTTTATAGAAGCAGCGATTTCTGGCAATCTTTTATCCGTGAAGCTCATAACGAAGGTTTACAGATTGCAATCCATTGCATAGGAGACGCAGCTATTCAGCAGATCCTTAAATGCTATGAACAAGTTCAAACAGAAAATTATCAGGACCTCAGGCACGAGATTATTCATTGTGAACTTGTTTCCGATGACATGATCAATCATATTAAAAAATCGGGGATATCTGCTGTTATGCAACCTATGTTCGATAGATTATGGGCTGGACCTGGTGAACTTTACCAGTGGGTACTTGGAAAAGAAAGAACCTTGCATACCTCCCGCCTGGCATCGATCTATAACAAAGGAATTTTGCTTACTGGGGGGTCGGATTGGTACATTACAGATCTTTCTGCCTTGAAAGGAATAAATGCTGCTGTTAATCTACATAATCCCAAAGAAAGACTTACACCTTACCAGGCTGTATCGATCTACACCCGTAACGCAGCAAAATTATCTCATGATGAAGATAGACTCGGGCAGATTTTGCCCGGTAAAGAGGCAGACATGGTTTTTCTGGAAGAAGATATTTTAAAACCGGGCACAAAAATCGATCAGGTAAAAATATCCAAAGTAATCAAGAAAGGCAGATTTATTACTCCATTCAATAACTGATGACCAAAAAACAAGTTATTATTCGCAAAATCATTCAGAAAATATTCTTTGGGATATGGTTGCTGTTATTAATTTTCATCTATACCGGATCGATCCCAGTGATACACCTTACTTGTCCATACGCTTCTGTTTGTTTTGGTAGCATGCTTATAAACAGGTTGGTTGTCTATCTTCCAATTGTAATTTTAGGACTTCTCATAGTTATTTCAACTGTCTTCTGGGGTAGAAAATTCTGTGGTTACGTTTGTTTTCTGGGTACAATCCAGGAATATATCTTCAAATTAAATCCATCATCTAATCGTTTTAACAGAAAATTGAATTCTTTGATCGACAAGAGTCTAAAGTATCTAAAATATGTAATTTTTATCCTCACAGTGGCTCTTGCCATGAATAAACTTCAATACATGTATATGGGATTCTGCCCACTTTTTAAATTGGCTCATCCTTTTCATACTTCTCTATTAGCTTTAATAATCCTTGCTCTAATCCTGATTTTATGTTTAATCTACGAGCGTTTCTGGTGCAGATACTTATGTCCTTATGCTGCTATGATGAATATATTTCAACTTATCGGTAAATTAGCAGGAGTAAAAAGGAATAGAGTGAAACGAAATATTGACGAGTCGCTCAAATGCCGGGACTGTCCAAATTACTGTCCGATGAATATCGATTTTGATAATGATGATATAATCGAAAACATAGAATGCATTCATTGCCTTCGATGTGTTCGTTTATGCTTCTTTAAGGTAGATGGGAAAAAAGAATGCTTATATGGCAAGGATATTTGAAACACAAATTACATTTTTAAACCCAGTATTAATCGAAATAGTTCATTTCATAAAAAAATCGGCAACTGATCTCTCAGATGCCGATTATAGTTAATTTGTATTTTTAGTTATCGACTAATTTCTGTTAAAATCTGGTTGAACATTGATCTTACCTGATCCTTATCCATGTAAGCTAATGGGAAACTGAAAGTATAGCAATTCGTATTCTCGGTAGAGTATTTTATACCTACATACTGGGGTGAGAAGAAATTATATTGTTCTTCACAAGGTATCCAATCAACATCACATTCATCATCCCATTCCTCTATTTCAGGATCATTTTCCGGACTGCGACAACCAAAAGTATACAGAGGTTGTGCCATTTCATTGATCCCGGTAATATAACTAACAGGACCTAAACCTCCATGGCCAAGGTTATCTATCAGATTACCATTGAAACTAGGTACCTGGAGATCAATGATTCCATAGGATCCATTAACAGGTTGAACATACGTCAAAAACTGCAGGTTGAAGAAACTGGCATTAACACCATCCCAGCTAACTCTCAGGATCTCACCACCAGTATCCTCACCATCTTCAGGTAGAGGTATCCCCAAAAATCTATCCAGAATTCGATAATATCCTGCAACTGCTTCTTCCTGGGCAGCAGCTAAACCGCTACCACCGCTGAGGATCATGTTTCCACCACTTAGAAGATAAAGATATAAGGGATCATATTCAGCAATAAAATTAGTGTCAACGGTAGGATAATCTGAATGATAAACGATCAATTCATATTCCATGAGGTCTGTAGGTGAAAACACCGAACGATTGAAATGATACTGCTTGTTATCAAGCGGTGCATCTTCTCTATCCAGATTAACGACTGTTCCGACATAGTCTCCGAGAAAATATTCATACAGTACATCTGTTGTATCATCCGGACAATAAGGAGTTGCATCAGAGTCATTATCGATTATACATACCCCGGTTTTTTCACTTAGGGGAATTGGGTCATATAAAATAAAGTCAAATACAGAAGGTGTAGGATCGGGAACCAGCTGCAGATCAACTGCTCGCACCACAAAACTGTGTTCTCCAGCCTGAAGGCCATATAAAACATTCTCTTGTCCAACTTCTATAGTTGCAGGAACTCTAAGCCATTCCGTACCATCATCATCTGTAAAATTAAAATACTGAGGATCTAAAGGTGGATAGTTATAAGGTTCCCCATCCAGCCTGAGATCAAAGGCTATTATCTCGGTGAAATATTGATCACCAGTCTCCTCATCCCAAACTTCATTGAGAAGTCTTTCTCCTGGATCTTTAAGCTCATATTCTCCGTAATAACCCCAGCGCATATAGATATTTAGATCGTCACTGTTTATTGCGGTATAATTACCTTCCAGATCTATCCAGAAAGGTGTTGCGAAATGGTTTCCATCGGGTTTCAATACATTTGGGATCACTTTAGCAATGGAACCATCCTGATAGGTAACAAAATGGTTAGAACCCAAAACCCAAACATCATTTCCGGAATCCTCACCTCCATAATAAATCACTGT
>Ga0272442_10004677_pt1 | contig 18588 bp, 15 predicted proteins | sample SSMForm2O_FD_200262 | JGI IMG/M metagenome (GOLD analysis project Ga0272442, IMG submission 200262) | Marine sediment archaeal communities from Little Sippewissett salt marsh, Falmouth, MA, United States - SSM-Form-2O | ecosystem: Environmental > Aquatic > Marine > Wetlands > Sediment ... | reverse complement strand
GCTAAAGAAGCAAGGATTTCAAACGGCCACGACCGCCGTGGCGGGATGCAGTCCACCGGGGAGCGACTTGATGAAGCTGCGACGAACGGCGATCGATCCCTCGGACGATTTCTTCCTCTTTCGCTGTCATCTAAAGGGGTATCTCGACATTCTCGCCTGGAAAGATGGAGTGCTTGGGGGAAAACTCAAGCGCCTGCTGAGACGCACCCTGGGGCTGTAGGAGATAGGGTCTTGGGTCTAGGGTCTAGGGTTTAGAACTGCGATTCGGGAGGAGAATTGTAGGGGCGACTGCACGAATCGCCCTTTGTGCTGGAAGCAGGGAGAGGTTTGTAGTGCGCCCGTAAGGGCGTGAAAAGCCAAGCGCCTCACAACGCCACGACGAATAGGAGAAGCGCTCAGTGTCCTCGCCGCTAGCCGGCCATGCTGAAAAACGCGAGAACGCTGCGCGCACCAAGACCGACCGAAGAAGAATGAATGTTCGGAATGAACTAAACTAGGCTCTGGATCTTTTATCATCGCCACAAGATGTTAAAGGTTTTTTCGAATGTTAATGCTAAGAATCTTGGCAGTAATACTAAGAATTTTGACAATTGCTTTAGTAATTCTCATTATCTTGATTTTACTCCATGAATTATTTCTCGATGATAGAAGCGCACCTCTGGAGCTATTAAGCATACTTTCAGTGATAGCGCTATGCTTAATCGCAAACGTAATAACCTTAATTCCAGAATTGCGATTACTTTACCAAAGGAAGGAATATTACGCATATGTAAATGTAGTCTTTTTTGTTTTATATGTGTTTTTGTTTCTCTGTGCTCTTTGCTTTATTCGACATGAAACAAATCTTCCAACTATTCCTTCTAGGATCGAAATGTGGCATCTCGTGTTTTTTCCTGTAAGTGTTATTACAGTTGTTGTTTTTAATATTAGTATGATTTTGGAGGCGTTCGCTGGCAAAATTGCTCGTGCGAATAAAAGGAAATAGTCAGCGAAGCCATCACCGAAGGCGATCAAAGCCCGGTTGTATTCGCATGCATCTGATGGAGAGTTGTAGTAGCGACTTCAGTCGCTTGATTTATAGATGAAGTTATCGATAAAGGACTGAAGTCCTGACTGAAGTTTCCATCCCCAGTCGGCTTTTAGCCGACTCCCTCGTAGCACCCGGCTTGAGCCGGGGTGTCAAAGGACGCTTTTCTTGGTTGCCTCGATGCCGAGCGCGCTTCAGCGCGGCTTCTCGATCAGGGGTTCCACCCGCTCCAGCACCTCGTTGCCCGCGCCCGCCAGTTGGCGTTCCTCCTTCTTGAAGCCACCCTCAAGGGCGCTTCAAGATGAATAATCCAAAATCCTTTCCTTTCCACCCCGGCTCAAGCCGGGTGCTAGGAAGAGCCTGCTCAAGCAGGCTAAAAACAGGTTACAGGAGAATGGCGCCGGGTGTTGTTCTTTAGATATTCTAAATGGTATGTGCATGACAAGGTAAGAGACCAAGGTCATATCTTGACCGTGTGGTGGGCTTTTCATCGCCGAAGGCGATCAAAGCCCGGTCTGCTGGCACAAAGCACTGGGGGTGTATAGACGGTTGTAGCGCCGGCATCTTGCCGGCAAAAGGATCAGAAAATCATCAAGAAAAATGAAGATGCCGGCTGGAAGCCAGCGCTACGAATACTGACTTCTCGAAGGTTGCTAGCAACGCATTCCTTTAATAGAGACAGGAAGTAGTAACACAGGCTTTCTAGCCTGTAAGGTTCCAAGGCACAGACTTGTGCCGCTCGGCAAGCGGCACGTACAGGTACGCCCCTTTTGCCGGGAGGGGCACTGGGTGCCGACCGATCGTCGGGACAGCGCCAGCATTGGAATTGACGGACACGATCGATCCTCGCCTTGACCGTTTCTTTGGAATTCCCTATAATCCTTTGGATTAAAGATTTAGGACGTTTTTGTGTGAGGGGGATTCAGGATGGCTCGGAGCGGATATCGTCGAAAGATTCGCAGCACCACTATCCTCGGCGTTCGCAAGGACGGTGAGGTGGTCATGGCCGGGGACGGCCAGGTGACCCTCAACGCCACGGTCATGAAGACCAGCGCGCATAAGGTGCGCCGGCTGTATCATGACCAGGTTCTCGTCGGTTTCGCGGGCGCGGCGGCCGACGCCTTCACGTTGTTTGAGAAGTTCGAAGGGCGGCTGGAGGAATACCGGGGCAATCTGAAGCGGGCAGCGGTCGAGTTGGCGAAGGACTGGCGCACAGATCGAGTCCTGCGGCGGCTCGAAGCGCTTCTGGCCGTGATGGACAAGGAGGAGAGTTTGCTGATTTCCGGCACCGGCGACGTGATCGAACCGGACGACAACATTCTGTCGATCGGCTCGGGTGGCGCATACGCTCTGGCCGCGGCCCGGGCTTTGGTGCAGCACAGCGGTCTATCCGCCGAGGAAATCGTCCGGGAGGCCATGAAGATCGCTTCGGGAATTTGTATTTACACGAACGACAAGTTGAGCATTGAAAAACTCTAAGGAATGAAAATGGAAAAGTCTTCAGTGGTTTCACTGCCCTTATCGATTGCGCCGGGACTGGAAGGGGAGCTGACTCCTCGCCATGTCGTCGAGGCGTTGGACAACTATATCGTGGGTCAGAATCAGGCCAAGCGGGCCGTGGCTATTGCGCTTCGCAATCGCTTGCGGCGGCAGCAGCTGGCGCCTGAGATCCAGGAGGAAGTGTATCCGAAGAACATTCTGATGATCGGCCCGACCGGCGTGGGGAAGACCGAAATTGCCCGGCGGCTGGCGCGCCTGGTGGGCGCTCCCTTTTATAAAGTGGAGGCGAGCAAGTTCACCGAGGTGGGCTACGTCGGCCGGGACGTCGAGTCGATGGTTCGGGACGTGGTGGAGATTTCAGTTAACCGGTCCAAGGCGCGAAGAATGGAGGACTGCATCGAAGAGGCGCAAGCGCGGGTCGAAGAGAGGTTGCTCGATCTATTGCTTCCTCCAAGCCGGGTTGCTCAGATGGCGGAGGGGCGGGAGGATGAGCAGGCCGCTTCGCTGGAGAAGACGCGGGAGAAACTTCGAGCAAAGCTGGGGGCGGGCGAGTTGGACGAGCGGATGGTCAATGTGGAGCTGAAGTCCAGCCCGGCGGTCTACGTCGGCGGCATGCCAATGGGCGCGGGCTTGGAAGAGATGACGATGGACCTGAAGGAAATGGTCGAGAAGATGATGCCTCAAAGTCGCAAGAGCGAGGCGATGAGCGTGGCTCAGGCCCGCCATGCGCTCGAACAGGAGGAAGTCGAGAAGCTGGTCGATGTAGACGCCGTGGTTCATGAGGCGATCGAGCACGTCGAACAGAGCGGCATCATCTTTATCGATGAGATTGACAAGATTGTTGGGCGCGAAGGCGGCCACGGCCCGGACGTCTCCCGCGAAGGCGTGCAGCGGGATATCCTGCCCATCGTGGAGGGAACCACGGTTTTCACCAAGTACGGCACGGTGAAAACCGACCATATTCTATTCATCGGCGCGGGCGCTTTTCATAAAAACAAACCCTCGGACTTGATCCCCGAGCTGCAGGGCCGGTTCCCGATTCGAGTCGAACTGGACGCTCTGGAACAAAACGACTTGAAGCGCATTCTTTGCGAGCCGAAGAACTCACTGGTGGTGCAATATCAGGAACTGCTCAAGACCGAAGGGGTGGAGTTGGAATTCACTCCGGACGCATTGGAAGAAATTGCCAGCATGGCGGCGCGCATGAACGAGCAAATGGAAAACATCGGCGCCCGCCGGCTGCAGACCGTGATGGAGAAGCTGCTGGAGGACGTATCCTTCGACGCACCGGAAATGGAAGACAAGCGTGTTGAAGTCACCGAGCGGTTCGTCAAGGATAAGCTGACCGAGATTCTGGAGAATACCGACCTGAGCCGATATATCCTGTAATTTTTCCCCGGAGATTTGCAGGAAGTAATTTCGAGCGGATCTGAAAACAAGGAATCAACAGGTGGGTTGGCACCCACCCTACTGACTCTTCGAGATAACGCTTTAAACCGCTTCGACGGCTTTGACTTCGGGCACGAGATCTTTGACGATCCGCTCGACGCCCATTTGCAGCGTTGCGCCGGCGCTGGGACAGCCGCTACAGGCGCCCTCCAAGTGTACTTTCACGACGCCCTCTTCATCGATTTCCTTCAAGACAACATCGCCCCCATGGGCTTGAAGAGCGGGGCGGATTTGCTCCAGAGCCGCTTCGACCTTTTCCCGGCTGACCTGCACCATTTCTTATCTCCTCAAATGACAAACGTTATGAAATAACAACTATACTCAAAACGCCCCGTGTCGGCAACCTTTTAAGCTCCATCGAGGCATTTTCCCCCCATTTTCCCGTCGGCATTGACGTATAGGGAAACCGAGATATACTTTGTCGGCAGAGGAGAGGCCGATGGGGTTGCTGTACCCCGTCGGCCTTCTGTGTTTACTTCGATCTTATATTCTAACTTTTGAATATCGTGGAGGTTGTGATGATTTACAGAGCCAAGCGGTGGGTGTTGTGGACATTTTTAGGGATGCTATTCGCGGGTGGATTGCTGAATGGAACGGCTCCCGCGAAGACGATCATTGTTCCGGTGGACGCTCTGACGATCAATGGCGCGGTCGCCTTGGCGGATGAAGGGGACGTGATCGAGGTCCAGGCCGGACAGACTTGTACGGAAAACGTGGTTCTGAAAGCGGGTGTCAGCCTGGTCTCCTCTTCGCCCGACATCACCCTCATTCAAGCCGCGTCGAGCGCCTTGCCGGTGATTTCGCTGCCGCAGGGGGATCAAGAGGGCAGCAATCTGGTGACCGAGATTCGAGGATTCAAAATTTCGGGGGGATCGATCGGAATCAAGATTGACGCCGGGGATCCCAACGATCTGTTCAAGAAAATCCAAGTGATTATTTCAGGAAACTGGATCACGGATAACGATAGCACGGGCATCGATGTTCAAACCAAGCTCGGCGGCCCTCACTGGATTGTCAACAACCTGGTGACGCATCATCGGGACGCGGGCATCACGGTCAATTCGCCTTCGCACGTCGTGAATAATACGGTCGATCAAAATGGATTTCCCGGCGATGGCGGGTCTCGGATTGCAACTGGGATCAATTTCGCCAATGACAATGCGAGCGGTTCCACCCTGTTCAATAACAACGTCACCAATAATGAAGGTGATGGCTTGTTTGTGCTCTCGATTCCCGGTGTGCTTGAAGTCGATGTCTCTCCTATCGAGGCGAACAATTTCTGGGGAAACGGGGGCCTGAATGCGAACACACCGGATGATGTTTTTGCCGGCGGCCAGAACATCAGTGAAAACCCGCAGTACAGTCAGGCCGGGCCCGTTACGCCTTTCGATTATATGCCGCTGTCGTCTTCACCGTGCTTGGATCGGGGAGTGAACAGCGCTCTGGATCTGGGTCGGTTTTCGCTCGACCTGACGCAAAGCCCGGGCGGGCGGGTTTATCCCACAGACGGAACGATCGACATCGGGGCGGTGGAATACAATCCGCATCCCTTTGGGCAGGTGACACCGACGAGCACGCCGACGAGGACGCCGACGCCAACGGTAACTCCGCTGGAGACGCGAATCGCGGATCTAAATCGGGATGGCTATATTAACGACTCAGATCTTTTTATTTTACAACAACAGTGGCACTCGATCACCCCAACGCCATCCAACCCTTAGTTCTATAGAATCAATGGATTGAGTTTGATCCCCACAATGATAGGAGAAAAATAGCTTGACAATTATTGTATAGTAATAATAATGATTACTATTATGATAAAAATCCATATCTCTGGAACCAGGCTTCGATTGACTCAACAACGCCAAATCATTCTCGATGAACTCCGAAAGGCGAAGTCGCACCCGACCGCCGACGAGATCTATCAGCAGGTCCGGCGGCGGCTGCCGAAAATCAGCCTGGGGACCGTTTATCGCAACTTGGATCTTCTCTCCACTTGCGGTATGATCAAGGCCGTCCCGCTTGGCAGCGGCCAACAGAAGCGCTTTGACGGGGACACGAAGCCCCATTACCACTTGCGCTGTCTGCGTTGCGGCCGGGTGGTGGACGCTCCGCTGAAACCGGTCATCTCGATCCATCATGCGATGGGAGCCGTCGAGGATTGTGAGGTTATCGGGCATCATTTTGAGTTCACTGGGCTATGCCCGCAGTGCAAGTCGGGCAAGGCAGTATTGGCGGAGAAGAGCCCATCGGGCCCGTAAGAGAACGAAGCGGTTTGCCGGACAACCAAGGCGTGACACCTTTGAAGCGTGAGCTGGAGCGATTGTATCGCCTCTATAACCATCGGCGGTACGTTCATCCCGATCCGCTTGAGTTTCTGTACCCTTGGCGGGACCCGCTGGATCGGGAAGTGGTGGGACTGCTGGCGGCTTGTCTGGCCTATGGCCGCGTTCGGCAAATTCTGGACAGTGTGGCGGGGGTGCTCCACCGCTTGGAATCGCCGGCGAAGGTTGTTCGCGAGTCGTCACTCGCCTCGCTTCAAAAGCGGCTGAGCGGTTTTCGGCATCGGTTTACCACGGGCGAGGCGGTAGGATGGCTCCTTCATGGGGCCGGGCGACAGATCGAGCGGCATGGTTCTCTGCAAAAATGCTTCTGCGCTGGATTGAAGGAAGAAGATTCAAAGGTCCTCCCGGCGCTCGAGGCCTTTGTTGCCGCTCTGGCGGACGAGCGGACGAACGAAGGCTACTGGGTTCTCCCGCGGCCGGCGGCGGGGAGCGCCTGCAAGCGGCTGCATCTGTTTCTCCGGTGGATGGTGCGCCGGGACAAGGTCGATCCGGGAGGTTGGGAGCGGGTGCCCGCGTCGAAGCTGATCGTTCCGCTGGACGTTCACATGCATCGAATCGGCCGGGCGCTGGGCTGGACGCAACGCAAGCAGGCCGGTGTCCGAGCGGCGCTGGACGTGACGAACGCCCTTCGCAGCATTTGCCCGAGCGATCCCTTGCGGTATGACTTTGCGCTGACGCGCCTGGGAATTCGCCCGGAGACAGACCTCGAAGGCTTTTTGAAGCGGTGTGAGGGAAAGTCGGAAGTGAAACAGCAGTGGAGGGTGAAAAAAATCCGGGTATAGAAAGATTTGAGATCCAAGGATAACAACTTGCTGGAGAGGAGTGGAGCATGAGCGAGAGAAGCAACGTGGTTACCATGAAAGGCAATCCCCTCACGTTGGTCGGGCCGGAAATCAAGCTCGGGGTCGCAGCCCCGGACTTCACCGTGTTGGACAACGGGCTTCAACCGGTTTCCCTGTCTTCGTTTCGCGGTAAAGTGGTGGTGCTCTCTGCGGTGCCTTCGCTGGACACGCCGGTCTGCGATGCGCAAACGAGGCGGTTTAACCAGGAGGCTTCGGCGCTGGGCGAAAACGTGGTCATCCTGACGATCAGTATGGACCTGCCCTTTGCGCAGAAGCGCTGGTGCGGAGCGGCGGGTGTGGATCGAGTTCAAACGCTTTCGGATCACCGGGACGCCTCGTTCGGCCAGGCCTTTGGTCTCCTGATCAAGGAGCTGCGCCTGTTGGCCCGAGCGGTGTACGTTGTCGATGCGGAGGGCAAAGTCGCGTATGGGCAGATTGTCGGCGAAGTTACGCAGGAGCCTGACTATGATGCGGCACTCGATGCGGTCAAGGCGTTGGCTTGAGCCTCTCAGGCCGCCTTCGACGCAATCTTTGGGAATGGCATCGGTGACTTGGGAAGCTTCGGCCCCCCCCCCGATGTTCGGCGGTAAAGATCTGACACTAAAGAAAGGACGGTTACACCATGTTAAGTAAGAAGATGCAGGACGCTTTGAACAAGCAGTTGAACCTGGAGTATTTTTCATCGTACATCTATCTGGCCATGGCGGCGCAGCTGGAGTCGGACAACCTGCCCGGTTTCGCCCAATGGATGCGCGCGCAGAGCCAGGAAGAGCTGGAGCACGCGATGAAGTTTTTCGACTTCATCAATGAGCGCGGCGGCCGGGTGACCTTGAAAGCCATCGGCGCGCCCCAGGCAAAGTGGGCCTCCCCGCTTGCGATTTTTGAAGCGGCCTACAAGCACGAACAGCTGGTGAGCGCTTCGATCGACAAGCTGGTGGATCAGGCGATCAAAGAAGCCGATCACGCCTCGAATGCGTTTCTCCAGTGGTTTGTCACCGAACAGGTGGAGGAAGAGGCCAATGTCAGCGCGATTGCGGACAAGCTGAAAATGGTCAAGGGCGCTCCGGGCGGCTTGTTCATGATGGACCGGGAACTTGGCGCTCGGCAGCAGGCATAGCCGGGATCGGCGATGTGTAGCAAGTATTTCTCGGAAGTCTTGTCCGTTTTCCTCTCCTCCCCTTTATAAGGGGAGGCGGGGTGGGGTATGTTTTTCTCCAGTGGCACTGCTTATGACTTTAAAAGCAACCCCCTCTTGCTCCCCCCGCCTCGGCGCGTCTGCGACCTTCGTAAGGGGGAGAGAGGTCAATCGCCGCTTTTCGTGCTTCGTTTGGACAGTCATTTCGAGAACTGCTCAGAGGCGTGATTCTTGGTCCTGAGTCCATTGAATAGCGCAAAGTCATCAGGCGGCCCCGCTCGCGATCGGGCGGGGTGGCCTTGCTTTGCGCCTTTGTTTGAAACGGCCCGCTTTGCGGCCATTGTGAGCGTCTTTCTTGTGAGGGGAATGTGGATATTCAATTCGTTCTCCAACAGTGCCCTCTGTTCTCAACCCTTCCGGGCGACGTTCTGGAACAACTCGCTCTACTGGTTCGCAAGAAAGCAGTGAGTCGAGGGACGGAGCTCTTTCGCCAAGGCGATCCATGCGATGGGTTTTACATTGTGGCCGAGGGAAGCGTGAAAGTCTTTCGCCTGTCGCCGGCGGGCAAGGAGCATGTGCTGTCGGTCGCCCGGCCGGGACAATCGTTCGGTGAGGCGGCGGTGTTTGCCGGCGAAGGATTTCCTGCGTTCGCCGAGGCGCTTGAGGATACGCTGCTCATCTTTCTCCCGCGCGGGTCGTTCCTTGAGTTTTTGGAGGCGAGGCCGAAGGTGGCCCATCGCATGTTGGCCGGGCTGTCGCAATGGCTGCGGCGCATGGTCGGGCTGATGGACGATGCGATTCTAGCGGACGTCGACACGCGGCTCGCCCGGTTTCTCTACTCGCTGGCCTTCTCGGGGCCGGCCAAAAATGAAGCTGAGGGAAAGGTGACCCTGCCGATGCAAAAACAGGTGTTAGCTTCTCACCTGGCAATGACTCCCCCGACGCTGTCCCGCGCCTTAACCCGCCTTGAAGGAGAGCGGCTGATCGCGGTTCGAGACCTGGAGATCGAGGTCTTGGACCCGGACGGCCTGCGCGACCGGGCGGAAATCGCAGAATCCCCCTGAGGATTTTCCCTCTCCCATCGGGAGAGGCGGGCTTTCCTGCTTTGCTGCGGTGAGGGAATGTATTTATGTGTTGGCTGCCATGGCCGCTTATCGGCCATGTTGTAAGAAATGTGGAATGAATACAACCGGGCTTTGATCGCACAACGGCCTCGAAAAGCCCGCCACACGACACTGAACGCAGGACAAAGTTTGTAGTGTGCTCGCAAGAGCATGAAAAAATTAGCGTCTCACGACGCCACTACGAACAGGTCTGTACCGCAGGCGTCCCCGCCGGTCGAATATAAGAATCTGACCGCTGGGGGCAGCGGTCCCACAATCTCAACGCATACTTTTTCCCCTCCACTTGATCCAGGACAAGGACACTGCGCTGCCTAGTCCGTATCTTCCACCTGAGTATTTCAAAGACTAGCGAGTTTTCGCGGTAGGAACCGGCGCGAGGGAGGAATCGAGATGAGCATGTTTTGCGATCAATGTGAACAGACGTTTCGGGGAAAAGGTTGCACCGAGGTCGGTGTGTGCGGCAAGGACGAGGATATGGAGTCGCTGCAAAAGATCCTGCTTTACGGGCTAAAAGGCATGGCGTCCTACAAGCATCACGCGCGGCGTCTTGGAAAGGTGGACCCGGAGGTGGACGCCTTCGTCGAAGAGGCGCTGTTCGCCACGGTGACCAATGTCAATTTCGACATGGACAGCCTGCTGGAGATGGTGCTCGAGTGCGGGCGGATGAACCTGCGGGTCATGCAACTGCTGAACGACGGGCACGTGGAGGTGTTGGGCAAGCCTTCGCCGGTCGAGATCACCGAGGGCATCCAGGAAGGCCCGGGGATTCTGGTCACCGGTCATGACATGGTTGACTTGAAAGACCTGCTGGAGCAGTCGGCCGGGCAGGGCATTAACATCTATACCCACGGCGAGATGCTCCCGGCGCATATGTATCCCGAGCTGCGCAAGCATCCCCACCTGAAGGGGCATTATGGCGACGCGTGGCAGAAACAGCGGGATGAATTCGAGCGCTTCGGCGGACCGATTCTCGGCACAACCAACTGTGTTCTGATCCCTCGCGAAACGAACACCTATCTCGATCGTTTCTTTACCACGCGGGCCACGGCGGTGCCGGGCGCCACGCGGTTGAAGACGAACGACTTTTCCGCCGTCATTCAGCGGGCCAAGGAGATCGGGCCGCTTCAGCCGACCGCGATGCGCAAGTCCACCATCGGCTTCCATTACACGACGCTTCTGGACGTTGCGGACAAGATCGTCGAAGCGGTCAAGGCCGGCCGGATCAAGCACTTTTTCGTCATTGGCGGTTGTGACGGCGCGGAACCGGGCCGGAATTACTTCGCCGATTACGCTCAGAACACGCCGGCGGAATCGCTCATCCTCACGCTGGGCTGCGGCAAGTTTCGCATTCGCGGCTATGACTATGGCACCCTGAAACTGGACGGCTTGGAGGTTCCCCGGCTGCTCGATATGGGGCAGTGCAACGACGCCTATGGCGCGATTCAGGTGGCGCTGGCGCTGGCGAAAGTCTTTGAGTGCGGCGTCAACGACCTGCCGCTGACGCTGGTGATTTCGTGGTTCGAGCAGAAAGCCGTGGCGGTGCTCCTGACGCTGCTGCACCTCGGCGTGAAGGGCATCCGGTTGGGCCCGGCGCTGCCGGCGTTTGTCTCGCCGAACGTGCTGGCGATCCTGCAGGAGAAGTTCGACCTTCAGCCGATCGGCAAAGACGCCAAAGCCGACGTCGCCGCCGCCGTGGGCGCGTAAGCAAATCCTGCGCAATAATCTCTCTCCCCCTTACCAAGGGGGAGCTGGAGGGGGTGGTTTTTAAGGCGAGAAGCATTATTGCTGGAGAAAAAATCACCCCACCCGGCCTCCCCTTATAAAGGGGAGGAGATGGAATCGGACAAAACTTTCGAGAGATGCTCTAGTATTTCCCACCCCAAGGGGTGGGCCACCCCGCCTTTGCTATTTTTTTGTATCGTTAGGATTTCTCCGCGTGATTCCAAAGATAGCTCTCGAGATATCGAATAAAGCCCGGGCTGAGCGCGGCCTGAGTGCCCGTTTTGCAGATCCAGCCTTTTTCCGATTTGCCCTCAATTGAGGCCAAGGCGTCGTCGTCCCCTCGCGTGAGGAGAATCGTTTCGGTTCGCTCCGGTTCGATCGTTCGCTTTTTGAGTGTACTGGATATCATTTGGATCAGGTTTGGAATGTTGGGATTCGCCAAAGAGCCGTCCGGATTCTTCATGGAATCATCGACGACAATGTTTAATCCAATGATTTTTTGATTCCAGACGTCATCCGGGACACTCTGCAAGGTGTCGTGATAGAACTTTCTCAACTGGTCCGGGCCATGGACCGGGTAGTCTTCGGCCGGACCGATGAAGCCGATCCAATAGTGGTCGAGAAACTCCTTGGACTCCGGGTCCCAATTGTCATCGACAATCCGCTTGGCGGTGGGATCGACCAGAATCCACCGCTCCTGGTCCGCATCCTGCACGGCGGCTACGGCGTGTCCCGACCATTCGGAAATAAGGGAGCTGATAGAGAGTTCCGCTCCATCGATCAGCAATACTTCGTATCCATTCTTTCGAACCTGGTCGGCAAACAGGATGGCGCAGTCGCCGCATCCGCAGCTTTGATTGCTTCGTCGGATTTCCTCGACCGTGCGAAGCCTGAGAAAATCATCGCTTCGGCCGACGACGGTCTTCCCTCCGGCTTTCAAAGAATGGTTTTCACTCTGACTCATCGGTTCCAACTTCGCTACGGCGGAGAGCGCTCGATCGATACAATCACGGGCATCCGCGATCGGAGGCAAAGCCGTTTCGAGTGATTTGACCATGCTTGGTGATTTGGGCTGGCTCGAAAGATGGGCCAGCGCTTCCTGCATTTGGCTCGCCACCTTCATGAAGCGAATGCTGAAGTCAAAGAAACCAACGATGAGAATTAAAAGCAGGGCAATCAGCAGAATGCGAAAGGTGGATTCTTTCATCTTATGGCCCTCCGTGTGCTTGTCTCGACTCTTGCGCCCCTAAAACAATGGCGGAGGGATACTCCGCCACCATGAATGCTGTTGCAATCGTCGCTATTTCGAGTGCTTCCGGCGCTAGAGCCCGAGTCCCTTGGCGATCCCCTTTCCATAAGCGGGATCTGCTTTTTCAAAGTGCTTGACCATTTTTTTCTGGATCGCTTTCGGCGCCTCCTTGAGACTGCAGGCGATATTTTTGATCAGGCGTTTCTGTTCGCCGGCGGGCATTAACCGGAAAAGGTTTCCCGGTTGAATGTAATCATCGTCCACGCCTCGTTTCTGCTCATAGCGATCCGCATCGCCGGAGATCTTCAGCGGCGGCTCCTTGTAAGCCGGGTCTGCGACCGGGCCGCCGAAACTGTTGGGTTCATAGTTCACGCTCGATCCGCCGTTATCGTCAAATCGCATCTTCCCATCGCGCTGGTAATTGTGCGCTTCGGTCGCGTGCGGGCAGTTGATCGGCAGCTTCTCGTAATTCGCGCCCAGCCGGTAGCGGTGCGCATCGGCATAGGCGAACACGCGCGCCTGAAGCATTTTGCAGGGCGAGAAGGAGATGCCGGGAACTACATTGGCCGGAGAAAAGGCGGATTGCTCGACCTCGGCGAAATAGTTTTCCGGATTGCGATTCAATTCCAGGACGCCGACCTCGATCAAGGGATAATCGGCATGCGGCCAGACCTTGGTCAGGTCAAAAGGATTCCAGCGATAGTCTTCCGCTTCGGTCTCCGGCATCACCTGCACATAAAACTTCCATTTGGGATACTTCCGCTGCTTAATGGCTTCGAACAGATGCCGGACGTGATAATCGGGATCCTTGCCCGCAATTTGGTCCGCTTCTTCCTGCATCATGCACTGGATGCCTTGCTGGGTTTTGAAGTGAAACTTCACCCAGAAGCGTTCGTCCTTGGCGTTGATGAAGCTGTAGGTGTGGCTGCCGTAGCCGTTCATGAAGGGGATGCCCTTGGGAATGCCCCGGTCCGAAAAAAGAATGGTGACCTGATGCAGGGCCTCCGGGACTTGCGACCAGAAATCCCATTGCATGATGGCCGGGCGGGTATTGGTTTGAGGATCGCGCTTCTGGGTGTGGATGAAGTCCGGGAACTTGAGGGCGTCCCGGACAAAAAACACCGGCGTGTTGTTGCCGACCATGTCCCAGTTGCCTTCTTCGGTATAGAATTTGAGCGCAAAACCTCGAACGTCGCGAACCGTGTCCGCCGAGCCTTTCTCCCCGGCGACGGTTGAGAAGCGGCCGAAAACTTCCGTCTTTTTACCCACTCGGGAAAAAATCTTTGCCTTGGTATATTTTGTGATGTTCTTGGTGACCGTCAAGGTTCCATGAGCGCCGGCGGCCTTGGCATGAACGACGCGCTCCGGAATACGCTCCCGGTTGAAGTGCGCCAGTTTCTCAAGCAGGTGGTGGTCCTGCATCAAGGTCGGCCCGCGCTCGCCCGCGGTGAGCGAGGTTTGATTGTCGCTGACGGGAATCCCCGCCGCGGTGGTTAACCTTTTCTTCTTAGCCATGGTTCTCTCTCCTTTCTATTTCCGAAGGTTCTTTCGGAGGCCGGAGTCCGGCGAGAATGAGCGAATCAGGGTTCATCGCTTGGATTCCTTCGTAAAACCTTTCGCCATGACATTCAGTTCATACAGTGATTCCGGTTGAGGCTCTTAAGTCTCTCACTTGGTTGGAGATTTGTCAAATCATTTTTGCTGGACTGGGATAGGGATGGCTCATCGCAAAAGCCGGGAAAAGAGCTGCGCGATAGAGGTTAGAATCCCTGGAAGGGAAGGCAGGGAACGATTTTAAGACAACTGTATCAAATAATTCGGCCCCAAACCATTGGCGTTTCACCTCATGGGAAGCGCGGCCTGCCAGCCCTGCCCCAGTTTTTTCGAGAGTGCCTCAACAGTTGTCTTGTATTGAGGTAGGTTCGCAAGGTTGGTGTTCTCGTCTTCATCGGTTTGGTGGTCGTAAAGCTCCCTCGCCAGAATCTTCTTTTCCTTGCGCCATTCGGTGTATCGAAAGCGGTCGGTCCGCATGGAATACCCCATCCCGCCTTTGCGCGGATATTGGCTGAAGGCGGCGCTCTTCCAGAGGCGATTGGGGCCATTTAAAAGAGGAACGAGGCTCAGTCCTTCCAGTCCGTTCGGGATGGGAAGTCCGCAAAGGTCGGCCAGAGTCGGGTAGATATCGACGAATTCGACCAGGGCGTCACACCGGGAACCGGGACTTGACTGCCCCGGAGCACTTATGATCATCGGAACCCGGGTCGCGATTTCGAAATTCGTGTGTTTGCACCAAAGACCGTGTTCGCCCAGCTGCCAACCGTGGTCCCCCCAGAGAACCACCACCGTGTTGTGCCGGAGACCAAGCCGGTCCAGTTCATCAAGCAACTTACCGATTTGCGCATCAATATAACTGACACAGGCGTAATAGGCGTGAATTAGCTTCAAAGCCTTCTCCTCGCCGAGAGGTCCCTTCGAGGGAATGTTTTCATATTTCCGCAACTCCGCCCATCTCGTCAAAGCCAAATCGGGACAATCCTTTGGGGGATAGGGATTATCGGCAAGGTTGAGATCCTTTTTGGAATAAAGATCGAAATATCGCTTTGGAGCGGTGAAAGGGAGATGGGGCCGAATGAAGCCAACAGCCAGGAAAAAGGGCTTGTCCTTGATTTCCCTCAGGGCCGCGGTGGCTCGCTTCGCAGTCAACCCGTCGCGGTAACCTTCATCGGAAACATTCCCGCATTCCCAGGACGGTCCCTTGATACGATCGAATTTCCGGGAGGTCTTGAGCACCGTCCCGGTTGCTTCATCCTTCTGAAGAATCTTCCTTCCGATCCGTCTTCCCTTTTTTCTGGATTCTTGTCTTTTTTGAGCCAGCCGGTTTTGCGTCTCCGGATCTGTATAGACGGGCCCCGGGGAGACCGTATGCGATACCAACCAGGAAAGGGGATCGTCCAGGCCGCCATGATAGATCTTGCTGAAGGATTGAGTATGATATCCATGCTGCATGAAATGCTGAGGCAGAGTGACCGCTTTGGGGCAATGAAAGCGAAAATGCGTTTCCAGGTCGTGCACTTGAATCGTATCGGGTCTCAGTCCCGTCAGAAGTGAAGCTCGAGAAGGATTGCAAACCGCCTGTTGGCAATAGGCTCGGGTAAATGATGTTCCTCGCGCCGCCAGTGCATCGATGTTGGGCGTTTTGATCCCCGAAACGCCGTAACACCCCAGCTCGGGGCGCAAATCATCGACCGCGATAAACAAGACGTTCATGGGTCTGGAGCCTTCTTTCATGATCTGGCTCAAACCGCTGCATCCCATAAAACCAACCGATGCGGAGGCAAGCAAACCACCGGATAAAAACTGTCGCCGGGATAGGCTCTCCATCGGTTCTCTTCTCATTCAATTTCCCTTCGACTCGATCCTTGAATTTTCTCTAAAATGTAAGAGATTTCCAAATCCGCGAAGATCTGCGGATACCTGTGTCTGAGCGCTTGGTTTCGATCCAGCCCGACATATTCAAAATACTCCTGCTGAAAACGCAACAATGGAGCGATTTTGTGATTTTCTGCCTCTGAGTGGGGATTTGTCAAGCGATCTCTTGCGAGGGAAATCAAAACAGGGGCCCCTCAAGGGGACCCCTGTCGATTACATCAGCCTTGCCGAAAGCACTCTTCCCGAAGTCGCCCTCGGGAGAATGAATCGGACGGTTTCGAGATGGTCTTATTCCTCAATCCTTCGGGCGTTGACGGCCTGAGGCCCCTTCTTGCCTTCGGTGATCTCAAATTCGACTTTCTCCCCCTCGCGGAGGGTCCGAAAACCATCACCCTGAATCTCCGAATAGTGCACGAAGACGTCGTCACCCTGATCCTGGGAAATGAATCCATACCCCTTATCCTGGCTGAACCATTTCACTGTTCCGATAACCATGAAAATGCACCTTCCTTCTGTGGTAGGATTTGACGATTCACAATCAACAAAGGGGAGAGTGTCATAGATAATCTGAGGAGGTTCCCATCGTAGAAGCTGGTCTTTTTACTTTGGACCGAAAATGGAGCTCGCTTTTACTTTCCTTCCCAACTTTGGTGCTGCAGAGAATCTTCAACCACGGCAGATAAATATAGTGTCAATCTTCAAATTGTCAAGTTCTTTTTCTTCCTTGCCTTGTCGCCGGCTCGACGTTTGGCTCCATTCTCTCCCCCGGATTGCCTTTAATATCCCCGATTTCCTGGGATATTCCATCTCGCCGGGGCAGGGGAGACACGCGAATCCGCGCCTCCCGGCAAACTCTCTGGGGCTGGTGTTGAAGTCGCGAATCGCGGCTTGATCGACAGCGGGACGGACTCATCATGCGCTTGCCTTCATCGTGCCGGGCCACTCGGCTCGGTTTGAGGCCCGCTGCGAAATCGCTTGAATCCAAGAAGGGGCGGACTTAGTATAGAAATACAGTCGATACACCCCCGCCTTGTTCAAGACGCGGGGAGGTCTCGTGTCAAGGGAATCTCAGGATGTGAAGGAGTAGGAGTATGTGTTGGATCAGGAATTGTTTACTTCTTATGTTGTTAATCGGAGTGCTGGTCTCCACGAGTGGCAATGCCGGCGAAGTGCTTTTTTACAATGATTTCTCAGAGGATGTCGTGGGTCAAGCTCCAGCGATGGGCGATCCTCCTTATCCTCCCGAAGGGGATAATTTCCTATACAATAGCGTTACCTACGGCAAAGACGCGGAAATCTCGGTGGCGACTCCCATCCGGGCCGGCGATCACGCCATGCTGTTGTGGAACAAATCCTCGAGTAACGGGCAGAGTTTCAACGTGAGTGGGACGATGAAGCTGGACCAGGGACAGCCTTATCGAAAGGGATTCTTTCGGGCCAGCTGGGTGCAATGGATGGGAGAGTACCCGCAGTATGGCCGGGGTCCCTATTTCTATCTGTTGACCGGGGACGATAATACGACCGATCCCTTGCTGGCGGTTTATATTACCGACGGTCCGGACGCCTACTACTATGTCCGCACCAAGAACGCGCAAGGGCAACCCGATTGGGTCAAAGGCGAACGCTTCTTTGCCGGTGTCGCGGCGCGCTTTACCGTGGATCTCGACCTGCTTTCCGGCCGGTTTTCCTTTTATATGAACGGCCTTCCGCTAAGCGGTCTTCAGGCGACGCCCACGGCGAACCTGGGCGAGACCAGTTTTCTAAAATGGCGGTTCACGACCGGCGAACGGGGCAACTACCGGTATGCGCTGGACGACTTGAGCGTGTCGTCGATCACGCCTTCGAGCGGCTCACCCAAGGCCGAAAGCGGGGGAGCGGTATCCCAAAGCGGGAAGGTGAATACGTTGCAGGCGCTCTCCCCGATCCAGGGCGGCGGCGATCCGAACCGGGCGGTTATGGAGATCCCGCTCGACGTCACGGCTTCGCCCAGTCTGGCCCAGTTGACTTTTAGCCTCAGCCCGGCGGTGGGCAAGCCCACCATGGCCTTGAGCACGGCGGCCCTGGAACTGTGGCACTTTGTCGTTGAACCGGACGGCGCCCTGACTGCGGGCGATTTTGACGCCGAGGGCAGCCTCACCGAATCGCTCGGTGTGGTGGTGGAGGATATTTCCTCATTGGTGGGCAGTACGACATTGAGCGTGGACGTTACCGAGGCGGTCGCTGCGGATTTCGCCCAAGGCTTCGCCTTCAGCGGCTTTCAGCTTCGCCTGACGGATGAAAGCCAGCCGGAAGATTCTTTACTCGTTGGCACGGCCGACAGCGGCGAGTACGCGCCCCTGCTGGCCATCGTCGCATCGCCGCCCCAGGCGAACGCCTTTGATTTGACCGGGGACGATCACTCCCGCCACGAGGATCTTTACCTGCTGATGCACTCGGTTCGCTCCGGCCAATCGGCCACAGGAGATTTTAATGACGATGGCGCAGTGGATCACGAGGACGTGATTCAATTCTCGGACCACTGGATGGAGTAGGCTCGGTCGATCGGCATCCCCGATGCTTGAGTTGACCATGAAATCCCCTTTGTGCAGTGGTGCAACCAACAAGAAAGGATACAAGTCATGGAAGAAGACCGGCTGAATGAGCCAAGGGAAGCGACGCCTCAATCGACGTCGATCAAAGCGATTTTGTCTCTGGTGTCCGCGGCTCTCGGCGTATTCTGTTTATGGATTCTCGGGAGCATTCCAGCCATCATCCTCGGCTTGTGGG
>Ga0272442_10004676_pt1 | contig 18589 bp, 9 predicted proteins | sample SSMForm2O_FD_200262 | JGI IMG/M metagenome (GOLD analysis project Ga0272442, IMG submission 200262) | Marine sediment archaeal communities from Little Sippewissett salt marsh, Falmouth, MA, United States - SSM-Form-2O | ecosystem: Environmental > Aquatic > Marine > Wetlands > Sediment ... | reverse complement strand
CCTCAGCGTCGTCCCCGAACCCACCACCGTCGGCCTCCTCGCCATCGGCAGTCTCCTCGCCGCCCTTCGACGCCGCCGCCGCCCGCCCGCAGCCTAGCCCGCATTTCTCACCAGGTCTGGGCGTGAGCGCCGCATCTCCTGAAGGGACCGAGCGATAGCATCAAGTACCACAGCCCGGCTCTCAGACAGTCTGCGCGTGCCCAGTGCGCTCATTCTCGTTTCAGGCCAGGACGCACACGCGAGCCTCCGCAAGCGTGTCCATAGTGGATACGTCGAGGACGGCTCGCACGGAGGCCACCGCCTGGGGCGAGAAGGGGCCACTGGCGACAAGAGCTGGTGAGAGATGCGGGCTAACCGCTCTTCTCCTGGCTTGCGGCTCGTAGCTCGAAGCCCCTTCCTTCCTGGCTCGAGGCTTGCAGCCTCTTTCCGTTCTCCCTTTAACATTGTTCAACTCGGCTTTAACAATGTTAAAGGAATTCGCATTGGTCTGTGCATCGTAAGACTATACCATCACGATACTTACGTCCCGTTTCAGCCCGCTTTTTTCGGGCTCCGTGTCCCCTCGGGCTTTAAATTGCAGGAAAAGCTACAGAAAGCTACAGGAGCCCCAAAGCTACAGGAATGCCCCACCCCACATGCAGGGTGCCACGCCCAGACTGCGTTTGGGCGTGCTGTCGCCCGGGGAGCCCTCGCCCCCCGCCTCGCGGCTCGAAGCCTCGTCCTGACACTCCGCTCAGTTTCCCCTTCCACTTTATTGAAATCTGCTTTAGCAATGTTAATGGAGTCTGCATTGGGACGTGCTCTGCAACGGTTGGCTATTGCTATACTTAAGCCCAGTTTCAGCCCTGTTCTCCAAGGCCCCGTGTCCCCTCGGACTTTGAATGGCCGGAAGATGTGCACAAATATACACACTATACACCCTCCGTCTCCCGCAACCCAATGCCGGCATAGCCCCTTCCCCGCTTTGAGCGCCGACGGCGAAGCCGCCCACAAGGCCCCACTGCCCGACAGCGGACGCCGCCCTGCACGACACTTCCCCTGAAGCAGGCGCCCTCAATGGTCGTTGTGGCCATGGCCGCCGACCTGTTGACACAACCCGCATCGTCCACATTGCACGCCATCCACTGTCCTCCTTCCAGGACAGCCTATGCCTACCACGAACGGATGTGTGTTCATAGTATACCCCATATTCGCAGCGTTGTCAAGCACCAAAACAGCACGTAATGCATAGTATTTACCATCATACTGCCATAAACATGCTTCTCAGCAATCCGCCTCCGCAGGCGGGAGCGCCGCAACCTCCTGCGCCTGCGTGCTTTGCGACCATGCATGCACGAGGCAGCCCGTCCCGTCCAGTTCGGGAGGTGCTGCCGAAGTTTTTTTGCGGCGCGGCGAAAAAAATGGAAAGGCAACCCTGCTCCCGCCTTTTCCCTTACGCGCGCCGTGTGCGCACCCCCCTGCGCCTCGGCGGGAGCCTCACCCTCCCCGGAGCAGAACCCCTCAAACCAGCACGAGGGCCAACAGCCCGACCACCGCGATGGTGGCCAGGCCCTGTATGAGCGTGGCCACGGTGTGGGAGCGGTAGGCGGTGGCCACGTCCATGCCGCTGAATTGCGAGACGACCCAGAAGTAGCTGTCGTTGGCGTGAGAGACGGTCATGGCGCCGGCCCCGATGGCCATCACGGTGAGAACTCTGCCGATGTCGCTGCCCAGCCCCAGGACCTCGAGCAGAGGAGCCACCAATGCAGACGTGGTTACCAGGGCAACGGTGGAGGAGCCTTGTGCGGTCTTGAGGGAGGCGGCGATGATGAAGGGCAGGAGGATGCCCAGTTTCCACTGGGAGAGGGTCTGGCCCAGGTACTCGCCGATGGGGGTGGCCTTGAGCACGGCGCCCAGCGCCCCGCCGGCGCCTGTGATCATAATGATGATGGCGGCTCCCTTGAGTCCCTCGCCAAACCATCCCGTGAGCGTTTCCCTGGAGAATCTGGGCAGCAGTTTCACGGCGAAGATCAGCCCCACCAGCAGGGCGTTCAGCGGCCGACCCAGAAAGAGCATGGCTTTCTGCGTCCCTGCTTCCCCAAAGGGATGGGAGGGAAAGGCCGCCACTGAGCCGAGCGCGATGAGAATGATGGGGATGAAGATGGGGGCGAACGCCCAGAAAGGAGCGGGGCGCTGGACCGACGGATGCTCCTCCTCGCTCACAGGCTCGAAGTCCTCCGCGCATTGAAGCTTCCCGCCGCAGACGACGGCCCACAGATACCCGACGCCCGCGGTGACGATGGAGATGCCGATGCCAAACAGAATCACCAGCCCCAACTGGTTGGAGAGGCCGAGATTGCCTGCGGCGGCGATGGGGCCTGGTGTGGGGGGCACGAGCGTATGGGTCGCGTAGAGACCGGTTGCCAGCGAGATGGACATGGTGACGGCGGACACTCCGGCCTTTCTCCCGAGGGATTTCTTGAGAGAGGAGAGGATGACATAGCCCGAATCGCAGAAGACGGGTATGGAAACGATGTAGCCGACAAGGCTCATGGCCAGAGCGGGGCGTTTGGGCCCCACCACCTTGAGGATGCTTTCCGCCATGGTGATCGCCGCGCCGGACTTTTCGAGAATAGTGCCGATGATTGTCCCGAGAATGATCACGATGCCGATATACGCGAGGATTCCGCCAAAGCCCCTGGCCACCGTCTCATCGATCTCGAGCAGCGGCATTCTGGCGGACAAGCCAATGCCATAGGCGGCCACGAGGAGGGCGATGAAGGGGTGGAGCTTGAGCTTGGTTGTGGCCAGCACGATGAAAGCGATGGCAGCAACGAGGATGACGATCAGCAGCGGGCCTTGTACCATCGGAGTCCTCCGGAAGGCGGGCGATCACTCGAGCACGACGTATAGTGCGTCGGGCGGGAAGACGAAGGCCTTGCCGCCGCCCGATTCGGCCAGCGGAAGCTGTCTGGCCGCCATGCCGTTCGGGTCGAGGACGGTCGCCGTCTTCACCTGGGCGTTGCGGACCGTGACCTTCACGTCGGCCTCCACGATCAGCCACGGTGCCTTGCCGAAAGCCACGACCTGTTCGCCATCCTGGCCGTCGACCTTGACCGGGCGGGTCTTCCAGCCGGCCGGGCGCTCGGTGGTGCCGACCTGGACGAGGATCCTGCCCGACGCGGCGAGCGGCTTGTCGTCCATCGCTACGACGAGCACGGTCGCGTAGTCGTTGCCCGAGGCGATGGTCACGTCGGCCAGCTTGATGCTCTTGACCTTCTTGAGGAAGCCGGTGACGCCCTGGGCCTTCGGCGTGTTCAGCTTGCACAGGCCCCTGGCATAGTCCCACGTGTGCTCGCCGGTGATCGAGGTGACGGTGTTCGCGGATGGGTCGATGAACTTGGCGAGGTCGGCGACCGTGCTCTTTGCGGGGTCGCCGCCGTAGGTGACCAGGACGGGGCCGACGAGGTAGGCGAGGGGGTTGACGCCGTTGCGGACGTTGGACTGCTTGGAGAGGTGGTCCTTGTCGCGGTTGGGGTCGTAGCCGGCGTCTTCTGCGATGATGGGCATGCGGCGCTGCCAGAGGTCGCCGGTCGAGCGCTGCTCGTGGACGGCGGGCGCGCCCTGGCGGACGTAGCCTTTGCGGTAGAGCAGCGCGGCGGCCGGCCACTGGCCCATGAGCATCGGCGTGGCACAGACCCACTTGCCCACGGATGGCAGGTAGCCGTTGGCGGAGGCGGGCTGCCGCCAGCCCTCCTCGCCGGTGGCGAACCAGTAGAAGGCGTCCACGCCGTTGAGGGACTGGTAGGCGGCGACGAGGAACGGCCCCTCGGACTGGTAGCCCTGGGGCGGCACCCAGGAGCTCTCGGAGATGATCATGGGGAAGCCGTCGACCTGCTTGAGCGTGACGGGCAACTCGCGGGGGCGGAGGAGCACGCTGGGGTCGGTGAAGCGGTCGCCGGCGACGATCGCCCAGCCGTTGTGCTGCCCCTTGTGGATGCCGCCGTAGTAGCGGTTGACGGCCATCACCTCGTTGGCCGAGTAGGACCAGCGTTCGGCATCGAGCATGATCACGTTGTCGGCGGTTCGCCAGTTGCCGGCATTGACCAGTTGCTTGCAGCCGAGGTCGTTGTGGAGGTAGTCGCCGATCATCTTGTTGAAGCGGTGCATGAGCGTGGCGAAGAACTCCATCTGGTCGGAGCATCGCTTCTGGAAGTTCTCGCCCCAGCGCCGCTGGGACAGCTCCCAGACGATGCAGAGCGCGGCCTCGCCGCTGGCGAAGTCGTCGGGGCTGTCCTGGTCGGCCGAGGGGGCGGCGCCGCCCCAGGCGGCCTTGGCCTTCTCGAGCGATCCATACTTCTTCTTGAGGAAGTCGCCGAACCGGCGCCGAAGCTCCTTCTTCGCTGCCCCCTTGAGTCCCTGGCTGGTGTAGAAGAGCAGCGAGTCCTCGTTCTGGATCTGGATGATGGCGAGTGCGGGGTCCTGCGCCAGCGGGATGCCGGTGTAGGGGTTCTTCTCGGCGAGCACCTGCTTCATCCAGCTCTTGTAGGCGGCCTGGAGCTTCGTGTCGATGAAGAGCAGGCCCCAGTTGCCGTTACCACCGGTGTCGAGGATGCCCATCGAGGGTTTGACGCGGGCGGGCCCGGCCCAGTAGGGCGAGTAGGTGACGTAGATGCCTTCCTTCTTCATGGCGGCGACGCCGCGCCAGAGGCGGTCGCGATCCGCGGTGTCGATGCTCATCAGGTCGTTGCCGGTCGGGGTGACGTTGTTGTGGAAGCGGACCATGTTGATGCCGCGCTTGGCGAGGAACCGGGCGTGGCGTGCGAGGTCGGTCTTGAAGGCGCCATCGTTGACGGCCCAGAAGCGGGCGGGCTTGCCGTTGCCGAGCAGGAACGCGTTGCCACCCTTCGAGCGCCTCACGAAGCCGCTCTCGCCGGCCACCTTTTCGTTGAGGGAGCGGAGGTCGAGGAGGGCGTCGGGGCTGAACGGGTCGCGTCGGGGCCGGAAGGCCCATCGGCCTTTCTCCGTGGCCTCCGTGACGGCGGCCACCTGGCCAGGCTTGAGGGTGCCCTCGGGGCGGAACGCCGCGTCCGCGAACACGAAGCAGTCCAGCATCCCGTGGTTGTGGTTCGGGCTGTCCATGCGGAATGCGATGATGTGGTTGCCTTTGGCCAGCTTCACCGTGCCGGCTTCCGCCCAAGCGATGAAGCGCAGGTCGATCTTCCCGTCCTCGGCGATATTGATGTTGCCCATCTGGTTGGCTCGGATGTCGAGCAGCTTCCAGGCGGCGCCGTCGAGCTTGTAGGAGAGCCGGGTGCCCACGGGGTTTGCCCGAACCCAGAAGGCGTAGTCGCGGGTGGCCGGCGCGGCGAAGGCATAGGTGGCTTCGCCCGGCTTGTCGGACCAGTTCGAGATGAGATCGCCGCCGGAAAGCTGGCCCTTCTTCACCTTGTCGTACCACCACGGGTGGCGCTTCATCGTGTTCGGCCTGGCGGCCTCGCCCTCGATCCAGATGAAGTTGGCGGCCGCCGCGGCCGCGAATCCCTGCGCGAACAGGGTGAAGCCGAGGACCATTCCGCACGCCAGCCCACTATGTACCCTGTGACGCAGCACTGTGGTTCTCCTGAGAGGAACTCCGACAGCATAGCCCACTGCCTGCGGCCGCCATTATCGCCGTTGCTGGTGGCAGGGTCAACAGGGCCGAGGACACGCTGGCTTAACTTATAACTTAAGACCTGACACCTCCACGGGTGGGAAGTGGGTGGACTCGACGGGCGAATCGCGTATGATGGCCTGGGACGCGGGGGGGGAAGGAGGTGGCCGATGGGCGGCGGACCGGTGGGGCTGGATCGTCGCGGGTTCATTGCCACCCTGGCGGGCTGGCTGGGCGCGGGGCTGGGGCTTCGAGATGCCCTGGCCGCCGAGCCGGCTGCGGGTGGCGAGCGGCCGCTGAACGTTCTGTTCATCGCCGTCGACGATCTGCGGCCGGAGCTGGGCTGCTACGGCAGCTCGCACATCCGGAGCCCGAACATCGATGCGCTGGCGCGCCGCGGCACGGCGTTCTCCCGAGCCTACTGCCAGCAGGCCGTCTGCTCGCCGTCGCGCACGAGTCTGCTCACGGGGCTGCGGCCGGATTCGACCCGCGTGTACGACCTGCGCACGCACTTCCGCAAGCACGTGCCCGACGTAGTGACGCTGCCCCAGCATTTCAAGGCCCACGGCTACCATACCCAGGCGTTCGGCAAGATCTTCCACGGTGCCTTCCAGACGGCCTACGTGGGTGCGAAGCTCGACGACCCGCCGTCGTGGAGCGTGCCGACCTGGCGCGGCGGGCCGCGATACTACTTCACGCCCGAGGGGGTGGCCGTCGCCCGCCAGGTCTTCGCGAAGACCGCCCGCAAGAGCGGCAAGGCCGTGGACGACTGGGTGAACCACTTCGTGCGGGGCCTCGCCACCGAGGCTCCCGATGTGCCCGACAACACGCTCTACGACGGCCAGGTGGCCGACGGGGCGATCGCGGCGCTTCGCGAGCTCAAGGACAAGCCGTTCTTCCTTGCCGCCGGCTTTCTCAAGCCGCACCTGCCGTTCATCGCCCCGAGGAAGTACTGGGATCTCTACGAGCGCAAGGCGATCCGCCTGGCCGACAATCCGTTCGCGCCGAAGGGGGCGCCCGGGATCGCACTGACCAACTGGGGCGAGCTGCGCTATTACCACGACGCGCCGAAGAAGGGGCCTGTGAGCGACGCACTGGCGCGCAAGCTCATCCACGGCTACTATGCCTGCGTGAGCTTCGTGGACGCACAGATCGGCCGCCTGCTCGATGAGCTCGACCGCCTGGGGCTGCGCGACCGCACCCTCGTGGTCCTCTGGGGCGACCACGGCTGGAAGCTCGGCGAGCACGGGATGTGGTGCAAGCACACGAACTTCGAGACCGATGCCCGCGCCCCCCTTATCCTCAGTGCCCCGGGGGCCAGGGCCGCAGGGAAACCCTGCAACGCCCTCGTGGAGTTCGTGGACATCTATCCCACGCTGTGCGAGCTCGCCGGCCTGCCCCTGCCCGCACACCTGGAGGGCACGAGCCTTGCTCCGCTGCTCCACGATCCCGGGCTGACCTGGAAGACGGCCGCCTTCAGCCAGTATCCCCGCGGCCGCGTGATGGGCACCTCGATGCGCACCGACCGCTGGCGCTACACGGAATGGGCCGACAGGCGGGCCAAGAAGATCGTTGCCCGCGAGCTCTACGACCACAAGGGCGACCCGGCGGAGAACGCCAACGTGGCCGCCCGCCCCGAGAACGCGGGGACGGTGGAGCGGCTCTCGGCGATGCTCGAGGCGGGCTGGCGCGCGGCCAGGCCGCCGACGCGGGACAAGCTGTAGGAGCGCACCGAGTGGGCAACGGGCGGACGATGTGCAGGCGGGGGTTCCTTGCGGCGGCCGGCACGTCGGTCCTCGCTGCCGCTGCTGCGAAGGGGGAAAGAGCCATGGCCGAGGGTCGAGGCGCCAGGAGGCTCCGTGCCGGGGCGGCCGCGAGCAACATCACGCCCGCACTCGGGGTGTCGCTGAGCGGCACGATCATGCAGATCGGCCCGGCGAGGCACATCCACGACGAGCTCCACGCCCGCGCGCTCGTGCTCGACGACGGGACGACCCGCATCGCGCTCCTCACCGCCGATGCCACGATGATCTGCCGCGAGGTGTTCGACCAGGCCAAAGCCCTCGCTCACAAGCACACGGGCATTCCCATCGACCACATGCTCATGGCCGCCACGCACACCCACGCCGCGCCGAGGGTGATCGGCATCGGCACCGGCGAGCTGGACAAGGACTACTATGCCTTCCTGAGCCGGCGCATGGCCGACGCCGTGCGGCGGGCCGTCCACAACCTGGCCCCGGCGGAGATCGCCTGGGGCGCCGCCTCCGTGCCGCAGTTCCCGCAGAACCGCCGGTGGTTCGTCAAGCCCGGCACCATGCCGCCGAACCCGTTCGGGGGGACGAACGACCAGGTGCTGATGTATGGCAACCGCAAGGGCATCGGGGTGAAGGCCGCGGGGCCGGTGGACCCCGAGTTCTCAGTGCTCGCCGTGCGGCACGCGGACGGGCGGCCGCTGGCGCTGCTGGGCAACTACAGCATCCACTACGTGGGCGGCTACGGCCGCGCCGAGGTGAGCAGCGACTACTTCGGCTGCTTCGCTGGGTGCACTCGCGACGCCCTGGAGGCCGGTGCGCTCGACCCGCCGTTCGTCGGCATCCTGAGCAACGGCACGTTCGGCGACACGGGGGGCGTGGGCGGGGGCTACTCCGCGATGCGGCGCGTGGCGGGGGCGTTGGCGAAGGAGGCGCGGCGCCTGTGGGACGGGATGGCGTGGCGCGACCGCGTGGACCTGGCCATGCGGGAGACGGAGATCGAGGTCGGCGTGCGCCGCCCCGACGCGGCCCGGCTCGCATGGGCCAGGAACCTGCCCGCCAAGCCTGCGGGCGGCAAGCCGCATCCGTGGCGGAAGATCTACGCGCGCGAGGCCATCCTGCTGAGCGAGTATCCGGCAAGAGTGTCCGTGAAGCTCCAGGCCCTTCGGATCGGCGACCTCGGCATCGCGGCCATCCCGTGCGAGCCGTTCGCCGAGACGGGCCTGGCCATCAAGAAGCACAGCCCGCTCAAGCCCACGTTCACCATCGGCATCGCCAACGGATACCACGGGTACCTGCCGACCCCCGAGCAGCACAAGCTGGGCGGCTACGAGACGTGGCCCGCCCGCTCGAGCTGCCTGGAGGCCGGGGCCGAGCCGAGAATCCGCGCGGCCGTGCTCGACCTGCTGAGCCAGGTCGGGGCGGACGGCCGCGCGTCATCGTAGGAGAACAGCACGATGCGACGTCCTTCGAGGCTGGTGAGCCGCCGAGGGTTCCTGGCGGGTGCGGCGGCGGCTCCCTTCGTGCTGTCCGCCGCGGCACGCGGCGCCAACGACCGGATCGTCATGGGCGCCATCGGCGTCGGCGGGCGCGGCACGGGCGTGATGCGCGGCTTCCTGGGCAACGCCGGCGTGCAGGTGGTCGCCGTGTGCGACGTCCAGGAGTCGCGGCGCAACCGTGCGAAACAGCTCGTGGAAGCCCAGTATGCCAAGCAGGCCGCCAAGGGCGAGTATAAGGGCTGCGAGGCGCGGAACGACTTCCGCGAGGTGCTGGCCCGGGACGATATCGACGCCGTGCTCCTGGCGCCGCAGGACCACTGGCACGCGGTGATGGCGGTGGCCGCGGCGGAGCGGGGCAAGGATATCTACTGCGAGAAGCCGCTCGGCGTGGCCGTCCGCGAGAGCCAGGCGATTCGCGATGCGGTGCGGCGCTACGGCCGCGTGTTCCAGACGGGCACGCAGCAACGCTCCGACCGCAAGTTCCGCTTCGCGTGCGAGCTGGCCCGCAACGGCTACCTGGGCAAGCTCCACACGGTGAAGGTGGGGGCGCCCGGGCCGAGCTACCGCCGCCGCTACCGCGGCCCGACCACCCCCGAGCCCGTGCCCAAGGGCTTCGACTACGAGATGTACGTGGGGCCGGCTCCCCTCAAGCCCTACAACCGCGCCCGACTCGACTGGCCCGGCTGGTACCTCATCTGGGACTACTGCGCCGGCTTCGTGGTCAACTGGGGCGTGCATCATCTGGACATCGCGCACTGGGGGTGTCCCGAGCTCGCCGAGCAGCCGTTCGATCTCACCTGCACCGCCACCTACCGCGACGACGGGCTGTGCGACAACATCAACGGCTGGAAGGCCGAGTTCGTCTACGCGAGCGGGCTGCGAATGAGCTTCACGGACACGGGGCATCCGAACGCCCAGGGCTGCCGCTTCGAGGGGGAAGAAGGCTGGGTGCACGTGAACCGCGGGGGCATCCACGCCGAGCCGGCATCGCTGCTCAAGGTCGCGCTTCGCCCGAGCGAGCTGCGCCTCTACGAGAGCACGCACCACCAGGCGGACTTCGTCCGCGCGGTGCGCGCAGGCCGCGACCCCGTGGCGCCCGTGGAGGCGGGCCATCGGGCATCCTACTTCGGGATGATCGCCGACATCGCCGGCCGCGTGCGGCGCAAGGTGCGCTGGGACCCGAAGGCGGAGCAGTTCGTCGGCGACGCCGAGGCGAATCGCCTGCTCACCCGCCCCATGCGCAGCCCCTGGACCCTGTGAGGAGAGGCACCCCGATGAAGCTCCGCATCCGCACGGCCGCGCTGCTCGCCGCGATGGGCTTCGCCGCGGCACTCCGGGCCGGCACCGTCGACCTCGACCGCGCGTTCGACCAACTGAAGGCCCACGAGCACGGCGGCGCGCTCACGCCGCTCGTGGCGATCGAGGCGGCTATCGATGCCTCGTCGAACGACGCCGCGCAGCGCGCGCGGCTCGTCGACCGCCTGTCCGCGTTGCTGAAGGACCCCGCCACCGCGGCCGCGGCTCGGCAGTTCATCTGCCGGCAGCTCGAGCGGGTGGGCGGGGACGGGCAGGTGCCCGTTCTGGCTGCGATGCTGGCGGATCCGCGGGCCGGCGAGTTCGCGCGGCGGGCGCTTCAGGAGATCCCCGGCCAGGCAGCGGGGGCCGCGCTGCGCGCGGCGCTCCCGCAGGCGAAGGGCGCGATGCACATCGGCATCATCCACGCCCTGGGCGAGCGGCGCGACGCGCCCGCCGTGAAGCCGCTGGCCGCTCTGCTCGCCGCGAAGGAGGCCGCCGTGGCGGTGGCGGCGGCACGCGCGCTCGGGAAGATCGCCACGCCCGAAGCGGCCGAGGCCCTCGCGAAGGCGGCCGGCACGCCCGAGGTGCAGCAGGCCGCGCAGTCGGCGCGCCTCGCCTGTGCCGCCCGCCTGCCCGCGGAGCGGGCGAAGGCGATCTACCAGGATGCGATGGGGCAGGACAGGGCTCCGCACGTGCGCGCCGCCGGCCTCGTGGGCCTGGTGCGCGTCGGCGGCGACGAGGCGGCCGCACCCGTAGCCGCTGCACTTGCCGGCAAGGACCCCGCCCTTCGCACTGCGGCGGTGCGCCTGGTGCCGCGCCTGTCCGAGGCCGGAGCGGCGGCCCTCGCGAAGCGACTGCCCAGCCTGGCTCCGGCGGCGCAGGCGCTCGTGGTCGAATCGCTCGCCGAGCGCGGCGGCGATGCCGCCCGCGCCGCTGCCAAGGCCCTGGCACAGAGCCCCGATCCCGCCGTGCGGCAGGCCGCGCTGCGCGCCCTCGGCCGACTGGGCGACACGGCGTCCGTGGCCGCTCTCCTGGCACGAGCCGCCTCGGGAGAAGGCGACGAGCAGAAGGCGGCGCGCCAGGCCCTCGCCCGCCTGCCCGGCAAGGAGGTCGGCAAGGCGCTCGCCGAGGCGGCCATGCACGAGGACTGGCGCGTGCGCCTCGAGGCGGTGGAGGCTATCGCCCTCCGGCGCGACCCCGGCGCCGCGGCCACGTTGCTGAAGGCCGCGGGAGATGGCCACGACCGCGTGCGCCTGGCCGCCCTCGCGGGACTCGCGGACGTGGCCGACGCATCCCACTACCCCGCACTGGCACGCCTGCTCGCCGAGGCACCCACCCACGCGGACATCCAGGCCGCGCGGAAGGCCGTGCTCGCCGTGGCGCGGAAGGTAGAGGATGAGAAGCAGCGCATCGCCCCGCTTCTCGCCGTCGCAAAGGCCCCGCGGCCCGAGGTGCGCGCCGCGGCGCTCGCCGTGTTCGGGCGCCTCGGCGGCACGCAGGCCCTCGCCACCCTGCGCGCGAGCGTGAAGGACGCCGACCCGAGGGTGGCCGACGCAGCCGTTCGCGCCCTCGCGGGCTGGCCCGATCGCGCGGCCGCGGCGGACCTGCTCGCCCTCGTCGAGAAGTCGCCCAGCGAGACCCACCGCACCCTCGCCCTGCGCGGATTCCTCCGCATGGCCTCGGCCGCGAAGGGGAAGGATGAGGCGACGAAGATGCTCGCCCAGGTGGGCAAGGCGGCCAAGAGCCCCAACGATAAGAAGATGCTCCTGGCCGTGGCCACGCAGCTCAACAGCCCGGGCGCTCTCGCCGTTGCCGCATCCCTCGTCGGCGACGAGCAGGTGAACGCCGAGGCCACGCTCGCCGTCCTCCAGATCGCCCGCGCCCTCCGGGCCGAGCACCCCGATGCCATCCAGGCACCCCTTGCTCGCATCGTGAAACTCGCACGCGACCCCGACGCCGTCCGCCAGGCCAACGTGCTCCTCGGCAAGACCGCCTTCACCCCCCTCTTCGACGGCAAGTCCCTGGCCGGCTGGACGAAGCCCTTCGACTGGGGCGACGTGGCCATCGAGGACGGGGCGATCCATCTCAAGGGCGATAAGAAGTTCTTCCTCGTCACCAAGAAGACCTACGGCGACTTCGTGCTCGAGCTCGAGGCCAACATCGACGAGGGGGCGAACTCCGGCATCCAGGTCCGCAGCCACTTCAAGAAGAACCGCGTGTGGGGCTACCAAGCCGACGTGGATTCGCTGCCCCGCGGCTGGCGCGGCCTTTACGATGAGGAGACCGGCCGCGCCTGGCTCGACCGCGGCGACGCCAAGAAGGCCGAGGAGGTCTACCGCAAGGGCTGGAACGCCTACCGCGTCGAGTGCATCGGCACCCGCATCCGCTTCTTCCTCAACGACGCCCTGATCGTCGACCACATCGACCCCGCCGAGATCGACGGCCACATCGCGCTCCAGCACCACGGCGAGAAGGGCAAGACCTGCCGCTTCCGCAACGTCCGGCTCATGGACCTCGGCACGCGCCGATGGCTCCCGTTGCTCGACGAGGCGTCGCTGCCCCGCTGGCACTCGAACGGCATCGGGAAGTGGACGGTCGAGAACGGCGCCATCGTGGGCCGCAAGACGGTCTCCGGCTACGGCCTGCTCTTCAGCGACCGCGTGTACCGCGACTTCGCGATCCGCTTCGAGGTGAAGGCCGTGCGGGGCAACGCCGGCTTCTACATCCGCGCCGAGGATCTCAAAGGCCCCCAGGGCGCCCGCGGCATCCAGGTGGAGATCGACCCCGCGAAGAACCCCAGCGGCCTCTACGAAACCCACGGCCGCCAATGGGTGGGCAAGCCCGACCCGAAGGTGGTCGCGAAGCACTTCCGCCGCGGCGACTGGAATGCCGTGGCCGTCACCGCGCGCGGCGGGCGGCTCGTCGTCCACCTCAACAACCACCAGACCGTGAATCTGCCGAAGGACACAGGCCGCCCCGAGGGCCTCTTCGGCCTGGGTCTCCACAGCGGGAACGTCCACACCGAGTTCCGGAACATCCAGATCCTGAGCGACTGAGAATCGCCACAAAGGAGGTCGCGAGACGATGAGCAACACGCAGCGGCCCATGAGCCGGCGCGAATTTGGTCTCACAGCGGCGGTGGCCGCCGGCGGCGCCGCCCTTGCGGGCGAGGCGAAGGGCAAGGTGTTCCGGGCCGGAGCCGCGGCGGTGGACGTGATGCCGAAGAAATGGCCCGTCCTCGTCAGCGGCGGGTTCCTCGAGCGCAAGGCGGGCCGGCCCGCGGGCACGCTCCACGCACGCTGCCTCGTGCTCGACGACGGGACGACGAAGGTCGCCTTCGCGGTCGTGGACACGCTGATGATGACCCGCGAGTTCTGCGACGAGGCGAAGGCCCTGGCGAGCAAGGCCACGGGAATCCCCACCAGCCATATTCTCATCTCCGCCGTCCACACCCACTCCGCCCCCTCCGTGATGGGGGCGCTCGGCACCGGCGTGCAGGAGGACTACGTGCCCGTCCTGCGCGACGGGATCGCCGCGGGCATCGAGCAGGCGGCGGAGAACCTCGCGCCGGCGAAGGTCGGCTGGGCCGTCGCCGATGCCCGCGAGCATACCAACTGCCGCCGCTGGATCACCCGCTCCGACCGTATCGGCGGCGACCCCTTCGGCGGCCGCACCGTCCACGCCATGATGCACCCCGGCTATCAGAACCCCAGCTACGTCGGCCCCGCCGGGCCGATCGACCCCGACCTCGCGCTCCTGGCCGTCCAGTCGCCCGACGGCAAGCCCATCGCCGTCCTCGCCAACTTCTCGATGCACTACTTCGGCGCGGGCGCCGTCTCGTCCGACTACTTCGGCATCTTCTGCACGAAGCTCGCGGCGATGCTCGGGGCCGAGAAGCTCGACCCGCCCTTCGTCGGCATCATGTCCCAGGGCACCAGCGGCGACCTCCACTGGATGGACTACAGCCAGCCCCGCAAGTCGGTCGGCATCCAGGCCTACGCGGAAGCCCTCGCGAAGATCGCCGCCGACGCGTTCAAAAAGGCCGAATACCACGCCTGGGCGCCGCTCGCCGCCAGCGAGAAGAAGCTCACGCTCGGCCGCCGCACGCCCGACGAGAAGCGCCTGGCCTGGGCGAAGGCCATCATCGAGAAAATGGGCGACCGCCCCCCGAAAAGCCGGCAGGAGGTCTACGCTAAAGAGGCGATCTACCTCCACGACGAGCCCCGACGCGAGCTCAAGCTCCAGGCCATCCGCATCGGCGGCCTCGGCATCACCGCCATCCCCTGCGAGGTCTACGGCATCACCGGCCTGAAGCTCAAGGCCCAGAGCCCGCTCCAGCCGACGATGAACATCGAGCTCGCCAACGGCGGCGACGGCTACATCCCGCCCCCGGAGCAGCACGTCCTCGGCGGCTACACCACGTGGCCCGCACGCACCGCCGGCCTCGAGGTGCAGGCGGAGCCGAAGATCGTCGAGACCGTGCTCGCCTGCCTCGAGGAGGCCTCGGGCCGCAAGCGCCGCTCCCTCACTCCTCCCGACGGCGCCTACGCGAAGGCCGTCCTGGCCTCGAAGCCGCTCGCCTTCTGGCCCCTGGCCGACTGCTGCGGCCCGCGCGCCGCCGATGCCGCCGGCGCCCACCACGCCACCTGCGAGGACGGCGTGGCCTTCTGGCTCGAAGGCCCCGACGCGCCAGGCATCGGCCGCATCCAGGGCGCCAGCCGCGCCGTCCAGTGTGCCGGCGGGCGCATCGCCGCTGCCCTCAAGGGCCTGCCCGCCGCCTACACCGTCGAGCTCTGGGTCTGGAACGGCATGCCCGCCAACGCCCGGCCCGTCGCGGGCTACCTCTTCTCCCGCGGCTCCGACGGCACCAAGGGCGCACCCGGCGACCACCTGGGCATCGCCGGCACCCACGGCGCACCCGGCAGGCTCTTCTTCTACAACGGCGACACCCTGAAGGAGTGGGTCGAGGGCACCACCCCGCTCGAGCTGCGCACCTGGCACCACGTGGCCCTGGTCCGCGACGGCAGGCGGGTGAGCATCCTCCTGGACGGCAACCCCACCCTGGAGGTAGCCAGCGAAGCGGCCCCCGGCTGCCCGCCCGACGTGGGGCAGGTCTTCCTCGGCGGCCGCAGCGACGGCTTCGCGGGCCTCGAGGGCCGCATCTGCGGCGCCGCCATCTACCCCCGCGCCCTGCCCGCCGACGAAATCGCCCGCCACGTGGCCGCCGCGCGCGGATGAGCGATGCGCCAGCAGGCGCCGAACATGGGCGCTGCCCAACCTGCCAGGGCACTCAGGGGGCCGGGGTGACTATTGACAACCCGCCGAAGAGCGATACACTGAGGGTGGAGGTGCAAGGCATGGGCATCATCAAGACGACAGTGCTGCTCGCCAACCCGCAGAAGCCGAGGCTGGAGCCGATCCAGGTTCAGGCGATCGTGGATACGGGCGCCATCACGCTTTGTATTCCGGAGCACGTGAGAATCCAGCTCGATCTCGAGGAGCTGGAGCGTCGTGAGGTGACCGTGGCCAACGGCAAGAAGGAAGTGGTACCATATGTTGGCCCAGTGAAGATCACGTGTCTGGGTCGGAGCTGCTTTGCGGGCGCGCTCGTGCTCGGGGACAGGGCGCTTCTCGGCGCCATCCCGATGGAAGACCTCGATCTGGTGATCGAGCCGACCCGGCAACAGGTGACGGTCAACCCCGAGAGCCCGAATATCCCGTCCGGGATCGTCATGTAGGCGCCCGTGGATTCCTGCGTCCTTCGACACCAAACCTGACTGCGCCGAGGGGACCCCGATGAGCCATCGCCTCGCGGCTATCGTCCTGTTGGGCTTCGTGCTGGTTTCCTTCGGCTGGGGCGGCGAGCTCTCCCTCGACGGCCCGTGGCAGCTCTGCCGCACCGCCACGGCCGAGCGACCCCCCGCCGATGCCGAGTGGGAGACCGTGCAGGTTCCCTCACTCATCGGCCAGGCGGCGGGCGAGCCCTTCCTCTGGTATCGCCGGACCTTCCGGGTTCCCGCCGACTGGAAGGAGCCGCACCTGTTCCTGCGCTTCGGCGCCGTGCGGTTCGTCAGCGAAGTCGCCGTGAACGGCCAGAAGGCCGGCGCCCACTTCGGCGGCTGGGAACCGTTCGAACTCGACATCTCCCGCCTCGCCCGCCGAGGCGCTGACAACGATCTGCTCGTGCGCGTCCAGGATGTCACGGGCGTCATCGCCCAGGAAATGGGCGCCGCGAAGCGCACCCGCGGCTCCCGCTTCATCGACCAGGCCACCGACTCCGTGATGGCTCCCGTCGGCTCCCAGTACACCCGCGTGGGCATCTGGGAGCCCGTCGCTCTCATCGCACGCAACGATGTCCATATCGACGACGTTTTCGTGAAGACCTCGTTCCGCAAGCGGGAGATCGAGGCCGAGATCACCGTGCGGAACCTGGCCGACCAGCCCCGAACGGCCACCCTGCAAGCGCGCGTGCTCAACTGGCCCGACCACATGGGCGCGCCCGTGCGCGACCTCGGCAAGCACGAGTTGACCGTGCCCGCCCGCTCGACCGCCAGGCGGGTTCTGCGGCGAGGCTGGGAGAAGCCCCGCTCCTGGAGCCTTGATTCCCCTTCCCTGTACGTCCTGTCCATCCTGTTGAAAGAAGGCCAGGACACCCTCGACACCGCGACGCCCCGCTTCGGTTTCCGCGAGTTCTGGACCGACGGGCCGAACCTCGTGCTCAACGGCACGCCCATCAAGTTCCTCGCCACCGCCGGCCACCCCCACGGCCAGATCGGCAACGGGCTCGGCAAGGAGGCCGCGAAGGACTTCTACCGCCGCATCCGCCAGGCCGGCTGCGTGGCCATGCGACTCCACGCCAACGTGTGGCCCGAGTGCTGGTACGAAGCCGCCGACGAAGTGGGCATGCCCCTCATTATGGAATCCGCCCTCTTCTGCTACGCCCGGAACTACGCCCTCACCAAGCCCGAGTTCTGGAAGAACTACCACGACCACCTCGCCGCAATCGTCCGCCACAAGCGAAACCACCCGTCCATCGTGATGTACAGCCTCGAAAACGAGATCCTCCACTGCGGCGGCGAACGCTGCGCCGACGACTGCGTGCACCGCCTCGCCGAGGCCGGCCGGTTCCTCAAGAAGCTCGACCCCACCCGCCCCATCATGTACGACGCCGATGGCGACCCCGAGGGCGTCGCCGACGTGGTGAACCTCCACTACCCCCTCGACTTCGACAAGCAGAACCTCTGGCCCAACTGCGCCCGATGGCTCGAGAAGGGCGCGGTCGTCCGAGGCTGGCCACACAAGTTCTACAAATGGGACCGCAAGAAGCCCCTCTACTTCGGCGAGTTCCTCCACCTCCAGCACTACACCCAGGCCGACAACTACACCACCCTGCTCGGCGACGAGGCCTACGTCGGCCACGACATCGCGATGGCCCGCTGCAAAGCCCGCGCCTGGGAGATGCAGATCCAGGCCTACCGCGCCGCCGACGTCTCCGGCACGTGCCCCTGGACCCTCACCGAGACGGGCGACTTCCCGAGCGACGACAATCCCCGCTACCTGGCTGTCAAGCGCGCCTACCAGCCCATCGCGGCCTTCATCCGCGAGCGCGACTCCTCCTTCTACGCAGGCGACACCGTCACCCGCACGGTCGACCTCCACAACGACACGCTGCGCCCCGCCCGCCTCGCCTTCGAGTGGACCCTCAAGGAGGATGCCGGCCTCCTGGCCTCCGGCCGCCGCGAGTTCGACACCCAGCCCGCCCAGCGCATCCCCTTCTCCTTCACCATGAAGATCCCGCAGCGGGCCGAGCCCGCGCACGCGACGCTCCGATGGAGCGTCAGCGAGAGGGGCAAGCCGAAGTTCGGGGACTGGGTGCCCTGCACGCTCCACCCGCGGCAGCCGCTCTGCGTGCCGAAGAACGCCCGGATCGCCCTCTTCGACCCCAAAGCCTCCGCGCTCGGCAAGGCTCTGCGCGAGGCTGGGGCGAGCGTCCAGACCGTTCCCGACCTCGCGACCCTGCCCCAGTGCCGCATCCTCCTCATCGCCCCCCACGCGCTCGACGGCCTCAAGCCGCCCGAAGGCATCCCCACGGTCGGCGACCGCTCAGGCCCCCGCGCGGCCGTCGCCGACTTCGTGCGAGCCGGCGGCACCGTGGTCGCTCTCGAGCAGGACTCCTACGACTGCGGCCTCCTTCCCGCACGGCTCATGGAGCGGGCCTGCTCCGTGGCCTTCGGGCACAGCGGGCTCGGGTCCGACTTCGTTCTCGGGCGGCCCAGCCTCGGCGGCGGCCTGCTGTCCTTCTGGCACGGCGACCACGTCGTCGCCCGAAAGACCATCGCGAAGCCCCAGCACGGCAGGTTCCTGGCAATCGCCGACTCCGGCGGGCCTGATGGCCTCGTCTACCTTCCGCT
>Ga0272442_10004675_pt1 | contig 18591 bp, 19 predicted proteins | sample SSMForm2O_FD_200262 | JGI IMG/M metagenome (GOLD analysis project Ga0272442, IMG submission 200262) | Marine sediment archaeal communities from Little Sippewissett salt marsh, Falmouth, MA, United States - SSM-Form-2O | ecosystem: Environmental > Aquatic > Marine > Wetlands > Sediment ... | reverse complement strand
TTGTGACAGTACTTGTGGACGGCAACCCGGCAGGCGGAACGACGCTCTCGGTTCTTCCAGGAGAAGAGGGCATTCGTTTCGAGATGCGTGTTCCCATTCCTTCGACCATTGGGTGCCACGAGGTCACGGTGTCCATGGAATCCGGCAGTGTCAGCGGCTGCGTGTTCGTACGCCCTGCTGCAGAGGATCCACACTTCTAGAGCTGGGAGAGATCTCGATTCTGGCCCTCGACGGAAGCTGTCCGGCCGATTGGCTGTCCGAGAGTGTCCCGTCCAGGGAGCCTTGCGCGATTGGTCTGCACTCGGGGCGAGGTGGCTTGGCGAACCGGCGCTGTTTGCAGGGAAGGGCGCTACGTTCGAGGCCTACGTTGACGAACCTCCATCGCCCCCCACGAGGTGCGCCGCAACATGGCACGTGACTCGCAACTCGGACGGGGCGCACGAAGGCCCGCACATGCGGGCCTTCGTGCGCCTTGTGCCTAGTAGCATACGTCGACGCCGTCCTCCTGCAGCAGTTGAACGTCCCGAGGCGCCTCGGGTTCCAGCGGAAGGTCGGTCAGCTTCACGATGGCTCCTTCTGGGAGCCGTCCTTCCACGGTCAGAGGTACGAGACTTGTGATGAGAGTCCCACTGAGATCGATGTGAGGGCAGACACAAGAGAATGGCTCGGGCTCAGGCTCAGCGACCCTCGGGTTCACGTACTCCTCTTCCCCAGTCCAAGCTTGGATCTTGGGGAACCCCTCCAGACTCCTGATCGGGTTGTCTGCGGCCCAAAGGATCTCCAGCAGAGTGTTCGAAGATAGCGCCGACAGATCAGAGATCGTGTTCTCCGACATGTGGAGGATTCTGAGCTCCGGCATCCTTGACAGCACGCTGATGTCTGAGATCTGATTCTCATGGACGCGCAGCGTAGCGAGTCGGGACATCCCCGCAAGTGGGCTGATGTCCGTGATCTGATTCCCTTCGAGAGTGAGCGTCGCAACCTCCGTCATCGCTGACAGCACCCCGATGTCCGAGATCTGATTCTCATGGATGTGAAGACTCGTCAGGCCAGTCATCCCTGCAAGCGGGCTGATGTCGGCGATCTGGTTCTCCGAGAGATTCAGGGTTGTCAACTCGACCAGGCCCGAAAGCACACTGATGTCAGAGATCTGATTCGCCCGCAGAGAGAGGTCTATCAGCGCCGTCAAGCCCAGCAGCGGGCTGAAGTCAGAGATCTGATTCTCCTGAACGCGAAGAGTCGTGAGGACAGTCATCCCTGCAAGCGGGCTGATGTCCGTGATCTGATTTCCGCCGAGAGTGAGATTCGTGAGCCCCGTCATTGCCGACAGCACGCCGATGTCCTCGATCCGGTTGTACGCGAGTCGGAGGTCCGTCAAGTGTATGAGTGCTGTCAGCGGACTGATGTCAGAGATCTGATTCTCATAGACGTTGAGAACCGTCAGCTTGACGAGGCCTCGCAGTGGAGTGATGTCCGAGATCTGGTTCTTCTGGGCACCAAGCTCCGTTAGGTTCACCAGTGCCGCCAGCGAGCTGATGTCCGAGATCTGATTACTCCCGAGAGAGAGGCACGTCAGCGCTGTCATGCCGGCCAACGAGCTGATGTCCGTGATCTGGTTCTCCTGAAGGCGAAGCGTTGTCAAACCAGTCAGCCCAGCGAGCGGGCGGATAGTCGTGAGCTCGTTCCAGCCCAGAGTTAGCTCCGTGAGTGTGCCGAGCTCTGACAACGGGCTGATGTCGGAGATCCGATTCTGATGGATGCGGAGACCTACCAAGCTGGTCATCCCCGAGAGCGGGCTAGCGTCCGAGATCTGGTTGGCCCACAGATTCAGATGTGTCAGCTTGACGAGGCCTCGCAGTGGAGTAATGTCCGAGACCTGGTTCTCCTGGAGGCCAAGCTCCACTAGCTCTACCAGGTCCGCCAGCGAAGTGATGTCCGAGATCTGATTCTCTGCGAGAGAGAGGCGCATCAGCCAGGTCATTCCTCCCAGCGGGCTGATGTCTGAGATCCGGTTTCTGGAGAGGCGAAGCGTCTTCAGTTCGGTCATCCCGGATAGCACGCTGATCTCTTCGATCTCGTTTTCTACGGCGTTGAGCCAGGCGAGCTTTGTCATTCCCGCTAGCGGCGCGATGTCGGCGATTAAGTTCTCCCTGAGATCGAGCCTCACGATACTGATCAAGCCAGACAGAGGAGTGATGTCTGAGATCTGATTGCCTCCCAGCTCGAGCCTCCTGAGCTCGGCAAGATCGGCGAGTGCACTGATGTCCGAGATGCTGTTGTCGTTCAGCTTCAACACCTCTATGAACTTGCAGTGTTCGAGCCCGGACAGGTCGGAGATGTCCCTTCCGCTCGCATCCAGATCTGTCACGAAACTCGCTAGATAGCTCGCGTAGATGTCTCCCACCGGGAAATGCATCGCCTCCCGAATCAGTGACTCCAAGTTGTCGTCTGCGAAGACGACAACGGGATCAGTTGCACCAGAAGCAGCCAACGCAATGCACGCTGCAAACAGCAGCCCCGCAATTCCGAGTCCCTTCTTGCTGATCTTCAACACTGCCACCTCCCATGCGGTTCTTCTAAGGGTCATCCGAGCCACCAACTACTTCACTAGCTAGCCTAGCACGTCGTAGAACGAGAGGCAAAAGGAAGAACGGATCTAAGTTGGCCTTCCTTCGAGATGTCTAGTTCTGAGGCTGCTAGAGCGGGACCTCCGCGATCACTGGAGCAGAAGTGAGGTCTGGCGGTCTTGACGAAGATTGGGGAACACCGGACTGGCTATGCACATTGGCCTCGCGCAAGACAGCTCTGATCACTCGGAAGGAAGGCCGCAGGATAATCGATGTTGGCTCTGCGAACCGGCCAAGTGCCCGCGCTCCGCGCGTGGGCAAGCAGGATGCCGCGCCAAACCGCGACGCAGCAGAGAAGCTGCTACGAAGCGGTCTTCTCTGGGGGCTGAGCAAGCGGTGCGTGAGGAGACTCGGCAAGGCCAAGCTCTCTTCTTGCTGTCACAGGGACATCTCGCCACGAGACAGGCGGCGAGATGAATCAGTGAATGGCCTCTCCAAGCAGAGGAACTCCACCATGGTCTTGACGTCTCCGGCGGCGCCCGTCCGAAAGGATTCTTGAACCTGTCGCACTGCCCGCGATGTGCTCATCGCGCTTGAGCATCCGCTTCGCACAAGATCAGGGATCGCCGTCCTCAGTCTGGTGCTTGAGCAGCCTGAACTAGTCAATGAGACGCATCGAAGGATTTCGGAATCTAGCGGCGTTTCACTCGGAGTGGTTAAGCCAGGTGTTTGCCACGCTTCGTCAAGACGGCTTCTTGACTGGTGATCGTGGAAATCGGGTTCTGTGCGAAGTGGAAAGGTTGAGGGACCATGTAGATGGGATCCTTCGGGCACATCCCGAGTTCAGGGATTCGTGGGAGGCTCGCTTCGGTGCATGTAGTGGGGCGGCTTGATTGTGCGCGTGAACGCTACTAGTATTTGTACGCGCCGCGCGTACAAGATCAAGGAGCGTACAGCATGCATCAGGAACTCAAGGAACACTGCGAAACTAGCCTGAGAACCCTCCTCCAGCCACAAGCTGTAGTCCGGTTGATTCGTGATTGTGAGGACGAACGCAAAGCCCAATACGCCCTGGCTATCGGAGATGATACCGTTGTGATCTCCACAGTGACGCAAGCACGCGTTCGGCCTTCAGAAGTTCCGCTGCTACAGGCGCGCTTCGATGCTGACTGCAAACAGCGAATGGTCTTCGCAAGCTACGTCTCGGCAAACACGGCTGAGGAACTCCGAGAGCTGGGCATCTGGTTCGCGGACACGCTTGGCAATGCGTACATCGAGATTCCCGGAACGCTTCTGATCTGGACGACAGGGAACCGACCCGCTCGAATGCAAGTATCGAAAGGGCAGTACTTCAGTGCGCCCGGGGCGAAGGTTCTGCACTATCTCGTCAAGCATGGACCGGAATTACAGGCAACCTACCGCGAAATTCGTGCGGCGATTGGCATCTCGATTGACAAGATTGGGAAGGTCATCCGCGAGTTGGCCGACAAGAGAGTCCTCCAGACCTCTGGAGCCGGACGTACTCGAATCGTGAGCGGCGAGAGCTTGCTTGAACTCTGGGTCGCTGCGTACGCGGCCAAGCTCGCTCCGACGCTGCTCTTGGGAACGTATAGGGCAGCAAACGATCCCGAGCCAGAGGAACTCATCAGGCGAGCAGTCAAAGCGATCGGCGAGAACGCCATCGTCGGAGCGGAAGTAGCTGCAGATGCGCTGACTCGGTATCTCAGATCAGACACCCTGAGGTTATACCTGCCTGCCGCGGACGTGGAGACTTTGCAGAAGGATCTTCTACTTGCACGCTCGAAACACGGCCGGATCGAGCTGTGCACACTCTACTCTCAAGAGCTTCGAGGCACCGAACGAATCCATGAAGCACCTGTCCTGGATCCTGCATTCGTGTACGCGGAACTGATCGCTGGCGAGCATCAACGGCTTACGGAGACCGCCGTTCGGCTTCGCCAGGAGTATCTCGCATGGACGTTGTAGAGCTTCTCAGCCGGCGGGCCGTTCGGAGCCTCGAACGGCTTGCCAGCACGCTCCGGGCCGGGAACCTTCCATTCGCCGTGATTGGCGCATCGGCCCTGCTGATGCACAGGGTTCGCCTTCCCCGCACAACGCGCGATCTGGATCTCGCTGTGACCGTACGTGGCGGCCTGGACGCGGCCCGCGCGATCCTGCTGGAGGCAGGATTCTCGGACACACGCATCCCGCACCGCTTCACGACGGAGGATAGTGATGAGATCGACATCCTGGCGGTAGATCCATCGCACGAGCCGGCCCACGAGATCATCCTGTCCGACGGAGAGCGGATCGAGGCGATCGGGCTTCCGGAAGCGGTGCAGCACGCCGTCCCGATGGCGCTCGGCTCGTCTCGCCTTCCCGTCGCACCGCTTCCTCTGTTGATCGCGATCAAGCTGTGGACGGCCGCATCCGACACACGCCCACACGATCTGGCGGATGCATGCGCTTCGATGGAGGCGTACGAACTGTCGGGCACACGTCGCTTCGACATCGACCACGAGCGACTGGACGGCCTCACGTTCGAGACGTCGGGCGCGTTCCTCGCCGGACTCGATGTCGTCGACCTGGCAGCGCCAGCAACGAGATCGTCGATCCTCGACGGCATCGACAGACTGATCGCCACCGAGCCGCTGAGCAAGCACGCCGCCGACGGACCGTGGCGACGCGCTCTGGTGTGGGCCTACCGTCTGGGGATTGCAACCGCGGCGCGCTCAACACGCCATACGTCGGAATCGCCGAGGACGCCCCGAAGCCCTCGGATGCATTCGGGAACGACCGAGTAGCTCGTCACTCGGCTGCATCCGCTCCTGGATCGACGGTTCGGAAGCCCAGTCGCTCGCGGATGCGTTCGATCGTCAGCGGGGCGGAGCCTTCGTAGTGGTTGTTGATGAACAGGAACGGCTGTGGCCCGGCGGCTCGAAGCTCCGTCACCATCTTCGCGACGGCGTCGAGTTCGGCGTCGTGCGGTTCGACAACCTTGTCCCAAACCTTGCCCGTTGTCTTCTCGATCCCGCCCCGGTCATTTCCCATCAGACGGAGGACGATCGCCGGGAACTGCTTGAGGATGTCGCTGTGGGCCGCATAGAGCTCCTCGAGGAACGGCATCCAGTAGCCAGAGATAAGCACCGGCACGACGCCCATTGCCTGGAGCGCGTCGAAGAACGTCGCATCAAGCCACTTCGGGTTGCGGATTTCGAGGCCGTAGAGGACACCATCTGGAAGCTGGCCCCAAAGGCAGCGAACTGCTCGAGAAACGCATCACGAGACGCCATCTTCTGCCGGTTGAGATACTCGAACTGAAACAGGATCGGCCCCAGCACATCGTGCAGTGCCTCGATCCGCTCGAGAAACTGAGCAACCAGCTCCACCGAGAGGAAGTGTTCGTTGCGGACGAGCGGATCGCTCTTGGCCTTCTTGTAGGAATGCGTCAGCGTGATGCTGTTCGGCGCCTTGATCGCGAATCGAAAGCCGTCGGGCACGGCGCGGCGGTAGTTGGCGACATCGGAAGGTTTGGGAAGCCGCGGCGCGCCCTTGCCGAACAGAGACCAGAACCACTGATCGATCTCGACACAGTTGAAGTGCTCCGCGTACTCGGAAAGGAAGTCCGCGTCCGGTCCGCTGTAGACGAGACCGGCCCACGACGGGTACTTCCAACTACACGCACCAATCCGGATGGCATCCATCCCCGGTCCCAACCGATTGCGCGCTAGTCGCGCAGGGGTTTCGGCGGCGGATCCCATCGCCCGATTCGACGCGTGCCAGGGCGCCGCGTGCTGACCCGAAGCACACGGAACCGCCGCGCACTCTTCGGTTCGGCTCGATCGACGGCAACTCCATCCTCAGACACGTCTCGTACGGGCGGCGTTTCGACTGACTGTGAGTCCCTCATCATCGCACACCTCGATCAACCATAGACCCGATCGCGAGAGGCTGTCAAGTCGGCGAGTCCAACGAGCTCAACGAGAATCCGCGGCTTTCGCCGCAGCGGGGTGGCAGGCCTCGTGTTCACAGAATCTGCGTCGCCGCCATCGAAAACGCGGGATTCGGCCTGGGCCGGATCCCGCGCTGTCGGTAGTCTGTGAGGTGTTCGCTAGCTCTTGTTCTCTTGTCGATCGAGGTATTGAATGATCGCCTCGACAACAAGGTAGTTGATCGAACGATCCTGCTTGTCTCCGAGCTTGATCAGCCGTTCGACCGGCTTCTCCGACATCTTCCGCTGAGGGATGTAGATCGACAGTTTGTCGAGCACTTCTTTTCTGGGCATCCGTAGCTCCTTTTCCGTCGTTTCGTGACCTTGCGGCCAGCCATTGGTTGGATGCGTTGGTTGTATCTCAAGCTCGTGAAGATGCGGTGTGTGTCCTGAGGACACGGAGTGTCGATGTGAATCCGCACAGGGTGAAGGTCGTTCATTGAACGGACAAGGAACCTACGCCGTTTCCGGTGGCAGCAGCCACCGTCAAGGACGGCTCTCCGCGCCGCCGCTGAGGGCACATGCCACGCGCTGGCTCGCTCGCAGGGAACTTGACCGCGGACAGTGCCGTATCGAAACGGCAGGCACACATCGCCCGTGGCAGAGGGCGAACTAGCGGGGCGGGCTGAACCGGACGACGACGACATCGCCATCCTGAACCCTGTAGCCCTTTCCCTCGAGGCGCCGGGCATCCGCCGCGATCGCCTGTTGCTCGCCGCCGTGTTCGATCATCGCATCGAACGGAATGACCTCGAGCCGGATGAATCCCGCCTCCATCTCGGTGTGAATCTTCCCGGCGGCGACGGGCGCTGGATCCCCCTCACGACAGGTCCAGACGTGGACCTCGCGCTCCCCGGCGGTGAAGAAGTCAACCAGGCCGAGCTCGCGATAGGCGGCATGGATGACACGCGCCGCCGCCGCCTCGCCGAGACCGAGCTCGGCGAGGAACTCGCCGCGATCCTCGGGTGGTAGCTCGCTGATTTCCGCTTCGTCGCTGCCGCTAATCGCGACAACCTCCGCGCGTTCCTGCCCGGCCGGCTCGGCCAGCGCACGAACGAGCGGCCCGTCGAGCGCCTCGCCGTGAGAGACGTTGGCCACGTAGAGCACCGGCTTGAGCGAGACGAGGGTGCACTCGAACACCGACGCTCGTTCCTGCGGCGTCAGTTCCTGGCGTCGCGCCGGCACCCCGTCATGCAGTCGGTCGAGCACACGCTGGCAATCCTCGACTTCGCGAAGCGCGTCCTTGTCTCCGGCCCGCGCGCGCTTCGCACGGCGAGCGATCTTCTTCTCGAGCGTTTGTGCATCGGCTGCCATCAGCTCGAGATCGAGCAACTCGACATCGTGGATCGGATCAGGTGCATCCCCGGTTGGCGCATCGAAGCAGCGGACCACGTGGATCAAGACGTCGGCTTCCTTGACGTGCGTCAGCAGCTTCGAGCCTCGCCCGCCCTCGGCGGTCGATCCCTCTTCAAGGCCGGGAATGTCGACGATATCGAGCGTCGAGGGGACGATCTTCTTCGGCCGGAACAGATCGACGAGCTGCTCCACACGTGGATCGGGAACCTCCACCGTCGCCCGATGCATCTCCGCGCCGTCGAACACCGACGCTCCGGCGGCCGTCAGCGCATTGAACACCGTCGTCTTTCCGCAGCCGGGCACGCCGACCAATCCACAACGAAGCGCCATCCTCCATCTCCTTCTTTCGGGGGCAATCGAAGGAAGGATGGTATCCGGCTGCGGCCCGCGCTGCCAGACGTGTCGACAGCTAGCTTTCGGCCGTCAGCTTGGCTCCCTCCTGGTATCCGGTCCCGATCGGCTTTCCAACCGAGTAGTACTGGTTGTCGAGCGCATAGAGGATCGGATCGAGATCCTGCACCGGAGCAATGCGAAACCGCCCGTCGGCCTCGCTGACGTACGCCTCATCGACATGGGTCTCGACGACCCTCGCGAGGAAGATTCGATGTCCTTCGACGGTGAGATCCTCGACCACTCTGCACTCGAGATTCACCGGGCAGGCGATGAGCAGCGGAACGCCGGGAAGCGTGCCCGGTTCGGACTCGACGAGTGCCGACTTGTCGACATCCCGGCCGGAGACGCTGCCGAAGTGGTCGACGAGCGCCAGCATCTCGGTCGTCGGGACATTGATGCTGAACGCGCCGGCCGCCTCGATCCCGGGCGTCGTGAAGTGTTCCGTGGCGACGGAGGCGATGACCAGCGGAGGCCGGATGCCAAGCAGACCACACTCGCCAACCGTCGCGTAGTTCGCTCGTCCGTCGACCATCGCACCAATGAGGACGATCGGGATCGGATAGACATAGGGATTCGGGCCAATCTTCCGCTTTGCCATGAGTGCCTCCTCGCAGAGAGTGTAGCGCCAGTCTCTCCCCGGTCGTCTCCAGAACGTCACCCGTGGGTTGGCGCTCCTCCGCGTCCGCCGCGTCGCGGCTTCAGCATGACCGCCCAACGTCCTCCGCCACGAGATCGATCCACACACATCAAGACGTTCCGAGCGTTTCGCGAGGAGTTCTGTCCGGAGTCTCTAGAGCTTGGCAGATCGGCGTCGCCGTGGTAGCCTCGCGCGACAAGGAGGGAATCATGCGAAAGCTGCTGGCAGTAGTAGTCCTCGCGGGTGCTGTGTGCCTTGCAGGATGCGAGCTCCTGGACATCATCAACGATCTCTTCGGTGGCGGCGTTCCCGACGGAACCGGAGGTGGCGGGATCGGTGGCGTGACCTTCACGAGGATCATCGTTGAGTATGCATTCGGGATCGAGGTGATGCGACGGTCGGAAGACCCGCAACTCTACCCGCCAACCCTGGAGCCTTGGAGTCTGCTCGCGTCGATCGGATCGATCGGTCAACTCGCCTTCGATGCAACGACCAACACGTACACTGTCGAGACGCCGCAAGGGTCCGATCCCTACGTGAAGATGTCAATCGGACTTGACGCGTCCGGATCGATGATCAGGGATCTCGTTGTCGAGCGACAGATGAGCCACGGACTCGATGCTTGGGAGCGCATCGACAAGATCGTCGCATTCGACATCCCCTACGATCGTGTGGAAGGCAACAGCACATTCTACAGGATCGATGCGGACAACGTTTCGTGGATCGGACTGGACAGGGTGGACTACAAGGATTGGTCGAAGACAGTGCACACCGAGCAAGATCCGATGTACTGGGTGGTCGATCCAAGCACTATGCAGGGCTACTTCGATGCCGATCCGGATCGATACATCGAGATCGAGTTCCAGCAGTAGCCGTCGGCTGATCGAACAGCCGACAGCTGGTCGAACAGCCGTCGGCTAGTCGAACAACCGCTCGGCGATCTCGCGGGCCTTCGTGCCGTGGGTGTTCGGCAGGTGCCTTGGCTCACCGCAGTGCGGGAAGACGTAGACCCCGCGGTTGTCGAGCTTCAGGAACTCGGCGAATTGCGGGAACATTGTCGTGACCGCTTCGGCATTCCCCTTCTCCGGACCGCCACAGGTCAGCACAAGCGCCGTCGGCTTTCCCTCGACGAAAGACCGATGCTCCGGTGATAGATACCCTCGCGATAGGCAGAGGCTGCGATCGAGCAGTGCCTTGAGTTGCGCCGTCACACCCCACATGTAGAGGGGTGTCGCATAGACGATTGCGTCGGCATTCATCATTTTGTCAAACACGCGGAGGGCGTCGTCGTTGATCACGCAGCCCGGCACGTCCGGGGACTCGGCACACGCATAGCAGGCCGTGCATCCGCCAACGTTCAGCGCGGTAAGGTCAATCCTCTCGCTCTGGTGGCCAACCTCCTCCAGATCCCGTTCGACCCAGTTGAGGATTCTCGCGGTGTTTCCTTCGGGACGCGGACTGGCAAGCAGCGTGATCGCTTTCATGATGCCTCCTTGGGTGGGTGACGGTACTCGTTTGCCGAGCCTCGTTCAATCGGTCGATTGCCTGCCCTCCACGGCAGATCCGTGATGAACATGTGCCCAGGCGCGTGGGTGATCGCAAACGGGATGCGGCTGTGCTCGATCGCCGCTTGGGCGGTGACGCCGCAGGGCCAGAAGACGGGGACTTCATCCTCGGCGATCGGGACGGGATCGCCGTACGTTGGGATCTCGATGGATTCGATCCCGAGTTTCTCGGGAGTCCCGATGTGTATCGGCTCTCCGTGAGCGAGCGGGAGAGAACGGGTGAGTCGCACAACGTGCTCGACGGCATCCCGCGCGATCGGCCGCATCGAGACCACGAGCGGCCCGGAGAAGACACCGGCAGGCTCCGTTGCCCGATTGGTGATGTACATCGGGACGTTCCTGCCGAGCTCGACGTGGCGAACCGGGATGCGATGCGCGGCGATAAGCCCGTCAAACGTGAAGCTGCAGCCAAGCAGAAACGCAACGAAATCATCGTGCCAGAGCGTCATCACTTCGGCCGGCTCCTCGATCACCCGGCCATCGCGGAATACACGGTAGCGGGGCAGATCGGTGCGTAGGTCGGCAGAAGGCGCCAACCGAGCCGGAACGGGGGAGCCCGTCGCGGTCCTCTCGAGCAGCGGCAGCGCGCGGGGATTGGCTCGACAGTAGGCTTCGACGTCGTCCGCGATCTCGCTCGCGACGATCACGAGATTCGCTTGCACGAACCCCGGCGCCAGGCCGGCGGTTGGTTTCGTCCATTCGCCGGCCCGGATCCATGTGCGCGCTACGACAGCATCCGGCTCGATTTCACGCAAACGGGGATTCATCTCCCGCCATTCTATCGGAGCAGGCTCAGGGCACCGCTAGAGGTAGACGTAGTAGCAGACGTGCCACGTGGTATTGATCACGAACATCGCGGCAATCGATCCGTTGAATGCCCGCGCGATGCCTTTGCCCTTAAGCAGGATGTAGGTCGGAATGACAAGCGCGATCACGCGCAGAAGGATCAGAAGCGTCAGGCGCCAAGCCTGTGTCTGGAAGACAGGGAAGTAGACCATCGAGTGCACGACATATCCGACGAGCGACATCACGATGAACATCCACGGATTGAGGTCGTGTGCCTCGGCCATGCGCCAGACGCGACGGATCGGTGTCGTAATCCAGTGGAGGGCTCGTCCAGCGCGTGTCGCCTTGCGGCAGCCAAGGACGCGTTGCAGTGCGAGAGTCAGCGTGCTCATGTGTTGCGGTCCACCATCCCGAGCGGAGGCCCTTGTCGCAGCCCATTGAATGGGTCCATCGTACCACATGGATGGGCCAAACGCACGTACTCTTGGGTGCTTCCTCTCGGACAGATGCCTCCAATTCAACTTCCTCCGTTTGAGGGCAATCGCTATACTGGGTGTGCCCATTCGCAAGGCGGAGATCCGGGCGGCAACGGATGACAGCACAAAGGGAGGTTCGCATGCCGATCAACAAGTTGAAGACGTTCCTCAACGAGTATGGCGTGAAGTACGTCTCGATCCAGCATTCGCCCGCGTACACGGCGGCCGAGGTCGCCGAGTCGGCGCACATCCCCGGGCTGGAGCTGGCCAAGACGGTGATGGTCTGGATCAACGACAAGATGGCGATGGCCGTCGTGCCGGCATCGCATCGTGTCGACTTCGAAGCGCTCGCCCAAGTCGCCGGCGCGGTGGAGGTTCAGCTTGCGAGTGAGGAGGATTTCAAGGAGCTCTTCCCTACGTGCGACACCGGCGCGATGCCCCCGTTCGGCAATCTATACGGAATGCGGATCTTCGTTGAACGCGTGCTGACCGAGGATTACGAGATCGCGTTCACCGCCGGCTCGCATGCCGAAGTGATCCGCCTTGCCTACGCGGATTACGAGCGGCTCGTCGAGCCCGAGATCGGCAGCTTCTCTCACGCATTCCCGTAGACCACCGTGGGTAGGATCGATCTCGTCAGGAAGGGACGCTGGTCGTGGATGCGAAACCCCAGCCTACAAGAGGTTTACCTCTGAGCCGGTGGCCTTGCAGCGCGCTCTCCAGGCCATCGCGAGCTCGATCGTCCTCCGAACGAACGCGTCCTTGTGCGCCAGATACCCGTTCGGGTCGGTCCGGTGCTTCGCCGAGGCTTCGCGCTTGATCTCCGCGTAGGCTTGGGCGGCCTCTGGATGCGCCCGAAGGTAGTCACGGAGCGCCAGATGCTTCGCCACGAGCGGGTCGCCTGACGCATAGGCGTGAACATGGTGCGTCCGATCCTCGCCTCCCTTGGGGTAGTACCGACGTCCGGGAATCCCCAACTCCCCCCGGGGGACGTAGCCCAGCGACCGCATCGAATCATCGCATGCGTCGAGCGCCTCGAGATCGCGGACCTCGAGGCATACGTCGATCACTGGTTTGGCCGCGAGGCCCGGAACGGACGTGCTCCCGATGTGATGGACTCGAACGAGCACCTCCCCGAGTGCGTCTTGAAGGGCGGTTGATTCCTCGTCGAATCGATCGGGCCAGCTTGCGTCGTAGTCGACAACCCTCATCTCGCGTGCCAAAGGACCTCCTTCTAGCTGCCGCGGGCCGCCTCGATCTTTGCCAGCGTTTCTTCGATCAGCTGTTCGCGGGTCGGCTCGAACAGCGCCCGCTCGGCACCCGGAGGATGTGACGGCATCGGCAGATCTAGGCGCTGTGCCAGCTGAAGGGCACTGACGACGCTCTGTCCGAGGCGGCAGTTGTTCGTCATCACGTAGGCAACACGGGCTCCGCCGACGGCGTCTCGGGCCTTCTGTGTCCACTCGTCGAGCTGATCGGCCCGATAAAGGTAGTCGTACCGGTCGTGCGGGTTTTCGCTCTTCGCCCACCAGGCGGCTCGATTGCGCCCATGAAGTCGGTAATAGGCGACGTCCGACGTCAGGATGTTCGTCCGTTCGGGCAGGTTGTCGAGTTCCGGCAAATCGACATTAACGAAGCCCAGTCCATGCTCTCTCAGGAATGCGTACACGGGTTCGACAAGCCAGCCGGCGTTTCTGAACTCGACGCTGATCGGGGCACCCGTCACCGCCAGCGCACGTCCGAGGCGTTCGATGTGATCGAGCGACGCGTCTTTCCGCTTGAACGAGAAGGGAAACTGCACGAGCAGGCCGCCGAGCCGCTCGGTTCGAAGCAGCGGCTCGATCGCACGCAAGAAGGGCTCGCGTACGCGTTCGGCAAGCTCGCGCTCGTGCGTCATCTCCCTCGGAACCTTAACGAGGAAGACGAAGTCGCGGGAGACATGCCGAAGCATCCCCTCGAACAGTGAGGCGGGCGGCACCCGATAGAAGGTCGTGTTGATCTCGACGCAATCGAACAGCCGCGCATAGTGGGGCAAGACACTTCCCTTGACGCTGGTCGGGTAGACGATACCCCGCCAATCATCGAAGGTGTAGCCCGACGTTCCGACTCGAATCTCCCCGCCCATCATCCGCTCCTCTACCGCTCGCCGAGAACCTTTGAGGCGAGATCGACCGCGCCGTGCGTGACGTCCGCGGGCAATGCATCCTGTTCGTTGCATCCGGGGATGGTCCACGGAGCGGTCGCATCCTCCGCTGACGCGAGCACCGTCACCGTGTTCCCCAGCCTCCTCGATCCGCCGAAGATGGTCACCAGCTTCTTTGGATCCCTCCTTCGAGCGACAGAGTAGCCGAAGGGGAAGACGATCGGAAGACGCTAGAGAAACGGCGCAATCTTGTCGTGAACGCGTTCAGCGCTGGCACAGAGAAGCCGTCTCTCCGTCTCGGAGATCGGCAGCTCGAACACGCGATCGACGCCCTGGTTTCCCACGACAAACGGAACACCGATCGTGCCCCGGATGCCATAGGCTTCGCCGTCGAGTGCGATCTGCCCCGAGACGAGAACATCGCTCCCCTGAGTGATCGTTCGCAAGAACTCCATCGTCGCACGTGCCGTTCCGATCACGGTCTTCGCTCCGCTGAAGTGTGTCACGAACGGGCGAACGACGACTCGAACGTCCGGTGGCTGGCGATCGACGGCGGCGTAGGCCTCGAGAATGCGTCCTTTGGAGATGAGATCGTGGATCTCACGAAGTGCACTCCCGACCCTGCCAGCAAAGCCCTCGACGCCTCGACTTCCGCGGATCCTCGCCAACTCCGCGCCGAGCCGATCCTGCGAGAATCCGTAGACATGCACGTCGCTCCACAGCGGCACGATCCCGGCGCCGTGCTCGCCCGCGACCATCGCATGAACCGCCTGACGCCGAACGCCCAGATCGCGCGCAAGCTCTTTGCGGAACCGAAGCGAATCGAGAAAAGCGCCCATCCCGAGGACGCGTTGCCGACCGAGGTGCTTCGCGAACAGCCCAACTGCGAGTTCGTTCGGATTCGTGATGCAGACGACAATCTCGCTTCCGCTGCCGTTCCGAGCGAGGGCTTCCGCATAGCGCTCGAAGACCGGGGCATTGCGCTCCGCGAGTTTATCTCGCAAGCCAGGGCCGGTGCTCGTACCGGGAGCCACCGTCGCGCCCGCCGCCATCACGACGAGATCGGCTTTCAGGTCCCCGGGATCGAGCACGACATCGATCTGCGGATGGATCTCGGAGTAGGCATCCTCCAGATCCGCTGCGAGGCCGTGAACGCTCTTCGCACTGGCCCCGTCGGGATTCGCAACGAGGACAAGGCGCTGTTCGCACTGCAGCAACCGCTCGACCACGATGTGCTGAACGATCTGCCGACCGACATCCCCGCAGGCCCCGATCACTGCAATGTCCATGCCGCCTCCTCACACGGACGATACGGGAGCCTCTCCGTCCGGGCAAGCACAGCCACGGCGCGCGCGGACTCGGCTCAGGGATCCCGTTCGGGAATCGGCTGTTGCACAGCAAGAGGAATGAAGGCGTTGACAACCTCGACGAACCTGTGCACGTACTTGTCCGTTGATGTTCCATCACGCCGTGCGACGATGCCGAGGCGAAGCACATCGGCGACCTCCTGAACGGCGCCGGCGCGCTCGCGGGCGTAGTCGATCAACGTCGCCTCGCGTTCGTGAAGCGCCTCGAGGACCTCCGGCGTCGGCTCGGCAAACGCGTTCCGATACGAGGCATCGACCTCGTCAAGCCAGGCATCCTCCGCTGCACCGTCGTACACCGCCTCTCCAAGCATCCGGCCACAGTCTCGCTCATCCCCGCTCAGCAAGGGTTCAAGGAGGCTCGCGCGCAAACTGAATGCGTCCTGCAGCCATCGGTAGACATGGTGCGAACCGTCCACCGGAGTCATCGCGGCCGCCTGAACGCGCCACGCTTCGACGAGCGCGTCCCACGACATGCCGCACGCCGCTCGAACGGCGCTGCCGAACGACGGCCTGATGCCCAGCGCCAGGTGCAAGATCCCTGATCGACACGGCCCGCTGAAAATCGCCCAGAAATGCGCCGGCGAGATACGCCGAAGGATCGCGTTGACAAGGCTGGCGCCGATCTCGTAGAGGAGAAACTCAGGCGCTGTGGCAAGGTCGTTGCCCTTGGCGAGCCAAAGGGCGACCGGGCCGGCCGTGCGTAGATCGAATCGGTCGAGTCCGGCCAACAGATACTCGGTGTGGCGGGCTGCTCCCTCCTGCAGAATTCGGAACAGCTGTCTCGGCCACCCGTCGAAGTCGACGTCCCATTGCGCGAGCTGAAGCGCATGAACCAGTTCATGCGCCGCGCATCGCTCCCACGTATCGCGTCTCTCACAGGAGAGGAACAAGATCGATTGCGAATCGATCGACGCGCCGTCCGGAAGTCGCTGAAACAGATCCGATCGGGGAGCCCACGTCCCGTCGGCCAGCTGCGTCGGCATCGTGAGCCCCCAGACGTCGAAACGATCGAGATCCCGCGCCATGGTCTCCTGATCGGAGTAGATAGCCAGCGTGGTCAGCGGCGCTTCAGGCTGCGCCAGGAAGATTGCGAACGGGGACGTCTGCGAAAACGTGCACTCGGAAGGCAGAGGACCGGGGATCCAGTACGCTCGGATCTCGTCGAGGATGTCCTGCGCGCGGTCCGCAGCGCCCTGCGCCGCCGATGCGGGAGTCCAGACGCAGATATCGGATGCGGTCTGCAGGGCCCAGTAATGTCTTGCACACGCCGGAATGGAGATAGCGAGCAGCAGGATCACAAGGATCAGACGCATAACACGGACCACCTCCTCGAAACAATGAGACGAGCCGCAAAGGTAGCGCAGACAAGGCATACGGTCAAGTCGGCGACCGGCGAGGCAAACGGATACGCCTACAACCGCTTCTGGAACCACACCACGTCAAACCGTCGTTCGTTCTTGATCCCAATCTTGCGAAACCGACCGCACTCGGCGAACCCATGCCGACGATGAAACGCCAGCGAGCCGGGGTTCTCAGACGACACATGGGCAAGGATTGTGTCGATGCCGGCTTCCCGCGCGGCGTGCTCAAGCCGCGCGAGCAGTCGTGAGCCGAGGCCGCGGCCGGTGTGTTCCGGCACGAGGAAGGTTGTGATCTGGGCGGTCCTCGGGAAGGCTGTCCGCGACATGTAGGGCCGCAGCAGGGAGAAGCCGATCAGCCGTCCGTCGGGATCGCGCACCGCGATTGCGGGGAGACCGGATGCCTCGTCAAGCAGTCTCTCCATCCATTCAACCGATACCGGCTCCTCGAGATAGGCGGCGAAGCTGTGGAGGACGTAGTGATTGAAGATGGCGAGCATCGCCTCCGCGTCGGTGCGGAGGAGTCGATCGAGAACCCACGGTTCCGCCATCGCCCCTACTCCCCCTGGGCGTAGGCGGCGAGGATCTCTCCGAACACCAGCAAGTGGTGATCACCGTTCGGATAGAAGCTTGCGAGTACGTCATCCGCACAGAAATCGGGGCGCGTCTGCTGCGATCGCGCGAGGATCTTGCACTCGTAGTGTTGGACGCATCCCTCGATCACCGGCGTGTCCAGCTCCTGCCCGGCGATCAGCGAGAGGCCGCCCTCAACGACCTTGTCGATGTCGCGTCCCGACTTCGTGCCGCAAAGCAACAGCTCCTCCGAGAACTCGCCGGCGCGGGGCACGCTCACCGTGAACGCGCTCGCCTCTCGGATGCAGTCGTAGGTATGGCGGCTCTCGCGCACCAAAACTGTGAGCACGGGGCGACTCCACACGATGCCGATCTGTGCCCATCCGATCGTCATCGGATTCGCTCGGCCGTCCGGCGAGTTGACCGTCAGGAACGCGCCCCCTCGAGCGAGTGCGGCCTGCAATCGCTCGCTCTCCTCGTACCACTCGATTGACCTGTGCACGGTACGCCTCCTCGCCGCAACCCGCGCAATGGGATGCGGATGCGGACCGAAACGATACCACCGACGGTGATCGAGAGCGAGCCCGCGGGAAGCCATCGCAAGGACATCAGCCACGCTCCTCTCGCGCGGCACGTCCCGATGGCTCGATCTCGCGTCCGAGCCAGTGCCACGTGCTCATCACGGAGAACTCGCGCTGCGCCAGCTCCGCAAGGACCCTCTCGTTCGTCGATCGTGTTTCGACCAGCGTGCTCGCATGGGGCTGCGAGGCGAGCGCCGAGAGACCCAGATCCAACAGGCTGCCCGCCAGCGCCTCCTCGTGTTCCGGATCGATGACGAGATCGATCTCGTGATTTCGGTTCCCGGTCGTATCCCCGCGCACGGCGAGGGTCGCCACCAAGCCCTCCTGATGTTCGACGGCCCAGTGATGCATCGACATCGCCGCCATCCGGATCGCCAGAGGCGCCAGGAGGCGCACGACCCGGCTCTTCCGGAACCGAGATGCAGCGATCGGACTTATCGACTGAACAGCCTTCGGGGTCTCGCGACGAGCCAGATCGAGCCGCTCTCTCCAGGATCCATACCACTCCTTGAGCGTGAGCTCTCGGAGACGATAGCCTTCGAGGATGCACGCTCTGCTGCCGGGAACCGTCTCCCGCTTCAAGTGGAGGGTCGTATCGAACTGCGTGAACCCCGCGCTGCGATACATGCGATAGGCCGGAGCGTTGTCCTCGCGTACTTTCAGCATGCAGATGCGACCGCCTCGCCTCGCGATCTCGTCCAGTGCAGCAGCGAGCAGGCGGCGCGCCAACCCGCGGCGTTGATGGTCGGGGTGGGTGGCCACGGTATCGATCGTCCAGCGGTCTCCGGCCAGCCCGTC
>Ga0272442_10004674_pt1 | contig 18592 bp, 17 predicted proteins | sample SSMForm2O_FD_200262 | JGI IMG/M metagenome (GOLD analysis project Ga0272442, IMG submission 200262) | Marine sediment archaeal communities from Little Sippewissett salt marsh, Falmouth, MA, United States - SSM-Form-2O | ecosystem: Environmental > Aquatic > Marine > Wetlands > Sediment ... | reverse complement strand
GGTGTCTGAACTACTGCCTTGGGTGAAGGCACGAAGGGCAGGCTCATACCCTGTATCTGCCCGCAACCCGCGAGCAGAATAACGGTAAAAAACAACGGGATGGTAGTCTTGAAATGATTCATCTCTGCTTCCTCTCAGCCAAAATACTTGCTTCATAAATATATCACGCAAACCTGCCACCCGCAAGCGAAAATCCCCAACCCGCAGGACACCGTTTTGATATATTTGTCTTCAAGCGAAGATAAAAGAGGATTTGATTAAAACCAGGATTCTATAGTTATATAGAAAAAGCCTGGTTTGTCAGAGACGAAAATTATGGCTATTTTTCGGATTTGGCATAGCTTCTTTTCAGCTTTTCACTGAATGAGCCTTCCTTGAAGACCTTGCGCCATCTTCTAATAATGAAATATCCGACTGAACCTATAACTTCGTTGCGCCAGTGCCGGTACCACTTGAGCCACCGCACGCGCAGATTGACCAGCGGCAGCATGGCCAGAGGAAAACGAAGAGTATGCAGCGTCACCCCGAATATCCGCCTGAATCGGTAAAATCCCCGCATCAGCGACAGGATGGATTTTTGTATGCTTTCCGGCGTCAGGGGCGGGTCCGGCACTATAATCGGAAAATTCCCGTCGTAGTATTCCCATCCAATCTCGCTTTCCGGCAGCACCCGCGTATCTTTCTCAAGCCTTGAGCGCAGCGCCGTCCCGGGCAGGGGCACCGGCAGCATGACCTGCACGGTATCCAGCCTGGCCTTGCGGAAAAACTTTCGGAAATGCTTAATCCGCTCCTTCGCGCTCATGCTGAATTCCATCCCCGGGCGCATCGGGTAGCCGAAGATAAACATCCCATGGACCAGAAACCCGTGCCTGTTGTACGTCCTCGCAAGCTCGACCATCTCTGCCGCTTTGAGGTGCTTGCCCATTGCCCGCAGTTCCTCGTCGATGGGCGATTCTATCCCGACTGCAAGCCCCCCGATTCCACAACCGCGCATGGCCTTGAGAAGCTCCTCGTCGCGAGCGCAGTCCAGCCTTATCTGCACCGTGATAAAAAGACGAAGCCCCATTTGCTCCTCGTATTCCTGCAGCTTCCCGCAAAATCGCACCGTCTCGTCCCGGTCCTGCGCAAACTGGTCGTCCACTATGAAAAATTCCCGCGCACCATGAGTCTCCACCAGATAGCTTATCTGCGCTATCAGTCTCTCCGGCCTCGCGCAACGCGCCCTGCCCTTCACCGAGCAGAACTCGCAGTTCATCCCGCAACCGCGGATTCGGCTTATCGGGAATACCTTGACTCTGGAAAATCGCAGCAATCCGAAGTCCGGCAGCGGAAGGTGCTCGAATTCCTCCATCGGCGCGCGCGCTTCCGTGCTGACAACGGAGTCGTTTTTCAGATAAGCTATTCCCGTCACCTTCTCCATGCCGCTTCCCGAACGCCACGCTTTGATTATTTCGCTTATCGCAATCTCGCCTTCGCCGTTCACAATCACGTCGAGCCCGCCGCGAAGCGCCTCCTCCGGCATGGCCTCCAGGTGATGCCCACCGCCTATGGTGAAAGCTCCGACTTTTTTGTAGAAGGATGCGACCTTAATCAGCCTCGGTATGGTGCAGGATAGACCGCCGTAGAATCCCACTATGTCGGCCCGGCGCATCTCCTGCAGCGTCGCGTGGTCGGGCATCCCCTCTTCGTCGAGCGGGCCGGGAAAGCGGTAGTTGTTCTCGTCGATGACCTCCACGTCCCAGCCCGTCATCTTGCTCACGCTCGTGGCCACGCAAATCGGCCCGAGGGCCGTGGTCTTCTTCGCTATATGACTATAAACGTTGAAGGCGGGATACTTCGGGATAACCATCCGGAAAAGCCGTCTCTCACTCTCGCATGCCACTTGCGCGCAATCCGGTTGATTTGCATTTTCAATTCCAGGTGAAGACATTGTTGTTGCCCCTCAGTCGCAAATAGAGCTTGAAATCATAGAGTCCGAAACCTCTGCCTGCACGCCGGACGTCAGCTTACGCCTTGCCGGCCACTCCCTTGAGATACTCCGCGACAATATCCTTTTCATTCAGGGGCTTCATCGTTTCCCTGTTGACTATATAGCCGTTGTCATCCAGGTGGAGAATGGTCCCTTTGAATGATTGGTTGATTTCCTCGCGGTAGCGGTTCCCGTACCATTGCCGGACCCCTACCTTGCCGCTTTCCACTATGTCGGCCGGCATGCCCAACTGCACCTGCATCATAGGCGCCAGAAGCGTCAGGCTCTTTCCTGCCTTTTTTCTCAACTGCTCTGCGCCGTTAGTCAGCTCGTCCCAGAGCTTAATCATCTCAAGCGCCGCCGGGGCCGCTTCCGGCGACCCGTTCTTTTTGGAGAGAGCCTTGACCGTATTTTCGAATAGCGTCAACTTGTCACTGAGCTTGCTCATGTCTTTCCGTATCTTCGCGACATAAAGCAACTGAACCATAAGATTTATCTTGTCCTGCTCATCCACTGGCAGTTCGAGATAGCGGTCGAGCAGGGCACGCGCATCAGGCGGCAGCAAATCCCCGTGCTCCGGCACCCATTTGTCGGACAGGCCGATGAGATAATCGACCGACACATCGAAGGCGACCGCCAGCCCGCGCAATGTCGACGCCTTCACATCGATTTCCTCGCCCGATTCGATTCGCGAAATAGTCGCGCTCTGCACGCCCACCTTGTCCGCAAGCTCCGTCTGCGTCCACTTGCGTTTAAGCCGCTCCGCTAATACTTTCTCTCTCAATGGCATTCGTTACCTCATTCCCGAAATCACCCTATCCAAAATCATTTTCACTTACTTATACATTATACGTCCTACATGCATGTAAGTCAAGGAGCATATTAGTATTCTATGAAATTAGCGTAAATCTCAGTAAATTAAGGGGTTATTGCGATAAAAAAAACATTGATGCTCTACATTGCACTTTACCTGCAATTGAACCGTTATGCATGCAAGCAAACGCATGCCGATGGTTCCATCGTTCCAATTCGCTTTGCCCCCACCCGCCCGACGTCAAGACATTTCACCCATCCACCCGCCTCTTCGCTATCAGCACGGATTCTTATTTAACGCCCTCATCTTCCTTGCTTCTATTCTAATAAAGTATTTCCACATCTAATGGAAACGCACCGTAGGGCGGTTTTTTTTCATAAATTGCTTGACTAAATTTTTTTGGTAAGGTGAAACAAAACCCCGGCATATGAAACTATATCAATATAGTTTCATGGTTCTTTGACAATTTATGGTAGTTTCAAGCAGTACTATCAGAGGTCGATTTTGGCCGTGAAGTACTGGTTCGGGTCTTTCTTGTCCTGGATTGATTCCAGCAGCGCGGAGGCGCTGAAGTAGACGTAGTCGTTGAAGACCTCATTGCCGTTTAGCATCACTTTGATGGGCTTGCTGAGGTTGACCATTTTCTCGTTGAGGAATACGGACAGACCGCTTGCAGAGCCTTCGATTTCGACGAGGTTCTTCGACTTGTCGTACTTGGCCACAATCTGGCCGGCGGAGTTGCGGACCTTTATCCACCAGAACAACTTCTTGTATGGGCGCGAGGGTTCCCAGACGATGTAATCGGGATAGGGTTTGCGCTTGTGGCGGGTCATCCAGTCGATTATCGGCCCGAAGCCGCCCGGCGGGTAGCCGTGGCCTATGCCGCTGTACTCCTTGTAGACGTACTCGTAGGGGCCGTGCTTGGCCTTGAGTTCCTTGAGCGCCTCGGCCGCCTTGCGGTCGGCCCCGACGCCGACCTGCTTGTCGTCGTCGCCGTGGTAGAAATAAATCGGAGTTGCCTTGAGGTTGACGACGGTTCCTTTCACGAGGCCGGTGATGCCGCCGCCTCCGCCGCGCATGACGAAGACGCCGCCTGCGTTGGGCGAGAGCGCGGCGAACATGTCGGCGTAGTGGGTGCCAATCGACCAGGTTCCGAAGCCGCCCATGGAGTGGCCGCAGAGGTAAATGCGGTTTGTGTCGATTGGGTAGGCGGCCTTGAGCTCGCTGATAAGTTGTATGACGAACTTCTCTTCGCGCTCCTTGTTCCAGGCGGTGGCCTCTTTCTGGATGACGGTGGGGAAGCAGGTGATGCAGCCCTTGCCCGCTGCGCCGGCCCATTTCTGGGCTGAAGTCGCGCCGTCGCCGACGCCCTGGCCGCCTCCGTGGAGGCCGACGAGCAGAGGCAGCTTGCCTCCGCCGCCCTTGGGCATGCCGAGGATGAAGGTTCCGCCGTAGGTCTTGTGCTTGAGCCGGTATTTTCCGCCGGCCCGCTCGAAGCCGAAAAGCTCCTTCTTGCAGTCCTTGAGGAATGACTTCCTCATGTTGTTGATTTCGGACTTCGGGACGGGGCCGAGCTTGTCGATTTCGGCGAGAATCTTCTGGCGGGCGTCGACGTTCTCCGGGCTTTCCTCGAAGAACTGGTCGGCGAGGTCGCGAATCTTTTTCCTGCGCACGGGGTCGATTGTTATTTCCTGGCGCTCGCCCGGCGTAATCTCGGGGATTTCAGCCTCCGCGCCCTCTTCGGGCTTGGTCTTATTGGTCGCGGTCTTCGGGGAGCGTCTTACCGGCTTCTTTTTGGCAGCTTCTTTCTTCACGAGTTTGGCGAGCTTGCGCTCCTCCTGCTCGCGAAGCTCGGCGTAGGCAACGCCGGCTTCCTTGTGGCCCGGCTTTAACGACAGAACAAGCTCGAGCTCGGTCCGGTATTCCTGTTCGAGGCCGCGCTGGCCCTTGCACCACTGCGCCAGCTTCCAGTGCCCCTCGACGTCGAAATCCTCGGTCTTCGATGATTTCTCGGTGTACCTTTCCCAGATAGTTGGCTTTCGCTCGATATTGTCGATGTCTTCGAAGCGGATTCGCGTCATGCCGTACGGGGTCTTGACGAGGACTTCGTCGATGTTCTCCTCGATAATTTTGCCCTCGACGCGCCCGCCGGTATTGAGTATTATGACGTCGCCGCGCACGACGACCGCCGTCACCGCCAGCATCGAAACCGCCGCGAACAAAATGATGAGCCTGGAAATGCGCATGGTATTCTCCCGATAATAAATCGATTCTTATTATATTAATGCACGTTGAATGTTATACATTATGTAACAGATATGTAAAATCTTATCTGCCCAGTTGTTCGAGAATCGAACATGTTTTCTTGCGCTGCTCGGGCGTCGGCGCAAGCCGGCAGGCGGTTTCGAACGCCTCCCGCGCCTCGCCGGTCCTCCCGGACATCGCCATCGCAAGCCCGAGGTTCTTCCATGCGGCGAAGTAGTCCGGCTCAAGCTCGGTCGCGCGCCTCAGATGGCTTGCGCTTATTTCCAGGAAAGTCGCCTTGTTCGCATCTTTATCGCGCGCAGCCCGGAGGTACGATGCGCCAAGATTGTTCTCGACCTGCGCAGAATACGGGTGGAGTTCCAGCGCCTCCATCAGGCTGTCCGCAGCACCGGCCCAGTCGCCGTTTTCGAGCTTCACGGTGCCCAGAACGTAGTATTCGCGGTCGTAACCAAGCTCGGCCGGGACAAGCTCCCTGTTCACAGCGACGAAAAGGCCGAAAACCGCAACAAGCAGAATCAGCGCTCGCTGGAAATCCTGTCTGGCAATCCTGGCGGCAAAATCCTCGACCGCAAGCGCCGCAAAAACGGCGAAAAACGGGTAAACCGGCGCGCGGTAGCGGCTCGTGACGTAGAAAATCACGACCGAAGCGCAGTAGGCCATCGTCAAAATCGCAAGCATCCGCAGCCTGCCGCCTCGGGCAAGCGCGACTCCGAGCCCTGCAAGCGCAAGCGGCGCAATCAGGTAGAACCCGAACGGGCTTGCAATTAGAGGGGCCATCTGGCGTGACACGAACGAATAGTTGTAGTTGTCCGGTATCTCGGCCGCATTGACGAAAAGCGTCGACTTGAACACGAGAAGCCCGAACCACCTGCTGGGTCTTGCGCTAATGTCCTCCCATGCCCGGCCGGACCAATATGCACTGACATCGCGCGGGGATGGCTCGCGCGCCAAAGCTTCCCTCGCCGCGGCGACGGCGTCGTCCTGCTCGTGGGATGCAGTCTGCCGGACGGAGGCGAGCGCGGGATGATAGCCGTTGGCTTCGGCCGAGTTGCCCTCGTAGAAGTTGAATCCTCCGCTGTAAGTCGTGAGTATGAATTCGCCCGACGCGGCGTAGTTTGCGATAGTCAAAGGCAAAACCGCGATTATCAGGCCCCCGGCAAGCGCAAGCGCAGGAAAAGGATTCTTTTTCTTCACGCTGCTTAACAGGATAAAAATAAACACTACGAACGCGACGGCAAGCGCATTTCCGCGCAGAGTCGAGGCAAGCCCGAGAAGAAGCCCGGCTCCGGCGTAGCGAAGGTATGAAAGATTTCGCTTCTCAATGTCGAGAAAGATAAGATAGATGGCGGCGAAAAGGACGAGAGTTACCATCGAGGTCTTCAGAAGCAGGTTGTCGTAAAATGCTAAAATACCGGATGATGCGCAGACGATGCCTGCCACGAAAGCGGTTTGCCACGAAAGCATCTTGCGGGCGAGAAGGTAGACGAGCACGCAGAGAAACGAGCCGGATATGCATTGAAGCATCCTTGCCGCCGTGAGGGATACTCCGAAGATGCGGTAGACGAGCGAGAGCAGGAACGGGTAGACCGGCGAGTAGAAATACGGTGCGGGGTGCGGGTTCGCGCCCTCGGCGAGTCCGGCGGCCCAGTCGTGGTAGAGCTTTGCGTCGACGAGGTTATGCGACCAGTACGGAGTCTCGCTAAGAGCCATCATGACGATGAGCCTGAAAACGAAAGCGAGCGCGAATATAATAATAGATGCCTTGAAAGGGTTTTTGAGAATCAGCGAAAGATGGTATGTAACGCTGCGGCTTTGCAACATCTCTCCCTTGGGACAACGTGAAACGAAGCGGGGATGTTATTACATGCCGCAGTTGCAGTCAAGGATGGGCTTTTATATAGCAGCAGATTTGTCTGGCAGGAAAGGTATATGTATATTAGACTCTGTGATGACAACCGCGGAGTGGAGTTGAGGGAATGGGCAAGTTCATTATAGGGCTGATTATTTTCATTGCGGCGGTAATCGTGTCGCTCTATTTCGGAGCGATAAAAATCTACAACTATTCATCCGAAAACATTGACCTGCAGGTCTGGGTCGAGCCGGTAAATGTCAGCCTTTCCGATGGAACGTTCACGATATCCTGCAAAATCGAGAACCTCACCGGCAAACCTGTCGAGTTCGACGGTTTTTTCACAACCACCGGCCCGCACCTCGGATGGTGCAGTTGGACTGGCAACAAACCAAAGCTCATGCTCGAAAAACCAGACGGGGTCGAAATCAGCCTTATCGTTTACAACAAACTTGATAATTCTGGAGCAAGTAGAAGTCTGGATATTCTGCCGGAAGAAGGCTTGCAGGGCAAAGGAACGTATTCGGCGCAAGACCTGAACCTCGTACCCGGTGACTACATAATTGCTTTCGTTCTGATGGGAAAGACGAGGGAGACGAGATTCACCATCTCTGAGTAATGATTATATCAATACCAGCAGATTACCCGCGATTAATCGTCTTTCTTTTCCGGCATCGGGGGGATAACTATAACGGTGCCGGGCTGAAGAATGTTCTTGCTCTTAAGCCGGTCGCGGTTGGCCTGGAAGATAAGCTCGGTATGACTGTCGTCTCCGTAATGCATCCGCGAAATCCTGGTGAGTGTGTCGCCGCCCTGTATTATGTAAGTTTCCTGCGCCGGGGGCAGCGGCTGGGCGGGCGCTCTATCACTCACGCGCTCGCTCGGAGGTATCGTTATCTCCGTTCCCACCTTGAGGACTTCCGGGTCAACGTCCGGGTTCGCGGCGGCGATTGCGGGCCAGAGCTTGCCGTTGCCGTAGAACTTTTCGGCTATCTTGAAAAGGGTATCTTTCTTCTGGATTACGTATTTTTCGCCCGTTCCGGGAGTATCGGGAATGTTGGGTCCGGGCTCTACGCGCGGCGTCTCGGGCTCGACGGGCGTTTCCGGCGTCTCGGGCTCGACGGCAGGCGGAGTCTCGTCGGGCTGCTCGGGCTGCTCAATGGCGGCGGGCGACTGCTCCTGCGGAGTTTCGGGGTTGGGCGTCTCTTCCGTGGTAATATTTTCCGGCAGCTCTCCCCTTATCTGTTCGGCGTTGGTGGTTCTGGGTTCCTCGGTGCGGTTCTCGTTCTGCACGTCCCAGATAACGGCGATAAGGACAGCGATTGCGACAATGCCTATAAGGGCTATTTTACCGATAAGGCCCATTCAAATACCTCCGAGGCGGCCTCGCCGAACGGTTTCATGCGCCGAGCGGCTGAAAATACATTCAAATCACTAATCCCGGAACCTGCTTCCGGGAGACCGGGAGAGAGCTTTCGCGCACCTCTCCAATAGTATTATCGTAAATGCGAGGGCGTTCCTTCAAAAAATCCGATAAATATCTATCTGGCCGAGGCTGAAACATCGACCCTTCCCTTGAGTCCGATTATCTGGATATCAACGGACCACTTCCCCGGCGCGCCCTCGGATGACTTTTCCGAGATAAAAGAATCGCCGAAACTTTCGTATATTCTCTCGAAGACGAGGCTTCCCAAGCCGTCCCTGACGGCAATCCTCAAGCCCGCCACCGAACCTTCCCTCGAATCGAAAACGATATCGGCCTGCCCTGCGGTGCAGTTCCAGTCGCTGGTCTTGTCAACGCTGTAAAAGCCGTCGGAGGCGCAGGCGGTGAGGCTGAAAGAGTCCGTGTCCGGAATAACGCTCACGATGGAGCCTCGCGACCCGGCCCCGTCGTCGCAGCACGGGAGAACGAGAACGGCGGCAATCAGCAGCATTCTCATAATTCCGGCCATAACCGTCCTCCATCCAGCAATTTCACGCAAGCCACGGAACAATCTTGTGGGCCCTCGCCCTGAGGAAAGACTCCGCGGACTTGGCATCGGAGAGATGCATTACAATGTCCGCCGTCTCCCTCGCCTCTTTCATCGTAACCGAACGAATGACTTTTTTGACTTCGGGTATATTCACCGGCGTAACGGAGAGGACATCGAGGCCCATTCCGAGAAGCAGGATGGTATAGATTACCTCGGCGCTCATCTCGCCGCACATGGCGATGTCGATGCCGTGGCTTTTGCCCGTCTGTATGATTTCGCGCAGGAGGCGCAGAATCGCGGGGTGCACGGGCTGGTAAAGGTCCGCGACCCGCTCGTTCACCCTGTCGACCGCGAGGCTGTACTGGATGAGGTCGTTGGTGCCGATGGAGAGGAAATCGACCTCGCGCGCGAGGATGTCCACGGTCAGCGCGGCGGAAGGCACCTCTATCATGACGCCGACTTCGATGTCGGGATTGAACGCAATCGACTGCTCGCGCAGCTCTTCCATGACGTCCGAGAGCAGGACCTTGGTCCTTCGCACCTCGTCCACCGAGGAAATCATGGGAAGCATTATCCTGAGGTTCCCGAAGGGGCTCGCCCGAAGCATGGCGCGCAGCTGCACCTTGAAAAGGTCGATATGAAGAAGCGAATAGCGTATCGAGCGGCAGCCGAGAAACGGGTTCGATTCGCGCATGAGCCCGATGTCCCCGGGCGCCTTGTCTGCGCCGAGGTCGAACGTCCTGATGACGACGGGGCGGTCGCCCATTTTCTTGAGCGCTTCGCGGTAGGCCCTGAACTGGGCGTCCTCATCGGGGGTCGAGTGGTCTGAGAAGAGGAACTCGGTGCGGTAAAGGCCGACCCCGTCGGCGCCTGCGCTAAGCGCGCTGTCCACTTCCTCCGGAAACTCGATATTGGCCATGAGCTTGAGGCGGTAGCCGTCAATCGTCTCTGCCGTCTTGTCAAAGAGGATTGCGAGCTTTTTCTGGAAATCCTTGAAGTCGCTCTCCAGCGTCCTGTACTTTTTGAGGGTGCGCTCGTCCGGGCTTATTATCACGAGCCCGTTGGTGCCGTCGACGATGACGACGTCGCCGCCCGAGACGTCGGACGTTATCGCGCCGAGCCCCACCACTGCGGGAATTCCCAGCGCCCTGGCGACGATCGCGGTATGCGATGTCCTGCCGCCGGCGTCGGTGGCGAAGCCGACGACCTTGGTTTTTTCGAGAGTCGCGGTCTGCGAAGGCGAGAGGTCGCGCGCGATGACGATGACCTCGTTCTGAAGTTCCTTTATGCTCTCGCGCCTCTGGCCGATGAGGCTGCGGAGAATCCGCTTCTCGATATCGTAGATGTCGTCGACGCGCTGGCTGAAGAAGGGATTCTCGACGGAGCCGAGGGACTTGGCCTGCTTGCGAAGCGCGCGGCTCACGGCGTATTCCGCGGTGAACTTGTTGTTCTTAATGCGCGCCTCGACTTCCTTCTTGAGCTGCTTATCTTCGAGGATTGCCTTGTGGAAATCGAAAATAGCGCCGTATTCCGGGCCGACGGACTTCGCGGCCTGGTCTCGGAGACCTTCGATTTCCTCGCAGGCGTAGGAGAGGGCCTTTTCAAACTTCTCGATTTCGCCGGGCACCTCGTCGGGCTCGATGAATCTCTGGGGAATCCTCACCTCTTCGCTGTCAAGGACGAACGCATCCCTGACAACGAATCCGGGCGATACTGGTATTCCCTTTTTGATTTCCACCCGAGACTTTCCTCCGGCTAATGAAAAACGAGTTGATTTATTATATCATTCCTGGAAGCTTTTTTCGACAAGTTTTACAAGCGCTTCAACAGCTTCTTCTTCGTCCTCGCCCTCGGCCGATATGAGCAGCTTTGAGCCGTACTCTGCCGCGAGGGTGAGAATTTCAATCACGCTCTTGCCGCTGACGGACGTTCCATCCTTCGAGATGCATATATCGGAAGAAAACCTGCTGGCCATCTCCACGAATTTCGTGGCCGGCCTCGCGTGCAGGCCGTTCTCCGTAGGAAGAACGACTTCCAATGATTTGCTCACTCCAGCCCTCGCTGTCATAAAATATCGCGACCATAGCGCTGCCAGCGCTAAATGCCTTCAAGTCAAGTTAAGACTCAGGCGGCACGATTGCATCAAAGAGGAGGTGTTTATTGCGCGTTTACTTCCTCAAGCAGCTCAATCACTTCCTTGAAATTCTTCGCTTCCAGCATGAAGCGGCAGAAATCGGCGTCCCTGGCCAGCTGCGCGACCTTCTGCAAAGCCTCGATGTGCTTCGCATCCCCTGTCTTGGGAGTAAGAAGGAGGAAGAAAAGCTGGCAAGGCGCGCCGTCTATTGCGCCGTAGTCTATGCTGTGCCCGCTCCTTCCGAAAACGCCGACAATGCGTTTTACGAACTTGGTCTGTTTCACGTGGGGAACGGCGAGTCCGTTGCCAATTCCGGTACTGCCCTGTTTCTCCCGTGCAAGAATTTTGCCAAGTACTTTCTTGTAGTCCTCTTTCTTCACCGCTTTGGCTTTAACCAAAGCCTGAAGCAACTCCGCAATCACCGACTCCTTGTCAGTCGCCTCAAGTTCGGCAACGGTAGCACCTTTAATAAGGAAGTCGAGAAGCTTCATTAGTGGCTCCCCTGTAACCCGGTTGTGGAATCAAAGCTCCTTTTCAAATTCCGCTTCACCTTCGAAGAGGTCTTCGTCGGTTTCTTCAGTCTCTTCGGCCGCCGGAGCCTGCCCGTGATGCGGCCTGTGTTCTTTTTTCCTGTCTTTAAGCTTTCGCAACTGGCGTTCGAGCTTGTCGTAAGTGGCATCGAACACCGGCATTAAATCTTCGCCGCTGTGTTTAGCCACCAGCGGTGAACTGTGCCCGACATGTGCGACAAGTTCTACGGCGTGAACATCTTTGGACTGGTCTATAACGACATCAACATTCGTTATTCTGCTATTGTACTTCCCAAGACCCTCAATCCTGCCTATGGTATAATCCCTGACGTCAGAAGAAATATGACCGTGCCTACTGGAAACATTTACCTGCACTGCCAACCTCCTTGCAAGACATGTAGCAAGACTAACGAAAAGATTATATCAGGCAAAAGCGATTCTTGTCAAATTCATTCTGCCGAAAGGCGCTCAAGACTTTAATTTCAGGGACGCAAAGCCTCGAACCTGTTTCTTTCGGTTATTCGAGCTTGTGTGTCTTGAAAAAATCCCAGCATTCCTCGCAGCAGGCGCGGGTAAGTTCGTGGTCCATGGCTGTGCCGTCTCCACCCGGCACTTCATGGTACTTGACCTCGTGGCCATTCTTTTCGAGGACTTCCTTCGCCTTTCGGGCCGCGCTTACCTGGACCGAGGGGTCGCGTTCGACGATGTAGATATAGAACGGGGCCTTCCGCTCTGAAGGATTAACGTATCCGGAATCCCCGCCCGAGAGTATTCCGCACGCCGCAAAGAGGTCGCCGTGGGGAACGCCGAGGGTGAACGTGAAAAATCCGCCGCGCGAGTGGCCCGCAAGATATATGTGATGCAAGGCGATGTTGTAGCGTTTTTTAATCTGCTCGACCATATCTATGACAAACTGGGGGTCGTCCTTGCTCTTGTCTTCCCCGACGAGCCATTTGCCCTTCAGCGCCCAGGGGGCTGCGATTATGGCGTGCCTGCCGGCGACGGGCGAAAAATGCATGAGCATGTACTGGGGACGCGAGTTGGTGCCGTGAAGAAGCACGACGAGAGGCGCAGGCTTGCCCGAAGCCGCCCAGCCGGGAACTTTCAGGACATATTCGCGCTCGTTTCCGTTGATGTCTATCCTGACGTTGTGGCTGCCCGCAGTTCCGCCGCGTCCCTTGCTGAACCGCGGCATCTTTTTCTTTTTCTTTTCCGCTTCTCCGGGCTTTCCGGGAGCCTTGAGTTTTTCGAGATACTCCTTCGTGACCCAGTTTCCTTCGTGCCTTACAAATCCCCTGGATTTGTAGTACTCCTCTTCCGTCAGCCACTTATCGCCCACTTTGCGCAGGCCTTTTTTAAGTTTCTCGCAATCTTCCCTGCTTACCCACTCGTCGTTGTATCTGACGTAACCCTTCTTGATTTTTTCGTAGTCGTCTTTCGTGACCCAGCGGCCCTCGTGTTTGACGTAACCCTTCGCCTTCATCAGCTCATCTTCCGAGACCCACTTGCCGCCTATTTTCTGGTAGCCAAGCTCCCACCGCGCTTCCTCGTAAGAGGGGTCGATTTCTATTACCCTCCTGAAACACTCGCCGGCTTCCTTTTCGAGCCCCACGCTCTTGCACCAGATACCCAGCTTGTATTGCGCCCCGGCGTCTTCCTTGTCCATTTCCTTGAGCTGCTGCTCATAAATTTCCCCGGCCGACCCCTGCTCAATCTCGTCTATATCATCCTCCGGGATTTTGACGATAAGCCCGTTCGGAGTCGAGACGACGATTTCGCTGTCCGTGCGGTCGATTATCTTACCGATAATCCGTCCGCCCGTATTGAGATGAATAATATCGGCCGAAGCCAGGCCGAGCGCCGCCAGCAACGTGCAAAGGAGAGTAAAAAAGGCGATTCTGATTCTCATGCCCGCCCCCAAAAACATATGCAATTCGGATTGCCGCAAAGTCCCCGGACGACTTCTCCGAACGTGAAAAAGCAAACACACTAACAATGAAATATTACATATTTATTACTGGAATTCAAGATTTATTCAAGCCGCGCAATCGAATGGGATTCCAACTCAGGATTTCGGCGCAAACTTTTCGGCCGCTTCGGCCAGCAGCAGCCGGGTCGGCCCGGAAAACCAGCAGTCCAGGAAAACGCGATGTTTTTTATGGCAATTCGCTTCGAAGAGACTTGTCGTCTCTTCCGCTCGGTCGCGCTTAATCGCCGCGAAAGCTTCGCGCGGCATTGAGCCGAGCAGTCGCGCCTTTTCCACGGATTCCTCGAAAACCCTCTCGGGCGGGAAAATGCCATCGACGACCTGCATTCGAAGCAGCTCTCCGGGCTGGTACAAATCGCCCGTATATGCCATTTCGCGAGCGTTTGAGCTTCCCGCCGTTTTTTCGAGTACGCGGGATGCGAGGTACGGCAACGGCACTCCGAGTTTCGCCTCGTTGAGACCCATGAGGCAGCGGCCGTCCGCGATGAACCGGTAATCGCAACAAAGAGCCAGGATGCAGCCGCCGGCGATGGCATGCGCATTGACTGATGCGACAACCGGTTTGGGAAAAGCGTAGATATCGAGGCAGAGGTCGTCGTACGCGATGACAAACTCCTCCATCCCCGGCCTATCGAGCTTTATCAGCTCCGGCACGTCGAAACCCATGGAAAAAAACTTGTCGCTCGCGCTCGCAAGAACGAGGGCCGATATGCCCGCATCTTCGCGGACAGCCTTCATCGCTTCGCCGAGTTTATTTACCATCTCGATATTGATTGCATTGATGACGCCGCGTCCGAGTTTTACGACGGCCACGCCCTCGATATTCTGCGTTTCTATCATCTTTCTTCCCCGCTACGCAGATTCCGTTCGGTCGAGAAAATTATATACGGAGAATTTTTCGAAAACAAAGGCTATTTGAACCACTCGTTCTGCTTGTTCATCTCGTCGTATTTTTTTTGCTGGCCTGCGTTGAGGATGTTCCTGACAAGGTTCCTGGTCGTGCGAAGCACGGTTTTTCTTTCTTCCTGGTAGATTTTGCTCTGCTCCTTGAAATTGAGGTCGGGGTTCTTCTTCCTGAGTTCTTCCCAGAGACTCATTACCCTTTCGTTGTGTTCCTTGATAAGCGGGAAATACTGCCTCTTCTGCGTGACTGTCAGTCCGAGGTCAACCCCCATGCGATGCACCTGCCATGCGTGATTGCCGAATTCGTCTTTTTCCCATTCCTCGGGATTCATCGCCTTGCGGCGCTCTTCCCATTCCTTCTTTTTTTCTTCCTCGACCGCCTTTATCTGGTCGCGTATAAGCTCTTTAAACTGCTCGGACTCGAAATCGCCTGGTAACGCCGGAGGTCCGGAATTAGCGGGAATTTCCGCCGCATCTTCGGTGCGTTCCGAAGGTGCGTACTCTGGTTGCACCGGACGCGCCGACTGAATCTGCTCGATGCGCGCCTCCATCATTTCAAGCTCGACTCTCGTCCTGTCGAGGTAATTCTCAAGCGTGGCGAGTTTTTCATTGAGTTCACTGAAATCGCCGACGCGGACTGCATCGTCGCCGGGATTCGGCGGGGATACGGAGCCGGGCGGAAAAAACATCAGGACGGCAAGAACCACGAGTGCGCCGACAAGCGCGCCCACGGCGGCAGAAACAAGAAAACGCATTCGGCCCCCTTTCAACATATTATACGAGTCCGAATACGTCATTGTTGCATACCGGCAAAAAGAAAAGGCGGGCGCAGGAAAAGCGCCCGCCAGTCCGAAAATGCATCGGCATTAATATTCTATCTCAGGTTTGGCAAAGGTTATGTCCTTTATATTCGCCCTGACACACTCGTTCAAAGACGATACGACATGTTTCAGAGGCACCAAAGGTCTTGCATCAATAGTCGCCGGACGCGTCCTGAATTGCCTTGTAGGCTTGAAAGTATCACGCGAAATGCAGATTATCTTATACAATTCGTCATAATCCGGAACAACCTCTCCGAAACTATTAGTTACATATGGCAAATTCCGGTGGCCTACTTTCAGCAAAGTCCGGCCGTTGGAAGGGTCCTTGGTTTCGCGAAACGAGCCCGGCTCCACCCATAGCAGTTTGATGCGCAGTTCTTCTATCGGAACCTTATCAGGAGTTGTAATCCCCTGTCCTCCCCATTTTGGAAGGAGTGCATGAATTTCGCCTTCCTCCGTCCTGAACCGGCATGCAAGCATGAAAAAGATAAGGAGCTGAAAGACGATGTCAATCATGGGCGTCATCGAGATACCCGGCTCCTCATCCTGCACTTCTTCCCTCAATTTCCTACTCTCGCCAGCCATTGGCCTGCCTCCTTTCAAAAAATTTGTTATTCGGTCGACGGCGAAGCAGCAAGCGCGGTCTTGTAAACCCCGCTTTTGGAGCATGCGTCGAAAATCGACTGCACGGCTTCGTACTTGGCATCCCGGTCGCATCTAACAAGCACGTTAAGCTTGTGGATTTCGACGCCGGGATGTTCCGGGTCGTGTTCCCGGCCGGATTTAATTGCCTCCTTTCGAATTATCTCCGCGAGCTTGTCGCGGTCGTACGGCCTGCCCATAATGCGAACTATCCCCTTCCTCGCTTCTTTTTCCCTGATATTTATTGTCAGAACATCTTCCGAGGCACTATCACTCGACGCCTCGCTGGCGTGAGGCAGTGAAAGCGCCTCCATATTCAACTGTGAAAGCTCCGAGACAATCATGAAGAAAGTCAGCAGCAAGAACGTGCAGTCTATCATCGGTGTCAGGTTCATCTTGACCGCCTGGTCGGCGGCATTCAGCTCTTTAAGTCGCCTCCGTTTCATGGGTTTCTCCTCCCTCCGCGTCGAATGCTCGGGGAGAGTTTCTCCGGGTCAATACAAGCATACATCCCGGAGAAGGGCATATGCAACCCGGCCATGCCACTTTTTTGAGCTGAATTTACCAGGGCAGGCTGTAACTTTTCATCTTCATGGCCGGAAAATACCTGAATTGCATAATATGAATCCAGAAATCATTTATATATGACAGAAACGCAACTAAATTGCGAAATCTCGAAAATAATTTTGCTCCCAATTTGTTGCCAGAAACGCCTTAACTTATTATACAACAAGAGTATAGGGCGAGTGTACCCGATAATGCCCCGTAATTAATTGCATGGCAAAACCCAAATCAATCTTGACAAAAACGCAATTACATGTTATTATTCTCATGGATTGAGCAAGAAGAGGTCGGCATGGGCGAGAGACCGATAGGCAGGAAGGAGAAGTGTCATGGCGAGAGAATATGATGAATACCTCGAAAACGAGGTGGATTATTACGAGGAAGAGGAAGAGTACGGGGTATTTGTTCCTTCGGAAACGCCCTGGTGGATGCAGAAGGCGGTGCCGGTGCTGACCTCGGCGGCGGTGCATCTTCTGTTTCTATGGGTAGCCGCCGCAATCGTCTTTACAATTGTGACGAAGAAAGACTCTCCCGCGCTTATCACAAAGACCGAGTATGCGCCACAAGAATACGACAAAGACCTGATAAGAGACATAATCAAGAAACCTCGAATAGAAGCCGAGAAAATGGTGGAAATACCCATTATAATGACGGAAGAGGAAATCGAGGTTACGAAAGATATGCCGAGGGGCAAATCTCTTTTAAACCTGTCTACTAAAAACCTTGATTCCAATAGCGTAAATGATGCTTTCGGAGTCGGCGGCGGCCGCGGAGGAGCCTATGGCGTACCCTGGGGCAAAGGTATGCTGGCGCGCGAAGGCGGTTCGCCGGGCACCGAATCAGCAGTAACTGCGGCGCTTCGCTGGCTTCATTTCCACCAGGACAAGGATGGCAAATGGGACCAGGACGGCTTCCAGAAAAACTGCGATACCCGTGAAGGTCCGTCCTGCGACGGGCAGGGAACCTCTCAGTATGATGTTGCGGTAAGCAGTCTGGCAATTCTCGCTTTTCAGGGTCATGGAAATACCCATATGACCGGCGAATTCGCAAAGACTGTCAGAAAAGGCCTCGACTGGCTCAAGAGCCAGCAGAATTCGGATGGCTCGCTCGGGCCGCGCCTCGCCGAATCGTGGGTATACAACCACGCCATCGGTACAATGGCCCTTTGCGAGGCGTATGCGATTACAAGAGATTACAGGCTCAAGGATGCCGCCCAGAACGCGGTCAACTTCATTAAAAACGCCCAGAATTCCGGCCTCGGCTGGAAATATGAGGCAAAAAGCGGCCAGAACGACACTTCCGTCACCGGGTGGATGGTACTCGCGCTCAAGGCGGCGAGGGTTGCGAAGCTCGAAGTCGAGCAGTCGCTTTTCGACGGCGCAATCAACTGGTTCGACCGCGCCACCAATACTGCCGGCAAATGCGGCTATATGCGCCCCGGCGACGACGGCTCGATTATCCGCGGCGTCAACGGACAATATGCGAAGCTTCCGACTATGACCGGCGTCTCCGTCATCTGCCGCATATTCTGCGGCCAGTCCAGGAACAATCCCAAGATAAGAAAAGGCGTAGATGTTCTTATGGCAAATCTTCCGGAATGGAACAAGCCCAAGAACGACAAAGTCGATATGTACTACTGGTACTACGCGACCTACGCCATGTTTCAGTACGGAGGACAGGACTGGCAGAAATGGAACGTGGCGATGAAGAAGGCGCTTCTGCCGACCCAGCGCATGGGCGGTTGCGCAGACGGCTCATGGGACCCCGTCGGGAAATGGGGCATGGTCGGTGGCCGGGTTTATGCCACCGCCGTCAATACCCTGAGTCTCGAGATTTACTATAGGTACCTCAGGGCCAACGTCGGAGAACATATGACAAGGGATATGAACAGGTAAGTTGAAACCTGATTCGGGGGCGCGTGCGGAAGTCCCGCCGGCACGCGCCTCTTTTTTATATTCCATTTCAGAAAATCCCGAACTTGTAAACCGACCGCTTAAAGGCGGCATATCCGGGAAGGAAGGAAGCAGGATTATATAAAAAGGGTTGGAAAATAGTGGAAGATGTTACTCCTTATGCGGAAACGATTTGCGTCCGAAAACCCATATGGTGTTAGTATAACCGCCACATGAAGGGTCCCGTCA
>Ga0272442_10004672_pt1 | contig 18606 bp, 14 predicted proteins | sample SSMForm2O_FD_200262 | JGI IMG/M metagenome (GOLD analysis project Ga0272442, IMG submission 200262) | Marine sediment archaeal communities from Little Sippewissett salt marsh, Falmouth, MA, United States - SSM-Form-2O | ecosystem: Environmental > Aquatic > Marine > Wetlands > Sediment ... | reverse complement strand
CAGGGCCCTGTGAACGACGGAAGTGCTCCCCGATCTGCAAGCCGCCGGTGAAGGAACCTGGGCCCTGATGCCATCGGCGTCGATGAGGCGCACCGTGCGGGGTCCTTCCTCCCCGCGACGCCATACATAACAGGAGTCAGGATATGAAAACGAGCTGGCCGGGCGGGCCGTCCGCCGCTTCGGCCCGCGCAAACCCCTGCTGGCCACCGCCGCCCTGGGCGGCCTGACCACCGCCGCCTGCGCCCTGCCCCTCGGCTTCTGGCGGCTGCTGGCGGCCAGAATGCTCTGGGGGGCCTGCTGGTCGATCCTGCGGGTGGAGGGCTGCCTTTCGGCCCTGAACTTCGCGTACCGGAAAAACGGGGCCGGATTTTCGGCCTCTACCAGGTCGTGACCCGCGCCGGGGCCGGGGGTGAGTGAAGAAAGTACCACTTCACCCCGAAGCACGTACCGTAGGTCCATTATGTACTCTTGGCGGGGTGCCGGCGGGGACGCGCAGTCGATCCGAGAATGATTTAAACGGTTGTTTGGCCTCCAGATCGGCGCCAACGTGCCGCGGCACCCCCAGGTGACGGTTCTGTACCAGCAAACGAAGCTCATCAAAGCCGTCAGCGCCAGCTCGGACACTCCGGGGTGGATCTGACGAGCCGTTGTGAACCCGGACCATGCGCGTGGCTTACGGCGCGGCCAAGAACAAAGCTGCCAGGCGAGCGCGAAACACTCGCTGAGCCCAGGATGGGGGAGGCGATTTTGAGCCTCAGCGTAAGGCATATGGTATAATAAAGCACTGCGGGGGAGGTGAATCATGAAGCGTAGCTACCGCCTGGTGATTGCTTTGATTGCCGTTGTGGGCGCCTTCTGCCTTACCGAACCGGTATTGGCGGATCCACTTGAAGATGGCCTCGCCGCGTACCGGAGGGGCGACTATGCTACCGCGTTGAGCCTGTTGAAACCGCTGGCTGAGCAGGGCGACGCACGGGCCCAGGCCCAACTCGGGATCATGTACGCCGAGGGAAAAGGCGTAGCGCGGGATGACAGTGAGGCACTGAAGTGGCTCCGCAAGGCCGCCGAGCAGGACGACCCTCGGGGCCATGTACGCCGCTGGAAAGGGCGTGGCGCAAGACGACGTGCAGGCCTACATGTGGCTTCACCTTGCCGGCATGAATTCGCCTGATTATCGCGAACTCGCGTTTGAGATTCGGGATCGGTTGGCAGCCGAGATGACACCCGAACAGATTGCCGAAGCGCAGGCCCTCGCAGCCAACTGGAAGCCGAAGGGGGAATAAGACTTGCCAAACGAGCTGTTCAACGGCGAGGCGTTGTGAGGGCAAGGCGATGAAGGTGATCGTTAGCCATACGGGGGAGCTCTGGGAAGGCTTGGTGAATGCTCTCGGCTTAGGTGGAGTTGTTGGCGTTAATAGAGAAATGCTCACGCGGGGTGTCTGATAAAACTGTCAGATTTCAGGGCTACAAAGGGCTACAAAGCGCTACGTTCGAATACGAGCCAATTGACTTATCCGTATACACCATATACAATAAGGAACAAACGGATACGAGCCGTTACACCGAAAGAGCGGGCTCATAACCCGGAGGTCGCAGGTTCGAATCCTGCCCCTGCTAACCAGGGCTGTTCCGCATAGAACGCGGAACAGCCCTTTTTTTTCCCGTCAGGTGGTCTGGCGCCGGCTTGACACAGAGGGGCGTCAGGGTGGACAAAGGTGTATGCTCAAGGATACCTTGATGCTCCGCAGGCGCCGCCGGTTCATAATGGTTTCGGCCACGGTGGCACTCAGCCTGCTGGGTGACAGCCTGCTCTACGCCGTGCTGCCCGCCCGGCTGGAAGACTTCCAGGTTCTGGTCTGGCAGGTGGGTCTGCTCTTGGGGGCCAACCGCATCATCCGCCTTGTGACCAACGAGCTGGCCGGAAGGATCATCCGCCGCTTCGGCCCGCGGAGGCCTCTGGTCGCTGCCGTCGTCCTGGGCAGCCTCATTACCGCCGGCTACGCCCTGCCCTGGGGCTTCTGGTGGCTTCTCGCGGCCAGGCTGCTCTGGGGAGCCTGTTGGTCGATCCTGCGGGTGGAGGGGTACATTTCCGCCTTGAGTTTTTCCGACCGGGGGAACCGGGGCCGGATTTTTGGTATCTACCAGGCCATTACCCGGACCGGGTCGGGGGGCGGTGTGCTGGTGGGGGGATTCCTCTGCGACCTGTGGGGAATCAAACCCACCTTTGCGCTCTTCGGGCTGCTGGCCGCCGGCGGCATCATCCTGGCCGCGGGAGCGCCCCTGAAGGATGACAAGCGGCTGGAGGCGCCGGAAGCCGCGGACGGCGGAGCCGTGCCTCACATCGGCGCTCCCCTGCTTCTCTGGTTCTGCGCCTTTGCGCTGCCCATGACCGAACAGATGATCGCCAATCTCACCGGCCGCCTGGCGGTGGAACGCATCCTTCCCGGCATGGCGGGCCTGCCGCTCACTGTTGGTGCGGCCGGCCTGACCGGCCTGCTCTTGAGCATTCGCTCTATCCAGACCCTGGTGATAGGCCCAGTGGCCGGCTTGATCAGCGACCGGATCGGCAGGAAGCGGCTGCTGGGAGTGGTCTGCGCAATGCAGATTCTTTTGATCGGCGGGCTGGCGCTGAACACGGCCTGGTATCTGATCATACTTTTCCTGCTTCTGCAGTTTGCCGCCGCCGTGTCTGCGCGCCTGCTCATTGTGGCCCTGGCCGGCGACCTGGCGCCGGTTGGTGACGAAGCGCTTTTCATGAGTCGTTTTTCCACTTTCGTGGACCTGGGTACAGCTTTAGGCCCGGTGGCGGCCTTCAGCCTCTACGCCGCCTGGGGCTTCGAATATGTGGCCGTACTGGCCGTCTGTTTGCTGCTGTCCGTGTTGCTGCTGCTGTCAGCAGGCGGGCTGCGGACGATGAGGAAAGCGTGAAGCAAGGATGCCTGCGGCTGGAATCAGGGTCCGGTTTGCACCCGGAGACGGCAGCACCCTCCGCCGGTTGCCGCGCCGCCCCTTGAGCCTGTGCTCGGGGCGGTCACGGTGACCGGTTTCAAGTAAAGAATGAAGGTTCTTCCAGCGGAGACCGGCGCGGGTAGTATATCCCCCGCGTTTGGTTTATTAGGAGGTTTGGTCTCCCAGGTACTGGCGGATCTTGGCTCCCAGGTCCTCCAGGGGCACCGGCTTGTTCAGGACCTCGTCCACCTTCATCCACTTCCGGTCTTCCGGGGTGGCGGTGTCGAAGCTGAAGCCCATCTCCCGGCTGGCACCGGTTTGCATGAGAATGGGAATAGCGTTTGTCTGGTCCTTGACGCGTTTGCAGAACACGAAGCCGGAGTCATAATGCTCCATCATCAGGTCCGCCAATATCAGGTCGGGCTTGAAGCCGGCGAGTTTCTCAAGCCCCTCTTCCATGCTTATTGCCACTTCGACGGTGTAGCCCTCGCCTTCCAGATAAATTTTCTGACTGTCCAAAAGATCCGTATCGTCATCCACAATCAGGATATTAGGCATTGATCTCCTCCTTGACTTTGTTGACCTTCCGCTCTCCCCGCGTCCGGTACTTGGTATGCAGCAGGCTGTGGGAAAGGTGGGAACCGGGTTTTTCCAGGTAGTCGCTGTACAGGGCCTGGATCTGCTCGTTTTTATAGGAAAGTCTGATGCGCCGCGATTTCTCGATTTCATAGACCGAGCGGAGCCGCGCTTTGGTCCGCTCCCAGTCGAAGCCGTAGATCTGGCCGCCGCCGCCGACGCACCCGCCGGGACAGGCCATGACTTCCACAAAGGCATAATCCGCCTCTCCCGCTTGGATTCGCTTGATCAGCTCCCGGGTTTTGCCCAGGGTGTTCACCACGGCAACCTTGATCTTCTGCCCGGCGATTTCCACCTCCGCTTCTTTGAGTCCCTCGAAACCACGAACGCTGCGGAAGTCGATCTCCTCCAGGTCCTCCCCGGTGATCAGGTTATAGGCGGTCCTGAGAGCGGATTCCATGACCCCGCCTGAGGCGGCGAACACGTCACCGGAACCGGAGGTCTGACCCAACAGCAGGTCGAATTCCTCTTCGGGAAGAGAGGCGAAGTTGATGCCGAAAAGGTCTATCATGCGCGCAAATTCCCGGGTGGTGAGCACGGCGTCCACATCGGGCTGCCCGTTCCGGCCCAGCTCCGGCCGGGTGGCCTCGTATTTTTTGGCTGTGCAGGGCATGACCGATACCACGAAGATATCCGCAGGGTTCAATCCCTCTTTTTCAGCAAGGTAGGTCTTGATGAGGGAGCCCATCATCTGCTGGGGAGACTTGCAGCTCGAGATATTGGGTAAAAGCTCTGGAAAGTTGTGCTCCGCGAACTTTATCCAGGCGGGGCAGCAGGAGGTGAACATGGGCAAAGGCATCTTGCCCCCCGAGGCCAAACGCTGCAGCAGCTCGGTGCCCTCTTCCATTATGGTCAGGTCCGCGGTGAAATCAGTGTCGAAGACCTTTTTGACGCCGATCCTGCGCAGAGCGGCGGGCATTCGACCGGTGACATTAGCCCCCGGATTCATGCCGTAGAACTCGCCCAGGGCGAAACGGATCGCCGGGGCGGTTTGCGCAACAACATATTTTTTGCCTTCCTGGATCACCCGCATGACCCGCTCCACGTGTGAGACCTCGTGGAGAGCGCCGGTGGGGCAGGCCAGGGTGCACTGGCCGCAGTTGACGCAAGCGGTCTCGCTCAGGTCCTTGTTGAAGGCGGGGAGCACGGTCGTGTCAAACCCCCGGTGCATGAAATCGATGGCCGACACGCCCTGGATCTCCTCGCAGACCCGCACGCAGCGGCCGCAGAGGATGCACTTGTCCGGGTCGCGGACGATGGCCGGGGAGGACAGATCCGTGTAGTGGTGACGGGTTTTGCCCTTGAAGGGAACCTGCTCGATGTTGTACTGCGCGGCCAGATCCTGAAGCTCGCAGCGTCCGTTGCGGTTGCAGGTCAGACAGTCGAAGGGATGGCTGGCCAGCAAAAGCTCCAGGATGGTCCTGCGGGCGTTCATTACTCTGGGACTATTGGTGCGAATCCTCATTCCCTCCGTCGCGGGAAATGAGCAGGAGGGCACCAGGCCGGGGCGTCCTTCCACTTCGACCACACACATACGGCAGGCACCGCTGGGGAAGAGTTCCTCGATGTGGCAGAGAGTGGGGATCTCCTCACCGGCCTGTCGGGCCGCTTCGAGAATGGTGGAGCCCTCTTTGACTTCAATATCTCTATCGTTGATGGTTACGTGAATCATGCCTTTCTCCTTCTCTAACTGGCAATCACGGCGTCGAATTTGCAGTTCTCCAGGCATTGCCCGCAGTGAATGCATTTATCCTGGACAATATAGTGCGCCTTGCCCTTTTCGCCGACGATGGCATCGGCGGGACACTTTTTGGCACACACCGTACAGCCCTTGCAGCGCTCGTTGTCGATCTCGTAGGTCAGCAGACTCTTGCAGGCTTTGGCAGGACATTTACGGTCGTAGATGTGGGCTTCATACTCATCCCGAAAGAAGCGCAGGGTGGAGAGAACCGGATTGGGTGCGGTCTGTCCCAGGGCGCAAAGGGCGGTGTCCTTGATAGTACGGGCCAGGTTTTCCAGGCGCATCACCATGTTGAAGCGCTCCAGGTTCTCCTCTTCGCTCTTCATCTGGGAATAGGGGCTGGTGATTTTTTCCAGGATCTCGTACATCCGCTGGGTACCCTCCCGGCAGGGGATGCACTTGCCGCAAGACTCCTTGGTGGTGAAGGCGAGGAAGAACTTGGCGATGTCCACCATGCAGGTGTCTTCATCCATGACCACCAGGCCGCCGGAGCCCATCATGGCCCCGATGCTCTTCAGGGAATCGTAGTCGATCTTGATATCTAAATGCTCGGCGGGGATGCAGCCGCCGGAAGGTCCGCCGGTCTGAACGGCCTTGAAGGCCTTGTCGTTCTCGATGCCGCCGCCGATATCGTAGATGATCTCCCTTAAGGTGATGCCCATGGGCACCTCCACCAGGCCGGTGTTCTTGACTTTCCCTGTCAGGGCGAAGACCTTGGTGCCCTTGGATTTTTCGGTGCCCATGACGGCGAAGGCGGCTGCTCCCTCGCGCATGATATTGGGGACATTGGCCAGGGTTTCCACATTGTTGATGATGGTGGGCTGTTCGAAAAGACCGGAAATGGCGGGGAAGGGAGGTCTGGGCCTGGGCATGCCCCGCTTACCCTCGATGGAATGCATGAGGGCGGTTTCCTCGCCGCAGACAAACGCGCCGGCGCCCTTCTTGATCCGGAGGCTGAAGCTGTAGCCCTTACCGTTCAAGGAAGCATTCAGCAGCTTTTCCTTTTCCAGGACAGCGATGGTCGTCTCCAGGCGCTTGATGGCCAGGGGATATTCGGCCCGGCAGTAAATGATGCCCTCGTCGGCGCCGATGGCGTAACCGGCGATCATCAGGCCCTCGAGCACTGCGAAGGGATCGCCTTCCAAAAGGGAGCGGTCCATGAACGCACCCGGGTCCCCCTCATCGGCATTGCAGATCATGTATTTCTTGTCAGCCTTGGCCTGAAAGGCGAAGCGCCATTTCATGCCGGTGGGAAAGCCGGCGCCGCCGCGGCCCCGCAGGCCGGAGGCAAGAATTTCCTCGATCACCTCCTCCTGGGTCATGCTCAGAGCCCGTTCCAGACCCTTGAAGCCGCCGCGGGCCCGGTAGGCAACCAGGTCCACCGGATCGATGATGCCGCAGTTGCGCAGGGCGAACTTGACCTGCTTTTTAAAATAGGGATGCTCCCCTATTGCGGGGATGCCCGGTAAGGGCTCGATGCCGTTGGGGTGCTGTCCCAGCAGTCCTTCCGCAGGGATCTGGCCCTTGAGATAGATCTCATCGAGCAGGCCGGGGACTTTGTCCGGAGTAACAGTGCCGTAGGCCAGGCGATGGCCGGAGGCGGTCACCGCGTCCATGATCGGCTCCACCTGGCAGTAGCCCAGGCAGCCGGTGGCCGTGATGCTGCAGGGCAGGCCCTGCTCTTGAGCCCAATTCTCGGCGGCTTCGCGAACTTTGGCGGCTCCGGAGGCCAGACCGCAGGTGCCCATTCCTATGATCAGCTTGACCTCGGTTGCTTTATTCATTTCCATTCTCCTTGGCGCGAATCTCTTTGATCAGCTTGAGCAGCTTTTTCTTATCCAGGCGGCCGAAAAACTCGCCGTTGATGTTCATGACCGGCGCGATTGAGCAGGCGCCCACGCAAGCCACGGTTTCCAGGGAGAAGAGGCCGTCCCGGCTGGTTTCGCCGGGCAGGATGCCCAGCTCGTCCTGGAGGGTTTCCAAGAGGTTCAAGGAGCCCTTGACATGACAGGCGGTGCCCCGGCAGATCTGGATTTTGTATTTTCCCGGGGCCGTCAGCTTGAACTGGTTGTAGAAGGTGGCCACACCCAGGATCTTGGACTCCGGCAGCTCCAGGGCTGCGGAGATGCTGTGGATGACATCCGCGGACAGATAGCCGTCCCTGTCCTGGATATCCTGCATGAGGGGAATCAGGTATTCCCGGCGGTGAGGATAGCGTGACAACAGGTCCTCGTGTCTGGTTTCAACGCGCTCTTTTGTTTGTTCCATGTCTTCAGCTCCATGCTCCCATACGATGTAGTTTTGTGATAAGCTTACACTTGAAATCTATTTTTATGTGAATAGCTTCACATAAAAAAATATCTTACCGACAAACATTTGTCAATAAAATTTACGGAATTCACAAAAAAAAATTCTTTTTCCGGCCCTGCGCCAGTCCAGGAGGGGTATTCATCCCTGAAATACCCTGTGGATTGCCGTTTCTCCGGTAGCGTATTATACTGAAAAGTTAAAGCGGATCAGCTGTGAGGAGGCGATCATGAACGACCGTTACGAAAACATGGTTTACCGGCGCTGCGGTGCAAGCGGCCTGAAGCTGCCGGTCCTCTCCCTGGGGTTGTGGCAGAATTTCGGCGGTCCCCGGGTCGGCGAGGAAGCCCGTAAAATGATCCTGGGCGCCTTCGACCTGGGGATCACCCATTTCGACCTGGCCAACAACTACGGACCCCCGTCCGGCGCCGCGGAGTCTAATTTCGGCCGGCTTTTGGCCGCGGACCTTAAAAACCACCGCGACGAGCTGATCATCTCCACCAAGGCGGGCTACACCATGTGGCCCGGCCCCTACGGAGACTGGGGATCCCGCAAGTACCTGCTGGCCAGCCTAAACCAGAGCCTGCGGCGCCTGGGGGTGGAGTACGTGGACATATTCTATTCCCACCGTTTCGATCCCGAAACACCCCTGGAGGAGACCATGGGCGCCCTGGCCGATGCGGTCCGCTTCGGCAAGGCGCTGTACGCGGGTATCAGTTCCTACTCGGCGTCTAAAACCGCCGCGGCGGCCGATATCCTGCGCCGCCTGGGTGTGCCCTGTTTGATCCATCAGCCTTCCTATTCTTTACTCAACCGCTGGATCGAGGCGGAGCTTCTTGATACACTTGAGCGGGAGGGCATGGGCTGCATCGCCTTCTCGCCCCTGGCGCAGGGACTGCTCACGGACCGCTACCTAAAAGGCATTCCCCCGGGCTCGCGGGCTTCTATCAGGCAAAGCTCTCTGGCGTCTGAGCTGCTGAGCCCGGAGAATCTGGCCAGGGTGCGGGCCCTGAACGAGATCGCCCGCCGGCGAAATCAGAGCCTGGCGCAGATGGCCCTGGCCTGGTGTGTTCGGGATGAGCGTGTGACTTCCGTGCTGGTCGGCGCCTCCAGCCTGGCGCAGATCAAGGAAAACCTGACCGCCTTCCGGGAACCCGCCTTCACGGCCGCGGAGCTCGCTGAGATCGACCGCTACGCAGTGGACGGGGAAATAAACCTCTGGGCCGCCTCGAGCCGGGATGTTTGAAAAGCAATGTATGGTGCCTCCGGCGCTAAACCGAAATATATAAAACAAATAAAGGAGACATGCATGACCGATCTTGAACAGCGGGCTTTAGACTATCACTCCCGGCCGGTGCCGGGCAAACTGGAAGTCGTTCCCAGCAAGCCCTGCCGGACCCAGGACGAGCTTTCCCTGGCCTACACCCCGGGGGTGGCCTCTCCCTGCCTGAAGATCGCCGCCCAACCGGAGCTCGCGGCAGACTACACCAACCGCGGCAACCTGGTGGCCGTGGTGAGCAATGGCTCGGCGGTGCTGGGGCTGGGAAACATCGGCGCCCTGGCCGGTAAGCCGGTGATGGAAGGCAAGGGCGTGCTTTTCAAGCGCTTCGCCGATATCGATGTCTTCGACCTGGAAGTGGCCAGCGAGGATCCGGAACAGATCATCACCCTGGTGAAGCTTTTGGAGCCCACCTTCGGGGGCGTCAATCTGGAGGATATCCGCGCTCCCGAGTGCTTTTATATAGAAGAGCAGCTGCAAACGCAGTGCGGCATTCCGGTTTTTCACGACGACCAGCACGGCACCGCCGTGATCGCCGGGGCCGGCCTGCTCAACGCCCTGGAGGTCGTGGGGAAAAAGATCGACAACGTCAAGGTGGTCTTAAGCGGGGCCGGGGCCGCCGGGATCGCCTGCGCCAAATACTTCGTGTCCCTGGGGGTGAAGAAGGACCACCTGGTGCTCTGCGATTCCCGGGGCGTGATTCACCGGGACCGCAGCGAGGGCATGAATCCCTACAAGGCGGCCTTCGTTGCCGATACGAAGGCCCGCACTCTGGCCGAGGCATTGAAGGGCGCGGACGTCTTTTTCGGGGTTTCCGCACGGGACATTGTCGACGCGCAGATGCTTCTCAGCATGAACGACCGGCCCTTGGTCTTCGCTTTGGCCAATCCGAATCCGGAGATCACCTTTGAAGCCGCCAAGGCCGCCCGGCCGGAGGTGATCATCTGCACCGGTCGCAGCGACAAGCCCAACCAGGTCAACAATGTGCTGGGCTTTCCCTTCATTTTTCGGGGCGCCCTGGATGCGGGGGCCTGCTGCATCAATGAAGCCATGAAGCACGCAGCCAGCCGGGCTTTGGCGGACCTGGCCAGAGAGCCGGTGCCCCGGGAGGTCTGCGCAGCCTACGGGCTCAAAGAGCTGCACTTTGGGCCGGACTATATCATTCCCAAGCCCTTCGATCCCCGGGTGCTGATCCGGGAAGCCGGGGCGGTAGCCCGGGCGGCCGTGGAAAGCGGAGCTGCTCCGGGACCCTTCGACCTGGCATCCTACGAAGAGCAACTGCGGGAACGGCTGGACGGATCCCTGGCCCGCTTTCGGGCCTGAGACGCCGTCCTGGCACCATCCGGCGGCAAATGTACGGGTAAGATTGAAAAAAAAACAGTAGACTTAAATGACATCATGGGAGCCGGAGCGCCCCGGGGGTAGGGGAGTCCGGCGTACAGGAGAAAGCAGAATGGCAAGGTTATGGCGTAAAGAAGCAAGGATCATCAACAAGATCGAAGCCTACCTGGAGCAGGTGGACAAGACCCGGGACCTGTTCCGCGATATTATGGGTGAACTGGTAAGGGGTGAGGTGAGCGAGCGCAGCGAGGAGCGCGTCATGGAGGTCCACGCCTCCGAGTCGCTGGCCGACGATATCCGCCGGGATATCGAGCTGCAGATGTACAAGAAGGCACTGATCCCGGAATCCCGGGGTGATGTTTTAGGGCTGATCGAGTCCATGGATATGATTCCCAACCTGTTTCAGTCCCTCTGCGACCAGCTCCTGTTCCAGAGGATCGAGGTGCCGGCGGAGTTCAGGGAGCCTTACCTCGAGCTGGTGGAGGTGAACATCGACTCCTACAACCTCTTGCGGGAGGCGATTCTGGCCCTGTTCTACCGGCGGGATTGCCAGAAAGAGCTGCTGTTGATAGACGAGAAGGAGAGCGAGTCGGACGGCATCGAGCGCAAGCTGGTGAAGGATATCTTTGCCACCTCCATGGACAAGGCGGATAAAATTCTCCTCAAGGAGATCGTGGTCAACACCGGGGACATCTCCGATACTGCGGAAATTGCGGCGGACCGTTTGAATCTGGCTTTGATCAAGCGCAGGATCTAGCTGATGTACCGGCTCTTAAGCGGCGTGTTCATGGGCTGGGCCCACGGCAGCAACAACGCGGCCAATGTGTTCGGTACGGCCGTCTTTTCCAAGACCGTACGCTACCGCACGGCGGTGATTCTCTGCGCTATCTTTGTCATCGCCGGCGCGGTCTTGGAGGGCCAGGCGGGGATGAATACTATCAGCGGCCTTGTCAACCAGACCGCCACCAGCGCCTTTGTGGCCTCCCTGGCCGCGGCCCTGACTGTAACTCTGATGTCCATGCTCAAGATGCCGGTGTCCACTTCCCAGGCTATCGTGGGGGCGATCATCGGTATCGGCTTGAGCCTGGGGAAAAGCGATTTCTCCGGGCTCACCAAGGTGGTTATCTGCTGGGTGGGCACACCCATCGGTGCGGTAGTTGTGGCGATGATACTCTACCCGCTGTTGGGACGCCTCCTGGAGAGCCTGCCGGTGAACATCTTCACCAGGGACCGGATGATCAAGGCCGGTCTGATTGTGGCCGGTAGTTACGGCGCCTATGCCCTGGGAGCCAACAATGTGGCCAACATCACCGGGGTCTATGCCCAGACCGGGCTGCTTACCGATTTTCAGGCCGTGCTGCTGGGGGGGGGCAGCATAGCCTTGGGTGCTCTGACCTACAGCAAGAACGTGATGATGACGGTGGGGCGCAAGCTGGTCAAGCTGGACCCCTTCAGCGCCCTGATCACCGTGCTCTCCGAGGCGATCGTGGTTCATTTTTTCGCCAAGGTGGGTGTGCCGGTGTCCACCTCCCAGGCCATCGTGGGGGCGGTGCTGGGCATCGGGCTTCTCAAGGGCATGAAGACCATCAACAACAAAACCTTGATCTCGATTCTGTTCGGCTGGGTGGGCACCCCCGCGGTGGCGCTGTTGATGTCATTTATCGTTTTCCGCCTGCTGGTGGTATGAGGGGAATCTTGCTTGACAGAGTGTATCGGCTGCATATAGTTGAAGATAAGCGCGGGGCGCAGCGGGTGCGGCCCGCACTGAAAGCTAAAAAGGAGGGTTCTATGAAAAGAGTCTGTATTGTGCTTCTGCTGGTCCTGCTGGCGATGAGCGGCTTCGCCAAAGGACAGGTGGAGCCCAAGGTGCTGCATTTGTACGACGCCTTCGACACCGAGGAGGCCCAGTACTATATCGAAGCCTTCGAGGCAGAGACCGGCATCGACGTGGAGTGGGTGCGCATGTCCTCGGGCGAGGTTCTGGCCAGGATCGAGGCCGAGGCGGGTAATCCCGGCGCCAGCGTCTGGCACGCCGGCTCCAACACCTCCCACATCAACGCTGCTTCCAAGGGATTGCTGGAGCCCTACAAGCCCAACACCGATTTCGAGCTTTCCGACCTGCTTCACGCCAAGGACTGGGCTTGGACCGGCTTCTACACCGGGGCTATCGGCTTCGTGACCAACACCGATTTTCTGGCCAAGAAGGGTGTGTCGGCGCCGGAATCCTGGAAAGACCTGCTGAATCCGGCCTTCGCCAAGAATATCGCCATGGCCTATCCCTATACCTCCGGCACGGCCTATACGACCTACGCCACCCTGATCCAGATGCTGGGCCTGGAGGAGACCCTGGACTGGTGGGAGAAGTTCGACCAACAGAGCATCCTTCAGTACACCAAATCCGGGACGGCCTGCATCGGCATGGCCGGCCTGGGCGAAGTGGCGGTTGGCGTTGCCTTCTCCCACGACATCATGGCCAAGGGCATCAACAAGGGCTACCCCGTGGTCATGACCTTTCCCAAGGAAGGTACCGGCTACGAAGTCGGCGGGCTCAGCCTGATCAAGGGCGGCCCGGAGCCGGAGCTGGCCAAGCAGTTCATCGACTGGTGCTTCACCGTGGAAGCCCAGAACCTGTTTCAGCAGTACAACCGGCTGCCGGTCAACCCCAAGGCCACGGTGGCCGAGGGCTCGGTGACTTTGGACCAGGTCGATCTGATCGACTACGACCATATCTGGGCAGGGGAAAACAAGGACAAGATGGTCACCGCCTGGAGGGACCGCATCGGTAAGTAATTCGAGATTGGATGAATCAGACTATTCCCGCCGGCCGCCGGTACGTTTGGCGGCGGCGGGAGTTCTCTCAACTGATAATTACAGCAAGAGATAAAACATGAGTACAGCCGCCCGCCGGCGCCGGGAGATCTGGGGCCAACTGCGCCTGATCGGCAAAGAGCCCCTGCTCCTGGTGGCAATCATCGGCATTTTCTACTTCCTGCTGATCTTTGTGGCCTTCCCGATCTTCCAGGTCATCAAGACCAGCGTCGTCATGGAGGGGCGCCTCAATCTCTCCAACTACCTGGCCGTCTTCTCCGCCCAGTACTATTTCCAGCCCTTCCTGAACAGCATGTTCTTAGGTGTCTGCACCGCCTGCATCGGCACCTTCATCGGCTTCGTTTTCGCTTACGGCATCACCCGTACGCCCCTGCCGGCCAAGCGCTTCTTCCGCATGACCGCCACCTTCCCCATCATCTCGCCCCCCTTCGTGGTGGCTTTGGCCGCCATTCTCTTGTTCGGCCGCTCCGGTGCCCTGACGCCCCTGGTTGAGAAAGTGATCGGGGAGTACTCCATCTACGGCCTGGGCGGGCTGATACTGGTGGAAACCATCGCCTACAGCCCCACCGCCTTCTTAGTGCTCTTCGGCGTGCTGCAGGCCATCGATCCCGCCCTGGAAGAGGCGGCCATGGACCTGGGCGCATCGAGGGGGAAGGTGTTTGCCACCGTCACTCTCCCCCTGGCCGTGCCCGGCCTGGCTTCGGCCTGGCTTTTGGTATTCATCCAGAGCCTGGCGGATTTTGGCAATCCCGTGGTCATCTCCGGGAACTACCGGGTGCTCTCGGTACAGGCCTTCCTGCAGATCACCGGCATGTACGACCTCTCCCGGGGCTCCACCCTGGCCATCCTCCTGCTGATCCCCACGGTCACGGCCTTCTTCCTGCAGAAGTACTGGGTGTCCCGCAAGTCCTATGTGACCGTGACCGGCAAGCCCACCGGGGCGAGCATCAAAAATCTGGAATGGTATATCAAGCTGCCGGTCTACGCCCTCTGTGTGCTCTTCACCGCTGCGGTGTTCCTCTTCTACGGCATGGTGCTCTACGGCTCTTTCCAGCGCCTCTGGGGCGTGGACGCCACCCTTACCTTGCAGAACTACCTGCAGACCTTTCGAGTGGGCAAGGACTATATCGTCGATTCCCTGACCCTTTCGACCATCGCCACGCCTCTGACAGGTATTTTGGGCATGTTCATCGCCTTCCTGATCATCCGCAAAAAATTCTTAGGGAGGGGACTGATGGAGTTCGTGTCCATGCTCACCTTCGCCGTTCCCGGCACGGTGGTGGGGATCGGCTATATCCTGGCCTTCAACCAGCGCTCATCGCTCTTTCCCTTTGTTCTGACGGGCACCGCCGCCATCATCGTGCTGCTGCTGATCTTCCGGAACATGCCGGTGGGTATCAGAAGCGGCATCGCCGCCCTGCAGCAGATCGACCCCTCCATCGAGGAGGCTTCCACCGACCTGGGGGCCGGCTCGGCCACCACCTTCAGGAAAATCACTTTACCCATGATCGCGCCGGCCTTTTTCTCAGGCCTGGTTTACAGCTTCGTGAAGGCCATGACGGCCATCAGTGCCATCATCTTCGTGGTGTCCGGCAAGTGGAACCTGATCACCGTGGCCGTGCTGGGCTTCGTGGACAACAGCCAGTATGCCCAGGCGGCGGCCATGAGCCTGATCCTGATATTTATAGTCCTGGCGGCCCTGGGGATCATCCAGTACCTGGTGGGCCGCATCGGCCGGGGCGTGCGCGCCGTGACGGTGGTAAGCTAATGGCTCAAGGAGTATGGCGGCAATGAAAGAAGACTATCTGGTATTACAGGACCTGGTGAAGATATTCGGCGGCGGCGACCAGGCGGTTACCGCGGTGGACCATGTGAGCATCCAGGTGAGGGAAGGGGAGCTGGTCACCCTGCTGGGCCCCTCGGGCTGCGGCAAGACCACCACTTTACGCATGATCGCCGGCTTCGAGCTGCCCACCTCCGGGGAGATACTGATCGACGGGGAGCCCATCAAGAGCGTTCCCCCCAATCAACGGCCCACCACCATGGTATTCCAGAATTATGCCCTCTTTCCCCATATGACGGTCAAACAGAACATCGCCTACGGCCTCAAAATCCACAGGCAGGCCAAAGAGAGCATCGAAAAGCGCACCGGTGAGGTGATGCGCCTAGTGGGACTCACCGGCCTGGGAGACCGGCCCCCGGCCCAGCTCTCCGGGGGGCAGCAGCAGCGGGTGAGCCTGGCGCGCAGTCTGATCATGGAGCCCAAGGTCCTGCTCCTGGATGAGCCTCTCTCCAACCTGGACGCCAAGCTCAGGGTGGCCACCCGCCTGGAAATCCGCAAGCTGCAGCAGCGGGTGGGCATCACCTCGGTCTATGTCACCCATGACCAGGAAGAGGCCATGACCCTCTCCGACCGGGTGGTGATCATGCACAGGGGCCGCATCCAGCAGGTCGGCACTCCCGCCGCGATCTACGCCCACCCGGTCAACCGCTTCGTGGCCGATTTCATCGGCAAGGCCAACTTCCTGGAGGGGAAGGTGGCCTCCCTGCAGGCGGAAGATATGCTCGAGTTGGAGATCATGGGCCGGCGGGTTCCCGCGCCGCGAGCGGGAGCATCCTTTTCCGTGGGGCAGCGGGTGCTTCTGGTGGTACGGCCGGAATCGGTGGAGCTGGGCGCCAAGGCCGCCGACGCCCTCTGCGGCACGGTGCGCGAGTCGGTCTACCTGGGCTCCCAGATGATGTACGAGGTCGAGGCGGACCACACCGTGGTGAGCGTGGAGATCGCCAATCCCCAGGAGCATACACTGTTCAAGCGGGGCGAGGAAGTCAGCCTGCACTTTCAAACCCGCAGTCTCCATGTGCTGCCCTTCGAAGAGGCGGAGTGATCCGCGTCTCCCACCCGCCCTTGGTGAGGAAGCATGAAGAGAAGCGTCGCCGCCTTCAATTACTCCTGCCGGGATTTTTCCTCTCCGGCGCTATTAGAGGGCATACTGCAATCCCTGAAGCCGGGCGGGGAGATCGAGGAACAGCTCGTGCAGCTGGGAAAGATCCTGGCGGAGCGGATTCCCTATATCTCCGATGAGTTCTCCGCGTTGCGCTATGCCGGCCAGGTCCTGGCAGCGGCTTCCCTTACGGACCGGCAGCCCGGGCCCTCCCGGCAGGCGCATCCCCTGGTGGAGGCGGCGGCGGACCGGCTCCGCTGGCGCCGGGGACTGCCAGCATCGGAGCTTGCGCGGCTGTTTGGGGAGTGCGGGAAAGAACCCCTGCGGCTCCAGACATTGCTGTTTTGCCTGCGGGAAGCTCCCGGCGCCGTGGCCCCGGGGGATCTCCTTTCCCGGGCGGGGGTATCACCCTACACAGATTGCCTGATCAAGGACGTGCTGGCCATCGCCCTGGATCGGCAGTTGTTGTCCCCCACCGATTTGTGCTGGCGCGAAATCATATGTGCCGACGAGTCGGTTCCCCGGGGGCTGAGACTGCTATGGGAGCTTTTCGCCGAGCGCAAACTACGGGTCCTGCCGGCGGAGGACCTGGATGCCCTGGCAGCCCGCTTCCGGGAGGAGCCCGAAATGTTGTGCGCTCTGCTGCGCATGGCCGCGGTCTCCGGCGATGCGTCTTTCCCGGGCCTGGCGCGCCGCTGTCTGAGACGCTGGAGCGAGTGGCCGGATCAGGTCCGTATGCACCTGCTGGCCGTTCTGGCGGCCCGGGCCGGTGAAGACAGCCGCAAGCTTACAGAAGAGCTGTTTCAGCGGCACCGGATTCTCCCGGGCTGCAGGCTGGTTCGCGATTTTGCCGCCGCTCTCGAGGGAATGCTTGCCGACGGCGGCCCGAGGTCCGGCAGCGGCCCGAGGTCCGGCAGCGGCCTGCAGCTGCTGCAGACGGTGGTGAACGGCGATACCCGGCAGGGGGTCCAGGTGGGCGGCTTGCCGACCTTCCTTTTCAGCCTGGGCCGCAGCCTGTCCGGACGCGAGGGCATCGATCGAGTCGTGACTGCGGAGATCATTCCCTGGAGCGGCGTGAGCCGGGCTTTGAGATCAACCGAAGGGGATGGAGAATCTCATCTCCGGCTGAGGGTGCCCGTGCCGTTTTTGCGCGGCATCTCTGCCGCAGAGCTGACCAGCGCCGAGTCGGAAATCGGCTTCCTTCTGGAAGCATGCCTGCGCCTGTACGGCATCGATCCCGGACTGTTCCACCCGCGCTTCACGGACAACTGCGCCCGGGCGGTTTTTCTGACGGCCGAGAGGTTGGGAAAGAAAAAAGTATTCACCCTGACCGCCGACCCCCACCGCAGCGCCTGCGATCACAGGGGCGGGCTGCGTGCCATGAGCCCGGAGCAGGTCCTGGCTTTCCGCCACAAAGTTGATGTCGCCGACTGGATCGTCCGGAAGGCCGACGGCCTGCTGGGGATCGCCCATGGGAACGCCAATGCCCAGTTGCTGTCCTATTTCCCCGCTCTCTGCATGGACCCGGGCATGCGGCATACACCGGTGCGTCTCATCCCCGAAGGGATCGACCTCTCGCCGCCCGCTGGTGATACAGGCGATGCCCTCGACCAGCTCCGGCGCCACACCGGACCCCATCGCCTGACTGCGGAGCGCCGCGGCCGGCCTCTGATTCTCAATGTCGGGCGCCTGCTGCCGGGGAAGGGCCAGCACCTGCTGACCAGAGCCTGGGCGGAATCCGAGCTCAGCCGCTTGTTCAACCTGGTGCTGGTGGGTGGCAATCTGAAACATCCCAACCCGGAGGAAAAGCAGATGCTTTCCGAGATACGGAGCTGCCTGTCGGCCCACTCCCAGATCGAGGGCGGCTTCAGTCATCTGAGCTCCCTCCCCAACGCCTCGGTGCGCCGGCTGGAACGCGCCCTGGCGAGAGCACAGAGCGGCGGTATCCCGCCGGTTTATGTGTGCAGCAGCCTGAAGGAAGAGTTCGGGATATCGATCCTCGAGGCCCTCTCCGAGGGTTTTTTGGTATTCGCCCCCCGGGAGGGGGGCGTGGCCAGCTATCTCGATCACGGCAAGACCGGCTTCCTCATGAATACCCACAGCGCCGCGGCCATGCGGGAGACCCTGGAAGAAGTGCTGCTCTCATCCGAGTTTCCGGCGGCAAAGCTGGAGGCCATTGCCGCCGCCGGCAGGCGGCTGGTACGCGAACACTTCGATATCCGGGCGCTGGCCGCCGGGTTCGAAGACTTCTACCTGCAGATCTGCCCCAGGGAAAATCAGTCATGAGCAAGTCGAAAGTGCTGATCATCAGCCCGCCCTTTTTTTCCCAGATCGGTCCCCTGCTGACCCTGGCGGGGGAATTCAGCCGCGCCGGGCACGAGACCTCCGTTGCCTGCGCAGAGGCCTTTGCAGCGGAGATCCGCTCCCGGGGCCTGCGCTTCATCGAGCTGAGCGTCAGCCGCAACGCCAACACCGGCATCGCCGGCCGCACGCGCCAGCCCCGTTCGGAACGGCGGCGGCTCCAGGCTTTCCTGGCCGCCTCCCGCAGGGGTGCCGTGGAGACCCTCATGATCCAGTCTGCC
>Ga0272442_10004671_pt1 | contig 18606 bp, 18 predicted proteins | sample SSMForm2O_FD_200262 | JGI IMG/M metagenome (GOLD analysis project Ga0272442, IMG submission 200262) | Marine sediment archaeal communities from Little Sippewissett salt marsh, Falmouth, MA, United States - SSM-Form-2O | ecosystem: Environmental > Aquatic > Marine > Wetlands > Sediment ... | reverse complement strand
AGCTTCTTTATTAAATTTAACATGGGCATAGTTGCAAAGAGCATTGATCAACCGTTTTCTTCTTTGTTGAAAGGATGCCCGTACTATCTCAAAAAATAATTTTTCATTATTTACCTTTACGCTTGGTTTTTCAAGAATTTTCAATTTAATTATCATCGAATCCACTTTTGGTTTGGGATAAAAAACTGTTGCCGGAACTATATGTATTTTTTGCGGTTTAGAGTAATATTGTGCTGCAATCGAGAGAATTCCATAATCCTTTTCTCCGGGTATCGCCATCAAACGATTTCCCACTTCTTTCTGCACCAAAAATACCGCTGTTTTAATAAGGTTTCCCAGTTCAAGAACCCTACGAATTAATGGTATTGAAATATAATAAGGGAGATTTCCCACGATTTTAAGAGACATTCCTGTAGTTTTATTCTTTTCTTTGATAAAACCTGATAAATCATAATCCATGGCATCTTCAAAAATAATCTCTATATTGTGAAAAGCCGATAGGTTTTCTTCGATAAGCGGAATAAGTTTCCGATCTTTTTCGATTGTAATGATCTTATTGACATGGGGTGATAGATATGCAGAAAGCGTTCCAATGCCAGTACCGATTTCAAGTATACGATCATCATGCTGAGGTTCTAAAGCACGAATAATGATATCTAAAATATTACAATCAACTAAAAAATTTTGGCCTAAATGTTTTTTACAGTTGAAATTATGCTTTTTTAGAAGTATTATTAATTCTTTTGGGGAAGTCAAATTAGGATGGTACATGAGTTATTTGCCTTTTACCTGTTAGTGAAACGCTAACATTTCTTTACTCTATACAAGACACGAATTTAGTTTTTAATTTTACTACATACCATTCACTATATACTCAATACTTTTTTGGAGCCGGCGATCTGAGTTGAACAGACAACCTACGGATTACGATTCCGTTGCTCTGCCAATTGAGCTACGCCGGCATGACTCATGCAAAAAAATGGTAGGCGGAACAGGACTTGAACCTGTGACCCCCTACATGTGAAGCAGGTGCTCTGCCGACTGAGCTATCCGCCCGTTTTGAAAATATTTGGTACCCCCAAGGGGATTTGAACCCCTGTCGCCGCCGTGAAAGGGCGGTGTCCTAGTCCCCTAGACGATGGGGGCATTTTAAAATATAGGCCGTGCAGGTCTCGAACCTGCGACCCTCTGATTAAGAGTCAGATGCTCTACCAACTGAGCTAACGGCCCTTAAACTTATAATTAATTTTTTTTGCCTTTAAATGTTACTATATTTTTTTCGTGCTGTCAATTGATATTAAAGAATAATTGATATATATTTTAAAATATTTTACATAATTCCCATAAAGCCATATTCATTTCTTTTGATTCAATATCCCTATTATTGAAAATTAAGTACCATTTAACTTTACTTTTTTTAGAAGAGCAGAAAAAAGTGGAGGTGTAGCAAATGTGGTTACTACTACCATGCAAATAATTATTGATGCAATCTCCGAGGATATAATGCCATATTCCAATCCAATTTTTACTAATACCAATTCTACTCCTGCTCTTGGTATCATGGCTATGCCGACGGTTAACGATTCCTGATTGGAAAATTTACATAATTTTGCACCAAAACCACAGCCTACAATCTTGCTAAAAATTGCTACGGCAATAAGTATTACAGTAAATATTCCGGATGAAGTAAAGGCAGAAATATCAAACTGCATGCCCATTGTGACAAAAAATATTGGGATAAATAAATATTCTCCAATGAACGATACTTTTTCAAACGCTTCTTTTGCGATTCGTGTTTGCCCAATGATTAACCCCGCTACAAAAGTTCCGGTAATCATCGATAACCCAATTTTTTCAGCTATAATTCCAAAAAAAAGTCCTACAATTAAAATGGGAGTAAGTATATTTCCAACAATTCGATTATCAAAAACAAAGGTCTCTGATAATTTCTGGAATAATTTAATGGCTAACGTGAAAGATACTGTTAAAAACAAAAGTGTCAGTATGATGGTAAGTATTAGCTTACTGATATCCAAATTCCCTTTTAGCGAGACACCTAATACAGTACCTACCGCAACTATTCCTATGACATCATCTACAATCGCTGAACCAATAATTAAAGTTCCCAATCTCATACCAATCATCTGCAATTCAGAAAGAACCCGACTACTGATTCCGATAGATGTTGCCACTAGTGAAACTCCAATAAATAATGATATGAGCATGGAATAACCAAAATACATCGAAGTATAATAACCCATTGAAAAAGGCAGTATCACACCAAAACTAGCAACAATGATTGAAGCACTTCCCAGTTCTTTTAGTTCTTTAAAATTCACTGCAAGACCCGTTGAAAAAAGGAGCAGTAAAATACCTATATCTGAAATATCAGTTAGTGTTTTAGTGAGAGTAACAATTCCAAGATTGCCTATTAGCATGCCAAAAAGCAATTCTCCTAAAATGGAAGGTTGTTTCATCTTTACAGACAATAGTTTTCCCAAAAAAGCAGCAACCAGTATGATTAATAATTGATTTACGAACATCATTCCCTCAATCTAATTTTAGCAACATTTAATCCTCAACCATTCTGGATAAATTTTCAAATTTTGCATATTCCTTAATAAAAGCTAAATCTATTGTTCCGGTCGGACCGTTTCTTTGCTTACTTATAATAATTTCCGCTGTCCCTTTTTTATCAGTTTTCGGCTTATAATACTCATCACGATAGATAAAAACAACCAGGTCTGCATCCTGCTCAATCGCACCGCTCTCTCTCAGATCAGAGAGTCTTGGCCTTCGTTCAGTCCTTTGTTCTACTGCCCTTGAAAGCTGTGAAGCTGCGATTACCGGAACATTTAATTCCCGTGCAAGAGATTTCAGCGAACGTGAAATTTCTGAAATCTCCTGTTGCCTACTTTCTACCCTGGAAGAATTCTGCATTAACTGTAAATAATCGATGATGATTAATCCAAGATCATGCTGGGCTTTTAGTCGTCGAGCTTTTGCTTTTATTTCCAAAGAGGTTGCACCAGCTGTATCATCAATAAAAATGGGTGCCGATGATAATCTTCCTGCCGCCATTGAAAGAGTCGGCCAATCGGATTCAGCCAATTTCCCCTTTCTCAGATTGTGCGCGTCAACCCGGGCTTCAGAACAAAGCATTCTTTGCACTAATTGTGATTTTGACATCTCCAGACTGAAAATAGCCACAGGTGTATTTTTTGTGATAGCAGCATTTTGAGCTATATTCATGCAAAATGCTGTTTTGCCCATTCCAGGCCTACCGGCAATTACAATCAATTCAGAAGGCTGAAAACCGGTTGTAATGTCATCAAATTCTGCAAAACCAGTGGGTATCCCGGTAATATATTCATCACGATGATAGAGGTCTTCAATTTTCTCAAAACTATCTTGTAGAATATCTTTAATAGGAACAAACGCCTGACCTAAATTCCGCTGTGATACTTCAAACATCAGGTGCTCCGCTTTATCCATCAATACTTTGGCGTCTTCTTTTTCTTCGTAACCCATGGTGACTATTTTAGTCGCACTGTTAATCAGATTACGTAAAATAGATTTTTCTTCAATTATTTTTACATAATGTTCGATATTTGCAGCCGTTGGAACACTATTGATCAAGGTTGTCAAATAGGTCACTCCGCCTACTTTTTCCAATAAATCTTTTCTTTTAAGATCTTCGGCTAAAGTAACCAGATCTACACCATTGTTTTTATCAAAAAGTTCCCCGATGCATCTATAAATGATTTCATGAGATTTTCTATAGAAATCTTCCGGTTTCAGATTCTCAACCGAATGAAGAATTGCCTCTTCCTGGAGAAGCATTGAACCTATTGCGGCTTGTTCTGCACTTATATTTTGCGGAGGATTTCGACTTAAATCCATATTTAGCTCCCTTTAAAAGACGTTTTTCAGCAATGAATCAATTCCTTTTACTCTTCGGTATTCTCTTTTTCCTTTTCATCCGGCAAAGAATCAGAAATCAAATTAACTTTTATATTTACATCTACATCTTTGTACAGGCTAATAGAAACTTTATGAAGTCCTAATTTTTTAAGAGGTTCTTTTAGGTTGATTTTTTTTCTATCAAGCTCGATCTTGTTCTCATTAAGTAATAAATCTGCAATTTCCTTATTGGTCACAGAGCCGAATAATTTTCCTTCTTTTCCGGCCTTTACTTTAATATCTAAAGATATCTGATTAATTTTCTCTGCTAAGGATTTCGCCTCATTCAATTCCTTTTCCCTTTTTTCCAAATCTTTTTTCTTTAAATATTCTACCTTTTTGAAATTACCCTTTGTATATAAGATCGCCTTACCTTTGGGAAGTAAAAAATTCCTGGCAAATCCGTCATTTACTTCTACTATATCACCAATATTTCCGATTTTTTTAATGCTTTCCTTCAATATTAATTTCATCTACAGTATCCTCCCTGCATTTATTATAGGTTTTATTTTTTTATGAATCAACATATTTTATAGATAATTATTTCTAAAAAAAATCATTTCTTCCTTATCAATTCATCCTTCTTTCCGGTGTTTTAATTTTCATTACGGAGAGAAATGAATTTTCGTAAATCAAACCATGCATCTAACATGCCAGCCCAGGTAGCAATTTGCGAAAGTAAGGGAAATATACATACTATAACATATGCAGTCCATTTTAAGATTTTACTTAATTTTCTATTCTCCATGAAAAATCCAACAATAGAAATCCCACAAATCAAAAAGATAATCGAAAAGATTACCTGTATATTGATGCCAATTTTATTCAACAATAAAATATTATATTTCGATCCGATAAATATTAAGACAATTCCGGTAAAATAACTCCAGAAAAATGACTTTGATGCTCTCCAGTGAATGAACGGAATCGATGCGGGTAATTGATAATCAAATCTTTTTAATACCAGTCTTGCTACATAGTAGTTCAAGAAAGTGTCAAATATTGAAGAAATGATAAGCAATGCCGGAAGAGCAATTCTAATAATCATTAATGTTTGGCTCAATGTTTCCTTTAATGATTCTAATTGTTCAACTGTTAATCCCATGCTTTTATAAAGATTCAGCGATTGATTGACTATTTCATTGATCTGTTCAACATCAAATAAAAAGGGATTAACATCCAATAACCAAAATCCAAGCATTAAAATAAACAGCTTGGAAATAAATGATGCTGCACTCCCGATGATGATAATTTCATTAAAAGAGTATTTCTTTTTTATGCAATAACCCAACACAACACCCAACAGTCCAAATCCTAGTATGACCATTAACCCTTGAAATGGTCCGGCTAAAAAACTAACAAGTAAGCCTGATATGACCATTGCTATAACTGCCAATTTTAAGCTGTGCCTTAAAGTTAACATGATGATGGGTAAAGGGCATAAAAAGCTGACTACAGTTCCCAGTAAGGGGATGTAGATACTTATAACAAATAATACTGCAGTAATCGCTGCAAAAAAAGCACCTTCAACTATTGATTTTACTGGAAGATTTGCTTCTGACAATAAAAACCTCTTTTAATTGATTTTTCTAGACAAAGATAAACGATTGGTTAATTAGTTTTGTTCAGTTCATAACTTTAACGAATAACTAATTAACCAATCTTAATTTTTATACCATTAATTAAAAAATGAGACATATTAATCAAAAAGATTAATTCATGTTAGTGAAAACTATTTAGCAACATAAGGAAGCAGCCCTATTTCTCGTGCTCTTTTTATCGCTATTGCCACTGCTCTCTGATGTTTTGCGCAATTTCCCGTGACTCTACGAGGCAATATTTTTCCCTGATCGCTAATATATTTTCTGAGCAAGTCTACATTTTTGTAATCCGCTATCACTTTTTCCGCACAAAAAAGACAAACTTTTCTATGTGGTTTTTTAAACATACGGTATCTTGCCATTAATGAATATTTTCCTCCCTCAAATTATCATTTTAAAATGATTCGAATATTATCCTTTTTTTGGTTTCCTAACACTTTTGTTCTCCTGTTGCAATGTCAATAAATATCGAATAATTTTTTCTTCCAATTTTAACACTCTCTCTATTTCCATTATGCTTGTTTCGACAGCATTAAATTTCACAACAACGTAGATTGCTTCTGTAAAATCATTGATTTCATATGCCAACCTTCTCTTTCCCCAGGTATTAATATTGGTTATTTCGTTTTTTTCTTTGGAAATAACTTTTTTGACTTTTTCGAGTAATGAAGCAAGTTCTTCTTCTTCGAGTTGGGGATTGATGGCAAGCATCACTTCGTAATTTCTCATCTGTTCACCTCCTTTTGGATTAATTAGCCCCTGAAATATTTTCCAGGAGCAAGGAATATAAAATGATTAAATATTATACCATTTGATTTTTCTAATGGCAATAGATATTTTTAGAATTTTATATTGATTAAATTCTTACGGTTATTCACCTATAAGGAAACAGTCACTTAATAATGCAAGAATAATAAAAAAATAAAAGATGCAAAATTAGGAATAGCCTTTCTTGATATTGACTTAATAAAGCGATCAATTCGATCACTATTTTTAAAAAAGTGAAAATAATAAATGCAAATCAGGTTTTGAAAATCAATCAATCTCGAGGTATGATTTCCCGGATTCGCTTTTCCAGTTTTACCCGGGATACCAGAACTTTTCTTCCGCAGCAGAGACATTTGATTCCAATATCAATCCCGGTCCGGGTAATTTCCCAATGGAATCCGCCGCAAGGATGTTTCTTTTTTAATCTTATGATATCTCCAATTCCTAATTTTAGGGGCATGAATTATCTTTAACCTCTTTTGTATCTTTATTTTTTTAATGAATCAATTGTAAAAAAACTAACCGTGTCTACATACATATTTAGTATTTTAACTAAATCACTTACTTAACAAAACAGCCCGACAATCTGATAGACAAATCTTCCTTTTTGTGAACATGAAAGAAAAATAAACTTTCAAAAACCTGCAGACCATTTCCCCTATTCATTTCGACTTTGTTTGAAAATCTAAGTTGCAAATAAAGTCATGCAATACCGTGAAAATGTAGAAACTATAGCACTTCAAACAGTGAACTGATTATTTCTTTATCTTTTTCTTTGAATGGTCCGACAATAGAAAGATTTGTCGTGTTTTTCTGAAATATCCCTTTCGCAACGTGCATTATATTTTTTACATCTACTGCTTCAATTTTCTTTATCACTTCTTCTTCGGTATAAATCTTACCATATAATAATAATTTATTTCCCAGCCAGAATGCCTGGTTTAAGGTACTTTCTAAATTTAATAATAAAGCACCTTTATACATCTCTTTTGCTTTATGGAGTTCTTCCTCCATGAGTGTAAATTCTTTAATTCTGTTTAGTTCATTTAAAATAACATGAATACTTTCTTTTAACTTTTCTGAATCTACACCGGCATAGATATTAAATGAACCGATATCATTGAAATATTGAACATATGAATGAATATCATAAGCCAGACTTCTTTTTTCCCTTATCTCCTGAAATAGTCTTGAACTTAATCCTGAACCAAGTATGACATCGAGTAAATCAACTGAATATTTTTCAGAATGCATCCGAGGAACAGAGGGAAATCCAAAGCAAAGATGTGTTTGCTGAGTTCTCTTTTGTTTTATATTTATCTTGTAATGATTTTGATTTTTAAGAAAAGGCTGATATTCACCGATTTCTTGCTTTTTCATGTTACCGAAATATTGTTGGACACTTTTGACTACTTCTTCTTTTTGTACCTTTCCTGCAACACTTATCACTATATTATTCGGTCGATAGTATTTATGTATAAAAGATATTATTTTCTCCCTGGTTATCGCTTTTACGCTTTTTTCATTTCCAAGAATCCCTCTTCCAAGGGAATGATTTTTCCACATAACCTTATCCAACAGTAATCCGACCAGCTCCTCCGGTGAATCATTGCATTTTTTTATTTCTTCAAGAATAACAGTTTTTTCATTTCGAAGATCTTCATTTCTCATGTAGGAGTTAAGGATGATGTCAGCTAAAACATCAAATGCTTTTTGATAGGCTTGCCAGGGTACTTTGACATATAAAAGTGTACATTCTTCTGAAGTAGAAGCATTAATTGCACCACCTACTCCTTCCACTGCACGGGAAATTTCCAAAGTGTTTTTTCTTCTCCTTGTTCCTTTAAAAAGCATATGTTCAATCAGATGAGAAATTCCTTGACATTCTTTCTCTTCATACCTTGAACCTGCTCCAATACTGAATACAATAGAAACTGATTTTGTGAACGGCATTTCTTTTACAATGGTTTGCATACCATTGTCTAATTGATAAGAATTATGAATAATAATACTCCTTTTCAAATGTTTAATTTTACATTGATAAATAACCAGAAAAGCAAAAATCTCATTCTTAATTAAGCTTATTCTTTAAAAATCATTCAGACATGTCCCTTTTTATTATGCTTTTCTCTCTTGCTATATTTATTTGTTAAATCATCATATACGACAATTTACTGTCCTAATGGAGCTATCTATTTTTAATCGGTTTTTTCTACGACGAACACTTCTTCGAGTTTAGTGAAATCTACAAATGGATTTATAATGACTTCCTGAAATAATGCGTGGGTATCTTTTTTTATTTCAACTACTTTTCCGATGATAATTCCTTTTGGAAAAATACTTCCCAAACCAGAAGTAATGACCAGATCTCCCCTCTTTATATCCGCATCCCGGGAAAGATATTCCATATAACAATAATTTTTTCTACTGCCCTTTAAAACTCCAATATCCCGGGATCTCTGGATCATGGAGCCAACCGCACTTCTTTGGTCAAGGATCAGTTGTACTTTTGAAGAATGAGAATCTGAGCTAACGACTTTCCCAACAAGTCCGTTGTAAGTTGCAATAGCCATATTTTTTTGTACACCATCTTCTGTACCTTTATCAATCATCATACTGTTGAACCAGTTACCGGGTTCTCTGCTAATGACTTGCGCCGGAATCATTTTAAATGAAAAAGATTCTTTAAGCTCTAACAATTTTGTCAATCGGTCATAGGTGATTAATTTTTCCTGTAATATTGCATTTTCCTGTTGAAGTTTTTCAACTTCCTCAATAAGTAAGTTATTTTTCCCTCTTACTTCTTTAAATTCAGCAATTGCACCAAAATAGTCTTTTATGTAACTGGAAAGACCGGTTACCCCCCGGTTAATCGGAGAAATGGTTTTTAATACAAGACCTTCCATCCATTCAAGATAAGATGAACCATGATAATCTATGGTCATAATAAAAAGGGCAATAATTAATAAAACCGAAAAAACAAAAAATATTTTATTTTGTAGAAAAAATTTTTTCATCCTTTTTTGAGCTCTCACTTGTTTTGTTTATTCATAGATATTCATTCTTGCAATGAAATTGATACATATCATTTTTTTATGATATTCAAGATAAAAAGATTCATCCTCTATCCCATTTCAATTCATGAATGAATCTTCACCGGCACATTATTATACAGGAAAAATTGGAGAAGTTGAAATCTTTTAAAATATTCTACGTAAGTCTGATTCTATCATTCAAATTCAGAGCATTCGGAAGAATTATTTATGCTCCCTTATGAAGGTTGACCAATACCCTCCGGTAGAAATCATGATTTTCTATTATCTTGCCTATGCCGTTAATAACACAATACACCGGCTTGGATGCAATAAAAGTCGGAATACCAATTTCTTCCTGTAATAATTCAGCTAAACCTATCAACATGGAACCTCCACCCGTCATTATAATTCCTTTGTCAACAATATCTGCAACTAATTCCGGTGGGGTCTTTTCGAGAGCAATTTTTACAATACTTGCAATGATTCTAATTGATTCAGCTAGAGCTTCTCGCAATTCATCAATTGACATATTGATTATTTTAGGTAATCCACTGACCCTGTCCCTTCCTTTGATTTCATAATAACTGTCTTCTCCCTCTCCATCCTTCTTTGATAAATTCAGCTTAATGTCTTCAGCAGTTAATTCTCCGACATATAAATTATGTTTACGTTTGATATATTTTATGATTTCTTCATTAATATAATCACCTGCTACCTGACTTATTTCACTGACTACAATACCTCCCAAAGAGATTACTGCTACTTCTGAGGTTCCTCCACCAATATCTAAAACCATATTCCCCATCGGTTCAAAAATCGGTAAATCAACACCAATGGCAGCTGCAATGGTCTCATCAATTAAAAACACTTTACGCGCCCCACATTTATAGGCGACTTCCGAGACGGCACGTTTTTCAACTTCAGTTACTCCTGAAGGTACGCAAATGATAACAGAGGGCTTTATAAAACGATTGGGTATGTGTACTTTTCCAATGAAATATTTAATCATTTCCGCGGTAATGTCAAAATCTGCAATGACCCCTTCTTTTAATGGCCTGATCGTTGATGTTCCTTTAGGTGTGCGCCCGATCATTTTTTTTGCATCTTCCCCTACTGCCATTATTTTATTCCCGTTATCTCCAAAGGCGACAACCGAGGGTTCATACAGCACCAGCTTCCTACCTTTGACATATACCAAAGTAGTAGAAGTTCCGAGATCGATTCCTACATTTTTAGAAAATGACTTAATAAGAAAATCACCAAACATGATCACTTACTCCTTTTATGCTTTAATTCTATCTATGATTAACAAGTCATGATTAAATATTCTTCAGAAATAAAATTATATGTTATAATGCAAAAGATAATAATTTTTCGGATGACATTTTAAATTGACTGATGAACAAAATATCCAATTTATAGGAACACATTCATGTTAAATTTAATCCTTTGTTTAATCATTTTAATTATAACGTATATTTTAATATTTACCAACAGAAGAATTCGGGCAACTTCTGCCTTTTTCGGTGCGATTCTTACTGTAAGTATCGGATTGATTAGCTTTGACCGGGCAGTTAGTTATATTGATTTTAATAAACTGGGCATTTTACTTGGCATGATGATCTTTATTATCATAGCAAAAGAAAGTGGAATATTCCAATATTTTGCTATAAAAGCAACCAAGTACAGCAAAGGGAATCCCCTGCTATTACTTATTGCACTATCTTTATTAGCAGGCTTCTTCTCTTCAATATTGGATGAAATCACAACTCTACTCTTTTTAGCGAATATTACCCTGGCAATTACACACATATTACAAATTTCTCCAATGCCTTTTTTAATATCTGAAATTATTTTTGCGAATATCGGCGGATTGGCGACCTATATTGGAACACCGGTTGATATCATGATTGGTTCAGCGGCTCACCTTAACTTTTATGAATTTATTTTTCATATGACACCGATTTCTCTTATTCTGGTTATTGTAAATATTACTTACCTGGTTTACCTTTTTAAAAAACCGCTTGCAAAAAAAGAAATTCCAAAGGAAATTATTGTCCGTTTTAAAAAAATCGACGAAAAAAAAGCAATTGTAGATATGCGCTTATTTAAAAATTCTATTTTTATTTTAAGCATCACTTTGATAGCATCTTTCTTTTCACACCTAATCCACCTGGATCTTGCAATTATCTATTTGCTTGGTGCAACTATCTTACTCATTCTAAGCCATGACAAGCCGGATGAAATTTATGCCCAAATTGACTGGCGGATTATTTTCTTTTTGATTGGATTAAATGTATTATCAGGGGCCTTGGAAGAAAATGGATTAATCGAAATCATTTCTGCTAAATTGATAAGTTTCGCCGGCGGAAACTTAAATCTTTTAAGTTTTAATATCATCGGCTTATCAACCCTTATGTCAGCCTTTTTTAACAATATTCCGGTTGTAGCCCTGGCTATACCCATTATTCAAAATATTTCCCATCATATCAATCTTTCACTTCCAATTTTTTGGTGGGCGCTTTCGCTAGGCGCAAATATTGGAGCAAACGGCACTTTGATAGGAACCGCAGCCAATCTAATGGTAGCAGATATTGCTGAAAAAAATAATCAATCCATACCATTTTGGCATTTTGTAAAAATTGCTTTTCCACTGGTGATCATTGATTTAGTTATTTCTTCATTGTATTTTTACGTAAGATATCTGATGTAGTTAATATTGACATCAAAAATATTTCGATTGATATAGATAGTATCCCTTTCTTCCTTTAAAGCCTTAAGTATTTGCTCTCACATATTAAAATAGCAACTCTTCCGTTACGTAGCATCCACCATTTATAATATGTCAAAGAATAAGACTGAAACTAATATCAATAAGGCAGTTACAATCCAGGTTAAATAAGTATTCAATTCTCTTGAATGAATCTGATTCATCTTTTTACTCAATCGATTAAATAACATGGCAAGATTTTCATAAATGGAATTTACATTTATAAATTGGAAAATTTTGAAAAATTCATATTTCGCTTTTAATCTTTTTTCTTCTTTGCTGATGATTCCAAATCGGTTTAAAAAATAAAAAATGGTAAAACCCAACATAATTCTCCAAAACACATTTAGAAATGTCTCCAGATTCCAAAAGGATATCTCTGGCATTCCTAACATAGAAAAAGGTGCTATAACCGGAAAAATCAATTCATTTAGCAACCATTTTGCGGACAATCCTAAAACCAAACAAAAAATTGATAATATTACCAATGGTACAGACATAAATAGAGACACTTCTTTTATGTTTTTTGCTAATTTTTCATTTTTACCAAAAAAAGTATATTTTATCAATTTAAAAAATGAAACAAAAGTTAGAGTTGACGTGATATTTAAAATCAATGTGTAAAAAATACTCGAATGGTGTACTGAATTGCCAAGTACTACCTTGCTCGCAAATCCATTAAATGGTGGCACTCCTGAAATTGCCAGTGCAGCAGCTATACAGGTTATTGTCGTTATTGGCATTTTTCTCCATAAAGCACCTAAATGACTTAACCTTTTTTCTCTCGTCTTATGGATCACAGCTCCCATACATAGAAAGAGCAGTCCTTTAAAAAAGGCATGATTTATCATATGGTAGATGCCTCCGGAAATCCCCCAAACAGAACCAACTCCTATTCCAAACAATATATATCCTAATTGACTGATACTATGGTACGCCAACAATCTCTTCACATCGGATTGCATCAAAGCCAGAATAACTCCCGATATCATTGATGCAATTCCTGTAAAAAAAATAATATTGTTCAAGAAAATTATGTTGATATTTACATCAGTGACAGGATTAAATCCCGGTAAAACAATTCTGAGAATTCCATATACACCAATCTTTATCATAATTCCGGATAAGAATGCACTGATTGGAGACGGAGCAGCAGGATGTGCATCCGGTAACCATGTGTGAACAGGTACAGCTCCTGCCCTAATTAAACAGCCAATTAAAAATAAAACAGGAGCCAATGAACTTTTGCACTGTATTAACGAACTCATTTCGTAACTTTTTGTTTCCTCGTAGACGAATAGGATAGATAAAAATATTAAGAATGCACCAATTAGAGTCATGATTATATATTTATATCCTGCTCTTAGTGATATTTCGTTTTTTTTGTGAATAATAAGAAAATAAGTCAATATAGCAGAGATTTCAAGAAAAAAATAAAAACTTATCAGATTTTTCGCGAATATGGTCCCTAAAATACTTCCTAACAATAACAATAGTAAGAAATAATATTTAACAATATCCTTTTGTATATCAACAATAGAATATATATACACAGCAGACCATAGCAAAAATGCTACAAATCCCATGGTGATACTTAATCCGTCAGCTTGAAAAGATAGGTCAAAAGGGAGCATTCCTGGAAGTATATTTTTCTGGAGAGTTGTTCCTCCCTGCATAGAGGTAAACATCGATAAAAGTAAAAAAAATAGAATTATAATAGTAGTCAAGCCTATGATTAAAATAGATGTTTGTGGTCTCTTTTTAATAGAATTCATCTTTGTTCCAAAAATAAGTATCAACGCCATAAGAAAAGGTAAAAAGATACAGGCAATTATTATATTAATATTCAACATAAATTCCCCTTTTTTCGAATATCGAAAAATAATTAATTATGGAACAAAATTAGACAAAATCAACTTGACTGCTGGTTCTAATAAATTAATTCCGAATGTCGGAAAAATTCCCAGAAATACCGAAACTCCAGTTAAGGCATAAACCGGCCAATATCCAAAAATTATCCTGAGCGATGTCATTTCTTTTCCGGATGGTTTAGTTATCTTTACAGACGTTTCACTTGAATCAAAAAATAAAACTATTATTTTGAAGTAATAGGCTGCAGTAATGACACTTGCAATAAGAATAATCACTACGATTAGAGGAAATCCTGCCTCTATCGCAGCAGAACAGATAATAAATTTACTGATAAAGCCATTGACAGAAGGAATCCCTATCATTCCCATAGATGCAATGGTAAAGGATAATACAATAAATGGTTCCCGCCGGCCAAATCCTTTCAAATCCTGCAATAACCTTGAACCGGTTTTCTTTATAATAATCCCTGCGCAAAAAAATAAAGATATTTTTAATATTGCGTGATTTAAAATATGGAAAAGTGCTCCGGTTATTCCTGCCTTTGTTCCAATTCCAAATCCAATCATTATAATACCAATTTGGTTAATAGTTGAAAATGCAAGCAAACGTTTAAGGTCAATTTGTGCCAATGCCATAGTCGCTCCAAATAAAAGAGTAACACTTCCCAGAATTAAAAAAATTTGTCCAGTCCTTCTAAAAAAATATTTTTCCAGGCTGAAAATTCCATACAGTATTCGAATAAGACAATATATTCCGATCTTAACCGTGATTCCAGAAAGTAACGCACTGACAGATGAAGGGGCTAGAGAATGAGCATCCGGTAGCCATCCATGCAATGGAAATAATGCTACTTTGATACCTATTCCTATCACCATCAGTGCAAATGATACCATCAACATCTCCCGGTGCACCAAATAAATATCTAAAAAATTTTCTGCAATTAAAGCGATATCCAAAAAACCAAAAAGTGCGTAAAGAAAACCGACTCCAAGAAGGAAAAAAGAAAGCCCTACTCCACCCATGATTAAATAATTAAAACTTGCTTTCAACGATTTTCCCTTTTTCAAATAAGCAATTAACAGATAGGTAGAGATGGTCAACAGTTCGTAGAAAATATACATATTAAATATATCACCGGTAAAAATAACACCAAGCATACTGCTTATGGAAAGCAGCAAGAAAAAATAGTAAGAAGATGAATATTTTTCTTCGTAGAGAGAGTAAAAAATAATATATATGCCTGCACACAATACCAGAAAGGAAAAATAAAAACTAAGACCATCAATCACCAAAGTGATGCCCATTGGACCTTCCCAGCCTCCCAGATGATAGGCTATTGTATTGCCATTTAAAATTTCAGAAGTGAGTCTCAATAGTAAAAAAAGTGATGCAAAAATACCTGTTAGTGATAATTGCACGGAATATTTTTTTAAAAACAAGATAAGAAATGCAATTACAAGGGGGAAGATTATGATTAGAATTGGTAAATGATTTTTCAAAAATCTGTTACTCCTTTGACAATTGTTGAATATCCAGGTTTTTATATTCTTCATATATCTTAACAATCAAGGCTAATGCCAGCGCGGTCACTGATACTCCGATGACTATAGCAGTTAACATGAGTGCCTGGGGAACCGGATTCACCATGACCGGAACTGGATTTTTCAACATATCTTTCTGGAATATGGGTGCTATACCATTTTCAAAATAACCAATAGATATGAAAAATAGCACTGTACTACCGTTTAATATGGTTAAACCAATAATTTTTTTAATCAAATTATTCTTATTTACCACACCATACAATCCAATGAAAAATAACAAAATACTAAAATGGATCGGAGTCATATCTCGCCTCTATATTTAAACAATATAAAAAATATTCCAGAAATACCCGCAGCAACTTTCATACCGATTATTAAATTCAGCAATGGCAAAAAACCACCGCTCAAAATTCCTCCTGCCTGACCTAAAGGAAGAAAATTCTTAAGAAAAAAACCACCTGTCAATATTCCCAGAAATCCTAAAAAGATAAAAAATAAAATCACTGATTCTTCAAGAATGCTTAAGTATTTAATCTTAATCTTCCGTTCAGTTTCTTCTATCCCGTAAGAGAGAGACAGTAAAATTACCGCCGTACCCAATACTACTCCCCCTTGAAATCCTCCACCGGGAGATAAATGTCCATGTAAAATCAAATAAACCCCGAAAAGCATAATAAATGGAAACAACTTCTGGGAAATTGTTTTAATAATACTAGAATTTTTCAATTTATTGCTCCTTTCTTAAGAAAAAAGTAATCCCGGCAACCGCCATAAACAATATGACTGTTTCAATTAACGTATCATATGCACGGTAATCAAGATACACGGCTGCAACCAGGTTCATTGCCCCAGTATCATTTAATCCTTGCTCAAAGTAATAATGTGCAAATTCAAGATTTTTCGGTTTTCCGTATTCCAGGTCAATGGAGAAAATAATTATTATTGTAATTATAATTAGAAATACAGTAGAAATAATTTTTTTCATGATATTATTCTGCTCCTACAGGTGAATATTAAATGATGATGGAATTGGATAAAGTGAGTATAACTTTTAAGTTTAGCAAAAGCAGGTGCCCTCTTCATCTGATGTAAATGAAAGCTATTTATCCTTTAACATCATCATTAGACTTTAAACAATACTCAATGAACAATCTTTTTTCTCAAATAACCTGAGTTGATAAAATGATTTAATGGATATATTTCTTATAGATTTTTTCATATGTTCCATCCTGCTTAATTTCCGTCAAAAAGACATTTAATTTTTTCAATAATTCTTTTCTATCTTTTAACACGCCATATCCGTAATGCTGCAAATCGGAGACATGGTCAATAATTGTTATGTTCGGATAAATAAGTTGCCCGATGATAGCTTCAGGTAAATCAACTGCTGCTATTAATATTTTTTCTTCCGATACTGCCTCAATTAATTTATTAGGATTAGAGAAACGTGAATCAATTTGAATACCTTTTAGTGTTTTTAATGCTTCGTAACAGGAGGTATCAGCTGTTACTGTGATTGTTTGACCTTTCAAACATTTTTGAGAAATCAAGTCCTTGTTTATTGTGTTCGTCACTAGAACAACCCGTGTAGGGAAATAACCTTCTGAAAAATTAATCTGTTTTAAGCGACTATCAAGTATTGTCATACCTGCACCAATAATATCTCCATTCCCGGATAAAAGTTGAGGAATGAGTTCCTGCCAAGTTTTTGAGATCTTTACTTCTAATTCCACATCCAATTTTTTGGCAAATAAAGATAAAATATCATAATCCAGCCCTGCCGGCTTACCTTTATGATTATAGAAAAAAAATCGGCTGTGCGGATAAGTGAGCATGGTAAGGATTCCCCGCTTTTTAATGGCAAGCAGGAATATAACAGTAGTAAATCCAGATCCAATGGCTGCTTCGGCAATGGCAACATCAGGAGCATGTAAATAATAAAATATTAAAGATAAGACCAGACTGAACGCACCTAAAATAATCACCGCATTAAGCAGATTTTTTATTTCAAGTGCTACCAGGGCTAATACAACTAACATAACTAAAAAAACGTTTAACATAATTCCTACCTTAAACGATCTTTCCTTTCACCATTATTTACTTTTCGCCAGGGCTTAATTCCTCTAATTGCAGCCGAACGCGCAATTGCATGTGTAGCCACCGGATTGGTTAAAAGCAGGAATAAAAGAATGATGAGTATTCTCAATGATACCGCATTCAATCCCTCTTTAATCATCAAACCTATCAGAATCGCTACAGAACCTGCCGCGTCGCATTTAGAACTGGTTTGCAATCGAGTATATATATCGGGAAAACGGATAATTCCCAAGGTTCCAAAGAATATAAAAACAAGTCCTAAAAAAATAAAGATATAGGCAATCATTCTTTTTTTGTTCCTTTCCTTTCTAAAAATTTACTGATAGCGATAATGCTGACAAAACCAATGACTGCATAAACCAGAGCTACGTCCATATAAATACTTCGTTTATAAAAAACTGCTGTAGCCACCATAATAATAACTACTTTTGATGAAATTAAATTTACAGCAATCAGTCTATCCCAGGGGGTTGGTCCAAGGATAACGCGGTAGAGTGCAAGGGATGCCGTAATAGCTATCACGGTAATAATCAAAGTAATGATATTCAAATAAATATCCTCCCCAACCAGCCTTCAAAACGTCCTTTTATCATTTCAGCAGCTTGCTCAAAATTTGTAGTCCGGGCATATAACCAGTGAACATATAGATATTGCCCTTCTATATCAATGGTAATGGTGCCCGGTGTTAAGGTAATTGAATTGGCTAAAAATACTTTACCTAAGTCTGATTGAATATTTGATTTGATCATGACTACATCCGGATTGATATTCATCGTGATGACCCGGTAAACCACATCAAAACTAGCCAGAAACATTTCGTAAAGCAATACAAAAATATAGATAAATGAAAACCACATTACACGAAACATTTTTCCGTGAAGGCCTTCATTCGGCTTTATAAACAGGTCATAACTTAATGCGCTGATGAGAAACGAAAATAATGCACCGATCAACAG
>Ga0272442_10004669_pt1 | contig 18616 bp, 20 predicted proteins | sample SSMForm2O_FD_200262 | JGI IMG/M metagenome (GOLD analysis project Ga0272442, IMG submission 200262) | Marine sediment archaeal communities from Little Sippewissett salt marsh, Falmouth, MA, United States - SSM-Form-2O | ecosystem: Environmental > Aquatic > Marine > Wetlands > Sediment ... | reverse complement strand
TGCGTTTTTCTGCAATCCGAAATCCGGAATCCGAAATCCGAAATCGCCTCCCCCGGGCCCCTCTTCGTCAACAAGGACGGCGATCCCCTGCCCCTGATCGTCCAGAAGGCCGACGAGGGCTACCTGTACGCCACGACGGACCTTGCCGCCATCGCGTTCCGGACGGGCAACCTGCCCGGACCCGACAATCCGAAATCCGAAATCCGAAATGACAATTCCCCACGGGCGAGCCGCATCCTTTACACCGTCGACGCCCGCCAGTCCCTCCACTTCCAGATGGTCTTCGAGTGCGCCTACCAGGCGGGCTTTGCCGACCGCGAGCGGCACGACCTCGTCCACGTCGCGTTCGGCACGATGATGGGCGCCGACGGCAAACCGTTCAAGACCCGCGAGGGCGGCACCGTCAAACTCATGGACCTCCTGGACCAAGCCGAACACCGCGCACGCGACCTCGTCGAAGCGAAGCAGGCCGACCTGCCGGACGACCAGCCGCGGCTGTCGGACGCGGAAATGGACCGTATCGCCCACATCGTCGGTATCGGCGGCGTCAAGTACGCCGACCTCGCCCAGAACCGCACCTCCGATTACGTCTTCTCGTGGGACAAGATGCTGAGCCTGCAGGGCAACACGGCCCCGTACATGCAGTACGCTTACGCCCGCGTCCGCAGCATTTTCCGCAAGGGCGAGCACGACGAGGCCGAGACGCGCAGCGACGCCTCGCCCATTCCCGTCGCGGACCCCGCCGAGGCCGCCCTCGGCAAGATGCTCCTGCGGTTTCCCGAGACGCTGGACCGGGCCCTCTCGGACTACCGGCCGAACGTCATGGCGGCGTACCTGTTCGACCTCGCCCAGGCGTTCACGGCCTTCTACGATGCGTGCCCGGTGCTGAAGAGCGAGGAGCCGACGCGGACGCATCGCCTGCGGCTCTGCAACGTGACCGCGCGGGTCATCAAGAAGGGCCTGGACCTGCTCGGCATCGAGACCGCGGAGCGGATGTAACCGAATGCGGAATGCGGATTGCGGATTTCGGATTGGCGCATGAGACCGGTTCCGTGGTTGTGTGGGCCAATCCGAAATCCCAAATCCCAAATCCGAAATCCCATCCCATGAACGTCTACGAGATCTTCCGGAGCCTCCAGGGCGAGACGACCCGCGCGGGCGTCCCGATGGACTTCGTCCGCTTGGCCGGCTGCGACCTGGCGTGCACGTATTGCGACACGGCCGCCGCCCGCGATCCGTCCGCCGGCCGGGCGATGACCGTCGCCGAGGTCCTGGCCGCCCTCCCCTCGCCGCCGCTGCCGTGGGTCGCCGTCACCGGCGGCGAGCCGCTGCTGCAACTCGCGGACGTGAACGCCCTCATCGCGGCCCTCGCCGAGACGGGCCAGCGGGTGCTGGTGGAGACCTCCGGGGCCCATTCCGTGGCGGCCCTCGACGCCCGGGCCGTCCGCGTGCTGGACGTCAAGACGCCCGGCAGCGGAATGGCCGACCGCATGGACTGGACGAACCTGGACCACCTCCGCCCCACCGACGAGGTCAAGTTCGTCCTGACGGACCGGGCCGATTACGCGTGGGCGTGCGACGTGGTCGACCGCCACGGCCTCGCGGACGGGACCACCGTCCTGATGGGCCCGGCCCGGCCGTCGCTGGATTCGGCGACGGTGGCAAAATGGATCCTGGAAGCCGGCCGGCCCATCCGCCTCAACCTCCAGATTCACAAGGACTTAGGCCTGCGTTAGGGTCTTGGGAAGGCCGAAAGTCGCGGGCGTCCCTCCCTTGACAATCCGCCCCCCGGCGCTTATACTGCCTGCTCTACAGTAGCCGTGGAACATCCAAGAACGAGGGGATGCCTTCATGCGGTCACGCGAACTCGAACAATTCCGTAAATTGCTGTTGGCGAAGCGGCGGATGCTGGCGGGCGACGTCACCGGCCTCGAACAGGCCGCCCTCCAGAACAGCCGGCAGGATGCGAGCGGCGACCTCTCGAAGATGCCGCTCGACATGGCCGACGTCGGCTCCGATAATTACGAGCAGGAATTCACCCTCAGCCTGATCGAGACGGAGCAGGCGACGCTTCAGGAAATCGACGAGGCCCTCGAACGCATCGAGAACAAGACGTTCGGCACGTGCGAGGGGTGCGGCGGCCGCATCCCCAAGGCGCGCCTCAAAGTCCGCCCCCACGCCAAGTACTGCATCGAATGCAAACGCCGCCAAGAACAGGGCTCGCTCTAACCGACGCCCGGAGCCACGCCCGGCTCTGGAGTGTCGTGGCGGGCGGCGTGGCGGTGGACCTGGCGAGCAAGACCCTCCTCTGGTCCTATTTGGCCGGCCCGCCCGACGCGGGCGGCCGGACGGTCGATTTCCTTCCCGGTTTCCTTCGGCTGGTGGCCAGCCGCAATCCCGGCATCGTTTTCGGCATGAACCCGGCCGACTGGTTCTCCCTCGGCGCGGGCGCCGGGCAGGTCCTGACGGCGGTCCTGACGGTCCTGACCGCCGGCCTCATCCTGTACGTCTTCGCCGACTCGCCCCGCAGCCGCGGCTGGACGCACGTCTGGTGCGCCCTGATTCTGGCCGGGGCCCTCGGCAACCTGTACGACCGCCTCGTCTACGGGTACGTCCGGGACGTCTTCCAGTTCACGCTGACGGTGGGCGGCAAGGCCGTCTGGCCGTTCGTCTTCAACGCCGCCGACGTCTTCCTGGTGTTCGGCGTGGCGATGCTGGCGTTGGCGATCCTTCGGTCGCCTCGGCCGGACGCCGCCGCCGAGGCGCACGCGGAGGCCCCCGCCCGTGAGCGAGGCTGAGCGCGACATCGCGATGATGCAGCGGGCCCTGGACCTGGCGCGCCGGGGGCTCGGACGCGTCGAGCCGAACCCGATGGTCGGGGCCGTCGTCGTCCGCCGCGACCGCATCGTCGGCGAAGGCTGGCACGCCCGATTCGGCGGCCCGCACGCGGAGGTCGTCGCCCTGGAGGCCGCCGGCGACGACGCCCGCGGGGCCGACCTCTACGTCACCCTGGAACCGTGCTGCCATCACGGCAAAACCCCCCCCTGCACGGAGGCCATCCTGAAGGCCGGCGTCCGGCGGGTCATTGCGGCCGTGGAGGACCCGTTCCCGGAGGTGGCCGGCAAGGGCTTTGCGCGGCTGCAGGAGGGCGGCGTGGAGGTGACTGTCGGCGTCCTTGAAGAGGAGGCCCGCCGCACGAATGCCGCCTTCTTCAAGCGGACCCGCACGGGCCGGCCGCTCGTCATCGCGAAGTGGGCGATGACCCTCGACGGCCGCCTGGCCGACGCCCGCGGCGACAGCCGATGGATCTCCGGCGAGGCGAGCCGCCGCCGCGTCCACGAGGTCCGCCGCGTCTCCGACGCCGTCGTCGTCGGGTCCGGGACGGCCCTGGCGGACGCCCCGTCGCTGACGGTGCGGCACGTGGATCCGCTGCCGGAGCGGGGCCAGCCGACGCGGGTGGTGCTGGACGGGCGGCTGCGCCTCCCGCCGGACGCCGAGCCGGCCGCCTCCGCCCGCGAGGTGCCGGTCCTCGTCTACACGCGCGAGGAGGCGGCGAGCGAAACGGGCGACCGGGCCGAGGCCCTCCGCGCCGCCGGGTGCGAGGTCGTCGGCGCGGGCGCCGGGCCGGGCGGCGTGGACCTCGGAGCCGTCCTCGACGACCTCGGCCGACGCGGCGCCAGCCGGGTGCTCATCGAAGGCGGGGCGCGAGTGCTCGGGTCGCTGTTGGCGGGCGGCCTGGCGGACCGCGTGATGGTCTTCATCGCCCCTCGGCTCCTGGCGGCGGGCGATGCGCGGTCGCCGCTCCAGGGACCCGCCGGACGCGCCCTCGCCGACGCCTTGCCCCTCCACGACATGACCGCCGAGCGTGTGGGAGAGGATGTGCTCATCGAAGGGCGCGTCGGGGAGTTCTAGAAACGGACGGGTGGCCTGGCCACGCTTGTCGTGGCCATGAATCGTGGGACACACACGGTCACCCGACAGCGGGTGACCATGCCACCCGGCTTTCGGAAACGCAGTGGCGCCTCGCGTCGACCTTCGGTCGACGGCTCAACGGGCGGTGCGCGGGACGTAAGAAAAGCGCGGCGGGCCGGACTGCCGACCGCGCAGATTCATGCCGCGCGAAGTCCAAAAAAACACTGGCGGGCAAGCCGCCAGTGGCACTAATCCAGGTATCTCACCCTCACCCCTTCCCTCTCCCGTCAAGGGAGAGGGGTGACACTGCTACCACGCCCCGTAGCGTGCCTGCCAAAGGTCGAGGAGGCGGCGGGCGCGGGCTTCGTCGCTCATCCCCTCCAGGACGGCCTGGTCCTGCGGGCTGAGGGTGGCGACGAACGCCTTCAGTTTGGCGGCCCTTTCGCGGAGGAACGCCCGGCGCTCTTCCGGCAGCTCGCGGAACGCCCCGTATCGCTCAAGCAGGGCCTGGCGCTGCCCGGCCTCCAGGCCCGCCAAGTTCCAGTACCGGTCCAGGAGGCGGCGGCGCTCGTCCTGCGACATTGTCTGCCAGCGGATGGCGTTGGCCTGGGCTTCCCGCGGGTCGAGGGCCAGGCGGGACGGCAGGTCGAGCGGCGTGGCAGCCCCCGGGGCGGAGACCTCCGTCTCGGTCGCCGCGACCTGCGGCACGCGGGCCGCTCCCGTACCGCCGATGAGGATGCGCGGCCCGACGAGTCCCGCCACAGTCCCGCACGCAACGGCCGTCACCACGCACACCAGCAGCAGCCGGGTGCGACGCCGGCGGCGCTGGAGCAGGCGGGCGAGTTGGGCGCGGCGGGGATCCATGTCAGGCTCCGTCGGACGCCTCGTCCTCAGGGCCGCGGTCCAGGCGGTCCATCGCCTGAATCACCGCGACCTCGTCCATCAGCTGCACGTCTTCCAGGAACGACACGTGCCGGCTGACCTCGCACTCGACCGGGCTGGCCGGTTTCGCCGACATGCCCGTCCAGGCGTAGACGGCGAAGCCGAACGTGAGGCCGGCCGCCACCCCCAGGACCGACGCCAGGGCGTGCCGGCGCCGCTCGTGCGGCTCCAGGCGCGCCGCGAAACGGCTGAGGTCTTTCTCGTCGACCACCCGGGCCATCATCCGTTCGGTGAATCCCGACCGGACGGGGGCGGGCGGCATCTCGTCCAGCAGACGCCAACTCTGCTGGAGCAGCCGCATCTGCGCCCGGCACGCCTCGCAGCGGGCCAGGTGGCGGCGCACGGCCTCCGCGGTCGATGGCTTCAGTTCGCCGTCGAGGTACGCCACCAGCACGCTTCGGACCCATTGACACGGAGGCGACATGGCCTTCGCCTTGCCTGAACGTTCGTTCATCCGCTTAAACACGGGGACCGCCGGGCAGGTATTGCTAAAAGGCGGGGAAAACCAGGGCCGATCCGGACAGGCGCTCAGCCGACGCGTTGGCGGCCTCGGCCCGTCCGGATGTAGAGCAGGAGGTGGTCTTTGAGGTTGTCGCGGGCGCGGGCCAGCAGGCTCTTGACGGCCATGGTGCTGCACCCGATGGTGTTGGCGATCTCGGCGTAACTCATGCCCTCGTACTTGTTCAGGACGACGGCGACCTGCTGCTTTTCGGGGAGTTCGGCAATCGCCTCCCGGACCTTCTCCTGGAGTTCCTCCTGGTGCAGGTCGTGGTCCGGCATTTTGGTGTCGGGGTCCGGCATGGCGCGGGGGCCGTCGCCGAAGTCCATCACCTGGTCGATGGAGACGTCGTCCTTGCGGTTGGCCCGGCTGCGAAGGGCGTTCAGGCTGACGTTGGCCGTGATGCGGAACATCCACGTCGAGAACTTCGCGGTGGGCTTGTACGTCTTGCGGGCGCGGTAGATGCGGAGGAAGACTTCCTGGGCGAGGTCCTCGGCGTCGGAAGCGTTGCTGATGAAGCGATAGATGAGGCCGACGACGCGGCTGTGATTCCGCTCCACGAGTTCCTGAAAGGCGAGTTCCTCGCCCTTCTGGAACCGGAGCATCAGGCTCACGTCGTAGTCAGCCGCTGCGCCCCGTCGGCCTGCCTGTTCGTAGGAACCGGCAACAGCGGCGATGGCCTTAGCCATATCGGCTCCGATCGGTCAGGAGGGACACCCCGCACGGATGTTCTGCGTGGAATTCGGCCCTGTTGCAGGCAGGCGCCCCTTCGCTCGCCTCTCCTTCTTGATACGATTTGGCGGGCGAATGTCCAGAAAAAAATGATTGCCGCGCGCCCCGGGTGCGCCAGCGTTTTATGGCGGGTGGCATGGCCACCCGATGTTGGGTGGCCATGAGGTCTCCAAGGGCCCATGGCCACGCAAGCGTGGCCATGCCACCCCCGTTCGTATGGCTTGCCAGGAGATTTTGGCGCACCACGCGCTGCGGCCGTCGCGAACGCGAACGTTTCCGGCAAATCGGTTTCAACGCAGAGACCGCGGAGACCGCAGAGAACGACGAGAGGCCGAGTGCGCCGGAGGCGCGGTAGGATAAGTCCACCCGCTGTGAGGGTGTCTGCCGTTACTCAGCCCCTGCGTTTGCCGTTGCTTTGTCTCTGCTTTCCTCTGCCTTCTCCGCGGTCTCTGCGTTAAAAACCGAGGCCCGGAAACCTCCCCCTTCGCCACCCGACCGTGAGGCTACCCGTCCATCGTCGCGAGGAGGGTTTCCAGGGTCTCGCGGGCGCGGGCCAGGTCGCCGGCCCGGTCGTTGCCGGCCTCGCGCTCGACGATGAGGCCGCCCGCAAACCCGCCCTCCTCCAGCGTCCGGATGACGTCCGCCAGGGGCACCTCGCCGGTGCCGAGCGGCACGTCCGCACCCCACACCTCGCCGGGCGCCGCGGAGGCCGTCCCGTCCTTCATGTGGGCGTTGGAGGTGCGCGACCCGAGGAGGCGGGCGGCCTGAAGCGGATCGTCCGACCCGTACAGGACGAAGTTCGCCGGGTCGAAGTTGACCGTGAGGTAGTCGCGTCCGAGTTCGTCCATGGCGGCGAGGAGATGCTCGGCGGATTCCTGGCCCGTCTCCAGACCGATGGTCAGGCCCGCCTCGTGGATGGCGTCGACGGCCGTGGCGAGGCGATCCATGAAATCGGCGTGGGCGGCGTCGCCGGGCGGCGGAATGAACCCCGCGTGGATCGTCACGTTGCCGATGCCGAGGTCCGCGAACGCCTTCGCCCACACCTTGCACTGCTCGAGGCGCTCGGGGAAATCGTCCGGGTCGATGAACCCGCCCGTCTCGCGGATTGACTCGATGGACGAGTAGTCCTCGCCGGGGAAGATGATGCAGGCGGCCGGCACCGCCAGGCCCGTCCGCTCGATGGCGGCGCGGATGCGCGCCACGCCCTCCGGCGTGGCGTCCGACGGCTGGCGAAACGTCAACTGGACGGCTTCGTAACCGATCTCCTTCACCTTTTCGAGCGAGGCGACGGTGTCGTCCATCGCGAGGGACCAGAGAGCGGCTCCGACGAGGTGCTGGGCCATGGGTCGTCCTCCGCAGTGCAGCGTTCCGGTTTGCCTTAAGTTGGCCCGCCGGCGGCTCCGATACCGCAGGAGAGCGAGGACTACCCTACCGTGCCGCAGGACACACGTCAAGACGAGCGTCCGCTGTACCGGATCGGCGAGTTGGCCGAGATGGCCGGCGTCTCCCGCCAGGTCGTGAGCACGTACTGCATGTACGGGCTCGTGCAGGAGACGGCCCGGACACCGGGCGGGCACCGGCTGTTCGACGACTCCACCGCCCGGCGCATCCGGCTGATCCAGCAATTGAAGAAACGGTATACGCTGGGCGAGATCCGCGAGATCTTCATCCGCGATCGGTTTTGACCCCTGCATGCACTGCACGAGATGTCATTCCGAGCGCGTCCCGGCGCGCAAGGCGAAGAATCCCGACGGGGCGAAGGCGGGGTTCTGGTATTCCGGCCCGTTCACCGAGGCCTTGCTCGTGGGGACGCTGGCCATCCGCCTCCAGAAACGCATCGAGTGGGACGCCGAGAAGATGGCAGCCAGGAACGTGGACGCGTCGCCGCTGATTCGCAAGACGTACCGGAAAGGGTTTGGAATCTGAGGCGAGTGCGGAGTGCGGAATTCAGATTGCGGAGTGGACGACATCTAACGCGGAACGCAGAACGGGGAATGCGGAACGGCGGTGTCGGGGCGGTCTATCCCGGAGGCGGGGGAACCTCACCCTGCGGTGCTGTGAGGTGGTTCTTGAGGTATTGCCGGTCCCGTTCCGGCATGCCAGGATTGCGCAACTCCGCTTCGACAGTACGCCGGGCTTCGGCGTCGTCAAGCGACGCAAGGGTAATAAGGGCACTGACTTTGAGCGAGTACATGCCAGACTCTTCATCAGATAACTCGTCAATCGCCTTGTCCGGCCACTCCTCCAGTTCCTTTACGAGTTCCACCAGCGCTCTGACAGCCCCGGGCGTCGCGATTTCCCCCAAGGCATAGACGGCAGCAGATCGGGCCTGGTCACTCTCGTTCGCATCGCCCATGATGTCGATCAACACCGGCACGCTTTTCTCTGTGCCCACGAATCCCAACGCCTGGGCGATGAACCAGCGGGAGAATCCGGTTTCTTCCGGCTTCCGTTCGAGGAACCCGAGTAGAACCTCTTCACAGCCACGGATCCGCCGTCCCTCGCGTTCCCATCTCTCCCACGATTCGTAACGCTCGACGGGACGCCAACCATGTTCCTCCTCCGTAAGATGCCGCGCCACATCGGCCGCAAGGCCATAGAACTGGCGAGGCGACTTACGAAGCCAGAGTACGACCTCGTCCTCAGGCGAGCAGCCCGCAGTGAAAAGGCCGACCGCCACTGGAAGCATCCACCAGCCGTGAGGTTTCATTGACATTCTCCGATTGCCCGCGCTCGCAACCGCAGACGCACCATATTCAGGGCGTAGAGGGCGGCGCGCTCGCGGACGAGGGCGCGGTCGCCGGGGAAACGTTCGCACACGGCGTCCGTCCCGTTCGCATCGGCGAGGGCGAACCAGACCGTTCCGACGGGTTTCTCAGGACTCCCCCCGCCCGGCCCCGCGATGCCGGTGACGGCGACGGCCAGACTTGCGCCGGTGCGGCGGCGGGCGCCCTCGGCCATTGCCCGGACGACGGGCTCGCTGACGGCACCGTGGGCCGCGATGAGCGATTCCGGCACGCCGAGCGCGTCGACCTTCGACGCGTTGGCGTACGCGACGACGGCCTCCAGCAGGTGGTCGCTCATGCCGGGGACGGCCACGAGTTTGGCGGCCACGAGGCCGCCGGTGCACGATTCGGCAAGGGCGAGGGTCGCGCCGGCCGCGCGCAAGGCGTCGGCGACGGCCGACGCCATCGTCTCCTCCCCTTCCCCAAAAACGGCGTCGCCGAGCCGCTCGCGGACCGCGGCGGCGTCAGCCCCCAGCAGACGGTCGACCTCATCGGCGGGGCCGGAGGCGTGGACGTGCACGTCGATGACGCCGGTGTGGCAGGCGGTGCCGAGACGCGTCGGCCGGCCGGCGGCCATGAGGTCCGCCAGGCGCTCGCCGAGTTCCGACTCCGGCAGACCGAACGTGCGGACGGTGCGGACGCGGGTCACCCGGCCGGGGGCGGCGTTCTCGAGGCGCGGCAGGACGGACTCCTGGAGCATGGCCCGCATCTCGCCCGGCACGCCCGGCAGGCAGAAGACCTGCGCTTCGCCCAGGCGGACGGCGATGCCGACCGCCGTGCCGATCGGGTTCGGCAGCGGCTCGGCCCCGTCCGGCAGGAGCGTCTGGACGCGGTTCGACTCGCTGATGCGCTTGCCGCGCGCGGCCGCCCAGGCGTCCAGGTGGGCAACGGCGTCGGGGTGCGCGACGAGCCGTGCGCCCATCGCCTCGGCCAGGCCGTGACGGGTGCAGTCGTCCGCGGTGGGCCCGAGGCCGCCGGTCGCGATGACGACGTCGGCCTCGGCGGCGGCGCGGCAGACGGCGGCGGCGATGGCGCCGTCGTCATCGTCGACCGTCTCGTGACGGATCACATCGACGCCGAGAGCCGTGACGGCCCGGGCGATGTCGGCGGCGTGGGTGTCGAGCCGCAGGCCGCGGACGAGTTCCGTGCCGATGCTGAGGATGACGGCGTTCATGACGGTTCGTTACCCCTCACGGGAACACGCTCCCCTCCGGGTCGCGGCTAAGAGGTTCACCGGCTGAAGTGGAAAAAGATGACGTCGCCGTCCTGGACGACGTAGTCGCGGCCTTCGAGGCGGACGTGGCCGTCGGCCTTGGCCTGCTTGACGTCGCCGGCAGCCTTCAGGTCGTCGAAGGCGACGACCTCGGCCCGGATAAAGCCATGGGCCATGTCGGTGTGGACGCTGCCGGCGGCGTCGACGGCGGAGGCCCCGCGCGGCAGGCTGCGGGCAGCGACCTCCTTCTCGCCCGTCGTGTAGAAGGTGATGCGGTCGAGCGCCGCGTGGACGCCGGGCAGCAAGCCGGGCGTGTGGAGCCGGTCGAGGCCCATCTCCTCGAGGAACGCCACCTGCTCGTCGGGCGCCAGGCCGCGTATTTCCGCCTCCAGCGACGCGCACAGGCCGAACACGGGCGTCGGCAGGTCCGGATGGCCGGCCGCCACCTCGTCCGGCCGGCCGGCGTCGTGCTCGTCCACGTTCAGCACCGTGACGGTCGGCTTGAGGGTGATGGCGGCGAAGTTGCGGAGGATGTTTCGCTCGGTCTCCGTCTCGGGGACACCCTGGAGGGGCTGCTCGGCCTCCAGGGCCTGGAGGCAGCGCTCGAGGAAGGCCCGCTCGGCCTGAAGGGCGTCGCGGTTCGGAACCGGCTTGGCGGCCTGGGCCTCGACCTTCTCGATGCGGCGTTCGACGACGGCGAGGTCGGCGAGCAAGAACTCGCCGGCCAGGGTCGCGGCGTCGGCCTCCGGGTCAACCCCCCCGGGCACGTTCTCGGACTCGAACGCGCGGAGGACGTAGACGAGGGCGTCGGCCCGGTGGAAGTGTTCCAGGATCTGCGTGTTCCGGCTCTCCAGGTCGCTGCGGCCGGGGGCGAGGCCCGGCAGGTCCAGCCACTGGAGATGGACCGGCACCTTCTTGGGCGTACCGTAATGGGCGTGGAGCCAGTCGAGGCGCTCGTCCGGGACGGCGACGGCGGCGGCGTTGGGCCGGTCCGCCCGCGCAGGCTGACCGGCGGAGTCGACGGCCCCTTCCGTGAGGGCGTCGAAGAGGCAGGTCTTTCCGGAAAGCGGGAGTCCGGCGAGGGCGATGTTCACGGGAGCTCTCCAGTGGCAGCGGCCGGGACCGGCCGTCACATAGCGCGACGGGTCGGAAGACCCGGCGTGCGGGCGTGGTGCACGGACGTCTACTTCCGGCCGGCGCCGGCGCGGGCGTCCGCGTGCTCGTACGCCTTCCCGATTTTTGCGAGGATGGACGAGAGGTTGGCGAGGTCACGGTCGCTGAGCGACTCCAGGGCCTCCATGCTGGTCTTGATTTTGGCGCGGCGGTAGGCGTCGACGGCCCGGCGGCCTTTGGGGGTGATGGAGACGTCGATCTTGCGTTTGTCGTCCGGGTTGATGGAGCAGATGACGAGTTTCTCGTCGTACCGCTGCTCCAGGGCCTTGAGGATGCGCGACATCTGGGCGGGCAGCACGCCGACGTACTTCCGGAGGTCGCCGACGGACATGGCTTCGGCGTCTTCGAGGGCGTCGAGGGCGAGGAACTCCGACTCCGACAGGTCGTAGCCGCCCTTGAACTTCTCGCGTTGCGACTCGAACCACGTACGGCGGGTGAGTTCGAACATCTGGAGAGCCAGAGCCTGCATCGCCTGATCGCGGTCTTTCACGCACGCCTCCAGGGCCGACGGGGAAGGGCCGATGATGTGTCCCGTCCGGGCCTCAGGTGTTGCGGCCGGCGGCATCTTGCGCGGCGGCGGATTCGACCTCCGCCTGGGACGGCCGGGATGTGTCGCCGTCCTTGGCGCGATCGGCGTTCTGGACCGATCGTTTCATGCGCCGTCCGACCTTGAACTTCACCGTCGATTTGAGTGGGACCGGGACCTGTTCGAGCGTCCGCGGATTCTGCGCCATGCGGGGTTTGCGGGTGCGGACTTCGAAGACGCCGAAGTCGCGAAACTCCAGCCGGTTGCCGTCGGCCAGTTCGCCGATGATCTCGTCGAGGAACTGCTGAACCACATCCTTGACAAGCGTGCGTTTGGCCCCGAGGGTATCGGCGATGCGGTCCGTCAGTTCCTTCTTCGTGACGGTCCTCATAGGTGCCCCCTCATGGCGGTAGAGGGTTCGTCTGTTGGCGGTCCGACGCGTGTATGATCCACGATTTCAGCCGGCACAAAGTCCATAGCGGCGTCGCGGAACAGGCCCGGCAACCCGGAGGAGCCAGCGTGCGAAGCGACGGCATTTCCACAGACGGGAAATCGCCAACTGCATGCTAGACCGCCGGTTACAGGTCCGCAAGAAAAAAACTCCCCGTTACGTTCTGGTCCCCGTCGGGCCCGCTTCACCGCCGGACGTGCGGCCGCGAGGCCGTTTCTTGTCGGCCACCACGAGGGCCGGTTCCTCCATCATGACGACCGACCCGGCGGGGACCGAGTGCGTCAGCCACACGTTGCCGCCGATCGTGCTTCCCTCGCCAACGACCGTCTCGCCGCCCAGCAGCGTGGCCCCGGAGTAGATGGTCACGTTGTCGCCGAGGGTGGGATGACGTTTGTGGCCGCGCAGGAGTCGGCCTTTCTCGTCCTTCGGGAAACTGAGGGCCCCCAGCGTCACGCCCTGGTAGATCTTCACGTTGTCACCGATTTCAGTCGTCTCGCCGATGACCACCCCCGTGCCGTGATCGATGAAGAACCGCCGGCCGATGCGGGCGCCCGGGTGGATGTCGATGCCCGTGGCGCTGTGGGCCATTTCGGTCATGATGCGCGGCAGGAGGGGCACGTCCATGTCCCACAGTTCGTGGGCGATGCGGTACACCGTGACGGCCTCCAGGCCGGGGTAGGAAAAAATGATCTCCTCGACGCCCTTGGCGGCCGGGTCGCCGTCGTACAGGGCCTGGACGTCGTCCTCCAGGCAGGCACGCAGGGCGGGGATGCGTTCCAGAAACCGGACCGCCAGGTCGGCGGCCACGTCGCTGCACGTGTTGCACTGGCCGTCGGTGTGCCGGCACCCGTGCACGATGGACCGGTAGATCTGCTCGACCAGCAGCCGGTGGACCTGCCAGATACGGTCGCCGATATGGTACCGGATGTTGACCGGCGTGAAGTTCCGTCGGCCGAAGTAGCCGGGATACAGAATCTCCTTCAGGCCGGCGAGGATGTCGGCGACGGCTTCGTGCGACGGCAGGGGCCGGCGGCCGAGGTGGTTGATCCGGGCAATCGTCTCGTACGTGTCAACGATCCGGTCAATGAGGTCAGGGATGCGACCGTCGTGATTGCCCGGTTCGTCCATTGGCCGTCGCCCCACTGGCACCGAGACGTGCAAGAGGATTATAGCCCGTAATCGGGCGGGCCGCAAATGGGTTGCGGCGCGAGCGGCCCCTAAAAAAGGTTCCAGGAGTCTTTTTCGCCCTGAGCGCGGGGGGTGCGGAGACCCGCCGCGCAACATCCTGTCCGAAAAAGACTCCTGGAACCTCTTTCGCTCGCCCGGCGCTTACGATTCTTCCTGCTTCTCCCGTGCGGCCCGCTCGACGATCTGCTGCTGGACCTGCGCCGGCACGGCCTCGTAGTGCGAGAGTTCCATCAGGTAACTGCCCTGCCCGCCCGTGATGCTCCGCAGTTGCGTGTTGTACTGGGCGACCTCCGCCAACGGCACCTGGACGCGGATGGTCTGCGTCCCGCCCGGGCCGGCCTCCATGCCCATGATGCGGCCGCGGCGGCTGTTCAGGTCGCCCGTGATCGAGCCGAGGAACTCGTCGGGGACGGTAATCTCCATGTTGACATACGGCTCCAGGAGGGTCGGCTTGGCACCGCGGACGGCCTCGCGGAAGGCGTTGCGGCCGGCGATCTTGAACGCCACCTCCTTCGAGTCCACATCGTGGTGCTTGCCGTCGAACACGGTGACCCGCACGTCCTGGAACGGGTAGCCGGCGATGACGCCCTCGGCCATGGCCTCGCGGACGCCCTTCTCGACGGCGGGCAGGAACTGCTTCGGGATGGACCCACCGAAAATGTCGTCGACGAACTCGAACCCCTCGTCGCGCTCGAGCGGCTCGACGCGCAGGTACACCTCGCCAAACTGCCCCGCCCCGCCGGTCTGCTTCTTGTGGCGGTAGTGGCCCTCGGCCTTTCCGGTCAGCGTTTCCCGGTACGGGATCTGGGGTGGCTTCGTGTCAACCTCCACCTGGTAACGGCGTTTCATCCGCGCCAGCAGCACGTGGATGTGGATGTCGCCGAGGCCGGAGACGACCATCTCCTTGGTCTGCGGGTCGCGGCTGGTGGCGAGGGTGTTGTCCTCGTCGAGCATCTTCGCCAGGGCCTCGGAGATCTTCTGCTCGTCGCCGCGGCTCTTCGGCTCCAGCGCGAGCGCAAACATCGGCACGGGCACGTCGATGGGCGGCAGGAGGACCATGTCGCCGCCCGACCACACCGTGTCGCCGATGCTCAGGTTCTCCATCTTCGAGACGCCGACGATGTCGCCCGCCACGGCGGCCGAGATCGGCTCGGTGTCCTTGCCCTGGCACCGCAGGATCTGGCCGAACTTCGTGTCGCGCCGGTCGTCGTTGATGCGGGCGGGCGTGTCGGCCTCCAGCCGCCCGCGGTAGATCCGAAGGTACGACACCTTCCCCACGAACGGGTCGCTGACGACCTTGAAAACCTGGGCCGCGAGTGGGCTGTCCGGGTCGGCCTCCAGCGCGACCTCCTCGGCGGACTCGTCGGTGTCGGTCCTGGCGGTGCGCCGGGCCGCCTGCTTCGGGTTGGGCGCGTAGCGGGCCAAGTGGTCGAGCAGTTCCTGGACCCCCAGTTCCTGGCGGGCGCTCGTGAAGAAGATGGGAATCAGCGTACCGCCGGCCAACGCCTGCGTGACGGCGGCGGCGAGTTCTTCCTCGCCGATCTCCTCGTCGCCGAGGTAGCGTTCCATGAGGCCCTCGTCGGCCTCGACGATGGACTCGACGAGTTCGCCGTGGGCGGCGGCCACGTCCAGGAGGGCCTCGCCGGATTCTTCGGCCAGGGCGTTGACCACACCCTTGAACTCGGGCCCCTGCCCGACCGGCAGGGCGAGCGGCCGGCACTGCGGGCCGAGGGCCTCGCGAATCTGGTCCACCACCGGGGCCAGGTCCACGTTCTCGCCGTCCGCCTTGTTCACCACGACCACGCGGGCCAGCCCCCCCGCCGACGCCGCCTTGAACAGCCGCCGCGCGTGGATGTCCACCCCCTCGGCCGCGCTCACCACCAGGACCCCCGTCTCGCAGGCCGAGATGCCCCGCAGCGCCGCGCCGACGAAGTCGGCGTAGCCGGGCGTGTCGAGCAGATTCAGGTGCGCATCGCCCGCCCGACAGTGCAGCACGGCGGTGGCGATGCTGGAGGCCCGGTCCTTCTCCTCCGGCTCGAAGTCGCTGACGGTGTTGCCCTCGTCGGGCGTGCCGAGACGGTTGATCGCCCCGGCCTTGTGCAGGAGGGCCTCGGCGAGTTGCGTCTTGCCCGTGCCGGTGCTGCCGATCAGGACGATGTTCCGGATCGCGTCGGTGGTCACGTCTGCCATGTCTGTCTCCAAAGGGTCGCAGTCTTCAGTCTTTGGTTCCGTCAGCGCTCCAAGGCGCTTGCGCGGTCGGTCTCCGTACCCACCGCGCCGATACGCACGGGCGGACAAGCCACCCGCCGCGCACCACGCTTGGTCAGGCTTCGGTTTCCGTTTGGTCGCCCGCGGCGGCGATGGCGTCGGCAACGGTCAGGGTCCCCTCGTAGAGGGCCCGGCCGATGATGGCACCGTGAATGACACCCGTGGCGGCCAACCGCACCACGTCCTCGGCGGTCGTCACGCCGCCCGACGCGATGACGGGCAGCGGGGTCCGGCGGGCCAGGTCGGCCGTCGCCTCCACCGCGGGACCCGCCATCATACCATCTCTTGCGATGTCTGTGTAGACCATCGCCGCCAGCGGCAGACCGTCCGCGTCGGCGAGCACGTCCGCGACGTTGCGGCCGGTGCCCTCCCGCCATCCCTCGACCGCCACGTCGCCGCCGCGGGCGTCCAGCCCCAGGGCCACCCGTCCGGGATAGGCCCGGGCGACCTCGGCCAGCCACTTGGGCTCCCGCACCGCCCGCGTGCCGACGATGACGCGCGCCAGGCCCGTCTCCAGGACCCGCCCGACGGTCTCGGTCGTCCGGATGCCGCCGCCCAGTTCCACCTGCATCCGGACGGCCCGGACGACGCGGGCGACGGCGTCGAGGTTCTGCGGCGATCCCTCGCGGGCGCCGTCGAGGTCCACCATGTGGAGCCAGCGGGCGCCGGCCTCCTGGAACCGGAGCGCCACGCCCACCGGGTCTTCGTCGAAGACGGTCTCGCGGGCGTAGTCGCCCTGCTCCAGGCGGACGCACCGCCCGCCCCGCAGGTCGATCGCCGGGAGAATCAGCATGGCGTACCCGCCTTCTTCGAGTTCGCCGGGTGCCACTGGCTGCTTGTCAGCCAGTGTGTCACGAAGGGCAAAGGGCACTGGCGGGCAAGCCGCCAGTGGCACCCGCCATCCCGTCACGTCCGCGTCAAAAAGTTTTCGAGCAGCGTCTGCCCGGCCTGCTGGCTCTTCTCGGGGTGGAACTGCGTGGCGTAGACGTTATCGCGGGCGACGGCGCTGGCGAACCGGCCGCCGTAGTCCGTCCACGCAGCGACGACCGACTCGTCCCGCGGGGCCGCATGATACGAATGGGCGAAGTAGAAGTACGCCCCCACGCGCGGCATGCCGGCAAAGAGCGGGCAGGTGCCGACCGGCTCCGCCCGGTTCCAGCCCATGTGCGGGACCTTCAGGCCGCGCGCCGCCAGCGCCTCCGGGAACCGCGCCACCCGCCCCGCGATGACGCCGAGCCCCTGGGGCAGGGTCTCCCGGCCGATGGCCTCGACGTCGACGGGGGCCTCGGCCACCTCCTCGCTCTCGTCCAGCAGGACCTGGAGCCCCAGGCAGATGCCGAGCATCGGCCGGCCCGAGTCGAGAAAGGCCCGGATCGGCTCGACGAGGCCCCGCTGGGCCAGGGCCGCCATCGCGTCGCCGAACGCGCCGACGCCCGGCACGACGAGGCGGTCGGCCCCGGCGACGGTCTCCGGCCGGTCGCTGACGGCCGCGCCGTCGCCGGCGCGCTCCAGCGCCTTCTGGACGCTGCGGAGGTTCCCCCGCCCGTAATCCACGATGACGGTCGCCAACGTCTCGTCTCCTGCAAACGGACGGGAGACGGCCGCCGCGACCGCCTCCCGCGTGCATCCTGTGCTGTTCAACCCCGCTGAGTTCGGCGTCGTCAGTGCGGCGACACAACGATCGCCACCCGCCGGTTCTGCGCCTGTCCTTTGGCCGTCCGGTTCGACGCCACCGGCTTGTAGTAACTGAACCCCGCGGCGTAAACCCGTTTCGGATCGATCCCCTTGGCCACCAGATGCCGGACGACCGCCATCGCCCGGTTGCACGAGAGGTCCCAATTGTCCTGCCACAACTTCTTCGTCTTGCGGATGGGCTGGCTGTCGGTGTGCCCCTCCACACGGATCGTCTGGCCCTTGTACTGGCGGTTGAGCGTGGAGGCGATCTTGTCGAGCACGCGTTTTGAGGACGACTTCAGCGTGGCCTTGCCCACGTCGAAGAGGATCGTGTTGGGCAGGGTGACGGTCGTGACCCCGCCCTTGACGCTGACGTCGACGCCCTCGCCGAAGTCAGGCTTGGCCGGCGTGGGCTGGGCGGCGGCCTTCTGGGCGGCCTCGCGGGCCTGGGCGAGTTCGCCGGCGAGTTGCTGGTTCTCGCCCTCGAGCCGGTCCGCCTCCGCCTGGAGGTCCGCGTTCTTCACCAGCGCCTGCTCCAGTTGTTTCTGGAGGGCCGCGTTCCGCTCCTCGAGTTGCTGCTGCTCGCACCCGAGGCCTCCGGCGGCCAGCAGCGCCACGCCGAGCACCAACAGGCTTCGCCTGCCCCACGGCCGTGGACGGTCGTTGTGTCGCATGGAAGTCTCCTTTGCGCTCCGAGCCCTTCGACGGTCCCGCCCGGCCGGATTCACGCCACGTCAGCCGAAAAAGATCGCTTCGATCCCCGGCCGGAAGTACGCCACCACCTCGTCCTGCACCAGCATGACGATCCCCGCCGCCATCCCCAGGAACGGGCCGTACGGCACCTCGTGGCTTGGCGGCGCCCTGGGCGGTTCAGGCACGGTCTCGACCGCGTCCGCCTGCCGACGTCCGGCACACCAGCAGGCTACGGCCAAGGCCGCGAACGACCCGATCAACAGGCCCCGGCCGCGGGTGTCCCAGCCGGACGCGGCCGCCATCACCAGGAGCACCATGCCCGCCACCGTCGCCAGGAACGGCACCCACGGCATGGGCGGCCGCGGGGGCCGCTCCTCCGGTTCGCCGGCGGCTTGATCGGCGTCACCGCGTCCTTTGGTCCGCAGCAGTTGCACCACGCCGTACGGCAGTCCGACGAACGGCGCCACGAAGAACGTCACCACAGCCGCCTGCCATCCCAGCACGCCGCCGACGGCCGCCATCAGGTACACGTCGCCTATCCCCATGGCCTCCTTGCGGA
>Ga0272442_10004668_pt1 | contig 18617 bp, 12 predicted proteins | sample SSMForm2O_FD_200262 | JGI IMG/M metagenome (GOLD analysis project Ga0272442, IMG submission 200262) | Marine sediment archaeal communities from Little Sippewissett salt marsh, Falmouth, MA, United States - SSM-Form-2O | ecosystem: Environmental > Aquatic > Marine > Wetlands > Sediment ... | reverse complement strand
GTGAAGTGTCCGGCGTCACGCGTGGCCAAAGTGGTCGTGGCGAGATAGGAGAATACGATGAGGATGCTGCCTCTGTTCCTTTGCCTCGTGTCCCTGGTCACTGCCGCGCAGGCCGATTCGCTCAACTGCCGCCTGGTCGGATCCTGGCCGTATGGGCCGTCCAAGTCGGTCGCGCTTGACTCAGGCAGGAATCTCGCGTTCATGGGCTCAGGCGGCGGGGTGTTCGTGCTCGACATCTCCAACCCGACCCAGCCGCAGAAACTGGCCGAGATACGCACTCGCGGCATCGTCTCAGGCCTGAGTTTTCAGGGCAACCGGCTCTATGTCGCCGCTTCCGAAGCCGGTTTGGGAATCTGGGACGTGACGGTACCAGCAAGCCCGGCCTTGCTGGGCAGACATGATACGCCGAGCAATGCCCGGGCCGTGGCAATGGCGGGGAGTTTTGCCTTCGTGGCGGACCATGGTGCAGGGCTGCGGGTGATAGACGTCTCGGACCCTGCGAACCCGCAGGAACGCGGATACTGCAACACGCCGGGCTATGCCCAGGGTGTGGCGGTGACCAGGAGTACTGCCTTCGTGGCGGACGATTGGAGAGGGCTGCGGGTGATAGACGTCTCGGACCCCGCGAACCCGCAGGAGCGCGGGTACTACGACACGCCGGGCTATGCCTATGACGTGGCGGTGGCCGGGAGTCTTGCTCTTGTGGCGGATGGGTCTGCCGGGTTGCGGGTGATTGATGTCTCGGACCCCGCCAACCCGCAGGAGCGCGGGTACTACGACACGCCGGGCTATGCCTACGACGTGGCAATGGCCGGGAGTCTAGCCTTCGTGGCCGACGAAGATGCCGGGCTGCGGGTGATAGACGTCTCGTACCCCGCAAACCCGCAGGAGTGCGGGTACTACGATACACCGGGTAGTGCCCGGGGTGTGGCGGCGGCCCGGAGTTTCGCCTTCGTGGCGGACCGGTATGCCGGGTTGCGGGCGATTGATGTCTCGTACCCCGCGAACCCGCAGGAATGCGGGTACTACGACACGCCGGGCTATGCCTATGGCGTGGCAGTGGCCGGGAGTTTCGCCTTTGTGGCGGACGAATACAGTGGGCTGAGGGTGATCGACGTCCTGAATCCCGCGAACCCGCAGGAGCGCGGATACTGTGTCACGCCGGGCTATGCCCAGGGTGTGGCGGTGGCCGGGAGTGTTGCCTGTGTGGCGGACGGACCTGCCGGGTTGCGGGTGATTGACGTTTCGGACCCCGCGAACCCGCAGGAGCGCGGGCGCTGTGACACGACGGGCTATGCCCAGGACGTCGCGGTGGCCGGGAGTCTTGCCTTTGTGGCGGACTATGGTGCAGGGTTGCTGGTGATTGATGTCTCGGACCCCGCGAACCCGCAGGAGTGCGGGCGCCGTGGTACGCCGGGCATTGCCCGGAGCGTGGCGGTGGCCGGGAGTCTGGCCTTCGTAGCCGACGAAGATGCCGGACTGCGGGTGATTGACGTCTCGGACCCCACGGACCCGCAGGAGCGCGGGTACTACGACACGCCGGGCATTGCCCGGGGCGTGGCGGTGGTCGGGAGTCTGGCTTTCGTGGCGGATGCGCATGCCGGGCTGCGGGTGATAGACGTCTCGGACCCCGCGAACCCGCAGGAATGCGGGTGCTGTGGCACGCGGGAGTGGGCCTCTGGAGTGGCGGCAACTGGGAGTTATGCCTTCGTGGCGGACGCGCATGCCGGGCTGCGGGTGATAGACGTTTCGGACCCTGCGCACCCGTTGGTGCGCGGGTACTGCGACGCACCGGGCTATGCCCACCGTGTGGCGGCAGCGGGAAGCCATGCCTTTGTGGCAGACGGTGTAGCCGGTCTGCAGGTGATCCAGTTCTACGGAGGAGGAGTACAGGAAGCGCCGAAGTGCGGGGTGCGAATAGCGAATGGCCCGACCATTGTCCGCGGCGTGTTGCGACTTCCCGCGACAGGAGTCGGTCGTGACGGGTCAAGCGTCCTGCTCGATGCCGCGGGCCGCCGGGTGTCGGACCTCGCGCCAGGGTTGAACGATGTCCGCGCACTAAGTCCGGGCGTGTACTTCGTGTGCCCGGCGTCCGGAGTTGGGTGCCCGGGTTCCGGCGTGTCCAAGGTGGTCGTGACGAGGTAGGCGGTGAAGGTGAGAGCGTTGCTGGTTCTTCTCGCACTGGGGGCTGCGGCCATGGCCCGGCCGGACACGCTCTGGACGAGGACCTTCGGTACCCGTTACTCGGACTGCGCCAACTGCGTGCTGCCGGACGCGGCGGGCGGCTGCGCGGTCTTCGGTACCGTCGGTACCCCTTACACCCCGTGGGAGTCGGAGTTCCTGCGCTACGACTCGTCCGGCAACCTGGTGCAGGAAGTGGACCTGATCGGTCGGGTCTACTGCGCCTGTCCGGCGCCAGACGGGGGCTTCTTCGTCGCCGGCAGCAAGAGGGCGAGCCAGTGCAGCACGGCCATGATGGTCGCGAAGCTGGACGGGCAGGGCGGGGTCGGCTGGACAAGGGAGTTCGGGCCGTCCGGGCAATGGTACAGCTGGGCCGAAGCCGTGTGCCCTACACCGGAAGGCGGCTGCGTCGCTATCGGGATGCAGCAGGCTCTCGCCGGTGGCGGCGAGGCGCTGCTGGCTGCGAGGCTGGATGCTGGTGGCGGCGTGGAATGGGAGCGGTCCTACACGGGGTTCTGGGTCTACGACGGCGCGCGGACCACCGGCGACGAGTATCTGGCGGTCGGCGCAAGAACCGGGGGCGGGGGCGCCGTGCTGGTCCGACTCCAGCCGCGGGGCGACACCATCGGTACGATGTCGCTCTCTGAAGGTTCACTGGGGTCAGTATGCCCGACGGCTGACGGTGGCTGCGTGGTTTCATCTTACGCGTATGCTCTTCGGCTGATAAGGCTGGACTCGGAACTTGCCGTGGTGTGGAACAGGGTCTACTGGCCCGATACGTACTGCAGCGAGATTCGGTTGATGCCGGACGGCGGATTCGTGCTTACGGGCGGGCACGGCAACCACATGGTCGGCTACGATCTGCTGGTCGCGCGGCTGAACGAGCGGGGCGAGGAACTCTGGGTATGGTCGTGCGGCGGGGATTCCTGGGACAGCGGCAGAAGTGTGTGCCTGACCGCTGACTCCGGCTACTTCGCGTCCGGGTACACCGAGTCGCGCGGCGTGGGAGAACACGATTTCTGGGTGCTGCGGTTCGAGCAGGACACGGTCGGTATCGCCGAGCCGGAGCTGCGCCCTCCGGTGCCTCAGGAAGAGCGGCCGACCGTGATGCGGGCGGTAGACCTCCTGCGGTTCGAGGGACGGGTGTTCGACATGACGGGCAGGGACGTGACTCACGGCAAGCAGCAAATCGCGCCCGGTGTCTACTTCATGCAGCCGTCTGCTGCGCCGGTCCGCAGAGTCCTGGTGCAGAGGTAGGCGGTGACGAGACTCCTGCTGGCGGCGTTCCTACTGCCTGCCGTCGCGCTCGCGCTGTTGCCCGGGCTGACAATCTACGGGGACCCGGGTTCGGACTCGGGCGCATACTGGACGTACCGGGACACGGTCAACGATACGGTCTTCGACCAGGCCGGCATGCTGTACAAGCCTGCAGGAGTTGATACGTACCCGGGTGTCATCATAAGCCACGGGATGGGCGGTAGCGCGTTCGTCTACGGTGCGCAGATGGGACGAGAGATGCGTCCGTGGGGCCTTGTCTGCATCGCAACACACTACACCCACGCTGGCGGGGTTCCGCCCGGCTCGCCCGGCGACAGCACAATGCCCGGCGCGAGCCGCGCCAACGTCCAGCGGGCGATGACCTGCTGGCGGGTGCTCGCCAGCCTCGAGTACGTGGACACCGCACGCATCGCGGCCCACGGTAATTCGGCGGGCGCATTCGTGACCGGTGGGCTGACCGGTACGCACCCGGATGTCTTCAAGGTAGCGTCCCACACCGCCGGGGGCGTCAACGACGACCGGGAGCCGTGGACCAAGTCGTGGCAGGCGGAGAGCATCTCCTGTCCGTACCAGATGCACCATGGGGACTTGGATACTCACGTTCCTCTCGACGACGACGAGCGGATGGACTCGATTCTCGGGGCCAATAGAGTCAAGCACGAACTGGTCGTGTACGCGGGTAGGGGTCACGATATCGGAAGAGATACGATGATGCTGCGACTGGTGCGCGAGTGGTATACCGAGCACGGCCTGTTCGACACCAGCACGGTGGCGATTGAGGAAAAGGCTGAAGGCAGGTGGATGAAGGATGAACGCCGGATGCCGACCGTGGCGGGAGCGTCAGACTTGGCCCGGTTCAAGGGGCGGGTGTTCGACATGACGGGGCGTCATGTTACGGACAAGAAACGTGCCCAAGCGTCCGGTATCTACTTCGTGCAGCCGTTAGCCGTCGGTCGTGAGTCGCCGGTCCGTAAGGTCGTCATCCCGGACTAGCCGAGCGGCGGAGAGCACCGCAGTTCAGAAATTGTCGACCCGGATGTGGAGTTTGGGATCGGACGAGACCGCCGCAAACGTGCCGACCGGGTACTCGGTGAGTGTTATCGTGACGCCTTTCTTGCGGGGGTCTTCCAGTTCGTAGAAGGACGTGATGATCAGCGTCGCCACGCGCGTGCCGGCCGGCCGATGGATTTCCACCTCGCGGATAGACGCATGCTGCACCCGGAGGACCCGGGCTTTGGTGGGGTTGAGCTCGGCCCCGCCGTCGGGGCAGATCTCGTACTGGCAGTTGTTCAGCAGCCGGAAATCAGTCCGGTGGGACCAGTCGCAGCCCGCCCCGGCTCCGACCACGAGCGTGAGGAACGCGGCGAGGATGAGGGTTCTTCTCAGCATCTTCTTCTCCTTTGGTCCGGTGGTATCTTGGCCAGCACCGGGCGACCGCTCCGCCAGCAGCTACTACCCGGTCGCGGGTGAATCGTATGGTCGTCGCGCGGGCAGTCAAGCGACCGTTCATCGGCCCGGCGCGATGGACGTCCTGAAGGAGCCGGCGACGTGCACTTGGTTGCGTCCGGAGTATACTCCATGCGTATTAACGGAGAGCGTCAGACCACGAACGTCCTGATTGCCCGATGAGGAGAACCAATGCGTAGATACCTTCTGCTCACCCTCGCGTGCGTTGTCGCGGTGGTGCTTGCCCAGGACCTGTCCATGCCGCTGATGGAGGCGAAGCTGTACCTCGATGACGTCAGCGACTTGGAGCGCCTCGGTGACTATGCCGGCGACCTGTACGTATGCTCCCGGGGCGCGGACGAGCATGGTTTGTACCTCCTGCTGGTGACCAATGCGGAGGAGTTGGACCACATCGATGCATGCGGACTGGAGACACGCGTGACGTGGCTGGACCTTGACGACAAGTTCGAGCTGATGACCGGGGTGGACCCGGATGACCCGGGCAGGTTCCAGGACTTCGGCTACTACCATACCTACTGGGAGGTGCGCGATACGGTTGCCGCATTCGCGGCCAACTACCCTGACATCTGCAGCCTCTACACCATCGGTGTGACGTCGCAGGGGAGGGAAATCCTCTGCCTCAAGGTCTCGGACAACGCCTCGGTCGAGAAAGGCGAACCGGCCTGTTTCTTTACCGGCTCAACCCACGCCAACGAGCCGATGGGCACGTCGATAGTGATAGCGTTTCTCGAGGAGATTCTCTCGGGATACGGCACCGACCCGGTAGCGACCTGGCTCGTGGACAACCGCGAGATGTATACCGTGCCGGTGCTGAACCCGGACTGCTCGGTTTTCTGTTCGGACTCGTCCGGGGCGAACATCTACTGGCGCAAGAATCGGCGCGTCGTCGTCCCGCCCCATGTCGGCGTGGACCCGGCCAGGAACTATGCGTACAAGTGGGGCCACGACGATGTCGGGTCGTCGCCGAACCCGTGGACCCACGCCTACCGCGGCCCGTACGCCTGGAGTGACGCGGAGGCGAATGCCGCCCTGACCATGCACAGCACGCACCAGTTCCGTACCGAGCAGAATTTCCACACCTTCGGTGGTTACAACTGCTACCCGTGGAGCTGGACCCGCAGCTCGCCTCCCGAGGAGCAGCTTCTCCAGGAGGTGGTGGACACGTTCCAGATGTACAACGGGTACCACGATACCCTGACCGGCCAGGCATCGTGGGTTCTCTACTTCGCCAACGGCACCCAGCTCGACTGGGGGTTCGCGGACACGGCGGGCAAGTTCATCACCTACTCGTTCGTCATCGAGGCCGACTCGTGGTTCTGGGCCTGCTGGGACGACTCGGCCCGCCACCAGCGGGAGTGTGACTGGAACGTCCCGACGCTGACCTACCTGGCCCGCATCGCCGGGGTCTACTTCGACCCGGTCACGGTCGTCGTGGACGACTCGGCTCAGGGCAACTCTTCCGGTCGCCTGGACCCGGGCGAGACCGCGGACATCTGGTTTGCCATCCGCAACCGGGCCATCCACCCGGTTGACTCGGCCTATTCCATCTCCGCCAGGCTGGTGTCCGGGGACTCTTTGGTCGCGGTCCCCGACTCGGTGAAGCCGTTCCCGGATGTCCAGCGCCGCAACGAGACGGACAACCGGGGCAGCCCGTTCCTGGTCAGCGCGTCACTGCAGGCCCAGGCCGGGGACACGATCCCGCTGCGACTTAAGGTCACCTTCGACGACGCAGGCAACACCATCATGATGCCGGTGCAGTTCGAGATAGTGCTCGGGTCGGATTCGGTAGGAGTCGCGGAGAGGGCTGAGGGTGGAAGGATGAGGGATGGGCTGAGAATCCCGAGCCTACTAAGCGGACCGGCGCTCGCTCGGCTGGACGCGCGCGTGCTGGACGCGACCGGGCGGGACGTGACTGACGACAGGCAGCGGCTTACTCCCGGCGTGTACTTCGTCCGACCGCTGGCGACCGGACGGCTGCGCAAGGTCGTGGTGCAGTAGGCGATGCGGCGCACAGCGGCCGTCCTGCTGCTGTTGGGTGCGGGACTCGCCGTAGGCCAGTTCTACGACCACGTGGTCATCACGACGGCCGAGCTGGCGCCCTGCTACGCGCCGCTGTGCAGCGTCGTCGAGACAAACCTCGGTCTCTACGACACCTTGGTGCTGGTAGAGGACATCTACGGCTCGATGCCGGGCCGGGACAACCCGGAGAAGATACGCAGCTTCATCCGTCATGCCTACGACGAATGGGTCACGTCCTTCGTGCTGCTCGGCGGCGACGTTGAGGTGGTTCCCTGTCGGTACTGCCGGGTGGACCGGGGCGGAGGATACGTCGACGACATTCCCTGCGACCTGTACTACGCCGCGCTCGAGGGTGACTGGGATGCGGATGGGGATAACGTCTTCGGCGAGCCCGAGGATTCGGTGGACCTGTACCCTGACATCTGGCTGGGCCGGTTCACCGCCTCGTCCCCGGAGTTCAACGACGTCCTGGTCGACAAGTTCGTCCAGTACACCGGAAACCCGGAGGCCGACTACCTGGACCAGGTCTTCCTCAACGGCTTCGACCTTTACCCCTGGTGCCTCGCCGAGCAGGCGATGGAGTTCTACGACACGACGCTCGTGCCCGAGGCGATGAAGCCCTGCCAGAAGGTATACGACAGCCATTCCGGTAACCACCGGACCGAAACACTGGCGCGGCTGAACGCCGGTCCCCACATCTGGGTCCACTCCGACCACTCCGGCTGGAGCGCGATGGGGGTGGGGTGGGAGAATCACCGCGAGGTGCTGGAGCGGACCGACCTCTCCGGCCTGGTCAACGGCAACCGGCTGGGAATCATGATGACCAACGGTTGCTCGGCGGGTGCCTACGACAGTGCCGACTGCATCATCGAGCACTACGTGATGGCGCCGGAGGGCGGGGGCGTTGCCGCCTTTGCCAACAGCCGCACCGGGCTCCTGAGCCGGTCCGACCCGCTGCACGGCCAGTCGTTCATGCAGCTCGAGGGTCTGCTTGCCGCCTGGTTCGGCCACCCGTCGAGCGCGCGGCTGAGCGACCTCGCCACGGTCCAGGCCGCGGTCGCGCCGCTGGTCGATACGAGCGCCCGCTACCGGTGGTCCCACTACCAGTTCACGCTGTTCGGCGACCCGGTGATGCCGGTCTGGGTCGCGGGCCAGAGCGGTAGCCGTGAGGAGTCCGGCAGTGTGAGGGGGGAGCCGGGACCGCGGCTGCCGACGGTGATGCGGTCGCCTCAACTGGCACTGATGAACGTCCGTGTGCTGGATGCAGCCGGGCGTGATGTTACCAACCGGCGCGGCTTGCTGTTGCCCGGTGTCTATTTCGTCCGGGCCGCAGACGCCGATGGGCGGGAGGCGGGTCGCAAGGTCCTGATTGCGAGGTAACGCTTGAGCGCTACAGCCCTGCTGGTGTTCGTTCTCGCGGCTCCGCCCGATTCCCACTGCGGCGTCATTCGAGAGGACCTCGACACGATTCCTTGGGTACACCGTGTATCCGAGGTCCCGGTTGCCGACGGCAAGCCGTGCGCGGACACGGTGCTGTACGTTGACCTGTCGGACGAGATGCCGCCGGTCGGCAACCAGTACTGGATGAACTGCTGTACCACGTGGGGGTTCGGCTACTATCACCGAACCCACCTCGAGTTCCTCGAGCGCGGCTGGGACCTGACCGACCCGGACCACCAGTGCGCACCGGCGTTCATCTATCCCCAGACGAACGGCGGGCGCAACGGGAGTTCGTCCTTCAGCCGGGCGATGGCGCTGCTGTGCGAGCAGGGCTGCGGCACGATGACCGACTGCCCGTACGACACGAACGACTGGCTGACCTGGCCGAGCGAACAGGCCTTCCGGAACGCGATGCACTTCCGGGCGGACAGTGCGTTCTGGTTCGACGTCCAGGACTCGAACTTCGTCCAGTTGATACGCCAGCACCTCGCCAACGGAAACAGCTGCGTCACCGGCATCGTCATCTACTCGAACTTCTGGGACATCCACAACTACAACAACATCTACACTCTCGCCGACATGCAGGGCAACCCCATCTCGGGTCACGCGGTGACCATCGTCGGCTACGACGATACGATGAGCACCCGGGATGGGCACGGCGCGTTCCGGCTGGTCAACTCGATGGGCACGGCGTGGGGCGACAGCGGCTACTTCTGGATGTCCTATCAGGCGGCGGCGGACCAGCGCATCGTCTATGCCTACGCCTGTTACGTGACAGACCGCGTCGGCTACCGACCGAAGGTTGTTGGTACCGTCAAGGTCGACCACCCGACACGGGACCGGGTCGGATTCAGGTTCGGAATAGGCACGCCGGGGAGCAGCCTGTGGTACGAGAACTTCCGTTCGTGGCGGTGGGCACAGGTGGACCATCCATTCCCAGACCAGCGGATACCTTTCGACCTGACCGATGGGGCGGACTGGCTAATCGGGGGAGATGCCGACACGCTCTACGTGTCGTGCGTCGATGACAGTGCGGACGGCCGGGCCGGGTTCCTCGAGCTCTTCGAGGTTGAACACCTAGAGTGGCAGACGCAGGGTGTCTCACCGGACCCCCCGGTGGCCATACCCGACTGGGGCGACACGGCCCACGCGGTGCTGAGTCTTCCCTTCTCCGCGGTCGAACAGGGAGAAGAGCCCGAGGTTCGGGTGGAGGTCGCGTTCCCGACCGTGCTGCGCTCGGCGGACCTCGCCCGTATCGACGGCCGTGTGCTGGATATCGCTGGCCGGGTCGTGACCGACCACCGGGCACTGGGTGGAGGAGTCTACTACGTCCAGCCAAGTGGCGAGACCAGGGTCCACAAGGTCGTCATCCAGCAGTAGACTCACGTGAGGGCGCGAGTGCTGGTCCCCCTCGCGCTGCTGGCGGCTGTCCTGCCGGCGGCGGAATTCGTCCGCGTGGACCTGAACGGGACAACGACGCCGGTGCCGGACGAACTGAGGCCAGGGTTCTTCTACAACAACACGAACCAGAGCGCGAACCGCGTTTTTGATACCTGCCGCATTCACTGCAACATGATGCGGGACGGAGACCTGGCCTGGTTCCTATTGTCGTCCACCAGCAACGAGGACGCGATGAGCGACATTCGTAGCCTGCGTTCGTTGCACCAGCACCGCGCCAGCAAGTCCGACCGCTTCGTTACCCACATCGCGGGAATGCCGTGGTGGTTGAGCCGTTCAAGCAATACCGAACCCATCGGCAGCAACTGGCGCTACTTCAACTCGGTCGGACCGCGTGACTACGCGATATGGGACTCGCTCATGCGTGACATCGCGACCGAGATACGCACCTGGGGTTACACGCCCTACTACGAGTTCTGGAACGAGCCCGACCTCTTCTACTGGAACGGGACCGAGGCCGAGTTCATCGGGCTGTACCGGCACACCGTGAACGCCATCAGGTCGGCGGACCCGAACGCGCGGGTCGGCGGCGTTGCGGTGAACTACTGGCACAAGGGCATCGACTCCAACATGCCCAGCGTGTACGGGTGGATACCAGACTCGCTGATACGCCGCCACGCTGTCCTCTCGCACCTGGTTGATTCCTGCGCTCTGTCGGGTACCCCGCTCGATTTCGTCACCTGGCACATGTTCTCCGCCTACCCGTACCACGTGGACCAGGCGGCTGACTTCTTCCGGCGCCAACTCGACAGCGCGGGCTTCCACGACGCCGAACTGCTGATGACGGAGTACAACGCGAGCGGGTCGCTGCGCGAAACCGCGGTCCAGCCCGCGATGCTGGTCCGATTCCTCGAGCGGATGGCGGCTCACGAGGTGGGACACTCGATAGCGGCCTTCCAGGATTTCGAGAGCGGCAACAGCCAGGAGTTCTATGGCGGGTACGGGACGCTGAGCCGGGGCGGCCTCTGCAAACCGGTCTTCAAGGCGCTGCAACTGCTGAACGAGACAGCGCTGCTCGGCCGGACGCTGCCGGTGGAGTTCGAGACCGACTGTCGGCTGACCGCATTGGCATCACGGCAGGGCGACCGCGTACGTATCCTGCTGGCCAACAGCTTCCTGACGCCGCTCAACGAGGGCTACGACGCGCTGCTCTGGAACCCAGTGCACCCCATCAACACCAACGACCTGTGGGCGGAGGGTTACACCTGGGCGACAATCGAGAGCACGATTACCGGCCGCTACACGCCGCACGGCCCACCCGAGATGGTGGCTGCCTTCGAGGACGCGAATGACGCCTACGTGTGGGCGCGGCAGTACTACTATGGCCCGCGCACCTTCGAACTGCAGCTGGCCGGCCTGTCGGATACGGCACGCGGATTGAGGGTTGTCGTCGATGATTCGCACAACAACGTCATCGCCCGGTATGACTCGCTGCTCGGCGCGGGCTGGACCCGCTCGGCCGCGGTATCGTACCTGTACACGAACCAGGATGTTACCTGGGACAGCATCGTGGTGCCGGACTCGGTGCTCGAGTTGACGCTGCAGCCGAACGCGGTCATCATGCTCGATCTGGGTAACGTGCAGACGGTCGGTGTCGGAGAAGGGGTTGCTGGCGGCGGTATTCCGGCGGAACCGCGGTTGCCGACCATCCTGAGTGGACAACTCGTGCTTGCGTATCCTGCCGGGCGCGGCGACCGCCGCGCGACGGCACTGCTCGACATCAGCGGCCGGCGGGTGATGGAACTGGTTCCGGGCGAGAACGACATCAGCAGGCTCGGTCCGGGAGTGTACTTCGTGGGCCGGGACGGACGGTGTCTTGGCCGGGCGGTGGTCGTACGGTAGAATGTCGCCGTGACCCGCCTTGCCCTTGCCACAGTAGTCCTGGCGACGCTGGCCGCGGCGCAGCCAGTGGACATCGATTCGCTTATCATGGCCAAGATGGAGCGGTTCGACATACCCGGCCTCACCGCCTGTATAGTACGCGACGACGACATCATCTGGCACGGCGAATACGGCAAGGCCGACCTCGAACTGTCGCTGCCGATGACCGAGATGACCGGTTTCGTCATCGCCTCGATATCCAAGTCATACACCGCGACCACCGCGCTGCAGTGCGTGGAGCGCGGACTGCTCGACCTCGATACGGACGTCAGCTCTTACCTTCCGTTCACGGTGCGCCACGCGCGGCACCCGTCGGTGCCGATAACCCTGCGCCAGCTCCTGTGCCACACCTCCAACATCATCGACAACGCGGCCGCAATCCTCGCGACCGCGCGCCGCGGCGACCCGGAGATTTCCATCAGGGATTTCTGCTGGGAGTACCTCGTACCGGGCGGCATCTACTACGACGACACGCTCAACTTCGGCAGCTCGCGACCCGGCACGCACTGCCGCTACAGCAACGTTGCCGTGGCGCTGGCCGGGCTGGTAGTCGAATCCGTTTCCGACAGCTTCCACCTGGTGACTCGTGATTCCCTGTTCCTGCCCCTCGGGATGACGCGGACGGCGTGGTACTACCGCGACTTCGATTCGACGCAAATGGCGATGCCGTATATCTGCAGCGGAGGGCAGTTCATCAGATGCGGGCACTGGAGCAGGGCGACGTTGCCGGCCGGGCACCTCAAGTCCACGGCGCTCGAGATGGGCAGGCTCATCGCGGCATACCTCAACTGGGGCACGCTTGACGGGTTCCGGATGCTCGATAGCGCGACCGTGGCGCTGATGACGACACGGCACGCGAACAACTACGGCCTGGGCTGGATACGAGGCAACGTCGCCGGCCGGGACTGCGCGTACCACAACGGGATGTCATCCGGGACAACCACCCTGCATACTTTCTGCCGCGACGAGGACGTGGGCACGGTTGTGCTTTGCAACGTGGGAGGAGACAGCGCGATGACCGCCCTGCGAGGGCATATTACGCGCGCGCTCTACGATCACGCGCAGACCGTCGGCGTGCAGGAGGAGACGGCTGAACGCGGAGTGACGAGGAGTGAACTCCGGGTTTCGACCGTGCTGCGCGGGCCGGAGCTGGCTCGGCTCAAAGTGCGGGTCTGGGACGCGACCGGGCGCGAGGTGACCAAGCGTCGTGAGCGCCTGGCACCGGGGTTGTACTTCGTGAGCGAACAGGGTTCGAGCAGTAGAGGGTTCGCGGGGTCAAGGGTCCGTAAGGTCGTGGTACAACGCTAGGAGGTTTCCATGAGACGTGGTGCCCTCCTCCTCGTGCTGCTTCTTCCTGTGGCCTCGCTTTCGGCCCGGGGCATCCACTGGCTGGAGTCCGAGGCGCACCGGGACTTCGGTCCGAAGCCGGGACCGGCCTTCCACGGCACGCCGAGCCCGCTGGTGCCGCGCGACGAGCCGACCATCACCCGGGACATCTACGGCTATGACCCTTACTGGACCAGCGACCAGTACCTGCACTACGACCTGCTGACCCACATCGGCATCTTCGACGTGACGCTCGAGCCGGACGGCAGCATCAGCAATCCCCACAACTTCCCGAACGCCTGGGTAGCGACCATCGACCGGGCGCACCGGAACGGGGTGAAATGCGAGATGGTCGCGACCTGTTTTGGTGGGAGCAACATCGCGCAGGCGATACGGGCAGCCAACTCGATACCCAACCTCGTGAGCCTCGCTTCCTCGGCCGGGATGGACGGCATCAACATGGACTTCGAGGGCATCTACGGCTCGGACCGCGACACGATGGTGAGGTTCATGCGCGACCTTTCCGCGGCCTGCCGGGCCGAGGGTCTCGAACTGACGATGGCAACGATGCCGCTGGACTTCTCCAACGCCTACGACTTCGCTGCGCTGGCCGAGACGACCGACGGCCTGTTCATCATGGGCTACAACTACCACTGGCAGGGCGGGCCCGAAGCCGGTCCGGTCGCCCCGCTGTTCGGCTGGCCGTTCTACGGCAACCTGCAGATGATGCTGGATGACTACCTCGCCGAGATCGGGTCGGGGGACAAGCTGTTCTTCGGGTTGCCGTACTACGGGTTCGAGTGGCCGACCCACGCGGAGACGACGCATTCCTCGACCGCGGGCTACGGCACCGCGCTCACTTACAGCCAGGGATGGGCGAATGCCCGACAGCGAGGCCGGCTGTGGGACGACGAGGGAAAGGTGCCGTGGTACCGGTACAACAACGGCGGCTGGAACCAGGGCTGGTATGACGACGACACCAGCCTGGTGCTGAAGTACCGCGAGGTCCACGAGCACGACATGCTCGGGACCGGGATGTGGGCACTCGGGTACGACGGGTCACGGCGGGAACTCTGGGCGGCGCTGCGCGAGAGCTTCAACCTGTCGCTCGCGGGATTCACCAACGGCGATTGCGAGGACTGGCGATTGGACACCCTGCCGGTGCCGAGCGACACGACCGAAAACCCGGTCGGCTGGTACGAGGGCCACAAGGCGCAGTACCGGCGCGAGGATTCCCATGTCCACGGCGGGAGCCACAGCATCCGGCACATCCCGGATTCGCTCGGCTTCGACTGGCCGGTCGTATCGAAGCTGTTCCAGGACGTCGAGGTGCTGCCCGGGACCGCCTACCAGTTCTCGGCCTGGGCGCGCAAGAACGACGGGCTCGGCAACCGGATGAAGCTGGTGCTGGAGTGGTTCGACGCACAGCACGAGGTCATTTCCCGCTCCAACTCACCGGTGCTCGAGGACGACAGCATCGGCTGGGTGGAGCTCTCGACCGGGCAGCAGACCGCGCCGAGCGGCGCGGAGTTCGCCCGGCTCTGCCTTTGGGTCGAGGGTCACGGCGGACACGACCATTGGGACGACATCATGTTCAGCCCGGTGACCGGAGTCGAGGAGAGCGCTGAAGGCGGAGGGATGAGGGCTGAACTCCGAATCCCGACCGTGATGCGGGCGCCGGACTTGGCGCAGGTTGAGGGGCGAGTGTTCGATATGACGGGACGCGAGGTGACGGAACAGGCGCTGCACCTGAAGCCGGGGGTGTACTTTGTGATGCTGCAGGGTGCGAGTGCGCGCAAGGTGCTGATAGCCGAATAGGGAGGACTGATGAAGCGCTGGCTGACGTTGGTGTTCCTGCCCGCGTTGCTCGCTGCGGCGGACTGGTACTGGCTGAACCCGCTACCGGCCGGGAACCGGAACTGGGACGTCTGCTCGACCGACAGCCTTAACGGCTACGCCTGCGGCGAGATGATCATCAGCAGGACAACCGACGGCGGTGAGACGTGGCACCTGCTCGACGGCTACCCGCAATACGGGTGGACCTGCATGACATTCCCGGAGAGACCGGAGGTAGGCTACGTCGGCGGCGGCTACCGGGCGGTCCACAAGACGACCGACTCCGGCCAGACCTGGTTCGATGTCTCGCCCGACCTGGACGTGCGCTCGGTGCACGATCTGTGCTTCTTCGACGAGTCGGTCGGGTTCGTGGGTTGCGGCTTGTACGACGAAGCCGCGATTGCCCGCACGACCGACGGCGGCGCGACGTGGGACAGCCTGCCGATTCCGGACCTGCTCCCGGTGCACGCGCTCGAACAGGCCGACGAAACGACCGTCTACGCGGGATGCTGGCGTCCGCAGCACGGCAGCCAGCTCTGGCGCTCGACCGACACCGGGGCCAGCTGGGAGAAGCTGTTCAACTGGGGCGAGTGGATCTTCGCGGTGGACTTCCCGACGCCGGACATCGGCTACGTGGGCGCGACCGACGGCCGACTGCTCAAGACCGCCGACGGCGGCGCGAGCTGGGACACGCTGATACCGCATCCGATCGAATGGCCGATTACCCAGGTCGAGTTCCGCGACGACCCGGACCACGGCATCGTCGTGTTCGCCGGCGACCACGGGGACCCGGCCCTCTTCCTGCTGAGGACGAGCGACGGCGGTGCGACGTGGGACAGCATCGCGCCCAACACCGTGGTCACGCGGATGAGCTTCCCGCACGACGGGATGAACGGGTTCGCGGCCGGCGCCTACGGGATGGTGTCGCGCACCACCGATGGCGGATACACCTGGGATGAGCGGAGCCTGAGCTACCGGTCGGGCAGCAGGAACTACCTGTTCGACGTCACGTTCCCGACCGGTGCTTCGGTCGGCTATGCGGCGGGCAAGCGCATCGTGGTCAAGACCACCGACGGCGGGGCAAGCTGGCGCATCCTGCCCGGGCTTGACACGGTGAGGCAGGACTACTACGGCGCCGCTTTCCCGGTCGGCGACGAGCACGGCTGGGTTGCGAGCCATCACCTTGTGTGGGAGACGTCCGATGGCGGCGCGACGTGGGACACGACGTTCGTGGTGGACGACTGGCTCGAGCAAATCCAGTTCCCGGCCGGACCGGTTACGGGGTACATCAAGAGCCGCAGCAACGGGCTCTGGAAGACCACCGACGGCGGGGGGACATGGACCGTCACGGGGCACCCGGCAAGCATCACCGGGTTCCACTTTGTGAGCAACGCGCTGGGGTACTCGGTGCACGAGGGCAGAGTGAGGAAGACCACGGACGGCGGGGTATCGTGGACAGAGATACGGAACGTCAACAACACGTTCACCGACGTGTTCTTCGCGACCGAGAGCATCGGCTGGATAACCGGCGCCGGGGGCAACACCGGCAAGACGACCGATGGCGGCGAGACGTGGCTGCCGCAGTTTGTGGTCAACACGCAAGGCGGGTACTTCAACTTCATCGTCTTCCCGGACGGGCCGGAGACCGGGTACATTGGTGGTGACCACGGCCAACTCTGGAAGACAACCGACGAGGGCGAAACCTGGCTATCGGAGAACACCGGCACCAACCTGCCGCTGTATGACATCTCGTTCCCGGAGCCGGGGACCGGGTACAGCGTCGGCGCCATTGACGTCATCATCAAGACCGGGTTCGGCGGAGGAATCGAGGAGAAGGCTGAAGGCGGAGGGATGAAGGCTGAACTCCGAATCCCGACCGTGATGCGGGCGCCGGAACTCACGCAACTGGACGTGCGGGTTATGGACGCGACCGGGCGCGACGTGAGTGAACGTCGGGCAGCACTTGCTCCGGGCATCTACTTCGTATCCGAACAGGGTTCGAGGGGTCAGGGGTCCAAGGGTTCCAGTATTCGGAAGGTCGTCGTCCAGCGGTAGGTCGTGGCCGCCGGGCTTGTCGTCTTCGGGGTGCTGCTTGGCGTGGTACTGCTGGTCCGGTGGCTGTGGCGCCGGAGCCGGCGGGGCTGAGCCGTTTGACGAGGAACGCCCTCCGGGTATCGTAGCAACGTGAGCGGCAGGATGGACCGCGGCGACAAGGTTGCGCTGGCTATCGGGCTGGCCTTCTCGCTGCTGGTCGGTGCGGTCCTGTTCGGCTACTTCTCCCTGCTCGCATTCACCATCGCCCGCAAGGCGCGGCCGTTCCGCCGGATGGGCCGTGACATCCGCGAGTCCATCAAGGAGACGTTCGACCCCGGTATCAGCCTGACCTGGAAGGCGTTCGCGATGGAGGAGAACTGGCAGGCGGCCTACGACGCGGGCGAATACCGGGATGCGCTTGACGAACTGGAGTCGGCGCCGCCCATCTACCTCGGCGAGTCCGACAACGAGTCCGCGGCCCGGGTCTACAACAACCTCGGTTGCACCTACCACCGGCGGGTCGAGCCGGCGGTCGCGCTCGAGAAGTACCTCTGTTCCCTGGACCAGTACTACGCGGCCGGGTACGAGCTGTCCGACTGCGAGACGGTGCTCGCCAACATCGGGCTGGTGCGCGAGGAGTGGGGAGCTGAGTGGACCAGGATGCGACTGCTCGAGTCCCGGTCCGAGGACGACGTTGACGAACTGCTTGCCGCGGTGAGCGAGGTCGCGGCGACAGACGAGCCGTCGGTCGTGCCTGTCTTCGAGCCATACGACCCGGAGAAGACGATGGCGACCTTCCGGCGGTCGGCCGACTCGCTACTGAACGCGGGAGACACGGTTGCGGCCGCGACGCACCTGGACATCGTCGGCTACTACTTCACCGGCGAGGAGAATCTCGACAGCGCGCTCGCCTGTCACCGCAGGGCGCACGCGCTGCGCGTGCTGACCGACGCCGACCCGGTGCTTGTCGCCGGGGGCCGCGTCGCGATCGCCGGGACGTTCGCGTCGTTCGGGATGCAGGACAGCGCGCTGGCAGAGTACCTCGCGGCGCACGACATCTACGCCGCGGCCGAGGACCCGGACCTCGCGTGCTGGGGTGCGTGGTGGCTGCAGAACTGCCTGGAGCAACTCGGGGAGGAGAGGTTCCTCGAGGTGTGCCGGGGAACGGGCCGCGATGCCTCCGAGGCGGCGGCGCTTCTCAGGCTGGCGCGGGACGCCGAACTGCCGTCCGGCGGCTGAGGTGGCTGATGGACCGGTCGGGCACCGGGATGCGAGGCGCACGCCGGGCGGGAACGGGGCAGTGAACCGGGACAGGACCGGCGTGAGCGGACTTCGGGAGCTGGACGTCGACGCGGTCCTCGAACTCTGGTCGAAGACTTACAACAAGGTCGGTAAGCCGGACTGGTCGCACATCTTCCCCTACTACCACCCGGACATCGTGTTCCAGGACACCATCCAGCGCATCGAGGGGAAGGAGGAGTTCCTCAAGATGTGCCGGCGGCTGACGAAACGGTGCGAGAAGCTGGAGATGGACGTCCACGCCATCGCCCGGAACGGCAACCACATCTTCATGAACTGGACGATGACGATGGTGTTCCGGAAGTTCCCGAGCACGCCGATGTACGGCAGCACGAGGCTGACGCTGCACGAGGACGGCAGGATAATCGAGCAGCGGGACTACTACGACCTCTGGGGCG
>Ga0272442_10004667_pt1 | contig 18623 bp, 19 predicted proteins | sample SSMForm2O_FD_200262 | JGI IMG/M metagenome (GOLD analysis project Ga0272442, IMG submission 200262) | Marine sediment archaeal communities from Little Sippewissett salt marsh, Falmouth, MA, United States - SSM-Form-2O | ecosystem: Environmental > Aquatic > Marine > Wetlands > Sediment ... | reverse complement strand
CTCGCCGCCGTCCACCGTCAGCCGCTGCCAGAAGAGCGCGAGGTCGATGGATCCGCGCCCCTCCTGCACGTCGACGCCCGTCCCCAGGCTCAGCAGCATCTCGGCCACGCGCTCGCCCGTGAGGGGATCCCGCCGGGGCAGCCGCCCCAGTCGCAGGCCGACGCGGACGGGGATCTCGCGCGGCGGCAGCGGCCGGCGGCGCTCCTGGCGGATGAAGTACTCCAGCCCCAGGGCCGCGCGGCCGACGTCCTCCAGGGGATCGGCGGCCACGGGCGAGAGGTAGGTGTCCCAGTCGGTGTAGTCCCACTGCAGGGAGACGATGAGGTCGTCGCCGACGGGCGCGGCCAGGCCCGCGCCCCAGGAGGCCGGCATGTGCCCGCTCAGGGGCCGCGTGGAGGTGGCGTCGACGCCGGCCGTCTCCACGCGCTCCTCGCCTTCCATGTCCGCCGCCGTCTCGTAGCGCAGGGAGGCCTGGATGCCGCGCGGCAGCTTGGCCTGCACGCCGAGGATGGCCCCGGTGCCGTGCCAGTCCGCCAGGCGGCGCGCCCGCCGGTCGCGGTAGTTCAGGTCGGGGTTGTCGTAAACGCTGCCGCCGGGAAAGTCCCAGATCCACTCCTGCTCGAGCTTGCCGCGCAGGAGCGACGCCGCCAGGCCCAGGCGGAGGCGGTCGGTGGGCTCCCAGGCCAGGCTGAGCGGGAAGCGGTGCAGCCCGCCCTCCTGGTAGTAGTCCAGCTCGTAGGCGACCTCGCCGATGTCCACGGGCAGCGTGAAGCTGCCCCGCGAGCGCGTGTCGGCGCGGTAGCCCAGCCCCAGGCGCAGGCCCCGCGGCAGGGGCATCATCACCTGGAAGGCGGGGAAGGCCTGGCGCGTCTCGTCCCAGGTGTCGCCGCCGCCCAGGTCGCGCCAGGCGCGGCGCAGCTGGATGACCGTCGAGAAGGTGAAGCCCTCCAGGGCCGGCAGCTGGGCCGGGTTGGCCGGCAGCCCGCTCTCCAGGTCCCAGCGCGCCTCGGCGGCGCCGCCCAGGGCCAGGGCGTGGGCGTCCAGGGCCAGCAGCGGTTCGCCGGGCGTGCCCATCTCCCAGACGCTCTCGGCGCGCGCGCCGCCCTGCGGGGCGGCCAGGAGAACCAGGGCGAGTGCGAGGACCGCGCGCCTAGTCATACTCGGGCCGCCAGGTGTAGACGATCTCCAGCCGCGGCCGGTCCGCGGGATCGGCGGGATCGATCAGGTACTCGAGGCTGCGCGGCCGGTCGTCGCGGCCGTCCAGGTAGAGGACGAGCCCGGCATCCTCGTCCTCGCCCGCGGCCACGTCCTGCAGCCAGCCCGTGAGGGGCAGCGGCAGGGGATCGCGGGGCTCCACGCGCAGGATGGAATCGACGTAGGGATGCTCCTTGAAGACGTCGATCCAGCTGTCCAGGAGGACGCCCTCCACCTCCCCCGGCGCCTGGGGGCCGTCCACGTCCGAGGCGTAGAGGTTGAGGGTCAGCCCGCCCTCGTTGGCCGGCAGGCCCGCCGACAGGTTGTCGTTGCGATCCACGGGGCCGAGGCCGAAGAGGCTGCTGCTGTCGGGGGCGACGTAGAGCCGGCAGCGGATGACCATGAGCTGGCGCCCCTCCTGCCAGCCGGGCAGGAAGCGGGGAAAGCTGTCCAGGCAGCCGAGCGCCAGGTGGCAGACGCGCGGCAGGCCCGTGGCCAGGACCAGGCGCCCCGTCAGGTCCGTGGGGCTCTGTCGGTCCAGGGCCTGGGCGTCCAGCCAGCAGTCGCGGCTGTCGCCGGCCTCGCCGCCCTCGCCGTCGTCGTAGCGGATCTTGAGGACCGCCTCGCTCTGATCGTCATCCTTCCAGGAGCCCCGGGCGATGACGCGGATCAGGCCCGGCTCGCCCCCCGCGTGCTCCATGGCCAGGCAGAGGGTGTCGCCGGCCGCGATCCAGGCCGCCAGGCTGTCCTCGGGCAGGCGGAAGCCCTCGCCGCTGGGCGTCTCCAGGACGAAGGGCTCGAAGTCCAGCGTGCCGTCCGCGTTGCGCAGGGGAACCTGCGTGGCGCCGTCCAGGTCGAGGGGATAGGTGAGGGGAACGGACGTGTCGGGCGGCCCGGGCAGGCGCCACAGGCGCACCAGCACGTCCTTGCCCAGGTCGGGATTGTCGTCGTCCTGAACGTGGACGGCGTCCGGATCCGGAAAGGACAGGCCCAGGTAGAGCTGGTTCAGGACGCCGGCCTCGTCCTCCCAGCCGGACAGGTCGAAGCACCAGACGGCCTCGCCCCGGAAGCCCGAGGCCGGATCCTCGCCGACGACGAGCATCTCCGGCTCGAACAGCGCGATGGGCTCCTCCCAGGCCGTGACGGTCAGGCCCAGGGAGTCCGCGCCGCCGGCGCGCCAGATGCGGGCGTCCTCGGGGATATCCTGCTCGATCACCTCGGGTCCCAGGGGCGTCGACCCCGGTTCCAGGCAACCGGTGAGCAGGGCGATGGCGATGACGAGGAGGAAACGGCGTCGCACGTCGGTCTTCCGCTGGGGTGGATCAGGATGCCATTGTCGCCTTGATGACAGAGGGTTAGCACAGCGGCGGGCCGCAGGCAAGAGGGATGTACCCGCCGACGCCGCGCCGGTTCCCGCGCGGCGCCGCGGGCGGCGCCGCGGGCGGCGCGGTCCGGGAGCGTCCGGCCGCCGGCATCAGAAACGGCTGACCAGCACCAGCTCGACGCCGTCGAAGGCCGGCTCGTAGCGGCAGACGCCGCCGATGCAGATGTTCCCGGCACGCCGCTGGCCGGCGAACAGGCGCGCCTCGTGCCGCTCGCCGAGGGTGGCCGCCACCTGCGCGCCCAGCCAGACGTCGCGATCCCGCTGCTGGCCCTCCAGGAGCTGCTGCTCCCGCGTCCAGTTGACGGTCTCGCCGATGACCGAGAGGGTCCAGCCGGCGGGATCCTCGTACTCCAGGGTCAGGAACTCGTCGTCGTACTCCCCCACCAGCTCGCCGTTCTTGTGCTGGTGCTCCCAGATGGCCACCAGCTCGCCGCGCGGCAGGGCCAGGCGTGTGTCGAGGACGAGGGTGAGGTAGTGGTCCCACTCCCAGCGCGGGCCGGCGAGGCCGCCCGCGTCCACGGGCAGCTTCTGGAAGTCGACGATGGCGTGCAGGTGCTCCAGGGCCGGCAGGCCGTCGGTGTCCCACTCCAGGAAGGCCTCGCGGTAGTCGCCGCCGCCGCGCGCACCGGCGATGGACTTGGTCGTCGCATAGGAGACGAGGAAGCTGCCGGCCGGCGTCGTCAGGGACAGGTCGGCCAGCAGGCCCTCCTCGTCGTCGGGATCCAGCTCGTGGGGATGCCGGTTGAGGAGCGTCGCCCGCTGGTCGTGGATGAGGGCCGGCGGCTGGTTCATCAGCTTGCGGTCCAGGGTCAGCAGGGCCACCTCGCGGTAGCGCTTGTAGCCCGCGTAGAGGCTGAACCGGTCGGAGACGTAGGAGCCCTCGAGGACGTGGCCGCGGCCCTCGTCGCGGTCCGGCTCGTCGTGCAGCAGCCGCGCGCCCTCCCAGTCGAGCTGCAGGGGGCCGTGGCCGAAGCTGGCGCGCAGGCCCATGATCTCCGGGCGGGCCGCCTGGTCGGGCCGCTCGAGGCTCAGGAAGGAGGCGCCCAGGCGCAGGGGGCCGCGCGAGACGCCCACGTCGCCGCCGCTGAAGCGGTCGGCGCGCCGCCGGTCGCCGGTCTCGAGCTGCCCCGACTCCGTGCGGCCCGTGAGCAGCGCGGCCTCCCAGTCGTCGGCGTAGTGCTCGACGAGGAGGCCGTCTAGATTGGTGTCCACGCGCAGGTCGCGGTTCTCGTAGCTGCGGAAGACCAGGCCCCGCCCCATCAGCCTGGTGAAGGTGCCCACGCGCAGGCGCGTGTCGTCCAGATCCAGCTCGGCGTAGCGGTGGGTGATCCCCTCGCTGGCCTCCAGGTCGTCGGAGACCACGGGATCGGGCGGCGAGAAGGAGGAGTAGCGCAGGCCGAGCGCCCAGCCCTCGCCCAGGAGGCCCAGGTCGAGCCAATCCTCGATGATGTCCCGCTCCTCGACGGTGTCGCGGCTGGCCTCGAGCTGGTTCTGGGCCGTGAGGCAGAAGTCCTGGGCCGCGGCGCCGCCGGCCAGGACCAGCGCCGCGGCGAGGGCCGTCGCGGCGGCGGTCCTAATCATCCGCTTCCTCCGCGGCCCCGCCGTCGTCGATGACGGCGGTGTCGCCCACGGCGGCCGCGGCCTGGGCGGCGGCGGTCCGCTCGGCGAGATCGGCGCGGATCAGCTCGGCCCAGGCCTCGGCGTCCTTGGCCCGGTAGCCGGCGCTGCAGCGCAGCACCTCGCCGGCGGCGCTGACCAGGACGTTGTAGGGCACGGCGCGCCCGCCCAGCTTGCGGTGGGCCTCCTGGTTGGGATCCAGGTAGACGGGAAAGTCGATCTTGTGCCGCTTGACGAAGGGCTTGACCTGCTTCTGGCTGCGCGGGTCGTCGATGCTGACGCTCACGACGCGCAGGCCGGCATCCTCCCACTCGGCGGCGAACTCCGCCAGCTTGGGCATCTCGGCCAGGCAGGGCTTGCACCAGGTGGCCCAGAAGTTGACGAGCACCGGCCCCTCGCCCTCCGCGAGGAGCTCGTGCAGCTTGACGCGCTCGCCGGACAGGTCGGTGACGTTGACCGGCGGCAGCTTCCTGGGCGCGGCCAGGGCGCCGGCGGCCAGCAGCAGTGCCGCGGCCGCCAGGGGCAGGCTTCTCCGGATGCTCACGGGCTGAATCCTTTCGCCGGTGGTGAGCGCGTTACTTGAGCAGCGTCATCTTGCCCGTCGCTGCCTCCTCGCCGAGACGAACCCGGTAGAGGTAGACGCCGCTGGGCAGATCGCGGCCGGCCGCGTCCACGGCCAGGAAGGACACGGCGTTCTCGCCGGCCGTCACCGGCGCGTCGAAGCCGCGCAGCAGGCGGCCGCGCAGATCCAGCACCTCGACGCGGGCCGTTCCCGGCGCGGGCGCGGCGAAGTGGATCGTCGTCTTCGGGTTGAAGGGATTGGGCGCGTTGCCGCGCAGGGCCAGGCGCGCCGGCGCCGGCGCGTCGCCCGCGGCCGTCGCGCCGCCGAGCACCTCGGCGGCGCCGTCGAGCAGCTCGCCCTCGATGGCCGCGACCGCCTCCACGGCGAAGCCGAGGTAGACGAGCTTCATGTCCTGGGTGCGGGCGACGGCCGCCTCGCGTCCGCTGCCGTAGCGGAAGGGCACCGCCGCCGGGCCGGCCAGGGCCGGGACCACCACGTCGGGATCCACGTAGCCGGGCAGGAAGGCGTCCGCCAGGCCGCCGCCGAGGAAGTCGCCGGGCGTGCCGATCACCTCGGTGCTGCTGCACTCGCCGCGGTAGGCCAGGCCGAGGGTGTTCTCGAACCAGGCCGTGGTGGCCTCGTCCTGGTAGACGCTGTTGGTGTCGCAGAGCTCGAAGGCCAGGTCCTGCCCCGAGAGGAGCAGCGGACCATCGCCGGCGAGGTAGTCGCCCACGAGGCCGCGGTCCGTCGCGTCGAGGCCGGGGGCCGCCGCGCCGGACAGCCACATGACCATGGGGAAGGCCTGCAGGTCTGCCAGCAGGGGCGCCTCGGCGTGGCGCGGCCACACGGCGGCGACGGGCGTCAGGAGGCCCGCCAGCGACTGAGCGGAGAAGAGCCCCTCGCCGTGGGCCGAGCGGTCGTCCACGATCAGCAGGTCGCAGCCCGTGTGGGCGCCGGCGTAGTCCAGGCTGGCCGAGAGCATCGGGTTGCCCTGGCTGCGGATGGACATGTTGACCACGCCCGTGCCCACCGTGGTGGTGATGGTCAGGTTGAGCTTGACGGACTCGGAGGCGCCGGGATTGAGCGTGTGGCTCACGTCCGTGACGTCGGGCGAGTAGCAGTTCTCCCCCACGCAGATGGAGGCCATCCAGCCCGCGGGAACCCAGGCTTCCTTGTGGATGTCGTAGGTGTCGCGCTCGTCGCCCGTGTTGGTGAGCGTGCCCGCGAGCTCCATGAAGGTCCAGTCTCCGCCCGTGCCGACCAGGTCCACGGCCTCGAAGGTGAAGTCCACGACCGCCCGCGCCGGCAGGGCGGCGATACAGATGCAGGCCATTGCTAAGGTGAGCTTGCGCAGCATGTCACAGTCCTCCGTTGGATTCAGGCGCCGCGTCGAGGATGATCTTGGTCTCGTCGTGCTGGACGAAGGCCAGGGCCCTCAGGCTGTCGGCATCGACGGTTCCGAAGTCCGGGGTGAAGACGGCGGTGGCGCCGAAGTCGGCGCCGGGTGTCAGATCGACCGGGACGCCCTGCAGGCCGTCGGTGTGCGTGTTCACGTGGCGCACCGTGTTGTGCCACTCGGTCTGGTGGTTGGGCGCGCTGTAGTGCACCAGGGTCTCGTAGAGGACGAGGTAGAGACGCCAGGGGCCGGGATCGGGCGTGCCGATCACGCTGCCCTCGGCCTCCACCGTGACCTCGGCGCCCGCCTGCGCGCGCGTCACGGTCATCTCGAGCTGGGGCGCCGCGGCCAGGCGCGCCTCGATGGCGGCGAGGATGGACGCCGAGTTGAAGTGGTCCGCCTCCACCTGCCCGTCCACGTAGACCTTGGGCGTGCTGGAAAGTCCGTAGAAATCAAGCCGCGGTTCGTTTGCATCCGGATTGTAGAGGTAGAACGGATCGTAACCTGTCCAAATCGTGTGAAAGGCCAGAGACAGCGCGGGTCCTGAAGCCTGCTCGATGGCCGTTTCCATGGCCGCCGCCGCGTCGGGACAGCTGCTGCAGTTCACATGCGTGAAGTCCTCCAGAATTACCGTGTGCACGGGCAGAGGCGCGCCGCGAAAGCGCAGGGTGTCCGTGGCGCCCGCGGCCAGTGTCACCGTGGTCTCGGCCGGCGCGAAGGACCAGCCGCCCAGGGACACACTCACGCTCAGCGGCGTGCCCGGCGGCACGGTGAAGTCGGCCGGCGTCGTCTCGGCCTGGAGCAGCCCGCCCAGCGTGACGGCGGCCCCCGCCAGGGGTGCTGACGTCTCGTCGCCGGCCAGGACGGTGAGGACGGCGGGCTCCATCCCGTCGTCCATGCGGACGGGATCCTCCTGGCCGCAGAGCGTGAAGCTCGCCAGGAAGAGGAGCGGTGCGAGGGTCAGCAGGCGCATACTCCGGCGATATCCCTTTCGGCCGGCGAAGCCGGGGCTCCGCGTGGTGCTCGATGCTACCCTGTTGCGTTGAATAAGGATAACAAAGGGGATCGCGGGCCCGCAATCGGCAAGGCGCCTCGATAGCGCCGTGAATCATCTTTAACTTCCGCCGCGTTGCGGCGCTGCAACGGAGGCCAGGCCGGGCTCCAGGCGGCGGCGCAGGGCGAGGCAGAGGTCCAGGGCCTCCACGAGGTCCGCGCGGCCGGCGCGGCCGCGCCCGTCCAGGGCGGCCAGCGTGCGGGCCACGCCGCGCACCTTGCCGCGGGCGCGGAAGCTGGCGCCCGCCCGCTCGAGCTGGGCGTCGAGCCAGTCGCCGTCCGCCGGCTGGGCCGCCACCTCCCCCGCGCGCAGGCGCCGCCAGGCGGCCAGCACTCGCGCTCGGGCCGCCTCGGTGGAGCCGGAACCGGCGCCGGGCCCGCCATCGGGCCGCCAGCGCGGCACCTCCACCACCAGGTCGATGCGGTCCAGCAGCGGGCCCGAGATGCGACCCAGGTAGGCGCGCACCTGCCCCGGGCTGCAGCGGCAGTGCTCCTCGCCGCGCAGGGCCTGGCCGCAGGGACAGGGATTCATGGCCGCCGCGAGCTGGAAGCGCGCCGGCCAGATCAGCCGGCCCGCGCCGCGGCTGAGCACCAGGCGGCCGTCCTCCAGCGGCTCGCGCAGGGCCTCGCGCACGGCGCGGTTGAATTCGGGCAACTCGTCGAGAAAGAGCAGGCCGCGGTGAGCCAGGGCGAGGTCCCCCGGCCGGCCGCCGCGCGTCACCGTGCCCAGGAAGCCCGCCACGCTCACCGTGTGGTGGGGCGCGCGGAAGGGCCGCCGCGGATCGGCGGGATCCAGCCCCGCCACCGAGCGCAGGGCCATGACCTCGCGCCGCTCGTCGCGGGTCAGAGGCGGCAGGAGGTCGGCCAGCACGCGGGACATCAGCGACTTGCCGTTGCCCGGCGAGCCCACGAGGAGCAGGTTGTGGGCGCCGGCGGCGGCCACCTCCAGAGCCCGGCGCACGCGGGGCAGCCCCACCACCTCGGCCAGGTCCAGGGGCGCGCGCCTCGCCGGCGCCGGGTCCTCGCCGGGATCGGGCGGCGGCGCGGCCTCGTGGCGCTCTTCGACCCAGGCCACGGCCGCGGCGAGGTTCTCCAGGAGACCCACCGGGATGCCGTCGAGCAGGGCCGCCTCGGCGGCGTTGCCCGCGGGCAGGATCAGCCCGTCGGCGCCCGCCCGGCGCGCGGCCAGCCCCAGGGCCAGGGCTCCGCGCACGGGGCGCAGGCGACCGTCCAGGGCCAGTTCCCCCAGGAGCCACCAGCCGCGTCCCCGCCGCGGCTTGAGCTGGCCGGTGACCTCCAGCAGGCCCAGGGCCATGGGCAGGTCGAAGGCCGAGCCCTCCTTGGGCTCCTCGGCCGGCGCCAGGTTCACCGTCACGCGCCCGCTCGGCGCCTGGAAGCCGCTCTCGCGCAGGGCCCCCAGCACGCGCTCCCGGCTCTCGCGCGTGGCCGCGCCGGCCAGCCCCACGAGGCTCAGGCCGGGCAGGCCCCGCGCCATCTGCACCTCCACCCGCACCGGCACGCCCTCGACGCCGCGCAGGCTGCCTCCCCGCCACTGGCAGTGCATGCCACCTCCCCGCCGCCTCCAGCAAGGACGGGGCCGCGGCCAAGATCCGCCGCCGCCGCGGTTCACCGGCGCGGGCCGCCCACGCCGTGGCCGGCCGCGGCCCGCGCCGTCAACGCCGGTGCCGTCCTCCCGCGGCGCGCCTCTCGTTTTTCTGTTGACTTGCCCCTTGCGCGGGCTAACCTTTTCCACGCTTCCGTACCAAGGGCCCGCGCGAGGCCCGGGGCGAGAACCTGCAACCGGTGGTTCTGAAGACGATGAGCGAGAAGAAGTGGGTCGTGTGCGACGAGTGCGGCGGCACGGGCATGATCGAGGACGACGAATGCCCCTTCTGCCTGGGCGAGGGACGCATCGAGGTCGACGAAGACGAGACCTGGGAGGAGCCCGAGGAGTACGGCGATCTCGAATCGGTTGACGAGAGCGACGACGACGACGACTACGACGACCTGCTCGAGGACATCGACGACGAGGACATCGACTGACCGCCGCGCGGCCCGCGCCGCGCCGAGCCGGTGACCGCGCCCCCAGAACGAATCGCTCGCACCCGACGGTACCCGTCGGGCTTTTTCATGCGCCGCGCCGGCGCCGCTCCCACGCGAACAGGACCGCGGCCAGGACCAGGGCGGCGGCAAGGCCGGGCCAGCCCGGCAGGCTCCGGCGGTGCAGTGCCAGGGCGGCGGCGGCCGCGGCCAGGGTGAAGGCGTTGAGCGTCAGGACCACGCCGCCCACCGGCAGGCCCCGCGCGGCGAGCCGGTGCGTCACGTGGCAGCGGTCGCCCACCCACAGGGGGCGTCCCTCCCGCCATCGGATCCAGCACACCGTGGCCGTGTCGTAGAGGGGCACCGCCAGCAGCAGGAGCGCCAGGAAGGGATCCAGGCCCGCGCGCCCCACGGCCCGCAGCGCGAGCATGGCGAGGGAGTAACCAAGGAAGGTGGAGCCGGCGTCGCCCAGGTAGAGCCGCGCCGGCGGGCGGTTCCAGAAGAGGAAGCCCGCCAGGGCGGCCGCGAGCACGACGGCGGCCGCCGGATCGGCGGTCCCGGCGCCCGCCAGGACGGCCGCGAGGGCCAGGGCCGTCCAGAGGCCCGTGGCGCCGGCCGCGGCGTCCATGTTGTCCAGCAGGTTGAGGCTGTTGATCAGGCCGAGGGTCCACAGCAGCCCGACGGGCAGCGCCACCCAGGGCGGCCGCGTCCATGCCGTCAGCTCCGGCCAGAGCAGCAGGGCCGCCAGGAGGTGGGCGGCCAGGCGCGGGCCGGGCCGCAGGCCGCCGCGGTCGTCCGCCAGCCCCACCGCCACGAGGAGCAGTCCCCCCAGCAGCCACCGGACGAGCAGGCCGCCGTCCGCCGCGAGGGCCGCGGGCCCCGGCTGGATCGCCAGCCCCGCCAGGACGGCGACGAAGACGGCCACGCCGCCCATGAGGGGCACGGGGCGCTCCTGCAGCTTGCGCGCGCCGGGCGGATCGAGCAGGCGCCAGCGCCCCGCCAGCGCCATGGCCGCGCGGCCGAGGGCCAGGGCCAGGACCAGGGCGGCCAGTGCCGCCGCGGCGAGGCGGATCGCGCCGCTCACGCGCCGCCTCCCCGCGCCCTAGATGCCCCGGTAGTGCTCGAGGACCAGCCGCTGCCGCCCCGCTTCCCAGTCCAGGGCCAGCAGGTCCACGCGGCAGGGGCCGCGCCAGCCGCGGCGCTGCCGCTCGGACCGCACCGCCGTCCGCAGGCGCTGCCGCTTGGCCGGCGTGACGCTGGCGGCGGCGCCGCCGTAGCGGTCCGAGCGCCGCAGCCGCACCTCGACGGCCACGAGGCAGTCGCCCTCGCAGGCGAGCAGGTCGATCTCCAGGTGGCGCACGCGGAGGTTGCGTCCCAGGACCTCGAGGCCGGCCAGGGCCAAAAAGCAGGCGGCCAGGTCCTCACCGCGCCGCCCCAGTTCCAGACGGCCGGGGCGCGGCCGGGAGCCAGCGTCCACAGAAGCTCCGCCGGTGGATGGGGCAGGGCCCCAGACGCAGGAGGGCATCGCAGTGCTCGGCGCTGCCGTAGCCCTTGTGGCGCGCGAAGCCGTAGTCCGGCCAGAGCGCGTCGTAGTCCGCCAGAAGGGAGTCGCGGTGGACCTTGGCCAGCACCGACGCGGCCGCCACGCTGAGGCTGCGGCGGTCGCCGCCGACGACGGCGCGGGCGCCGGCCATGCCGTAGGGCACCTCGCGGCCGTCGAAGAGGATGAGGTCGGGCTCCCGCCCGAGATCCGCCAGGGCCCGGGCCATGGCCCGGTGCACGGCCTCGCGGATTCCGAGGTGGTCGATGTCCGACGCCTCCACGTCGGCCACGGCCCAGGCCAGGGCCTCGGCCCGGAGGCGCTCGGCCCAGCGGGCGCGGGCCGCCGGCGTCAGGCGCTTGGAGTCGTCGAGCCCCGGCGCGTGGTAGCCGGGGGGCAGGATGACGGCGCCGGCCGTCACGGGACCGGCGAGGGGGCCCCGGCCCGCCTCGTCGACGCCGGCCAGCAGGCGGCCGGCCGCCAGGCGGCGGTCGAAGCCCGCCAGCTCGCGCCAGCGCCGCTCCCGCGCGCCTTGCCGCTCGGCCTGGTGGCGCAGGCTTCGTGCCAGGGCGCGGCGGCCGGCGCGGGGATCGTTTTCCAGGATGCGGAGCCACGCCTCGCGGCGGGCCGGGGAAAGGCCCGTCAGGGCCTCCCGCTGGGCCGCGAGGGGGGCGGCGGCGAAGGCCGCGGCGTCCGCGAAGGGAAAGTCCGGCGCCGACGCGGCGCCCCGGCGCCCGGCGGCGGCGCCGTCCACGACCTAACCGTTCTTCTTCGCGGGTGTGAAGTCCCGGCGACTGGCGATGCGCGCCTTCTTGCCGCTCAGCTTGCGGAGATAGTAGAGCTTGGCGCGCCGCACGCGGCCGCGGCTGAGGATCTCGATGTCGCTCAGCGCCGGGCTGTTGAGCGGGAAGACCCGCTCGACGCCGATGCCGCCGGAGATCTTGCGCACGGTGAAGGTCGCCTGAATGCCGGCGCCGCGGCGCTGGATGACCGTGCCCTGGAAGGGCTGGAAGCGCTCCTTGTTGCCCTCGACCACCTTGACGCGGAAGCGGACGGTGTCCCCCACGTTGAACTCGGGGATCCCCTCCTTGACCTGCTGGTTCCTGATCGCCTCCACCATCTTCATCGCCTTACCTCCGGTCCTCGTGCTTGCCGCCCTCGGGGGCGGGCTCACCGGCGCGCTCGTCCAACAGGTCCGGCCGGTGCTTCTTCGTGATCCGCAGGGACTCCGCCCGGCGCCACTCCTTGATCCGCGCGTGGTTGCCCCCGCGCAGGATCTCCGGCACCGCGAGCCCCCGGTAGGTCTCCGGGCGCGTGTAGTGCGGCCAGTCCAGCCGGCCGCCCTTGTCCTCGCCGAAGGAGTCCGTCTCGGCGGACTCCAGGTCGCTCATCACGTCCGGCAGCAGGCGCACCACCGCGTCGATGATCGCCACCGCCGCCGGCTCGCCGCCCGAGAGGACGAAGTCCCCCACGGACAGCTCCTCGGTCACCACCAGTTCGCGCACCCGCTCGTCCACGCCCTTGTAGCGGCCGCAGATCAGCGTGAACTCGGCCTCGCGGCTGAGCCGGCGGGCCCGGTCCTGGTCGAAGGGCCGGCCCCGCGGCGAGAGCAGGATCACCGGGTGGCCCGGGTGCGCGCTCTCGGCCTGGATGGCCTCCACCGCCTCGACGAGCGGCGGGGCCATCATGATCATACCCGGATCGCCCCCGTAGGGGTAGTCGTCCACCGTGCCGTGATCGTCCACCGCGTGGTCGCGGGGACTCGCGAAGCGGTAGGCGACCACCCGCCGCTCCACGGCCCGGCCGAGGATCCCCACGCGCACGGCTTCGCGCAGGAACTCCGGGAAGAGGGTCACCACGTTGATGAACACGGCTCCCCTCCTACAGGTCGAGGAGGCCCTCCGGCGGATCGACCGTGATCACGCCGGCCTCCCAGTCCACGCCCCGGAGGATGGGCTCCACCCAGGGAATGGCGTACTCCTTGCCGCCGCCGCGCACCGTGAGCAGCGGCTGGGCGGGCATGGGCTCGAGGCCCGTCACCTCGCCCAACGCCTCGCCGCCGGCGGTGACGACGCGCAGCCCCATCACCTGGAAGGGGCGCACCTCGTCGGGCGGCGGCACGTCCAGCTCGCCCTCGAGGACGAGCACGGCGTCGCGGCGCGCCTCGGCGGCGTCGCGGTCCGCGATCTCGGCCAGCCGCAGCACCAGGCAGAGCCCGGCGGGGCGGCTGGCCGTGACGCTCACGGGCTCGGCGCCGCCCGCGCCCTCCAGGCGCAGGTGGCGCGAGGCCAGGGCCGCGGGCCAGCAGTCCGCGGCCGGCAGCAGCTTGACCTCGCCGCGCAGGCCCACGGGGCGCAGCACGCGGCCCAGCTCGATGCGGTGCGCGGCGGTCACGGCTCTACTCCAGCTCCCGGATCACAAGGGAGACGCGGCTGTGCTCGCGCCGTCCCACGGCGGCCAGGAGGGTCCGCAGGGCCTCGGCCGTCTTGCCATGCCGCCCGATGAGCCGCCCAAGGTCCTCGGGGGCCAGGTAGAGCTTGTAGGTCCGCTCGTCGCCCTCGTCCTCGGTCTCGATGCGGATCCGGTCCGGCTGCTCGAGCAGGGCCTCGGCCACGTAGCGCAGCAGGCGCTCCACGTCAGCCCTCCGCCTTCTCGGCGTCCTCGCCCTCGGCGGCGGGCGCCTCCTCGGCCGGGGCCTCCGCGGCCGGGGTTTCCTCGGCGGGCGCCTCCGCGGCGGGCGCCTCCGCGGCGGTCTTCTCCGCCTCGGCGGCCGCGCGCTCGTCGGCTTTCTTCTGGGCCCTCTTGTCGGCCCGGCTCAGCTTGCCGCTGGCCTGGGGCTGCTTCGCCTTCCACTCGGCGAGCCTGGCCTCGAGCTCATCGGCCGGTGTGCCGGTCTTCATGAGCTGGAACCGCTCCAGGAGGCCCGCCTGGCGGACGAGGTCCTCGACCGTGCCCGACAACTGGGCGCCCTGGCCGAGCCAGTGGAGGATGCGATCCTCCCTGAGGGTGACCTCGGTCTCCCTGGGAAGGGGATTGTAGGTCCCCACGTTCTCGATGCAGCGGCCGTCCCGGCGCTTGCGCGAATCGACCACCACGAGGCGGTAATAGGGCCGCTTCATGGAACCCATGCGCATGAGACGAATTCTGGTGGACAAGTGCCGTACCTCCGGGTCGTCAGTGGAATCCGCCGCGGAACACTTCCGGGACGCGCCCCGACTTCCGGACGCGGGCCACGGTCTTCATCATCTTCCGCATCTCCTCGAACTGCTTCAGCAGGCGGTTGATCTCCTGCACGCTCCTGCCGCTGCCGCGGGCGATCCGCTTGCGCCGGCTGCCGTCGATGATCTCCGGCCGGCGGCGCTCCTCGCGGGTCATGGACTGGATGATGGCGCGCACGCGCACCAGCTCCCGCTCGTCGGGCTGCACGCCCGCCGCGGCCAGCTTGCCGGCGCCGGGCAGCATCTCCATGATCTTGCCGAGCGAGCCCATCCGCTGCAGCTTCTCGAGCTGCGTCAGCAGGTCCTCCATGGTGAGGCCCTGCTTGCGCAGGCGTTTCTGCAGCGCCTCGGCCTCGGCCTCGTCGTGCTCCTGCTGGACCTTCTCGACGAGGGTGAGCACGTCCCCCATGCCGAGGATGCGGCCGGCCATGCGCTCGGGGTGGAAGGGCTCGATGTCCCCCGGCGTCTCCCCGACGCCCACGTACTTCACCGGCAGGCCCGTCACCGAGCGCACCGACAGGGCGGCGCCCCCGCGGGCGTCGCTGTCCAGCTTGCTGAGGAGGACGCCCGTCAGGGGCAGCCGGGCCTGGAAGGCCTCGGCCACCCGCACGGCCTCCTGGCCCGTCATGGCGTCCACCACCAGCAGGATCTCGTCGGGCCGCAGCGCCGCGTTCAGGCGCTCCAGCTCCGCCATCAACTCGTCGTCGACGTGGAGGCGGCCCGCGGTGTCCAGGATCATCAGGTCCCGGAGCTGCTCGCGGGCGGCGGCGCGCCCCGCCTCGGCGATGCGCACCGTGTCGCGCTCCTCGCGGTCGACGTGCGCCGGCACGTCGATCTGCCGCGCCAGCACCGCGAGCTGATCCATGGCCGCCGGGCGGTAGACGTCCGCCCCCGCCAGCAGCGGCCGCCGGCCCTGGCGCCGCAGGTGCCCCGCCAGCTTCGCGGCGAAGCTCGTCTTGCCCGATCCCTGCAGCCCAACCAGCATCACCGTCGCGACGGGCGCGGTGCGCAGCCGCAGGTCCTCGTGGCCGCCGCCCATGAGGGCGGCCATCTCGCGGTGTACGATGCCGGCCACCTGCTCGGCCGCGCTGAGACGCCCCAGCACCGCCTCGCCGACGGCGGCCTCCTTCACGCGCGCCGCGAAGTCGCGGGCCACGCCGAAGTGCACGTCCGCCTCGAGGAGCGCGCGGCGTATCTCGCGCAGCGCCTCCTCCACGTCGCTTTCCCGAAGGCTCCCCTTGCCGCGGAGCCTGGTGAAGACAGACTCCAAGCGCTCGCTCAGATTCTGGAACAAGATGCCTCCGGAAAAGCAGCGGCGCCGGTGGGCGTCGCACACAAAGGCGGCAATATAGCAGAAGTTAGGGGCTACGGCAAGACCCTAGCCGGCCTCCGCGGCCGCTCTCAGGGTTGCCACGGCGGCGCGCCGGTCGGGCTGCCCCATGACGGCGCTGGCGGCCACCAGGATGTCCGCCCCGGCCCGGCGCAGGTCGCCGGCCACGTCCGGCCCCACGCCCCCGTCCGCCTCCAGGGCGAAGTCCAGGCCCTCCCGCTCCCGGTAGGCACGGGCGGCGGCGAGCTTGTCCAGGACCACCGGCTGGAAGGACTGGCCGCAGAAACCCGGCTCCACGCTCATGAGCAGGAGCAGGTCGAGATGCTCCCAGAGGGGCCCCGGCGGCGGCAGGGGCGTGCCGGGATTCAGGGACAGGCCCGCCCGGGCGCCCAGGGCCCGTATGGCGTCCAGCAGGGGCAGGGGATCGCCGACGGCCTCCAGGTGGACGGTGAGCCCGTCGCAGCCCGCCTCGCGGAAGCGCTCCAGCCACCTCTCCGGCTCGGCGATCATGAGGTGGCAGTCCCGCGGCCGCGTGGCGGCGCGCGAGATGGCGGCGCAGATGTCGGGGCCGAAGGTGATGTTGGGCACGAAGCGCCCGTCCATGACGTCCAGGTGCAGCAGGTCGGCTCCGGCGGCCTCCACGTCGCGCACCTCGTCGGCCAGGCGGCCCAGGTCGCCGCCCAGCAGGGACGGCGCGACGGCCACCCGGCTACGATCCAGAAGCGACCACCAGCTCAAGGCTCCTCCCTCGTTCCAGGCGGCTGCCCGGCGGCGGCGACTGGTCCAGGACCGTGTCCGCCGGCCGGTCCGCCGCGGCGATGTAGCGCACGCGCGGCCCCGGCAGGCCGCGGCCGGCGAGCATCTCGCGCGCGGCCGCGAGCCCGCTCCCGCGCAGCTCGGGCACCAGCCAGGCGCCGCCCGGCGGCCCCTCGCTGAGCAGCAGGTCCACGCGGCCGCCCACGGGCACGCGCACCCCGCCGCCGGGGCGCGTGCTGAGGACGGTCCCCGCCGCCCCGGCGCCGGCGCAGCGCAGCAGGTCGCCGGGCACGAGGCCCAGGTCCTCCAGGCGCAGGCGGGCCTGGCGCTCGGTGCTGCCGCGCAGGTCGGGCACGGCCACGCGCCGCGGCCCCGCCGAGAAGACGACGCTCACGCGCCGGCCCGGCTTGACGGCCGTGCCGGGCCGCGGCACCTGGCGCAGCAGGTAGCCGCTGGGCAGGGAGGCGTCGTACTCGGCGGGCAACTCGGCCACCACTAGCTGGCGCTCCTGGCAGAGACGGTAGACCTCCGCCTGGGAGAGCCCCTGGAGGGCCGGCATGGGCCCCTCGCTGCCGCTGCCCACGTGGCGCGGCAGGATCCAGGTGTCGGCCACCCAGGCACCGAGCAGCACCAGCGCGCCCAGCAGCACCAGCATTCCCACGGCGCGCAGCCAGCGCGGCATCACGACTCCTCGCGGACGAAGCGCGCGGCGTAGCCGCCCTGGCCGCCGCCGCGCTCGGGCCAGACCATCAGTTCCCCGTCGGCGGTGACCAGGCGCGCCGGCGCCTCGCCGGGACCAACGGGATCGGGGCGGAAGGCGGGGTGCCGGTCCAGGAAGTCCCGGCGCCGCGCCGTGGTCTCCTCGGGCGTCAGCGTGCACACCGAGTAGATCAGGCGGCCGCCCGGCGCCACCCAGGCGGCGGCGGCGTCCAGCAGCGCGCGCTGGCGCGCCGCGAGGGCCGGGATCTGCTCCGGCGCCCGCCGCCAGCGGGCGTCGGGATTGTCGGCCAGGACGCCCAGGGCCGTGCAGGGCGCGTCCAGGAGCACGGCCACGGCCGGCTCCGCCGGGCGCGCGGCCAGATCCGCCGCCTCCACGCGCAGCCGATTCAATCCCAGGCGCTCGCGGTTGGCAACGACTTTCTCCAGGCGGTTGGCGCTGACGTCCAGGGCGAGGATGTCCACCCGCGCCCGGCCGGCCGCCAGCTCGGCGAGCTGGCAGCACTTGCCGCCGGGAGCCGCGCAGAGATCGGCCCAGAGCCCCGCCGGCTCGCCGCCGCGCGGCGCGGCGGCGGGCACCGCGTCCGCGGCGCCGGCCTCGTCCGCGACGACGGCGCCGGCCTCCTCCGCGGTCCCATCGCCCGCAGCGGCGAGGGCCGGTCCGGCCCAGAGGCGTCCGACGCGCTGCGCCGTCTCGTCCTGCACGCTGAGGTCGCCCCGCGCCAGGGCCTCCCGCAGGGCGGGCGGCCAGGCGCCGCGCACGCGGAAGGCCAGGGGCAGTCCCTCGGGCCGCTCCACGACGGCGCCGGCGTCGGCGAGGCCGGCCAGGAAGGCGGCGAGGCCGGGGCGGCCCGCTCGCCAGCGGAAGCAGGTGCCGCGCCGCTCGTCGAGGGCCGCCATGACGGCCAGGGCCCGCTCCGCGCCCAGCTCGCCGATCCAGCGGCGGGCCAGCCAGCCGGGGAAGGACAGGACGTCGCGCGCGTAGGCCGCCGGGTCCGCCGCGGGATCCGGATCGGCGCCGGGCAGGCCCTCGGCCAGGAAGCGGCGCAGCCGCGCGTTGACCCAGCCGGCCAGGCGCGGTCCCCGGCGCCGCTTGACCCACTCCACGCTCTCGCCCACCACGGCGTGGGCCGGCAGGCGGTCCATCTCCTCGAGCTGGTAGAGGGCCAGGCGCAGGGCCGTACGCACGGCGTCGTCCAGGTCGTCGCGCTCGGTCAGTCGCGCCAGCCTCGCGTCCAGGCGGCCGCGCAGGCGGACGGCCCCGGCCACGAGCTGGCTGAAGAGGCGGCGGTCGCGGGGATCGGCGAGGGACGGGCGGGTGAGGGCCGCGGCCACGAGCTCGTCCCAGTCGCCGCGGAGCCAGCGGTCGCGGTGGAGGAAGGCGAGGGCCGCCTCCCGCGCGGGAGCGATCCTCATCCGTTCTCCAGGATCTCGCCCGGCCGCGAGGGCCGGCCGTTGAGGTAGGCCGCCGTGGGCATGGGATGCCGGCCTTCGGGGACCACCTCGTGGAGGTCCAGGGCGCCGGCGCCGCAGGCCACGCGCCAGGCGGGGCGGACAGCGATCACCGTGCCGGGCGCGGCGCCGCCCCCGTCCGGCGCGGCCGCGGCGCGGCGCAGGCGGACGCGGGCGCCGTCGCGGCGGAACCAGGCGCCCGGGCTGGGCTGATAGGCGCGCACGCGGCGCGCCAGATCCGCCGCGTCCAGCCGCCAGTCGATGGCGCCGGCGCCGGGCTCGATGCAGCAGGCGTAGGTGGCGCGGGCCTCGTCCTGGGGCTCGGGCGACAGCTCGCCCCGGTCCCAGGCGCGCAGGGTCTCCA
>Ga0272442_10004666_pt1 | contig 18641 bp, 17 predicted proteins | sample SSMForm2O_FD_200262 | JGI IMG/M metagenome (GOLD analysis project Ga0272442, IMG submission 200262) | Marine sediment archaeal communities from Little Sippewissett salt marsh, Falmouth, MA, United States - SSM-Form-2O | ecosystem: Environmental > Aquatic > Marine > Wetlands > Sediment ... | reverse complement strand
GAACCGCCAGACCCGCCGCCTGGCTCGCCTCGCACACGCCGGAGAGCGGGTTGCGTCGACCCAGCCAGCTCGCTACGGAGGGGCGAATCCGCGTGCTGGCATACCGCTGCCGGTCGGGTTGGAAGTAGGCAGCCGCCTCGTGATGGTACCGACGAGCGTGTGATGCCTCACGCGGACGCACCTGATCGATACTATGGTACGTAGCCGGCACACACACGCCGCCGGCGCCGATCTCAGCCGCCAACCGGTCGACGACCGACTCCACGCCTTCATCCAGCAAATCCCAGAGATAGCAACCTACGATCACCTGCATGGCTCACTCAGCGTTCTCACACAATGCGGCACATCTCTAGAAAACATCACGATCGCGACCGGCAGCACCCTTCAGCCGCATCGGCCTTGCCTGATCGCCCACACGGCCCCGCCCGTCGCAGGCTTGTACCGCAGACCGCATACTATTAGCATACCGCCCCAAAACTTGCTGCAAAGGAGTAACCATGGCTTGCCATCTTAGGATTTGGAGCCGTGAGTCCGGACAGAGCCAAAACTGTGTCTGCGACGAGGAAAACACCGTTAAAATCATCGAGGACGATCACACATCCAAAGGCAAAGCAACCTACACCGATACGAGCGGCGCCGAAATCAGCGTGGATTGGACCCAATCGCGACTCGTCTATTTCGCACGCAAGGCCGAGAACTAGGCCGACCCGACCAACCGACTCCAGCCCAACACGCCAGGCTTACACAGAACTCCGCCCCGTCTAGAAACCGGGGGCCTTCTGTTGCGTGGTAGCGTAAGACACGGCGATAATGGCCGAGGCGGCCTTGCCCCAAAACCCGTCAAAGTGCCAGTCATCGTCCAGCCAGCTCCGCATGTAGGCCATCTGGCCCATGTGGTAGAGTTCGTGCGTCATCAGGCGCATGACGATATAACCCAACTTCACCTCCCGATCCCCGTAGAAACGTCTGGGCCTCTCCAGGTCGTCGTCACTCGCGGCGCCCAGCACCGTTTTGATGTCCTTCTCGGCAAGGTCTATCTGCTCGAGCACGAAATCGAGTCGGATCGGGTACTCCGTCGGCACGTATGTGCGTTCGGTTCGCTCGAAAACAGGCTCCCGATTCATGAAGTAACGCTCTGCGCCTGCACAGTGCAGGGCAATCTGGCCGATGGACATCTTGCGCTCACTCGGCGTATAGTTCAGATGCTCGGCACTTATGTCCTCGAGGGGCACGCGAAAGCTGGCCCGAACCACGCCAAACGCCCGCACCATCTCCTCGCAAACCGAATCCATGAACGTACCTCCCGACGGCTTGTCTGATACACCCGCCGCCTCAGTTCCCGGTCCCGGATCGCCTCAAGGCAACAACAGAGCCGACCCTTTCGGATCGGCTCTGAAGGTACGCTCAGACGTGCGGCAAACTCAGCCGTCTTATGATCAACGCTTCTCGATAGCAGCATACTCCGCCTTGGTCGGCCCGGTGTAGATCGCCCGCGGCCTGAAGATGCGATTGCCCGCCAGGTACTCAAGCACCCTCGCACACCAGCCCGAAATGCGGCTGACCGCGAAAATGGGGGTGAACATCGCCGTCTCAATCCCCATCGCCCGATAGACCAGGCCACTATAGAAATCGACGTTCGGGAAGATCTTCTTCTCGGCACCAAGTTGGCTGCACACCACGCCGTCGAGCTTGACGGCCGTCTCGTACAGCGTCCGGTGCTTCGTGCCCTGCGTCATCATGTCGGCCAGCGGGCCCAGAATGCGAGCCCGAGGATCATACGCCTTGTACACGCGGTGACCGAAGCCCATCACCCGGCGCTTGGCCTTGCGCGCTTCGGCAAACCACGGGTCGACATTGTCCGCGCTGCCGATCTCGTCCAGGTCGTGCAGCACGCGCTCGTTGGCCCCGCCGTGCAGCGGACCTTTGAGGCTCCCGATGCCCGCCGTGATCGAGCTGTACATGTCCGACAAAGACGAATTGACCACCATGCTCGTGAACGTCGACGCGTTCATGCCGTGGTCGGCGTGCAGAATCAGCGAGACGTCCATGATGCGCTCGTAATCGGCATCTGGTTTCTGACCGGTCATCGTGTAGAGGAAATTGCCGGCCAAACTCAGAGAAGGATCGGGCGCCACGGGCTTCTGGCCCTGTCGAAGTCTCGCGATCGCGCCGGCCAGCGGACCCATCTGGGCGATCAACCTGATGGCGACCTCGGTCTCGGCTTCCACCGACGTATCTTCGGCGTTGCCGTCAAGCATACCCAGCACCGACACGCCGGTGCGCAGGGCCGACATCGGGTGGGTCTTGGCGGTGGGTAACGACGAAAGCACGTCTACGACCTCGCGAGGCAGCGGCGCGTACGACGCAAGCTTCTTCTTGAAGTCGGCCAGTTCCTTCGCCGTCGGCAGCTTCCCAAACAACAGCAGATAGCTGGTCTCCTCGAAACTGCTCTGCTCGGCCAGATCGAAGCAGTTATACCCTCGGTAAACCAGCCATCCCTTCGTGCCGTTGACGTAACCGATTGACGTGCCGCAAGCGATCGCGCCTTCCAGCCCACCACCAACCTCACATGTGATGGGAAACTTGCACTCGCCGGTCAGCTTGCCCTCCGGCTCGCTGTCGGTTTCGCGCTGCGCCTTCACCGCAGCTTCACCAATGATCTTACTGATGTCTGCCATACGTGACACTCCTTTCTCAACGGACCTGCGTTCGACAAAACGATGAGATGAACGGCCCACGGCGGAGATAGTACCGCTAGCCGCTTCGGTTGTGAAGAATATCCTGCCCGAGAATCCGAAGGAGGTAGCCCCGCCGGCCGCTGCTCTCCCAGCCGCCTCAGACGGGGGTTGCTCGCCGTGCGTCCGAGGTTACACTATCCCGCAACTCCTTCATCTACGGCGTGTTAGGGAGCAAACCATGAAGATCCACGAGTACCAGGCCAGAGCCCTGCTGCGACAGGCAGCTCTTCCCGTGCCAACCGACACGGTCATCGACAATGCCGACGAGGCCGTCGACGCCTTCCAACGCCTCGCCGCCCCACAGGTGGTCGTCAAGGCCCAGGTCCATGCAGGCGGCCGCGGAAAGGCGGGCTACGTCACCCTGGTCCGCACAGCCGAACAGGCCGAACAGGACTGCCGGCGGATGTTCAGCAAGCCGATGGTCTCCGCCCAGACCCACCCACAGGGCATCAAAGTGGGCAAGATCCTCCTGGCAGCCGCCGTGGATATTGAGAAGGAGTATTACCTCGGCATCGTGGTCGATCGCGCCCGCAACCGTCCTGTGATGATGGCCAGTGCCGAAGGAGGCGTCGAGATCGAACAGGTCGCACGCGACAAGCCCGAGGCCATCCACAAGGCCTGGCTGCACCCGCACCTCGGACTCCAGAGCTTCCAGGCCCGACAGTTGGCTCTGGCAATCGGCATGCGCGGCGATCAACTCAAACAGACCGTGCCCATCATGACTCGACTGGCCAAGCTCTTTTTGGAGAAGGACTGTAGTCTGGCCGAGATCAATCCCCTCGTATGCGCGCCGGACGGGAAGGTATGGGCCATCGACGCCAAGTTCAACTTCGACGACAACGCCCTGTTCGCACACAAAGACCTTCAAGAGATGTTCGACCCGGCCGAGGAAGACGCCAATGAACTGCGGGCCAAGCAGTTCGACCTTTCCTACATCAGTCTGGACGGCAATATCGGCTGTCTGGTCAACGGCGCCGGGCTCGCCATGGCCACCATGGACATCATCAAGCTGCACGGCGGCGAGCCCGCGAACTTTCTCGACGTGGGCGGTTCCGTGACCGCCGAGGGCGCCATAGAGGCGTTCCGCATCATCCTCGCCGACCCCAAGGTCAAGGGTGTGCTCGTCAACATCTTCGGCGGGATCGCCAAGTGTGACACGATTGCCGAAGCCCTCATCTCTGCGGGTACCCAAGTCGGTTTCAACGTGCCGGTGGTGGTCCGGTTGGAGGGCACCAACGTAGAAAAGGCCCGCAAGATGCTCGCCGAGGCAGCTACCGACCTGCCCACACTACAGACAGCAGCCGACCTGACCGACGCAGCTAGAAAGGTGTGCCAGGCGGTATAATCAGTGAGGACAGGAGCTGAGCCAAAATGAGCGAACACGCCGGCGAGCCCGATTCGACTGCGTCGCGGTACATGAAGGCCCTTCTCGTGACCGTACTGGTTGACGGAAAGGTCACCGACGCCGAGAAACGCCTGATCAACCGCATTCAGCGCCGCCTGAACATCGACGATCACCAGCTGCACCGACTGGTCAGAGACGTTGCCGGCGGTCAGCAGATCGAACTGCCTCCCGACGAGCAAGGCCGACGCGCCACCCTCGAACTGATGGTGGTGACGGCAGCCATTGACGGGCAGATCAGCCCCGACGAACAGAGACTGCTGGTAGACATGGGCCAAAGACTGGGGATGGTCGACCAGGTCTGGCAGGAACTCTACGAAAAGGCCTTGCGCAAGGCCGAGCAAATCCGAGCGAGAGAGAGCGAAGGAACCCACCACCCACAACCACCCAACCCGGACGCGTCAACAGCACCGCCGCCCGAGCCGTCCAAGGTCGACCAGGCTGAGGAGCTCATCGAGCAGTTCTATCTCCACCTCGCCGACTGGGCTGACCCCACAGAAAAAGCCTCACGTCTACTTGAACTGGGGTCCGCAGTCGTAATCCCGCTCATTCGGGCCTTCGAAAGCTATCGCGTTCCCGAGCGATGCCCCGACGTCACGGGCTTTCGCCTCATCATCGCCGATCTGTTGGGGCAACTGGGTGATCGCCGGGCCGTCTACTACCTTGCCGAACTGCTCGGCCTGGGCGACCAGGAGAACGAGCTAACGAACGCCTCGCTGCGCGGTGCTACGGCCGAGGCCCTCGGCAAGCTGATCGGTCAGGACTTCCAGCGCGGGCCCTCCGGCGTCGCCGCCGCCCGACAGTGGTGGCGCGAACACGGGCAGGGCCACTACAATCCGATCATCTAACTTCTAACTCGCCTCGCCGGCCGTTTGCAGAAGATCCTCGACGCGCGCCCAGGATAGCGTGCGATCCAGCCGGCGCGCAAACGCATCCGCCAACGCTGCGTACACCTGCTCCATCGAGGCGTCGCAGCCCAAACGCTGCATCGACGTGATCCCCCGGTCGGTCAGACCACAGGGTACGATCGCATCAAAGGCAGTCAGATCGCCCCCCACGTTGAGCGCGAAACCATGCATGGTGACCCATCGGCGAACCCCCAGCCCGATCGCGGCGATCTTGTCACGCCCCACCCATACACCCGTGTACTTCTCGTCGTGCCCGGCGTCTATCCCGAACGAGCCCAGCACCTCGATGATCGCCGATTCGATGTCCCGGAAAAATCGCCTCAAATCCATGTACAGCCCGGCCAGATCCACAATCAGATACCCCACCACCTGTCCCGGACCGTGGTACGTGATATCACCCCCACGATTCGTACGCACCAGTTCGATGTCGGCACGCGATACGAGCAGATGCTTAGCCTTGCCCGAGCGGCCGAGCGTGAAAACCGGCGGGTGCGTCAGCAGCAGAAGTACGTCGTCGATCAGGCCGTCGGCACGCCGCCGGCGAAGCTGATTCTGCATCTCCAGCGCTTCGCCGTAAGGCACTACACCAGACCGACAGACCAGCAGCTTCGGCTTCATGACCCGGCCTCGGCGGCATGGTAGGAGCTGCGCGCCAGCGGGGCCGCCAGCACCGACGAGAATCCCATCTGTCGCGCCTGTTCGGCAAACCGGTCGAACTGCTCGGGCGTGACGAACTCGACCACCGGCAGGTGCTCGCGAGTCGGCCGCAGGTATTGACCCAATACAACCCGGTCACAACCGACCTGCCGCAAGTCTGCCAGGGCCGCCAACACCTCGTCCTCCGTCTCACCAAGGCCCACCAGGATCGCCGACTTGGTGACGACGTCCGGACGCACGCGCTTGGCTCGCGCCAGTACATCCAACGAGCGGTGGTAGTCGGCCTGCGGGCGGACCATCGGATACAATCGCGGCACGGTCTCGATGTTGTGAGCCAACACACGCGGACCAGCGGCCAGTACGTCGCGCAAGTCACCAAGATCGGGAATCAACGCCTCGACCGCGAGTTCGGTAAGACGCGCCCGGATCGTGCAGATCACAGCCGCCCAGTGACTCGCCCCGCCATCCGGCAGGTCATCGCGCGTCACCGACGTCAACACCAGGTAACGCAGCTTCATACGGCCAGCGGCTTCGGCGATTCGCTCACCCTCCGTCGGGTCGAGCGACTGTGGTAACGCCTGCGTGACATTGCAGAACCGGCACCGCCGCGTGCAGACCGAGCCCAGCAGCATGAACGTGGCCGTTCCTCTTTCGAAGCACTCAGCCACATTGGGGCAGGCTGCGTGCTGGCAGACCGTATTCAGCTCCAACTCCTGCAACAGACGCCACACCTCGCGGGTCTGCGCACACCGCGGATGGCGCACACGAATCCACGGCGGCTTCCGCTCCGATGGAACGGCATAGGTTGTTACCTTGCTGACCATCAGTTCATGCACCCTCTGGCCCCGCGAACCGCGGCGACCCATTGCTAGCCTAGCCCCCGCTTCGGTCCATGGATACCACAAACCGGCAGGCCGCAGCCAACTTCCGTAAGCTGCTTTGTGCAAAAAGGTTACGTGGATAAATCCATGTTGCGCGCCGCAGCCACCTCGTCCAGGCGACCGACCGGCGTAGTGGTGGGAGCAGCCTTGAGTACGTCCGGCTGCTTCTCGGCCAACTCGGCGATCTCGATCATCGCGTCGCAGAAGGCGTCGAGCGTCTCCTTGCTCTCCGTCTCCGTCGGCTCGATCATCAACGCCTCCGACACGATCATTGGAAAATAGACCGTCGGCGGATGAAAACCTCGGTCCAGCAAGCCCTTGGCCACATCAATCGCATGCACACCACGCTTGTTCTGCCGGCTGGCGGAAAACACGCACTCGTGCATGCACACCCGATCGTGCGGCAGGTCGTAATGGCCCTTCAGTCGATGCATGATGTAATTGGCGTTGAGGACGGCGTTTTCGGCCACGCCGATCAATCCCTCCCGGCCCAACAGCAAAATGTACGCATACGCCCGAAGAATCACGCCGAAGCTGCCGTAGAACGGCGCGATGTAGCCGATCGAGTTGCGCAGATCGTACTTCAGCGCGTACGTCCCGTCGTCACGCCTGACCACCACAGACGTCGGCAAGTACGGCAGCAGCTTCCTGGACACACCCACCGGACCGGCCCCGGGGCCGCCGCCGCCGTGCGGCGACCCGAACGTCTTATGCAGATTGATATGCACTACATCAAACCCGATATCGCCCGGTCGGACCTTGCCCAGAATGGCGTTCAGGTTCGCTCCGTCGCAGTACATCAATCCATCCACGTCGTGGATCATCTCGGCGACCTTGACGATGCCCGGATCGTAGAGCCCCAGCGTGCTCGGGACGGTCAACATCGCGCCCGCCACCGTATCGTCGATCGCCTCGGCCAACGCCTTCAGGTCCATGTTCCCCTGTCGGTCCGTGCCAACCGTGACCACCTCGAATCCGCCGATGGCGGCGCTGGAGGGGTTGGTGCCGTGGGCTGAATCGGGCACGATGATCTTGCGCTTCTTGTTTTTGCGCGCCCGGTGATAGGCTGCAATCAGCATGATGCCCGTCAGTTCGCCGTGTGCACCGGCCAGCGGCTGCATGGTCACCGCTGGCATGCCCACGATCTCCGCCAGCAGCCGCTCTGTCTCGTACAGCACGGCCAAGGCGCCCTGCGTCAGCATGCCCCCCAAACGAAGCTGCGGAAGCAGCGGATGCAGCGCCGCGAAGCCCTCGTAGTTGGCCACACGCTCGCACAACTTCGGGTTGTACTTCATCGTGCACGAGCCAAGCGGGTAGAAGATGCTGTCCACGCCCACGTTGCGCGTGCTCAACTCCGTGAAGTGCCGCACCGCATCCAGTTCCGAAACCTCCGGCAGTGGCGGCGGCGATTCCCGGCGAAGCGACGCGGGCAGATCGGGTTCGGTGGGCACGTCCACTTCCGGAAGGCGTACGCCGCGCCGCCCGGCCTGACTTTCCTCGAAGATCAGCTTCACAGCACGCCCTCCAAAGCCTCAGCCAGGGCGCCGATGTGTTCCTTCGTTCGCTTCTCGGTAACGGCCACCAGCAGATCGTTCTGCATGCTCGGGTAGTATCGACCCAGCGGGAAACCCGCCGCAAAGCCCTTGTCGATCAGATCGCCGACGACCGCAGCCGCATCGCGCGGCAGATGAACCACGAACTCATTGAACGTCGGCAGTGTCATATCGATCCGAACCGACGGAATCTCCGCCAGACGTTGCTTCGCGTACGTCGCCTTGGCCGCGCAGAGACCGGCCAGTTCGCCCAGGCCCTCGCGCCCCAGCAGCGTCATATACGCCAGCGAGCGCAACGCGCAGAGCGTCTGGTTGGTGCAGATGTTCGAGGTGGCCTTCTCGCGGCGAATGTGCTGCTCCCTCGCCTGAAGCGTAAGCACGAAGCCCTGTCGGCCGTCGCCGTCGGTTGTGCGACCGCAGATGCGCCCCGGCATCTTCCGCACCAACTTCTTCCGCGCCGCCATGAAGCCCAGGTAAGGCCCGCCAAACGACAGTGGAATGCCCAGGCTCTGCCCTTCGCCGGTCACGATGTCAGCCCCCATGCTGCCCGGGCTCTCGATCAGCCCCGCCGCAATCGGATAGAACGACACGATCGACAAGGCCCCGGCCTGGTGCACCTTCTTGATGGCCTCGGCCAAATCCTGTACCACGCCAAAAAAACTCGGATTCTGGAAGATGACCGCCGCGGTACGTCCGTCGACGTGGTCACCCAACCGTTCGTGGTCGACCGACTCACCTTCCGACAGATCCTTATCCAAATCAATCGCCAGATTAGCCGTGTAGCACTCAATCATATTGCGGTAGATCGGGCTCACCCCACCCGCCAGGACGATCTTCTCACGCCCCGTCACGCGTAACGCCGTCATCGCCGCCTCGTACAAGGCCGTGCCGCCGTCATACAGCGACGCGTTCGACACCTCCATGTCCGTCAGGCGACAGATGCAGGACTGGTACTCATACAGCGCCTGAAGAACGCCCTGCGAGATCTCCGGTTGATACGGCGTGTACGCCGTGTAAAACTCGCTCCGACCCACCAGAGCATCCACCGCCGCCGGGATGAAGTGATCGTAGAAACCCGCGCCCAGAAAACTAACCAGATTCACCGCGTTCTTTTCGGCCAGACGCCGAAGGTGATCGCGGACCTCAAACTCCGATCGACCCGGCGGTAGGCCAAACGAACGCGCACGTTGCTCCCGCGGAATGCCCGCGAACAGATCGTCCACGCTCCCGACGCCGATGGCCTCGAGCATCTGGCCGCGCTGTTGCTCGGTATTGGCGATGAACACCTAACCAAGCTCCTTCAAGAGCACCTCGTACTGCTCGGGTGAAAGCAATTTCTCCAACTCGGCGCGATCAAAGTCCGCCAGCTTACAAATCCAACCGCCCTGGTGCGGATCCTCATTCACAGTCTCCGGTGATTCCACCAAAGCCTGATTCGCTTCAGCCACGCGCCCGGACACCGGCGCATAGATGTCCGCAGCCGCTTTGACCGACTCGATCACGGCGAACTCCTCAGACTGCTTCACCTGCCGACCGTCCGCTGGCAACTCGATGTACGTGATGTCCCCCAACGCCTTCTGAGCGTAGTCGGTTATGCCGACGACAGCCACGTCTCCCTCGATGCGAACCCACTCATGCTCCTTGGTATATCTGCAATCCGTCGGAACCACGGCCATTACTCCTGTGTTTCATAGGCCCGTTGTATTCATTCGTGCCGTACCCTGCCCGTAAAACGGTAGGCAGGTTACCTTCGCCGGCAACGTTTGCGAGCCCACCGCAATCGCCAGCCCATCGCCTTCCCGCCATGGTCGGTTGGCCCGCACGTACCCCATCCCAACGGCCACTCCCAGGCTCGGTGCGAACGAGCCGCTGGTGACCTTACCCACTTCCTCGCCGTCTGCCAGAATCGCAAACCCATGGCGACCGGCCCGCCGACCCGCCATCGCGAAGCCGACGAGCTTCTCCTTCGCACCGCCCTCCATCTGCCGCTGCAAAGACTCGCGCCCGACGAACTCCTTGCCCAACTCGACGCTGCCCATCAGGTCGGCCTCCAACGGCGTCCGCTGGCGGTCCATGTCCTGACCGTAAAGGCGATACCCCACCTCAAGCCGTAAGGTGTCGCGAGCGCCCAGCCCGGCCGGTTCCACATCAGGCAGCTCCAGCAGCGCCGCCCACACCTTCGCCACGCACTCGGCAGGAACGTAGATCTCGTACCCCAGCTCACCCGTGTATCCGGTACGGCTAACCACCGCCTCGCAGCCGCACACCTCGGTCTGCACAAAACGGAAATACCGCAAACCACGCAAGTCGTACGCACACACGGGTTGCATCGCTTGCATCGAACGCGGCCCTTGCAGGTCCAGCTTGCCCATCGCCGCCGACCGATCCTCGAAGCGGGTGCCCGCCGACAGGTGCTCGCCGATCCACTCGGCATCACCCTCACGCGTGCCCGCATTCACCACCACCAGGAACCGATCCTGCGCCAAGCGGGCCACAATGGTGTCGTCGATGATCCCCCCGTGATCGTCCAGCAACAGTCCGTACTTACATGCGCCGACCTCGAGTTGCTCGACACCACTGCTGACCAGTCGACCCAAATCAGAGCCGGCGCCACGACCAGAAACCACAAACTGCCCCATGTGGCACGTGTCGAACAGCGAAACTCTCTCACGCGTGTGGCGATGCTCGGCGAGAATGCCCTGCGAATACTGCACAGGCATCTCCCACCCGGCAAAGGGCACCATCTTGGCGCCCAGTTTGACGTGCTGGCCGCGTAGCGGCGTGCTTTGGCAAAGTTCCATCTTCGGTAGTCTCACCTGCGCCAACGAGATCCTCACCCGTTCCGATGCTATGAGCCCGGCACCCACACGTCAACGGACAGCTCGATAACACCCGTTCGCCCCCCCAAGCCGCGCGCCACCGACCCCAATCCGACCGGATGCTGCGATCACACCACCCGATCAAGGCGACCCTCTTGGTCGCCGCCGCCATTCACGGTGCAGACACCAATCCACTGCTACCAGCCATGTGCTACGTCCACAACGCCCGGCCCCATGCCCCGCCAGCCGCATCGGTCGGTCACTCGCGTTAGTGTCGCCGCCTTTGCCACGCCCCCTAAATTGACAGGCCCACGTTCCGGCTGTAGAAAGTGCTGTCCGCCCAGACGGCCACGAGACGTCCAGGATCAGCGGGAATGACAGGACTGCTTGCCCAACTCGGCGACCGGACTCTTCAGTCCGTCGCAGCATTCGGCGCCTTCTGGCGATTCTTCGGCCAGATCTCGTCGTGGATGGTGACCGGGATCAACCGGTGGCGCAACTGGCGACTCGTCGCGCCGGTGGCCTATGAAGTGGGCAATCGCAGCGTGCCGGTCATCTTGATCACCGGCACATTCGTCGGCATGGTGCTCGCTGTCCAGGCCTACGAGCAGTTCCTCTCGGCAGGGCTGGAAGACCGGATGGGCGTGGTGATCAACCTTTCGGTGGTCCGCGAGTTGGGCCCGGTCCTGGCCGGCGTCATGCTTGCCGGGCGCGTGGGCGGAGCCCTGACCGCCGAACTGGGCACCATGAACGTCACCGAACAGATCGAGGCCCTCCGCAGCATGGGCGCCGATCCTATCCGTCACCTCGTCGTGCCCCGCTTCCTCGCCTGCCTGTTGCTCACGCCGTTTCTGACCATCTACTGCGACGTCATGGGCGCTTTGGGCGGGTGGTTCATTACCGTCAAAATCTTCGACGTCCCGTCCGAGCCCTACTGGCAGTTCACCGCATCCGCTCTCGAGCGATGGGATCTGCTTGTGGGCTTCATCAAAAGCGTCTTTTTCGGTGCCGCCATCGCGGTGATAAGCTGCTACAAGGGGTTCCATTGTCGCCACGGCGCCGAAGGTGTGGGCCGCGCGTGCACCGAAAGCTTCGTCACCAGCTTCATCGCCATCCTCGTGTTGGATTTCTTCATCGGATTCTTCATGCAGGCCTTCTACAACTTTATGTGGGGCTTCAAGCCCGTGCTGTAGACGCATCATGGATCAGACGAACGGCGAACCAGTCATCGAGTTACGAGGCGTCAGCAAGAGCTTCGGCACCCTGCACGTGCTCGATGCGGTCAACCTGAAGCTCCATGCGGACCAGACAACCGTCATCATCGGTGAATCGGGCATCGGCAAGAGCGTCCTGTTGCGGCATACGATCGGACTCCTGAAACCCGACGAGGGCGAAGTCTACTTCCACGGCCAGCGAATCGACACCCTGGGCGAGCGCGAACTGGTCGACGTCCGCAGGCGCTTCGGGTTCCTGTTTCAGATGGGGGCCTTGTTCGACTCGATGACCATCGGCCAGAACATCGCCTTCCCTCTGTTGGAGCACACCAACTACGCCGCAACACGCATCCGGCAGCTCGTGGCCGAGAAACTCGCGTTGGTCGGCCTCGAGGGCCTCGAGGACCGTAAACCCGCCCAACTGTCTGGCGGACAGCGCAAGCGCGTCGCCCTCGCCCGGGCAATCGCCCTCGACCCCGAGGTCATCCTTTACGACGAGCCGACCACCGGATTGGACCCCATTCGTGCCGAGGGGATCAACGATCTGATTGTCAAATTCAAGCGGGAGCGCGGCGTGACGGGCGTCGTCGTAACCCACGACATCCATTCCGCATATGTTGTCGCCGATCGCATCCTCATGCTGCACGCGGGCCGCTTCATCATCGACGGTTCGCCGCAGCAGATCCGTGCGGCGAGCGACCCACGTGTACGGCAGTTCGTCTCGCCATCCGGGCAGGCACAAGGGAAGGTAACGACCAATGGCTAGCGAACGTACCTCCGAACGACGGAACAATCTCCTCGTTGGACTCTTCATGCTCGTCGCCCTGGCCGGGCTGGCGGGCCTCATCGTGTTGTTCGGCGAGATGCCCGACTGGCTGGTCGGCACACGCACCTACCAGGTGCACGTCTACTTCGGGCAACTGCGAGGGCTCACCATCGGCACCGACGTCGAGATGAGCAGCATCCGTGTGGGCCGCGTGGGCAACATCCAGCGTCGGGATACGGACGATCCGGCCCTGGGGGTGGACGTAACATTGGACATCCAGGAGGCCTACGCAATCCCGCAGGACGCCACCGCTCGCGTACACGAAGCCCCTCTGGGCTTCGGCCGGCCCATGGTCGTGCTCGACGTGCGACGAGCCGCCGCCGGACAGTTCGTGCCTCGCGACGGCTCGGCCGTGCTCGAAGGCGAGTTGGTCAGTGCGTTCGATCAGTTGATCCCGCGCGATGTCGTCTCCACTCTCCAGCGCTCGGCGCGACAGATCGGCGATCTGGCCGAAGCCCTCACGCCCGTAGCCGACGATCTGCACGAACTGTTCGTCAAAAGATCCGTCGAGCAGGTCGACAACGATCAGACCGGCCAGGTTATCCCCAACCTTTACACCGCCGTGCACCGACTCAACGATTCGCTCAAGCACTTCAATGAGGTGCTCGGCGATCCCGAGGTCAAAAGCAACCTTCGCGAGGCCATCAGCAACCTGAGAGCCGTCACCGAGGACGCACGCTCCGCCGTCCGCGACCTTCAGGCCTTCGCCACCAAGGCCGAGGTCGTCGCGGACGACGTACGGAACATCACGTCCACTTTGTCCGGCACCGCCACGCGGACCGACCAGCAGTTGGACGTCATCGGACGCAAGATCGTTGACAACGCTGACAAACTCTCTCGCGTTCTCGACCACCTCGATCAAGCCGCACGCGGCCTGGCCCAAGGCGAAGGTACGGCCGGCCGCTTCGTAAACGACCCCCGTTTGTATGAATCCCTGGTGCTGACCACCCAGCGCCTCAACGAAGCCATCGCCGACCTGCAAAACCTCGTGCGAGAGTGGAGGGAAAAGGGCGTTGCCATCCAAGGCGTCGGCCTGCGATAGGCCCGACCCGCCTGTATTGAGCCATTCTCACAATGTCATTGCCTGAAAGGAAGACCAAGCCCATGGCAGTCAAGCGTTACGTATTGGCCGGAACCGGCGGACGCGGCGTAAACATGTTCGCCAAGCCGCTCGTCGATGACGAATTCGACGGCAAGGCCCAACTCGTCGGGCTCTTCGACCGAAACGCCAGCCGCATGCGAGCCGCCAACGAAATGCTGGGCACCGACCTGCCCACCTACACCGACTATCGGAATATGCTCAAAGAGCTCGACCCCGACGGCGTCATCATCGCCACGCAGGACAGCGCGCACTGTCAGTTCCTCATCGAAGCCCTTCAGGCCGGCAAGCGAGCCATCTGCGAAAAACCCCTGTGCACCACCGCCGAGCAGTGCCGCCGTATCGCCGCCGCCGCAGCCAAGAGCGATGCCCAAGGCCTGGTCACCCACAACGCGCGTTACGGAGTGGCCAGCGCCGCCATCAAGCAAATCCTCGCTTCAGGCCGGCTCGGACGCATCCTAACCATGGAATACCACGAAATGCTCGATCGCCGACACGGGGCCGACTACTTCCGACGTTGGCACCGGCGCAAGGCCAACTCCGGCGGCCTGCTTATCCACAAGGCCAGCCATCATTTCGATCTGCTCAACTGGTTTGCCGAATCCCTGCCCGACAAGCTCGTGGCCGTGGGCGACCTCGCCTTCTACGGAAAGAATAACGCGTTCCGGCATACGCGCTGCCGCGAATGCCCGCATGCCGAAAAATGTGACCTTCACGTGGACATGTTCGCCAACGAACGATCCCGCAAGTTGTACCTCGAGGCCGAGGCCGACGACGGTTACCTGCGCGACGCGTGCCTGTGGGACGACCAAATCGACATCGAAGATCGCGCGTCGGTGATCTACAACTACCAGAACGGAATCCACGTGACCTACACCTTACAGGCTTTCGCCAGCTACGAAGGGGAACGCATCATCATCGAGGGTACGGCCGGCCGGCTCGAACTGTCCGCCGCCAAGGACACCCGTTGGGCCGCCGGTGACGTGACCGTACACGGCATGGAAGAACTCGTCGGCGAACGGCTCCGCGTCTTCCAGCCGGGCAAGGGTATCGAGGACGTCAAACTGAAACGCGCCCAAGGAAGCCACGGCGGGTCCGACCCGTTGCTGCGCCACGAGTTCTTCGCGCGCGACGCCGGCCAGCCGCCCACCGATCGAATGGCCTCCCTGGATCAGGCCATCCAGGCCGTACTGATCGGCGCAGCCGCCAATCAGTCTATCGCCACCGGCCAGATGGTTGACGTCCAGAAACTGCTGAAGTAGACAGGAAGTTGGTCGCCGTCCAACGGTGGCCTGTCGTACGGATCATTGTGTCCTGCACCCGAAGGCAGCTTGTCCCCATCAGGGCGAAGCCGAGGTGTACGATGCGGCCGGAGAAGTTGGAGCATATGGATGTCGAGTGTCTTGGCAAATCTGCGGGCTCCGTTTCGGCCGTACGGCGGAATCAACTACGGCCTGTTCGGCCTCGCGATTACCTTCTTCCTCGTCGTGGCGGCTCTCCCCGTGCCACGAAGCTTGGTCAATCTGGTATCGGAGACGCATCCTCTAGGCTATCGCCTTCAACCTGATACCCATACCATCACCGAAAGCGTCAACAGAATACTCAAGACCGACCACACCCCCTCTGAAATCGCCTACAAGGCGAAAATCATGATCGCGGTGCTGTTCACCGCCGCCTTCCTCTGGGGAACCGAAGCCATCCCCCTCGGCGCGACCGACCTGTTGGTGGGCAGCGCGCTCTACCTTTTCGCCGTGTTACCTCTCGACGATATAGCCAAAGCCTACATGAAAGATGCCGTATTCTTCATCGCCGGCGTCCTTGCCATCGCCGTGGGCGTCAGCGCCACCGGACTCGATCGACGCATCGGCATGGTGCTCCTCGGGCGGGTCCGAAGCCTGGCCGGCTTCTGCTTCCTGTTCATCCCCTTCCTCGCCCTTGCCGCCAGTTTCTTCTCGGAACATGCCCTCACCGCAATCCTTGTCCCGGTTCTCGTGAGAATGTACGTCCTGATCTGCGAACGCTACAAGATCGAGACCGACAGATACCTGGCCGTCGTCCTGATCCTGGGTACGTGCTTCGCCCTTAACCAAGGCGGGCCGGGGTCACCCGCTGCCGGCGGACGAAACGCCATCATGGTGGGCTATCTCAAGGACTTCGGCGCACCCATCTCCTTCCTCCAGTGGGTGCTCATCGCCGTGCCTTACGTCCTGGTCCTATCTCTGATCGTGGGCGCCGTCATGTACGTCGCACTCGCCAGAAAAATCAAGGCTCCTAAGGTCGATTTCCGCGAATCCCTCCGCAGCGAAACAGCTCGTAACGGCCGCATGTCCAGACCCGAAATCGTGATGGCGATAATCCTGCTTTCGGTGGTCGCTCTCTGGATTACCGCCAGCCACCGGTTCGGCCTCGGCGGCCCCGCTATCTTCGGGGTCGTCCTCATGCTGGTGTTCCGCATCATCCGTTGGCGACATATCCAAAACAAAGTACGGTTCGATGTCGTGGGACTCTATGCAGCCGCCTGCGCCATGGGTGTGGGGCTCAAAGTGACCGGCGCCTCCCTGTGGCTGGCACGAACGATCATCCACGCCCTGCCCGAATCCATGCAATATGGCGAGGCGCTGCTGATCGCGATCAGCGCCTTTACCGGTACCCTCACCAACTTCATGAGCGACGGCGCCACCGTCGCCGCCGTCGGCCCCATCGCGCTGTCCATGGGCCAGATCGGCGGAGTACACCTCTGGAAGGTGGGCCTGGCCTGCGCGTTCGCCTCGTCTTTTGCCAACGCCACCATCGTCGGCACCCCCAACAACGCGATCGCTTACGTCGGAGCCGTCGATCCAAGAACCGGCAAAAAACTGCTTCGCCTTCGCGACTTCGTCATCTACGGGCTGCCGATAACCGTCCTGGCCATGGCGCTGCTCTGGCTATGGGCTATCTGGGGATACTGGCGCTGGATCTCTTGGTCCACACTATGACCCCGGCGGCAATCCATCGAACGAAAGCCCCGCCTACAAACGTCACCTAACCAACATCGTCAGAAGCTTGCATAGCGGCAGCAGCACCGCGCCGGCCACCACAAACCCAAAGTATTGTCGGATCGACCTGCCCGTAATACGGCTACGAATGACCGTCCCGATCTTCGTGCCCGAAAACGCGCCGAAGATCAGCGCCGCAGCCAGCGTGTAGTCGATGTTCCCCACGAAGCCGTGCTGGATCGTTGCGCTAAGTCCCGAGACAAAGGCCAGCATCAGGCACGTCTGCGTGGCAAACTTGGTCGTTTGCCCGATCAGGTAGAACAACGCCGGCATCATGATTACGCTGCCGCCGATGCCCAGCAGGCCGGCCACAAATCCCTCGAAAACCCCGAAGAAGAACAGCAAAGGTATACTGACCGGCCCACCCGGAATCGTGCGAGCCGAACACGTCGGAGGTATGCGCACCCATGCCAGCATCCCGCGATGGTTCTCCTCGTCGTCGCTCTGACCACGGCGAAGCCAAAAATTATCAAGAACCATCCAGAACGCCAACGCCGCCAGAAAACTCGCAAAAACAGCCTGCAGAACAAAATCTGCCGCAACCACCTCCCGCGACAATACGTTGATCGTGCCTACATGCTTCAGGCGCTCCACCACCGACAGACCGAAACGTGCGCCCAGCGGAATACCCACAGCCATGGCCGCAGCGACGCGAATCCCCAGAAACCGCCGGTCCAACTGCCGCCACAGGGCAATGCTCGACCCGCCCAAAACGTACGCCGCGCCGGTACCGACGGCCGTCGTCATCGGCACACCCAGCAAAGCGTTCAGCGACGGCACGATGATGAAACCTCCGCCCGCACCGAACAGACCCGTTATCGTGCCCACGCACAAACCCAGCACGACCGCGGACAACAGCAACGGCCAGTCAGAAACCAGCGACATGGAAGACAGCAGCAGTGCCTCCAACAGCCTCTCCTGTTATTTCACGAATGCCTGACGCACCAGATCGCTGCGTTGCGCATACTCCAGCCCGGGGAAGCGATTCCCGCACCGGCAGTCGCCGGTGTTACGTAGAAACCCACATTAGAGGCTGCTGTCACCTGTCGCAACCCCCTTCGTCGATCATCACGTCCATTGGCTTTCCACCCACGTGGCGGTACCATGGCCGGCAACGAGACCTCGAATCGGGTCGTACCCGCTCAAGCGGCGGCGCAGAACGTCCGATTATGCACAGGTCTCCTTAGTGGATTCTCGGTAGGCACTATGACCCTCCCGGCATACTTCTCCAGATCTGGCGGATGGCGCAGCCTTGGGTCGGCGTTGGCGCATCTACTGCTGTTTTCGCTGGCATACTTCCTCGCCTTCGGGGTTGCCTGGAACTTCCACTTCTCCAGAGCCCCGATGCACCTCTTCCTGCCCGTCATGATCCCTACCGTCGTCATCAAGCTGATTGTCTTCGGCAGGATGGGGCTCTACCGTGGATGGTGGCGCTACACAGGGCTGTACGAACTGCTCACAATGGTGTCGGCCGCCCTCATCAGCTCGTTCATCCTGATCTGCCTCGTG
>Ga0272442_10004665_pt1 | contig 18645 bp, 35 predicted proteins | sample SSMForm2O_FD_200262 | JGI IMG/M metagenome (GOLD analysis project Ga0272442, IMG submission 200262) | Marine sediment archaeal communities from Little Sippewissett salt marsh, Falmouth, MA, United States - SSM-Form-2O | ecosystem: Environmental > Aquatic > Marine > Wetlands > Sediment ... | reverse complement strand
TTTTGAATCTGACCATTACTGCTTCACCATCTTTTCAAGGTGCCTGGTATTGTATCCCATGCTGTTAGCCGCCTGGTAGAGCAGGGCCCCGTCCAGGAAATAGAACGTCTTACGATCCGACTTAGACCCATTCGGAAGGAGGACGCTCATTTTGGCCCTGGCGCTCTTCCCGCCACAGAAAGATTGCAAGACCTTCGCCACTTTCCTGGCGCTGCCGATATGCTTTCGGTTCCTCTCTGCGATATTCATGATTTCCGTTATGGTAACGTATACGCCCTCATCCGTCTCAGCGTATCCATCCAAAGCCTCTTTATGCGTGTAATTAACTAAGGCCATAATAGAGGCCAGAACGGCGTCTCCCTCTTCGCTCACGATCTTCGAGGCCTGGAGGTATTCTGCGAGAGGGTCGCCCTCTACCAAGAATCGAACGCCCCTTTCTCCCAATTGCATGCGATTCTCTTTAAGCCAGTAAATATGCTTGGCAATAATATAGTCTGAATCGCCCGAACCTGGAGGCGCTACCCACCGTGCTCCCTTTTTTGCCGTATGGTTGATCCCGCCCAATCCCTCCAAATAATCTGAGCCTGCCCTCATGGCATGGACGGACAGAAGACGCTGCCCCAAGGCTTGAGAGTCTTCCCAAGACAAAGAGCCGTCCCCGACTACAGCTTCCAAAAGGTTCATCCCGTTGGAGGTCATCACCACGCGCAGGGCCCCACGAAAACTCACGGACGGGCGCTGCTTTCGCTGAACACTGGTCGGTTCTCCGGAAACCAACGAACGGAAAATGTCTGGAATCCCGCCCTTCTGCAAGGATGCGGGAAACCCCTCATCAATACAGACAACAGCAGAATGAAGAAGCGGCTCGTTAAACTGCTGAAAGGCTTCCGCCCCCACGACATTGGAGGGATAAAAACATTCTGACAGACCACGCACAAGCAGGCCCTTCCCGCACCCGGGCGGGCCGACAATGGACAGAGCACAGATCGGCTTCCCTTCCGACAGATCCACCGCATTGGCCAGCCATTGTTCTACTTTTGGGTAGTCCTTATCAAACATCTTGTGGAGCCATGCGTCCACTTCTGGATGGTATTCTGGAACAAGGCCCCTCTCGCGCACAGTTGGATGAACTAGACTAACGCTATCGTCCTCCTCAATACGAAGCCTGGCTCCGCCCTCCATACCCATTTGGGCTATCTCCTGCGCGACCTTGAAACCGTGCCGTTCCAGAATCTGGGAGGAAGTAAGCTCCACTACCCTATTGCCCTCTACTTCTTCCAGAGCAATGAAGGCTTCCATTTCCTCCCTGCGAATATGAGCCCGCAAAAAATATCGATCCACTGGCACACTACTATAGAATCCGTTCTTCTTTATTAAGTAGATGGCATTGCCAGAAGAGTAGGCTAACATGCGCTCTGAGGCATACTCTCTTGCTTCCTCGCCATCCTGAGGAACGCCTGGATCATAAGACCGCATGCCCTTGACGATCTGATCAATGGTCGAAAGGCTTTCCTGTTCCTCGTCTTCTGCTTTGGCGGCTTCTTTGGCCCAGTATTTGAGAACCGCCCGCCACAGGTTATCCCTAGGCGGGACCTGGCAGGTCTCGGGATGGATCTGGTCTACCCAATGAAAGAGCAAAGCAAAGCACTTTTCTGGAGAGGCAGACTCCAGTCCGTGGCACATAGCCACCACCCCGCCAGCGGCCCTTTGGATCTCGATATCCCTACTGCCTTCCTCTGGCGGCGGACAGTCTTCATCAAAGCAGGCATGGTAGTATTCTCTCCCGCGCAAACGAGACTTGGCCAGCTTCCACCAATCCGATCTACGAACCCTCTCGCGACTCCCCTGGGTCCAGAGAATACCCTCCACATCCTCCGGAGTAGGCATCGGCAGGTCCAACTCTAGTGGAACGCCTCCCTTGGTGCAGGCCGCCGGCCCAGAAGAAGGTAGGTCGTCCGGGGGGAAGGGTTCCTGATCGGAGGCAACGAGCAGGTGGAACGATTGGAGGTTAGATGTTCGCCTCCCGCCCCGGACGACCTTTGGGAGCCGGAAGCACCGGTCCCAATTGTGCAGTTTATCTGGTTTAACGGAAACATGAGCCAACGCACCCCACCAAGCCTCCACGAGGCCCCGGGTCATGGGCTCTGCCTGGGCAACAGAAACAGGCTCGGACAGGACGAAGATCCCGCGAGCGCCTTTGGTGGTGGTGTAGAGGATCTGAGGGAAGGGGATCTTGCCCTCGTTCTTGATCTGCTCCATGCGGTCCGAGAACTGCTCTAGGAGGCCCTCGTGCCGTGACCAAGGGTCGTGGGGGACCGTGTCGAAATCAATGACCAGGAGGCGCGTGAGAACGTCTGAGCCCTCGTTCCGAATAAGGCCGAGCATGTTCTTGGCCATGGCCGGCCACTCTTCTTCGCCATCAACAAAGTATGGAACGAAGTGGGCATCCGTCTCCCATTCCCGATTCAGTGCCTCGATCAGTGACACTGGCTGGAATACGTGGGGGTAGCTATCGGCCTCCCACGGGGGCAGTTGCTTTGCTCTTTTTATGATCGGAACGGGCTGAACGCCCACAAAGATGTCTTTCATCTAACCTCCTGCGGTTCCTTTCTGTTACGAACCAGCTAGAGGAGAGTTCCTAGATTTTTCCCTTGCAGAACTGGCGAATCCCATACAGTAGTATAGATACTGCAACGGCCCAACATATAGTGGTTATCACCTTTCCCTCCTGTAGCCGAATCTCTCGAAATCGTCCCGATAGAGATCGTAAACGGTGTTCAACCAGAAAGAGTCCGTGTAGTAGTCCCTCCAGTCCTTCCGGCGCGTGGCCGCCCGGTGCGGCAGGGCAGGGGCGTCCTTGAACTTGAGGCCATAGAAGCGCCAACAGATCCGCAACCAAACCTCTCCCAGGCTCTCGAACGGATACCAGGTAATTCCCATGGGGATCTGCCCCGCCTGGGGCTCGAAGTGCTCGTCCCATGTCTTCCGGTCGGAATACAGGATCGCCGTCAAGAACTCGCCAAAAGAAGCATTCTTGGTCAACTCATACCGATTCCGGAATGCTTTCCCGGATGGCGCATCGCTTGACCGGACCCGGTTTTCGTAAAGCGAAACCAGCCGGTCGTAAGGGTTTCGGACCACGGTAAAGGACTTCCTGGGCGCAATCTCCAGGTTCCGTGGGACCTCCTGCCAGTCCGTGCCAGGAATCGACTGCAAGGCCTGGATCAGCGACGTGCTGGCGCACTTCGGCAGGTCGTAGTAGGCGATATCGTTCTTCAGGTCCGCCCATGCTGTTGGTTTAATCACGATTTTCCCCCAACCATTTGAGACCAGCGAAAACCAGGTAAATGACGAAGAGGACGATAAAGGTGTTCACCTCTGTCCTCCCTTCCTGAACAGGTTAAGCGCCCGACCGAACAAGCTGGTCTTCTTGGTGCGCCTCTTCTTCGTCATGGAGACCGGCTGGGTCCCGTGCAAGATGCGGTGCATCATGGCATCGCCCTCGGCCTTGCGCTTGTCGAAAGCACCGGCCCTGGAGCGGAACTCACACCGGCTCAGGTTCGCCCGGCCCGGCACCCAACCGCACCGCTCACACTGCCCGCCCTTCACCGCCTTGCAGCAGCGTGGGCAACGGGGATTCGCTCTCTTGATCGATCTCATGCCTTCACCTCCTGCGTGATCAGGTCCGCCTGCCCGGTCAGCTTGCCGGCGCAGGTCTGGACGGTCCTCTTGCGGAGAATCTCCAGGGCCTCCTCTACCTCGGGCCTCAGGGCTTTGGCATCCTCCTCGCCCCGCACCACCGCGCCTAGGATGGCATCCACGGTGGCCTTGTTGACCCGGTTCAGCAGCGCCGTTGCGATTTGCTTCCAGGGGATGGACTGGGAAACCACGCTGGGATAGTCCTCGCCCTTCTTCAGCAAGGCCCGGATCCGGACCTCCTCGTCCACCTGGTGCTGCCCGGGCTTCAGGTCCTTGGCCTTGGCCTTGATGTCGGCCCGGGCCGCCAACCTCATAATCGTTGCCGCAATTGTCGCTTTCATCTCGTTGCCTCCTTTGTTTGTTGGGATTAACCTAACCGGTCTATCAAAACGTCCTTGGATCTCCTCCAGGCCTCGTCCAGGGTATTGCCTACGTTCTTGCTCCAGGTCCGGTTCCCGCTGATGAGGGTATACACCCTATCGACCGGGGACCAGTAGATCCTGTAACCCGTGTCCTGCTTACCGTCCAGGACCTTGCGTGCGCCACCGGGCGCGTCCCAGGCAATCCTCGGGCCCAGCTTGAGTCCGTATCTGATCATCCTACTCTCCTAGCTTTTTTGTGTATTGAAAAGAATACGGTTCACCATTCTTGAACCAAATCGTTGCCCAGGATTTTTCTTCTGTTAAGTCACGAAATACTACTTTGCTCCTGTTTTTAGTTGTGGATATGTGAGAAAACCTCCATTCTATCCAATCAGGCAAATAGTATCTGGCCTTTCGCAGAAGCCTGTCCCGCTCATCTGGATCGATTACCCGTTTCCAGCTCACTTTTTATATTCCTTCCTCTTCTGTTCCATCTCTTCCGGCGTGAGGACCGTAACGGACTGGCGACACCGATTGCACCGGCCACCATAGAGCTTGATCCTCGTCCACAAAGCGAGCGTGACCCAGCACGGGCGCTTGCACCCCGGGCACCAGCAAGCCTCTGTTCTCCTACTGGTAGGAGGGAAGAAGTCCTTTGGCAAGCCCCTTCCGTCCGCCAGAGCAGCGGATTCGCGTTCCGCAGTCCTTATGCCTGCTACCTGGAAGCCCTTCGTGGAGTGGCCGCTCATTTCGCACCCCACCTGGGCGCACATAGCTTTGAACTCCATCCCGTGCCCTCGGTCCTTCACCAGCAGGTGACAGAATTCGTGGAGCGCGATCTGGAAGACGATCTCTTCACTCTGGGGCAGGTCCGCCAGGGCCCTGCCGATCTCGATCCAGTTTTCCCACTTATTAGCCCTGGCCAGGGACCGGGTAAGCCTACGGTTGAAGCGGAGCATGGTCACACTGATGAACTCCTTGGACTCAGATACGATATCCGTGTTTTCGATGATGTGCCAGCGGGCCTGCTCAAACGTGGCCATGGTCTTGGCCTCGTAGCTCATAGCTCCCCCCTCCTGAGGCTTTCCTCGGTCTCCTCGATGGCCTCGACCTCGGCCCGCAGGCCAGGCTCGTCCTCCAGGCAGAAGAGGTAGTCCTCCCACTCGTCGGCCAGATTGTCCATGCCGGCCTTCCTGGCCATGCTTCTGGACTGCCGGGCCAGGTCTGCCATGGATTCCACGGCTTCCAGATCCATATCTTCCGGGACCCCGTGCCAGCTTTCCAGGGTATCGGTCCCCCGCTCCTCGGTGTCCTGCATGAATTCCTCGAAGGACTCCCATCTCCACCAATTTTTCATCGTTGCCTCCATTTCTGTAAGTATACCCGGCCCCGCAGGGCCGGGCGTGGGTTTTTTCAATTCCGTCCGATGATGACCGGGTCCTTGACGGCGTTGGCCAGGGCGACAGTGTGTCGGGTCCGGGTGTGGACCGGCTCTTCCCGCAGGAGGCGCGTTGCGGCGCTCTGGAGCCCGAATAGGGTCCGGCTCTTGACATCGCTCATGTTGGGCTGGGGGTCGAAGTAGAGGTCCGCCATGGGCCGCAGGTAGCGCAGGGGCAGGACCTCTTTCGAGAACATCCTGAACATGATGCCCTCGGCGTCCCGGTCAGTCAGGTCGATGGACTGCATACGTTCCAGATCGAGGCGTACGTCGTCCATCCGGCTCATGAACTCCTCCAGACTCCGGCGGATGACCTCGTCCAGATTGAGGCGCTTGGTGTGCATCTTGCTCAGGATGGACTCCCCGCCCAGGAACCAGCCATTCCCACACACCTTGATGTTGGCCCCGGCCCGGGCCTGGAGGCTGCACCGGCGGGCGTTGCTGCCCCGGAAGCCGAGCGAGAACTGCCACCCGCCGCCCTCGGGGCCCTCGTCGTAGGCCCCGTAGTGGTTCGTGTCGGGCGCGTCCCGCCGTTCCAGATCCATCACACCGTAGAGGTCCGTGCCCTGGTAGAGCCTGTCCCCTATCTTGATCTGGCCGGCGGTGTTGAACTGCTCCCTGGTAATGCGCAAATCGAGCCCCCTCAGGCCCTGCTCCAGGGCCTCCACCATTTCCAGGTGGGGGACGGGCTTGTGCCTCGGGCCCTGGGGCGGGGGGACTTCGATGGCCCCGAGCTGGGCCCTGGTCAAGGTCGCGCCGAAGAGTGTCGCTTTTTCCATTTCATTGCTCCTTTTGGTTTGTGTGACTATCTGTATTATACGTCCCCCATCCACGAACGGACGAGGTTTTCCTGTTTTTGTTTGGTAATGGCCACCCCTCCTCGTCCCATGCTGAGAAGGATCTGGGCCTGCTCGGTCCAGGAATCCAGTATGGAAAGCAGATGGGCCTTGAATTGTCCCTTGGCCGCCCTGGCTGCTTTTTGGCAGTCTTCCGTATCCCAACCGCTCACCGATGGGATCGGGCAGCCCTGTCCCAATGACGCAATCAGGTGAAATCTCACGGCCCGCTTGACGATGACCCGGGCCCCAGCTTCGATGGTTTCATTTTCCATTGTAGGAAATCCTTTCGATGGTAGCGGGAAGGACATAGAACCCGTCCTCGTTGATGATGTTGAGTCTCTTCCCCAGGTAAACCAACGGGCACCAGTTGCCTCCCCCGGCGGGCAAAGCCATGCCCACGAACTCCCCCTGGACGATCTTGTAGAGGGTCATGGACGCCTGCTGGGGCTTCATGGGCCAGCCCCTACGCTGGTCGATCCAGTCCAGGATTTCGCGGGTTCGGAAATGCCGGTAGACTTCTGCCCTGGCCTTGTTTACCTCTTCCTGGGACTCGAACTCCATCCCGCACATTGTGCAGACTCTCGGACCGGTGCCGGGGATTCTGCCCCGGTGGGGGGTATGCTCGTGCAGGCAAATCTTCTCCCGCTCGGACGGGACCAGAGCGAATTGTTTTTTGCGAAGCGTCATTTCAAGCCTCCTTCTTGCATCCCATCTCGTCCAGGTGATGGGTCTTCCGGACCCCATCCTCCCCTTCCAGGGTGACCTTGATTTCTTCCACGATGCCCAACGGGTCCACGATACGCAGAACCGCCCTTTCCGCCGCCCCTTCCGTGAAGGCCGAGACCGCGAACTCCGACTCCGTCAGGTAAGGTGGCGGGGAAACAGGCTTCCACTTGCCCCTGGCCCAGGCCGGGGCCGCATAGCCGCCCTTGACCTCCACTTTTATGACTTTGAACTGTTTCATCTTGGCCTCACTAACTCTACCGTATGGGTTTCGATTCTTGTAACGTCCCCGCCACTCTCCTCTAGGGTATCGTAAATGGTTTCCTCCATGCGAAGGACCACCGTTTCGGTATCGGTCGGCACACAGAAGGTGATCTCTTTTGAGAAATGGCTGAAGGACCCGTTGCTGAAAAAGACGGTCCCCTTTGCCCGATAGGTGGTCTCCCTAACCTGTTGGACCAGCTTCCTGGCCATCTTCCGGATTTCCTCCTCGCTCATATTCTGCACGAACTCCGCGAATCGCAAGAGCGCCCCGTAGGCGTCTCGTTCCGTTTTGATCCGGAACTCCCCGTCGATTCCGTATTGGGCCTTCGGTAAATCTCGCAGATATACCATCTCGGTGCCTCCTTGTGGGTCAGTCCCACATTCTGTATTTTTCCCAGGTCTTCCCGTATCCGTCCCCCTTGCAACCCATGGCGAAATCTTCCGCCGCCCGGCGGGTCAGTTTATAACCGACTTCCGCTCCTGTCTTGATCCAGACTACCACATAGACCCCGCTCGGGATGCAGAAATTGATCCAGAAACCATTGACGGTCGAGATTCTCTCCTCGACCGCCCTGTAGCCGCTCACGCTCCCCCCTTCCCGCCGTCCCCGAAAAGCAGGTCCAGCCTCATCGACCGGAGCAGGTCCTCCTGGTGGTCCCCGGTCAAGGCCTTGCTCTGCCGCTCGGTCACCTTGCCCTGTTCCCGGACTCTCCGGTCCCAGTTTTCCCGGGCTTCCGCCGCCCCGCCGATGGCCATCACGGCCCGGGCCCCGAGCGCCACCGTCTTTCCCCCGTCGGTCTCCATGCGGACCGGGAAGGCTTCCTGGTCCTTCCGATAGCCGTCGATCAGGTAGCGTGCCTCGGTCGCGGTCCGGCCCTCGATCAAGTAGAGGCGGCCCCGCCCGGCCCGGGCCATACGCCGGAAGGTCTCGATCTTGCTGGCCGAGCATACCGCCGTCGCGGTCCCCTGCATTTTCGGCTTCCGGGCCCCCTTGCGAACCCACAGAATCATGACTTTTGTGTCTGCCATTTTAGCGGTTCCTTCCTCGGGCCCATAGGGGCCCTTTTTGGCGGTTTTTTGGTTTCCGGGTGTCCTGGCCTACTTGAGCCGCTCCACGATGCAGAACAGGCCTTTCTCGCCCCCGTAGCAGGCCATGCAGTCCAGGCACTTGCGCTTCCCGCAGTTGACCGGGACCAGGGCCTCTTTCTTGGCCACGTTGAAGACTCCGTCGAAGCGGAGAGGCGGGGCCGCCTGGATTTCGGATACGTCCGAGACCAGCCGGGGATTCGAGTAAATCAAGGTCAGGTTGAGCGGTTTCCCGCCCATGGCCCACAAAGCCTCCTGGACCAGATCGTAGCGCTTTGTCCAGAGGGCGAACCTGCTCCCGGGGTTCCTGAGGGCGATGCGGATCAGGTTTTCGGCGTGACGCCGGTTGAGGAGTTCCCCGTGCCCGTTGAATCGGACGATGGACCCGGGCTTGAACCTGGGAATCGTGACCCCGGACAGGGTAGTCTCGGACAGGATTATCCCGTTTAGCACCCATGCGGGCCGGGCGTTGCGTCGGTGTTCCTGTAGCATGGTCCGACTGTAGCATTGCCGGCAGATCGTGTCCGGGGGGCTTTCGGTGGCCATGCGGTTGCAGAAGGGATTGTCCAGGGGACTCGTGTTGATAGCCAGGATTCCCCCCAGCTTCCCGCTCATCTTCGAGACCGACGGGACCTTGTAGCGCTTTTTGGTCCAGGAAGTCGGGAGGGGGATCCCCCTGAGATCGGCCCAATTCTTGATTCTGGATTCTATCATGACAGGTCCACCTTTCCCTCGCAAGCGAGGCGGAAGAAGTTGCCCAAAGCCTCATCCCCAGTTTCTCCCCCTGCAATGAAGGCCGGGGAGAATCCCAGGGGGTCCGCGGTCTCGGCATCCTGGACTATCCAGTCCACTTTGTCGAACCTTGTGTGGATAGCCACCAGGGCGAAACGCAAGCGGGGCCCGAACATGGAAGCCACCGTCACCTGTTGCCCGGGGCGGCTCGGGTCATTGGGTTTTGGTTCCCGGATCTTGACCCTGGCCATTTCGACGGCCAGGGAGAGAATCTGTTCTTTGGTCGGCTGGTCCATATTTTTTCCCTTTTTGTTGGAACCTATGGAATGATACTACGTTTCGCGTGCGTGCGCGACGCCCGAAGGCTAGAAAGATCGGGCTTTAAAAATTTTGGGGGAGACACTTACCTAAAGGTAAAGATTTTAATTATAATTAAAAAATGGTTTCTGCCCCCCAAAAAATATTTTCACCAACCTTTTTGAAAAACGGCCCCAATGCTGCCAGACCTTTGTAAAGCCTTATAGGTTATGGGTTTATGGTGGCAGGATAAGGCGGACATTGACGGACAGGTATAGATTTAAGTCCTTGAGGGGAAAGGGAATTACGCTGGCAGGAACGAGAAGGCCGAACGCTGCCAATATTTCTAGAAAAATGAGATTCCAGCCTAAATTTATCCGCTAAAATTGCCCGGCCTCTCCCTCCAATTTTAGCCGCTAAAATTAACTTGCGCCTACGTGCAGATAGATTCCTAACAGAACCCTAACGTTATTTTTAGCCGCTAAAATAGATTGTTACCCTAGCGTAACACTTTTCCGTCCCCAAACCGTCGAACCGACTCAATCCAGGCCCCGGCCCGGGCGATTACAGCCAGCAGGTCGGCTTCCTTGCACCGGATCAGTCTCAGGTTGATACGGTCCCCGGGCCCCCGGGTCACCACCCTGTAGAGGTATTCCATACTAGACTCCTTTGTAGAAAATTAAATAAATCCGCCTTGTCGGTCCAGATTTAGGCGCTTCCGGGTCGATTCGGTGCTCACCCTATACGCTGGAGCGGATTTGCCCTTGTTTGTGCCAAGCCCCTAGACACGATCCCTGTGGGATTTGGGCTTCTATCGGCCCCCCGGGTCCGGTTGCTAGTCGGACGGGAGACTCGGGAAGGGTTTTCCTGGCCTAGGATTTGGGGACCTTCCGATATGGTTTTTTCCGGCCCCGGATCCCACCTTTGGCAAGGTAGTCCTTCCCCATGTTGTCAAGGATCTCCGGGAGAAGGGACACCGTCACCGGCTGGATCCGATTTGGCACACCGTAGGCCACCTGCCCCAGGTTGATGCAAGGCTTCCCCGTGTAGAAGTGAGACACAGGTCCCCCCTGCCCTGGCGGTGGATCCGTAAGGGTTTTATGCCCATGGGGATCCCATCCCCGCTCAAGGGCCACTTTGTTCTTCCCCGGGCTAGTGGCCGGCCCGGCTTGCGGTCAGAGAATTATATACTTGACTTCTATCTCCACGTTCCCCAGATTTCGCACACTCTGCCCCCGGTCAAGGCCCGGACGATCCGGGCGACTGTCCTGCTTTGGAATGGCCGGCAGACGGCCCGGCCCTGTCTCAAGATGACCCATTCCCTCATGCCGACACCATGATGTAGAGGATAGCGTAGACGAAGGGGGCGAAGAACAGGGCCCATCCGATCAATTTAGCGCGGTTTCTCATGGCGAAATCCTTTCTTTGTCTATTCTATTATCGGTCTCGCTCGCGTCTTTCTTTAGTTGTTTTTTCTGTTTTCTGTAACCACACAAAATATATTATCAAGATAGTGAATATGGGCCGATTCATGGGATTCTTTGTGGTCTAGTAGCGTATCAATATGGTGCAAATGTGTGTCAATATGGTGCAAATGTGTGTTGATTTGAGACAAGGAGGGGGGTTACGTGGGGAAATGGGTGAAAGTGTGGTGTGGACCATTTTAATACACACCCCCATTTTTATACGGGACCTAATTTTTTTCTTCCAAAAATAGGACCACCCAAAAGCGGAAGTCGAGTAGTATTGAATAGGGTTTTTCTTCCAAAAATAGGGCAGTCTCAAAGCGGAACTTTGATCCATTTTCACACAGGACCACAATTTTTCTTTCAAAAAGTGCTCGCCCCAAAAGCGGAAGTCGAGTAGGCTTGGGTGTCCAAGCAAAAAGGAGTAAAAAATGTTCATGATCATCTCTATCATCTTGGGTGCCATCGTCGGGATCCTTCTTTGCCGGCTCTACCAGGCCAATACCTACATCGAGCGGCAGCGCGAGATCATCGAGGACAGGGACGAGGAAATCGAAGAGTTGCAGGAAACCATTTTGGACCTAAAACTAGAGTTAGGGAGGTAAAAAATGTTCATGATCATCTCTATCATTCTGGGTGCCATCGTTGGGGTCCTTTTTCGCCTGCTTTACTTGGAGGGGCGTGCCAACAGGGAGACCCGTCAAATCAAGTGGGACCTGGAGACCACCATCGAGCGGCAGCGCGAGATCATCGAGGACCGGGACGAGGAAATCGAACGGCAGCAGGAGATCGTCGAGGCCCTGGAGAAGAAGTCTGACGGCTTCGCAGATCGCAAGGACCTGCTGCGAGAGGCCCTTGGGGAGGTAATGAACCAGGCACAAGATGCCCTGGACGAGGACACAGGCATGGCGGTCAGGGCCCGAGAGGCAGGGGACTGAAATGATCCTAATAATCATCGGGGCGGCCATTCTGGTAGTGACCATCGCATACGGCAAGGTAACCTTCAAGGCCGAAAGTCGTATCGCCCGCCTCGAAGAGCATCGAGAGAGCCTCAACAGAGACAAGGTCCGCCTCACCAAAGGGATTCGGACTTTGAAGATGGACTGCTCTGAGGCGAAGGACCAGAACAACTACCTGAAGGACGTGATTTCCAGCAATGAGAGGGACATCAAGGACCTAGAAAAACGGCTAGAGGACAACGACAAGCAGCTCAAAGCCTCACAAGCCACCAGCCAGGCCCTTACCGAGGCCTTGAACACAATCAAGAACGCCACGGACGTGGTCATCGGCGCAAAAGCGGTGGAGCGAGTCGTCCGAGGTCACGGGGACGTGATATACAAGGACAAGTTGACTGGCAAGCCCCTAGAACAGGACCAGGACGGACACTGGAGGGAAAAGGGTATCGGCGCGAAGAAGGACCCGCATGCCAAGCCCCATTGGTCTGTAAGGAAAGAACATGATCGAAACCATTAAAACCGTGTGTAGCTTCCTGGGGATCGTCTACTTCCCCGTGATCGCCCTGAGCGTCTGGACCCAGTTCCGGAACCTGCGACTCAAGCGGCTCCTGAAGGAGCAGATCAGGTTCAACCTCCAGATGGGCCGGGATTACGAGGCGCAGATCATGGATCTGACTGACGATCTTGTAATGGAACGTAGGAAGACATGGTCTTTCAACGAGGTGGCCGGGGGATCGAGCCCGGAGGAGCTGAAGGAGATGCTCTACCGCGACGACCCGGGCTACCGCACCAGGGTCCTGGGTGACTGGAGCCAGTTGACCGAGAAGGACAAGAAGACGCTGGAGGTGAGGGACAGATGAGCAATTTCATCAAGGCCGCCCAACAGGCCGAGCTTCTGATCGCCAGGGAGCGCCTCGCACAGGTCCGCAAGTGGGGCATCCAGAATCATTCCCACCAGGATTGGATGATGATCCTCATGGAGGAGGTCGGAGAGTTCGCCAATGCGGAGATGGAGCACCGTTACCGGAACGCTCCCAAGGAGCGCATCAAGGAGGAGCTGGTGCAGGTCTGTTCCGTGGCCCGGGCGATGCTGGAGAACCTGTTGCGGAGGGAGGCAGAGGGCAAATGAGGTTCGTAGGCGGCCCCCGGGACGGTCAGGAGGGCCCGGAGCCCAGCGAGGTCGAGCGCCTGCTGGTGGTGGCTTTCCACCCAGAAGAGGTCAGGTTCTTCGCAGACAAAGAAGGTGGTTACCTGCTCTCCTATGGGTATGTGTCCGAATACCCAGACGATGTGTCGAAGGCGATCAGCATCGAAGTTTGGGAGGAAATCTACAAATGGAGCGAATACGGTGACTGATTTCATGAGAATTAGTATTTTGTGGTTGCTTCATATCGCAGTCTGGGGTAGTATATTCTTAGATCCTGTGGGCGCGGCATGGGAATTCGTCAGGGTCTTCGGGACTCTGGTTCTTTGGGTCTTGGTCTATGAGCGCCCGCGACTGAAGAGGGAACAGAGGGAGCGAAAGGAGGGCCCTTGAACCTATTCATCGGCAGAGAGTTACACCCGGATAATCGAGACGACGGGACAGTCTACGTCTTTCGCGAACGGCCCACGAAGGGGGAGTATAATAACGGCCACTACTACTTCTGGCACGTCAAGGACCCAAGCAACAAGATCCAACTTAGTGCCGGCGACAGCTACATCTTCTCGGCAGGCGAGAAGGGCAACAAGATCGAAAAGGGACAGCTCTTCAGACTGAAAAGGACGATACAATGATGCCACAGGTGCCCAGAAACCCGAGCGAGCGTTGGTTGCGGGTCGCCCGGGTCTACAACCGACTCAACACCCTCGTGAAGGAGGCGGCCAAGCAGCCCAAGAAGGTGAAGGCCATCAAACTCCATTTCGAGGACAAGGACGAGGCCAAGACCCTGAAGGGGCTCTTCAAGGCGGGCTCCCCGCCCTACCGGAAGCTGAACTCGAAGCAGCATTCTCACCTGGAACGGCCCTTCCTCTACCTTCGTCCAGCCAAGGCAGCGCAGTTCCGGCTCGTGATGTTCAATTTCCTCTTCCCCGAGGAGATCAAGAAGCTGGCTCAGGAAGGCAACAAGAAGTGATCGACCTCATCGGCCACTGCTGCAACCTGTTGAAGTCCATCGGGCTCTTCAAGATTGCCCGGAAGGCTCAGGTGGGCTGGGTGTTCAGGATCTGTGGAGGCTGCGGGTGGATCTACGTCGGCATTCACGTCGGGCTCACGAGCATCTGGATCTGGGGAGCCGTTACAGTGGCCACAGACGTGATTGGTTTGGTTTCTTGGAGGGATCGCCATGCGAAGTGATTTCGATTTGGATCGGTGCGCCTGCCCGAGGTGCAAGAACGAGGCCCACATCACGATCTGGATCCAAGGCGAGCAGGCAGGCCTGTGCCTGAAGCATTGGCTGGAGCACTGCGAAGAGACCGAAGAGGCCTGCATGGAGAACTGGAAAAAAGACGGTCCGAATGGTCGGATTGAGGAGAAGATTGCAAGGAGAAAATGAACATGACAATCAAAGAAAAATTTATTACCATTCCCACCATGGTTTTTCTGATGCTGCTGGCTACTTCCGTGGTGACTCTGGCTTTTTCGACGCAGACCGATAATGAAGTGTGGACCGTCAAGCAGGCCCGGGAGCTGGTTTGCCACATCCGGGTGACCTTGACCGTCGAAGAGCCGCCCTTCGAGACGGGGAAGGAAGGCGAGGAGGAGAAGCCACCCATCACTTTCGAGCGGCGCTGGAGCGGGTCCGGCATTTTGATCCGCCCAGACGAGGGCCTCGTGCTGACCAACTTCCATGTGGCCGACGCCACGGACAAGGTAGTGGACCGCGAATATGAGATCAGCTTCCTGGGGATGGATGAGCCCGTGTTCGGCACCTTCGTGCGGTCCGATCGTTCCAGGGACTTGGCCCTGATCAAGATCGACCCCCAGCCCCTGGCCAGGCGTCTGAAGATCGCTCCTATGGACGATTTTGTCCACGTCTTTGACACGGTGTGGGCCATAGGCAGTCCATACGGGCGCAGGTTCTCGGTGACTCGGGGCATCGTCTCTGCAAAAGGCAGACTGGTGTGCCTGATGCTGCGCTTCGCCCAGCCCCCGAGTGTCATCTCCCCAGTAGAGCTGGAGGGGATGATCCAGACGGATGCGGCCATCAACCCGGGCAACTCCGGCGGCGGGCTGTTCCTGTCCAATGGTATGTTGATAGGCGTAGTGAATTCTGGCAACCCCCGTGCGGACGGACAGGGGTTTGCGATTCCGCCCTCGTTGATCAACGAATTTCTTGGAACTAAATAGCTTTTGCTATATTTAGCAAACTTTTCTCACCCTCTTGCGTAGAAGCTATGTAGGAGGGTGACTTTGTTTCAAAGCAACCAGCACGATAGCCCTGCCGGCGGCGGCAACCCACTGACCCCCATCGAGCGAAACCAGAAGCGCAAGCAGTTCTGGGCCGAGGTCTACGCCAAGGACCGCGAGCAGCGGCGGGAGGACTTAATCGTCGTTGAGGAGGCCCACCCCCTGCGCGTGATGGTCGCTGCCAGGGTCGTGCGAGAGATCGCCAGGCTGAAGCAGGTCATTTTCGACAATGAGCCCATGTGCGAGCTGCTGGAGAATCCGGACTTCCTTGGCTGGATCGAGCCCCTGGACCCGCCGGAGGACATGCGGGGGCTTCGGGGGCCAGAGGAGTGGATCGCCAAGGCGGACATCCCCCTCTTGCCGCCGGCCCCGGGGAGCGAATGGGAGAGCACCCTGCCAACCTACTTCGAGGCTTTCCGTCTCGCCTACCAGCGCCTGGGGCTGCACAAGACTCAGGACGGCCCGCGAGGCTTTCGGGGTCTGACCGATGTCGAACGCTACATCAAGCTCTGGCCGTCCCTGGAGGAGATCCTGGGCTGGGAGAACAGCTTTTTGCACACGATCCTTGCGGCGGTCAGCCAGAACGGATCCCTGCTGGCTCGCCGGTTTCTGCGAGAAAAACACGGCCTGAGGCGGTGGGAGGAGGACATCTACGTCACCATCGCCACCCAGGGGGCCGTGGAGCTGATGTCCAGGACCGTGGAGGAGGACCGGGCCGTGATGCTGCTTCGCCTGGAGGACTTCGTGCGCCGGGCGAAGGGGCTGGATACCAGCGGAGTCGAAACCAACGACGTGGACCTTCGAGCAGAGCTGGCTGCACTGAAGCTCATCAGCGATATCCAAAACCTTAGAACGGCCAAGCCTGCGGACCAGGCAGAGGAGATGGCTGAGGTAGTTCGTGACATAGAAAAAAAGGTGGAACAAAAGGAGAAGAGAGATGGACGAGCTGAAAGAGCTTCTTGAGGAAGAGCTGGAGTCCCTTCTGGCCCACGCTGAGGGGGAATACCAGGACGTTCAGCTTTGGGCGAAGGAATGTGCCAAGCTGGCCGCCAGGGCCGTAAAAGAGGGCGAAACGGCGGCCCTGGAGGAGATCAAGGACCAGGCTCTGCTGCTGGCAGAAATCTGCCGGATTCGATTGAACAAACACCTGCGCGAGCGGGTGACGTTTTTCCTAGACGCCGCCATCAAGGTGGCCATGAAGCTGATCTGAAGGAGTAAAAATGGAATTTCTTAGCAAGAATTGGAAGCTGTTGTCGAGCGCCTTCTGCTTGGTGGCTGGGGTGGGGGTCCTCCTCTTCGCCGGCCAGCCCGAGCTGGGTTGGGCGCTGCTGGGTGCCAGTGGCCTGCCCATCGTCCTGCCGGCGGCCTTCAAGTCGAAAGGCGCTGCGAGCCTGTTCCTCGTCGCGGCCCTGGCCCTGCCTTTGATGAGCTGCCAGACGGGCACGATCAGCGTGGCCACGTTCGGCCCGGGCCTGGAGAAGGTCCTGGACCGCCACGACGATTACGTGAAGGCCGACGATAGTCTCTCGGAGGTCGTTCGGGACATCTACCTCAAGACCACGGAGCTGATCCGGAAGGTCCTGGAGGAGGCGCGGAAATGATCACCCTGAGCATCATCGTGATCGTGGGCAGCCTAGGCCTGGGAGCCTGGGCGACCTTCTGGCGGGCTCGGGAACGAGCTTGATATGAGGCAGTTAATCGTCAGAGGTGAACCGGGGAGCGATTGGGCCTACTTTCTCAATCCCAAGGTTGCTTGCACCTCCATTTTGTCGGCCCTCCCCGAGGACAAACGCCGTCGAGTTTACGGAAGAGGGCCAGAAGCAGAGAGAGCGAGCGCGGTCGGTTTTCGGTTCACCTTTGTTCGACACCCTTTGGACCGGCTTGTGAGCTGGTGGCTGAACAAGATTTGCAACCCCAGGGGCGCATCTCAGAGGTATCGTTGCAAATATCGGTGGAAGCAAGGCACGCCATTTGAAGATGCGTTACAGAGAATATGTCGAATGGCCAGAAAAGGCAGTTTGACGGAATGGCATATTGCTCCGCAGTCTAGTTTTTTGCCATTGAATAGGCTTTCTTTTATTGGTAAGCTAGAGAGCATCTCTATAGATTGGCTCACCATTAGAGACCACGTTCACGGCCTTGCTGATCTACCTGTGACCAATCAATCCGAGGGCCGTAAACCGTGGCGGCACTATTTTGATTGTTTGCCTTCAGGGCTGAAAAAAGATGTAATCGGAATATACAGAAGAGACTTCAAACGATTGAATTACGAGGCGTGAAATGACGCAAGCAGACGACATTGCTGAAATCAAAGCAGACCTGAAGGCCATCAGGGGTTCTCTGGCCGAAGCCTCTGCCGGTATCGCCGTTATCAACGAGCGGTGCTCGAATCGAGGTGAGGAGCTGGAAGGCATCCAGCACCACCTTCACGGCAATGGAAAGAATGGTTTACTAGCAGACGTGAACAGCCTGAAGGGGAAGATGAGCGTTCTCTGGAAGCTCATCTGGCCGGCGCTGTTGGCCGGCGGCGGGGGCTTCGGTCTGGGGGCAGGCCTCTTTTGAGATTTCGCCAACGTCCACAGAAGGACCGAACCCTCAAGGTGAAGTCCCGGGCAGCTTCGGAGTGGCAGAAAATCTACCCGGACTTGCGGGAAGATCCTGTAGTCTTGTGCCGGCTGCTGAACTTCGAGCCCACCTGGCAACAGCAGGATGTCATCCGCATTGTTCGACGGGAGACTCAGCTACCTCCGGACCGCAGGCTGAAGCGCATTGCCATAAAATCCGGGCAGGGCCCCGGGAAGACGGCTCTCAGCGTCGTCATCATGGTCTGGAGGGTCCTGCTAGGGGTGGACGCTTTGGGCATTGTGACGGCCCCCACGATGACCCAGGCGAAGGATGTGTGGCTGGGCACCTGCCGGAAGATGATGAACAAGGCCCATCCGCTGCTGAGGTCGTTCGTGAAGCCCACGAAGTCCCGGGTCCTGGTAGGAGGTGTGAACCATCCGGACTGGTCGATCCAGCTCATGGCGGCCAGCCGGCCAGAGAACACCCAGGGCCGGCACGACAAATACCTCACCTTCCTGGAGGAGGAGTCCTCAGGCATCGAGGACGAGATTGACGAGCAGATCAAAGGCACCTTGACCAACGAGAATTCCTTGTTGATCAAGATTGGCAACCCCAACTACCGCGATGTTCACTTCTTCGACGCATTCAACAGCCAGCGAGACGAATACCACACCTACACAATGAATGCGGAAGAGTCTCCCATCGTTGATCAGAACAACGTCAAAAAAATCGCGAAAGAATACGGTAAAGATTCCGATGTCTACCGGGTGCGGGTCCTTGGGGAGTTCCCGCTTGAGAATCCGAATTCTGTCCTTTCTTCAGATGATCTG
>Ga0272442_10004664_pt1 | contig 18646 bp, 13 predicted proteins | sample SSMForm2O_FD_200262 | JGI IMG/M metagenome (GOLD analysis project Ga0272442, IMG submission 200262) | Marine sediment archaeal communities from Little Sippewissett salt marsh, Falmouth, MA, United States - SSM-Form-2O | ecosystem: Environmental > Aquatic > Marine > Wetlands > Sediment ... | reverse complement strand
AGAATCACAGTAGTGGACATGGCTGTGAGGTTTTTTAATACAGCTTCCATCTGATGGACTGCTTTTTCAAGGTTGGTTTCTTCAGGTTTGTAGGAAGCGAGAAGAAGTCGAATCCCGGTTCTGTGACTAACGATCTCACTTTCAACAGATCGCAGGTGAATATCTTTCAGGGAACGTGTCAATAAAGTATTCAATCCATATGGTTCGCGAATATTGAGATTCAGTGCCAATGAGCCGCGTCCGGGGTTCATCTCTGCGAGGATAACATCCTGGCCATCCTGTTGAAGTGCAACACTGATATTGAGAGCGAGTGTTGTGGTACCAACTCCTCCTCTAACTCCAATGAATCCAATAATCTTGGCTCTGTCTGCCTCATCGGCAGGTCCTTGCTGGGTACGAGCAAGAACGGCTTTGACATGTGCGGTTAATTCTGCTGGATGAGCAGGTTTTGTAAGGTAGTCATCCACACCTGCTTCAAAGCCCGCAACTTTATCGTCGACCATGGTTTTTGCCGTGAACATAATAATAGGAATATGTGCAAGCCCGGGATCATTACGCAGTTGACGTGTCACTTCATAGCCATCGAGGTCAGGCATCATAACGTCAAGAAGAATCAGGTTGGGGCGTTCTGTTGCAGCACGAGTCAGACCCATCTGTCCATTACTTGCAACGACAATTTCGTATCCCTGGCGTTCGAGCATCAGGCCGACTAATTTCAGGGTATCTATATCGTCGTCGATTATGAGAATTTTTTCTGGCATAAGGTATCTCCATGGATACTGCCGTCCCTAAGACTTGCTGGCAGTCTAGCATAAACGGGTTTGACCAGCAAGGAAAAGCTGGTTGATCATCCGGCTGGTGATATAATCCGGCATGGATGTTGCAGCAGGAGCAGGTATGGAATTCGAACTGTGGGGTATCCACAACTCATTCTTTCTAAGATTTCCAGTCCGGCTCTCCGGCATCGTCCTGCTGGTCATGGAAATTGCAGGATTGCTATATATTCTTTTGCGTTTTCGCAGAAGCAAGAAAGAACTCCCATCTGCTTCTGAGAACCAGCACCGGTGGTTATACTTTATTGTACTCATTTTTTGCCTGGTTGCGCCAGAACTTTTTCTGGTGAGATTACCTGTAGGGGGGGATGCAGCTTCAGCAGAAGCTGTACTTCAGCATTCCTTGCCTTCGTTTTCACTGATCGGGGCATTACCCTGGATGCTGGCAGCTGGTTTTTTCGGAGTTCCCCAGGCGGCTTTGGCGGGATTTCTTTCGGGAGTAGCGCGAGGCGGCTGGGAGACGGCTTCGATCCTTACACCTTTCAGCATGGCCCTTCAGGCAAGTATTGCTGCAATTCTGATCCGGCAGAATTTTCGGGAATGGCCTGGCCAGATTTTGCGTCACCCCTTCATTGCCGGTATTATTTCCGCCGCAAGTTTCACTGTCCTTCGCTGTACTGAAATTTTCAGCCATACTCCCGGGGATCCGTATGATGCCTTGAACTTTGCCCTTTCATTTGGCATACCTGTGCTGGTGGCGGCCGGGTTTGAAGCAGGGATTGCTGGTCTGATCGGAGAACTCCTCGCCGAAAGTATGCCGAAACGCTGGTATTCACCTCGCATTCTTGAGGCGGCACCATATAATCGTTCGCTTGCCAGGCAGATGATTACAGGTTTTATGTTAATGGGGGTGCTTGCAGGAGGGGGGCTGCTTTATGGTGACTGGCTGATGGCAGACCAGTATGCCAGGGAAGTTATCAGCGATCAAATGTCTCAGACTGCTGTACAGATAGGAGACAGTATCCCGTATTTCATTCAAACGGGACGTTCGTTGATAGGACAGTTCGCCTCAGAATTGATACCTGAGGATGAAGATGTGGTGTTCTCTGATGAAAAACTATTGAAGCAGCTGCGGTTGGTGCCCTATTTCAGTCATCTCGCCGTATTTGATAAAAATGCACAGGTTGTCGCTGTATCAGACAGCGGTTATCAAACCGATTCCACTCTTTGGGAGCTTGAAAAAGGAATCGCAGCGGCGAGTCTTGGCATCCCGCAGGAAATAACCATTCCACCAGAAGATAGTGATTCTGTACCTGTTGTCGTGTTTCTGGCCCCAATCCGGTCTGAAGCCTCCTCAAGCAGATATGTGCTTGCAGGATGGACTGAACTGACTTCCAATCCAATGCTGCAGCCGGTAGTATCTCAGGTGGAATCACTCGAAAGACTGCAGGCATTCCTTACCGATGAGAATGGGAATGTTTTGCTTCACCCGGCTGTTTCGGAATTTGAACAGGTATTTGTTCCTTCCAATTATGAGGTGGGTACTGCTATTTTGGAAACCGACAGCGCTGGCAGCCGCCGCCTTGCATACGCACACTCCGTGAAAGGTTACCCATGGTGGGTAATTATCACCGTCGCAAAGTCGAGTGTTGATCAACTGGCTATTCAGATTGCCGTACGACTCGCAGGGGTGCTGCTTGCTGTGGGGATCCTTCTCGTTGGTATGGTCTATGCCGTAAGCCGACAACTTACACGTCCTATCCGGCAGATAGCCCATGCCGCTGAACGAATTGCACAGGGGGATCTGGACCATGCAGTTGAAGTTCGCGGAGAAGATGAAATCGGAAGGCTTTCGGAAACCTTCGAAGGTATGCGAACCGGACTGCAGGCCAGGCTTGCAGAAATGAATCTGCTGCTGGCTGTAAGCAAGCAAATGGCAACAAGTTTTGATCTATCCAGTGTCTTGCCTGCAATACTGCAGGAACTGCAAAATGTCTTAAAGGCCGGGCAGATCAGATTCGTACTTTCGCCTGAAGAGATGGGGGAGGCAGAGCAGCTGGAAAGTTATCAAAGTGAAGGGCTTGAAACGGATTGGGAGAATCTGGACAGGGAAATCCTCGATCTCAGCCAGCAAAGCGGTTTCTTTTTATTGGATAACCCCGCTCGTGCGAGAACAGTGCTGAGCCTCCACTCGCTGGGAACTCCCATCAATTCCATTATCGCTATTCCCCTCAGGGACGAAGATCAATTCCTTGGCGTTTTATGGCTTGGTTATCAGCAAGCACATGCCTTTTCATCCAACGAGATCAATCTGCTTACAATTCTCGCAGCGCACCTGGGCGTGTCGATTTCCAACGCTCGCCTTTATCATCGCGCTGAACAGGAGCGTTCGCGTCTTGTAGCAATACTTGAAGCCACCCCGGATGCAGTGATTGTGATTGATGGCCAGGGGGCTATAGTGCTGGCTAATCCTGCTGCTGATGAACTTCTGCAGGATCACGCTGCTGCTGTTGAGGGACGTAAGGCTGCTGAAGTCATTACCTCGCCTGATCTAATAGATCTCCTTCTTGACGCTGGTAAGGAATTACATACAGCTGAAGTACATCTTCCCGGGGAAAAAGTAATGTACGCGGCGGTTTCGGAAGTTGTCGAACGTGGCGCCCCGGCAGGGAAAGTTTGCGTACTTTCAGATATTACACATTTTAAAAAGCTTGAAACGCTCAAAACGGATTTCGTATCCACTGTAAGTCATGATTTGAAATCACCGCTGAATATGATGAAAGGATATGTAACTATGCTGTCGATGGTTGGTGATCTTAACCAGCAGCAGAATGAATATGTGGAAAAGGTCCAATCCAGTATAGGGACGATGACACGACTTGTGGATAATCTGCTTGACCTGAGAAGGATTGAAGCCGGGGAGGGATTGAAGCTGGAGATGGTGCGGATAGCGGACATTATTGAAGATGTTGTCCAGATGTATCGTCCCCAGGCTGTAAACAAGCAGCTTTCACTCCAGGTATCGATCCAGCCTGGAATGGATCTGCTTCATGCTGATCCCACCTTGCTCCGCCAGGCCTTTGCAAATCTGCTTGAGAATTCAATCAAGTATACAAGGCCAAAAGGGGCTGTAAGTATTGAAGTGGGATCTTTAGAGGACAGGTATTTTGTGCGGTTTAAAGACACCGGAACAGGAATTGCTCCTGCTGATCAGGCTCGTTTGTTTGAAAAATTCCGTACTTTTGAACAAGGGAAGGAAGCCCAGGTTCAGGGGATGGGGTTGGGACTGGCAATCGTCAGGTCGATTGTAGAGCAGCATGGAGGAACCGTTTTTGTGGAAAGCAAGCTTGGAGAGGGTAGTACTTTCACAGTGGAGCTGCCATTGAGTGATTCGCGGAAACATTCAAATACTTGACAGAAAGCATCCATAGCCTATAATTACTTCACATGAAGTTCAGTAAATGTTGAATTATTTGTAAGGCGCTTGCGGAGATACTCCCATGCGCTTATTTTGCTGTGTCTACAGGATGATCAGGTTCAAAAATTTTTCGTTTTAGTGGTTTATAAACGATATTTGGAGGGATGTGGGTGGAAACTAAAGGATTTCGAGCACTGCGTATCAGTTTGGCATCACCCGAGACGATTTACAGCTGGTCCCATGGTGAGGTATTAAAACCGGAGACTATTAACTACCGGCGCTTGCGGCCGGAGAAGGATGGTTTGTTCTGCGAAGCGATTTTTGGACCAACGAAAGACTGGCAGTGTTACTGCGGTAAGTACAAGAATATTCGGTACAAGGGAATTGTTTGCGAAAAATGTGGCGTTGAGGTGACACGATCACAGGTGCGCCGGGAACGAATGGGTCATATTGCCCTGGCAGCGCCGGTTGCTCATGTCTGGTACACCCGAAGAGTACCGTCATATCTTGGCGTACTGCTGAATATATCTCGGCGGAATCTGGACCGGGTTCTCTATTTTGCACAATATGTTGTTACTCATGTCGATGAAGATGCTCGCGAACGCGCGCTGAAGAGGCTGGACGAAGAATACAATCGACTTGAGAAGGAATATGCCAATGCGAAAAAGGAACACCAGGAAGAGATTAAATCTGCCCGTGACCTCCGTATCAAAGAGGTGGAGGAAAGTGGACAGCAATTAAAAGCTGAATTTGAAGAGAACATATCAGAAGCCATTGAACCTGTTCTGAAAGAAGCAAATCAGCTTCAGGAAAAACTTGCCGATCAGGTTGGAATAGCATCTCGATCTGATGTGGTTCTGAAGTCCATCAAAACCACGATTGTGAAAAAGGGCACCGAAATCTCCAACGATCATATTTCGCAGCTGCAGGACCTCGTCAAAGACCACCTTGAGAAGGTTGAGGCAGAACAAAAAGAACAGCGTGACGAAAAATTGACTCAGCTCGATGAGGAAAAGGAAAAAGTCAAAGCTGAAGCAGATTTGGCGTTGTCCGATACTGCACTCGCAGAGGATGAACCTTTCCAGGAGCAGCTGACTGTCCTGGAGCACGATCGTGATGAACTCCAGAGTATTGAGCCGATGATGTTCCTTGGTGAACAACATTATCGTGAACTTCGTTCCAAATGGGGACAGGTATTCCGTGCCGACATGGGAGCAGAAGCGTTTTTTGAGATTCTTAAAGGCCTGGATCTTGACAGCCTGGCAGGACAATTATGGCTTGAAGTAAGGACGACACGGAGCAAGCAGCGCAAAAAGAAAGCAACCAAGAGGCTTAAAGTTGTCGAGGCTTTCCGGCGTTCAAAGAACAAACCGGAATGGATGATCCTTACTGTTCTCCCGGTTATTCCACCTGATCTTCGTCCTATGGTTCAGCTGGACGGCGGACGGTTTGCTACATCCGATTTAAATGACCTGTACCGGCGTGTAATTAATCGAAACAACAGGCTTAAGAGACTTGTTGAGCTTGGAGCTCCGGATGTGATTGTACGCAATGAGAAGCGTATGCTCCAGGAAGCAGTCGATTCTCTGATCGATAACTCCCAACGCGGCAAGGCATTGTCAAGACGAGGCCGCCGTGAGCTGAAGTCGCTGAGCGACATGCTCAAAGGAAAGAAGGGGCGATTCCGCCGTAATTTGCTCGGTAAACGGGTTGATTATTCCGGACGTTCTGTGATTGTGATCGGCCCGAATCTGAAACTGCATCAATGCGGCTTGCCCAAGGATATGGCGATTGAACTTTATCGTCCCTTTGTTATATCGCGACTGGTAGCGTATAACTACGCGGCTAACGTAAAGGGGGCGAAAAGGATTATCGAACGCGGCCGCCCCGAGGTGTGGGAAGTTCTGGAGGAAGTCATCCAGGACCGGCCGGTTCTGTTGAATCGTGCGCCGACACTGCACCGTCTGGGCATCCAGGCGTTTGAACCTGTCCTGGTTGAAGGGAAAGCAATTCATCTTCACCCGCTAGTATGTGCAGCGTTTAATGCTGACTTCGATGGCGACCAGATGTCTGTTCATGTGCCGCTTGCGGATGAGGCTGTGCGTGAAGCTCGCAGCCTTATGCTTTCATCTCGCAACCTGTTAAAGCCGGCTGATGGTTCTCCGATTGTAGGGCCGTCGAAGGACATGGTTCTGGGTGTGTATTATCTGACCATGACGGTTGACGAGCGTGAACATCGCGGAGCAGGGCGCGCTTTCAGTGATCTCGATGAGGTAGAACTGGCTTATTCGCTGGATCAGATTGATCTACATGCCTCTATCAAGCTGCGGATTGATACCTGGTATGATGACAACAATGAACGGCTTCTGGAACCTGAAGGCCGTATTATTGATACCACGGTGGGGCGAGCATTATTCAACCAGATCCTCCCCCCGAAAATGCAGTTTGTAAATCGTGTTCTCGATAAGAAAGCCATGCAGCAGCTCGTGGCTGATATATACAAGCATCTGCGCGAAGATGGTACACCTGATGTTGTTGATGCGATCAAGGATATCGGGTTTAAATATGCAACACGCTCAGGTACCACGATAGCGATTTCGGATATTTCAGTACCTGATGTAAAACAGGACATCATCAACCAGACACTCGATGAAGCCGAGATTGTCCGAAGAGATTATCAGCGCGGCTTGCTTACAGAGCAGGAAAAGAAAGAACGGACAATCGTTCTGTGGCAGGAAACCACACAGAAGGTTTCACAGGCTGTGCGGGAAAGTATGGATCCGGCAGGAAGCCTCAGTTCAATGGCGATCTCGGGTGCAACCAAAGGTGGTTTCGGCCCGATTTCACAGTTGGCAGGTATGCGTGGTTTGATGGCTGATCCTTCCGGGCGCATCATTGATTACCCCATTCGGTCAAGCTTCCGGGACGGTCTGACGACACTCGAGTATTTCATTTCAACACATGGTGCCCGTAAAGGCCTTACTGACACAGCTCTTCGAACCGCTGATGCTGGTTATTTGACCAGGCGCCTTGTAGATGTGGCGCAGGATGTCATTATTAATTCCGATGATTGTGGTACAGATCAGGGAATTCCAATCAGAAGTGGTGATGACGTGGCAGGCCAATCGATGGATCAGCGTGTGCTTGGACGAGTAGCTTCCCAGCGGATTGTTGATCCTGGAACAGGCGAGATTATTGTAGAGCGCAATCAGGTAATCGATAATGAACTGGCTCTTAAGGTTGGAGCTTCCGGTGTAGAGGAAGTATGGGTTCGCTCCCCCATGACTTGCGCGCTGCCATTCGGCATATGTGCAAAATGCTACGGACTGGATCTCGGGCGCGGCAGCATGGTAGAGCTCGGCTCTGCTGTAGGAATCGTTGCCGCTCAATCCATCGGCGAGCCCGGCACACAGCTTACACTGCGAACGTTCCATACCGGCGGTGTGGCAGCAGGTGGCGATATTACCACCGGCCTTCCACGTGTTGAGGAGTTGTTTGAAGCGAGACGTAAACCCAAGGGTGAGGCTCTCACCACAGAAATTGCAGGAACTGTTTCTATTATTGCTCCTGATGTTCCAGATGGTATTCGCAGGATCAGAATTCAAGACAGCCAGCTGCTTCAGGATGAATACCCGGTTCCAGGCAACTGGTCGCTGAAAGTTGAAGATGCGACTGAAATTGATGAAGGTACACTGATTGCAAGCCGCGGTGATGCTGAAATTGTAGCTGAACATGCGGGCCGTCTTCGGATTGAAGACCGAAATGTGATTGTGGCGTATGACATCAATGAAGAAGCGGAATATGATATTCCGGCGAGTGCCCGGCTGATGGTGAAAGAAGGCGACCGGGTTGAGGCTGGACAGCAGCTGACTGAAGGTTCCTTGAACCCGCATAATATTCTGAAGATACGAGGCCGTGACGCATGTGCCCTCTATCTGATGACTGAAGTACAGAAAGTGTACCGATCGCAGGGCCAGAACATTAATGACAAGCATTTTGAGGTAATCATCCGCAAGATGCTTTCGAAGACACAGATTATTGACCCGGGTGACACTGAACTTCTTCCCGGGGACCTTGTTGATCGTCTCTATCTGCAGCAGCTGAATGAACAGAAATCGAGCGAAGGCTTTAAACCGGCACGAGCTATACCAATGCTGCTTGGTGTAACAAAAGCCTCCTTGAGCACAGAATCCTTCTTATCAGCGTCATCTTTCCAGCATACAATCCGTGTGCTGGCCGGTGCAGCGATCGAAGGCAAAATCGATCACCTGCGTGGATTAAAGGAGAATGTGATCATCGGAAAACTCATACCTGCCGGTACTGGATTCCCTGGTGAGGCGTTTGCGCTGCGGGATGAACGGCTTGAGGATGAAGAGAGCCTGGAGGAAGAAGCTGAGGTAGAGGCTGAAGCAGCAGCTGAATCAGTTGCAGCAGACTGAATAATCAGGTTGACAGAGGATTGGCGGATGGTATAATCTGCCAGTCTGCCCCGCCTGCATTGGCTGGGGCGTGTGTATGTATCCCAACTTCCCCTTGACACTGTGCTTATAGCGCGGAGGAAAAGGTGAAGCGAAGCTGGAGAGCTAAAATGAAATATGCCGTTGTTGAATCAGGCGGGAAGCAGTATATCGCCCGCGAAGGGGAAGCGATCGAAGTCGATCGCCTCTCAGTCGAAGTTGGCTCCAAGATGACCTTTGATTCGGTTCTATTGTTGAGCGATAAAGGCAAGACACAGGTTGGTACACCTTATCTGGAAAATGTCCAGGTCAAAGGTACCATTGCCGCCCAGGTAAAAGGTCCCAAGGTGCTGGTATTCAAATACAAGCCCAAGGAACGCTACCGGAAGCGCAGGGGGCACCGGCAGAAGTATACCCGGGTTCTTATTGATAAAATTACCGTAAAGAAAGCCGCAGCCAAGAAAAAAGAAGAAAAAGAAGAAAAAGAAGGCTGACAGGTATTACAACCAGGAATCAGTGAGGTTATTATGGCACACAAAAAAGGCGGCGGCTCAAGCCGCAATGGTAGAGATAGTCAATCACAGAGGCTGGGCGTCAAGAAATTCGGCGGTGAAGTAGTTCGATCCGGCAATATTCTTGTGCGTCAGCGCGGTACACGCATCCATCCCGGCCAGAACGTCGGCCGCGGCAAGGATGACACACTGTTTGCCACCATGGACGGCTTTGTTATGTATGACTTTGCCCGCGGCGGCAAAAAGCGTGTGAATGTAATCAATCAGTAAAGCTGCTTACACAACTGCAGGATGGCGTTTTCATTGCAGGAAACCGCCTCCTGTCAGGTGTTGAAACAGGACAGAGAGGCCTGCAAATGAAGAATGATATTCATCCGACTTATTATGAAGAAGCACTTGTAACCTGCGCGTGCGGAAACAGCTGGACTACCGGATCGACGCAGGAAAGAATTTCCACTGATGTATGTTCCAAATGTCACCCGTTCTTTACCGGGGAACAGCGAATTGTTGACACTGAGGGTCAGGTTGACCGGTTCTACAGGAAACTTGCTGCTCGCGAGGAACACAAAAAAGAAGCTGAAAAACGGGAAGATGCAAAAACCAGCCCGGATCTTGAAATTGAAGAGCTGGAACTTGGAAAACGTTCTACCGGTATTCTCAAGAAAGCCGGTATCAATTCAACAGGAGATGTGATGGATTGGCTTGAGAAAGGTGATCAGGAACTGCTAGACCTTTCAGGTTTCGGACAGAAAAGTCTGTCAACCCTGAAACGAATCATGAGGCAGCGCGGTTTCGAACTCCCTGAAGTGGAATAATCAGCCGATCAGCTTTTCTTCAATCAATGGATAGTGTAAACTCTGGGCAAGCTTTTTTGAAAAGCCCGGAGTTTTTTATTCCCATCTGCAAGAAGGAAGATTATGAAACATACAAAAGGTGCAGTTGAAGTTATTACCGGTCCTATGTTCTGTGGAAAATCTGAGGAACTGATTCGCCGGCTTCGGCGGGCTGCGATTGCCGGGCAGAATATCCAGGTGTTCAAACCTGGAACAGATACCCGCTATGAAATCGACAAGGTTACATCGCATTCAGGTTATGAGTTTGATGCACTGCCTGTCGAGGATGCCGGAAAGATTCCAGATCTGGTAAAGCCGGAGACGACGGTAGTGGGTATCGATGAGGCACAGTTTTTCAATGACGCTGTTGTTGGTGTTGCCCAGGAACTGGCTGACAAGGGGATTCGTGTGCTGGTTGCCGGCCTGGACACCGATTTCAGAGGTGAACCTTTTGGCCCTATGCCTGTTCTTATGGCACAGGCTGAACGGGTTGATAAGTTGTGGGCGATATGTATGGTTTGTGGTGAAGCTGCTTCCCGTACACAACGTCTGATCGACGGGGAACCTGCCCGCTATAACGATCCAGTCATCGTTGTAGGTGCCAGTGAATTGTACGAAGCTCGATGCCGTGAACACCATATTGTTCCAGGAAAATGACCTATGCAGGATTATCATGAATTTCTAGAGGAAATACTGATTTCGGAAGACAAACTCCAGGCGCGCATTCGGGAATTGGGCGCTGAGATAAGCCGTGATTATGCGGGAAAGACACCAGTACTGATATGCATTCTACGCGGCGGTGTGATGTTCCTTACTGACCTTGTCCGGCATATTACCGTACCGCATATGATGGACTTTATGGCGGTATCCTCCTATGGGGCCGGTGCAAGGGAGTCCTCCGGTTATGTGCGCATAGCCCACGACCTGACAACATCGATCAAGGATCAGGATGTCCTTCTTGTCGAGGATATTATCGACAGCGGGCACACGATTGCCGAGGTGCTCAGCCTTTTACAGTCAAGGCATCCTTCCAGCCTGAAAGTTTGTACTCTGCTTGATAAGGCGGAACGAAGGGAGACAGAAGTTCCGATTGATTATTGTGGTTTTGTGATCCCCAACAAATTTGTTTTTGGTTACGGGTTGGATCTTGATGAATTCTACCGGAATTTGCCGTTTATTGGCGTTGTTCAGCCCGACAAGATTCTTGGGTCTTAAGAAAGAGTCGTGGAGAACAAACTTGAATTCTACCTGCCTGGTTGGTTAACACAGGTTTTAAGAAAAATCGAACTGGAAGAAACGCTGTGGCTTGTTGGGGGTGCAGTGCGGGACGCTCTGCTGCTGCGTGAATGCAAGGATTTCGACTTTGTATGCTCATCCGGCGGGCGTCGTCTGGCACGTCGCCTGGCAAATCTACTAGGTGCTCCCTATTTTTCACTTGATGAAGAACGTGATACCGGCCGGGTCCTGTATCAGGATGAAGCCGGCCAGACATGGTGTCTGGATGTTACATCTTTGCGGGGAAAAAGCCTGAAGGATGATTTGCTGGAGCGGGATTTTACGATAAATGCTCTTGCCGTAGATGTTTCTGCTGATACAGCCATAATAGATACTCTCGGGGGGCAGCAAGATCTGCGTGAAAAAGTGCTGCGTCCGTGTTCAGCTGCTTCACTGGAAAATGATCCAGTACGCGTTTTACGTGCAATCCGGATAGCCGCGAATTTGGGCTTCAGAATACATCAGGACACACTGGAACAAATTTCCCGCACTACTGACCAGCTTGCGGTTGTATCTTCTGAACGAATAAGGGATGAACTTTTTCACATCCTTTCCTTGGAGAATCCTGTCAGGGCGCTGCGTATTCTGCAGCATCTTGAAGTCCTTTCTCATCTTATGGCTCAGATCATTCCCGTAAGAAGAAATGGAAGAGCTGAATCAGAAGAATCGCTGTTACTTGATTTCAAATGGATCAGTTCCTTTTCAACGATTGAGAATCTTGTTAAGACAAGAGATGGGGATCGTGCAAATGCTAACCTTGTTGCCGGTATTCTTTTTAATGTTCTTAAGCCCTTTCGCCAGGATTTGGACAAGTATCTATCAAACTGCATATCGGCGGATCGGCCTGTAAAAACGTTGTCTATACTCTACCAGCTGTTCACTCTGTTTGTTAAACATCAGGGTGATGAATCGCTTTTTACCCCTCTTTCCTCAGCCCGGTCAAGGCTTGTCGAGGATGCCTGCAGCAATCTGAGATTGAGCAGGGCTGAGACAAGTTTTATCATATCAATTCCTTTGCTCGATTTTTCAAACAGCATCGACAAGGATATTCCATTGCTGGTCCATCGTTTGGTTCGATCCAGCGGTGAAGCTGCCGCTGCAGGGATCCTTATCTCTCTGGCTGGATGGCTGTCGGACGGAACAGCGGGACAGAAGGAATTCGATGTGAACGTAATCGAAACGATACAAAAGGTACTCCATTTGATATTCCACGATCCTGAATTGATACATCCTGAGCCAGTCATGGATGGCGGAAGAATTATGGAATCGCTGGATATTTCCGCCGGGCCGCAAGTAGGGCATTTGCTGCAGCTCGTAGGGGAAGCACAGGTGACTGGGATCGTGAAGACGGAACAGGATGCTTTGGACTTCCTGGGTTCCTTAAAAGAGAAGAAAAAACTGCGGAGTATCGAGGATACCCCGCAGTACCAATCCATGCAGCGTTTGTGAATCAGGGATAGACTTCTGTCAGTGAAGGTTCATAAAAGCCACATACACCATACGGCCTGGAACATGCAAGAGTGGGTAGATCAGGTACTTCGTCTTTTTCATATTCGCCTTCAACCTGACGGCATACAGGGCAAGCGTCTTCAGGAACAATAATTCGAATCTTGAGAACTCGAGGGTTAGCCTTGAGCTGTTCCAGGATCTTTGACGCAGGATGCTGCTGGAATGGTACTTTATTACTGCCAGCTGTCCGGGTTTCTTCTTCTTTATTGGCTGCTGAATTCGACACTGCTCTTTCTCCTGGATAGTATGATACATTGATTATAATCCTTGCACTCATTCAGTCAAACAGAATATGAAAAAACGGACAATTTTACATACTGATCTGGATGCTTTTTTTTGTGCAGTTGAGATACTGCGGAAACCGGAATTGGCTGGTGTTCCTTTTGTTGTTGGAGGAAGCCCTTCCGGCAGAGGTGTGGTTTCATCTGCATCCTATCCGGCGCGTGAATATGGAATCCGTTCTGCAATGCCGACTGCAAAAGCGCTGCGGCTGTGTCCGGATCTTATCATTCAAAAACCCCAACACAGGATCTATAGTGAAGCTTCCAGACAGGTCATGGATATTCTTCATGAAGTCGCTCCTGTTGTTGAGCAGATATCGATCGATGAAGCTTTCCTGGATATTTCAGATGATCCTGAACCAGGGGCAATTTTTGCCAGCAGGGTACAGAAAAGGATTAAAACCGAGCTGGGTTTGCCCACGTCCTGGGGTATTGCCACAAACAAGCTTGTAGCCAAGATCGCAACGGATATGGGAAAACCGGAAGGACTTGTCGAAGTCAAACCCGGAGAGGAGGCAGACTTTCTGGCACCGCTTCCTGTTCAGGTCATTTGGGGGGTAGGCCCGCGCACTCGGGAGATTCTGGAAAAGGAAGGTGTAAAGACAGTCGGTGATCTGGCTGCTGTGGGAATGGACAAGCTGCAGCAAATCTTTGGCGAGCGGGGAGCTGATCTGGCCAGATCGGCATCGGGGATTGATAACAGCCCGGTTTCAAGCGAATCAGAGCGCCGGTCTCTTTCATGTGAGCGCACATTCAGCAAAGATTTAACTTCAGAGAGCCAGATGGTGCGAATCTTGCAGCAAATGAGTGAAGAACTGGGTGCCAGACTGCGGAAAGAGGCGTTATGCGCATCAACTGTTCGCCTCAAAATCCGCCGTCCCGACTTTTCCACATTCAGTCGGCAGATCCAGCTCCAGCAGCCCACAGATCAGGATCGTGAGATCTTCCAGGCCGCTAAGAGCCTGCTTCGCAGGGTGAATCAGAAGAAGGAACCCGTACGGCTTCTTGGCATTGGGCTTGCAGGCTTGAGTGAACCAATCCGGCAGCTGGATCTCTTTGACCATTCATGGGAAAAGGAGAAAGACCTGCTTGAGGCATTGGATGGAATCAGGGAAAAGTTTGGCCCTGACGCAGTGAAAAAAGCTGCCAGGCTGCGAAAGAGAAAAGAATAGCAGCCATATTGATCGAATCATTATCTGGAGATAGGTATGGATTTACAGGGTAAAGGGTATTTCATGTGGCAGCTGCGGAACTGCGACGGTGGTGATCCTCAGAAAATCGCAGCAGAAGCTGTACGAGCCAATCTCACCCATGTACTCATCAAGATCGCTGATGGTGCGAATTGGGTTTACAACTACGATTACGATCGAAATTACGATTACATTCCTCCAGTAAGGGATGCCCTCAAGTCGAAGGGAATTGCTGTCTGGGGCTGGCAGTATGTCCGCGGCAAGGACCCCATCGGTGAGGCTCGCATGGCGGTCAACAGGATGCGCGAGCTGAATCTCGATGGGTTCGTAGTTGACGCCGAGAAAGAGTATAAGGAGAAAGGGAGGGATGTTGCAGCCCGCAGATATATGGAGGCCGTCCGCAGCGGATTGGGGGATATGCCAATTGCTCTGAGTACTTTTCGTTTTCCAAGGCTGCACCATGAGGTTCCTTTCGAGGAATTCTTGACCTATTGTGATTTTTCCATGCCACAAATCTATCACGAACAGGCGAGCAATGTGGAAGAGCAGATCGAAAAAAGTATCGAGCAGTATCTTAATCTCAAGCCAGCCAGGCCCGTATTCCCTACTTCACCGACCTATTCCCATGCAGGCTGGAAACCGACTCCGGATGAGGTTGTCCGGTTTCTGGACAAGGCTATGGAAATGGGCCTTCCCGGCGTGAATTCCTGGGGGTGGGATTTTGCACGCAGAGATGGTTTCTGGCCGTTGTGGGAAGCTTTCGCAGAATATGATTGGCCTTCTGATGCTGATGTAGCCGATATGCCCGACAAGCTTCTGGGCAGGATGAATCAGCGTGATCCAGCATTTGTTGCCAAGCTGTATAACGAGAATGCAGCCCATGTTACCGGAGCAAGGACAGTTGTTGGAAGTGACGAGATTAAAAAATGGTACAAATCCATGTTCACGACGCTTCTTCCTGAAGGAGCCTTTACGATAACAGGGAAGAGCGGTCAGGGGGATTCACGAAGATTCACATGGACGGCAAAAAGCAAGAAGGGGAAAGTCCTTGACGGAAGTGATACGCTGGGCCTCAAGGACGGCCGTATTCAATATCACTACACCTATTTCACTGTCAAATAAGTACACAAGCTTCACGTTGTGGATAGTTTCCATGCTTTCCTTATAAAAGTGCACAGATTGTTCTGGAGAGGTTCCTGCTATCCGGCTATGGGATCAGGAAGGCTTCCAGGTATTGTTTTCTGCTTTCAGGGGATAACGGGATGGAAACAACCTGAAATAGGGCTGTATTGCTCTCTCTGGGGCAAATACGGCTTTCTGGCGAGTGTTTTTATATTAAGAAAAAGATTGCTACTCGGATTCAGTGTACGTGGCACGAAGAAGTGCAAGAGTGGTTTGCTGGTTATCATTGTCCGGCGGGATCCGGCCAAGCAGGTAAGGAGGGCTGCCGGAAATCTCGAGCCAGCCTTGTATACCCACAAGCATCTGATAATCGCTGCAGGCTTCCAGCACCCGGCCTTCTTCATCGACACGGCCAAAGGGGACAATGAAAGTTTCAGGGCAGGTCCCCATATTTTCACAGATAATGTCGTAGGAACCTGAGACCTCGACCTCCAGGGCTTCATCTGTAATGATAGTGAGGTCATAATGATTCATCGAATGGCTGGCAATCTCGATGCCCAGGGATTCGATCTCGCGGAAGTATTCCCAGTTTGCCTCGTTTTGAGGCCCCTTTGTAACAACTCCCACAGTGAGAACCATGTTCCTTTCCGTGAAGACACGAATCATCTCCTGGAAATCATAGCGGAGCCAGTTTGACCCCAGATCATCGATGGAGACGAGGATGACGTCATCAGCCGGGCAGCGCCCGCTCTTCAGTGTTTCATACAGTTCATGATAGGTGATGGTCCGGAGGTTCTGTGCTTCTATCTCATCAGCGAGGGCAACCATACGTTCGGCACCAAAAGCTGAGTGTAGCATGAGTGACATCGGCGTACGGCAGTTGACTTCCATATCAGCCGGATTGCTGACAATCTCTTGCGTGGGAGTCGGTGAAAACTCAAGTACCTCCTGTGGAGTTACTGTGGCTGAGGGTCTTTCCGGGTTCGGGGAATCCGTTTCATCTGCATCTGCTGCAGAAGTATTCCCTGAATCGGTATCCTCATAGGTCGGGCTGGGAGGAGGCGTAAGAGTGGGGAGAGATGCAGCCGCAGCTGTCTGGGTTTGAAGCTGGGGATCAGGAGCTATTTCCATGGTTGCCTGGCAGGCACTCAGTATCAGGGTTAACAGTAAAAGCGCAGAGAATTTTTTCATACCTTCCATACCTGGTGGATAGAAAAACTCCCAACTTGGACCAAGCAGGGGAATTTTGAAGGATATTATACTACTTCTTTGACTGGCTGATTCAGGGAGCATCCCTGCAGGTGAGGTTCCCGCTGCGGCTTGAGGGCTATGCAACTATTTTTTGAATTCGTATAACGAATTATTTTTAAGGACACCAGGAACTACTCTGAACAGAAAGGCAATACCCATACCTGAGCCCAACGGGGGTCACGGCAGGTGCCAGTTGCCCACCACGAAACTGATCCATTTACTAGTTCTACTGTAAAGCATTTATCCGTTGTTGTGCCTTCTTCGTAGAAATACAGAGAACCACCAGATTTCATAATAAATGTCTCAATAGGTTCATCGGCAATATAATACCCATTGGTTTCTACTGATAATAATTCGCAACCATCCTCATTATTACAGAATTTCTTGTAGTGTCCATCTGGCCATGTAACACATTGAATTTCTGTTGCTGTTGCGGTAGGTAAACTTGTTGGAGAAGGGATTGATGTCCAGGTAACTGTCGGAGTTGGAGAGAGTGTGGGAGTCGGGCTTGGAATCTGTGTTTCTCCAGGTGCTGGAGTGGGCATGGGTGTTGATGTGTCTTCCGGGGTGGGTGGTGCTTCGGTCTCGTTACTGGTGCACATGCCGCCGTGAAGCCCGGCATCAAGATCACACAGGAGCCCATTACCTGTTTCGGGAATTACTGTCATAGCGGAAACAGTAACCAAACTCATCGGAGCGATTAATACTACATATTCTACAAGTGCCTGTCCTCTTTCCCGAAGTGTTCTTGACATTGTATATTCCTTCCCACAATCAATTATGAAAAACCATTGATTTTAATAATTTCAATTTATCAGAAAGGGAAATCGTCAAGCTTTATGAGGTGAAGTCTTCCTCGTTTCGGAAGCTGGCTGTCGTAACCGGTGCTGCTGGCTTTAGACCCTGTAGCTTTGCGTCATCGCCTTTCGACGATTTTGCCCTTTCGTTGAGGAATAGGGGAAACCCGCTATTCTTCTGTTGGTCTTACTATATATACTTTTGTATCCTGTTTCAATACTTCTTGTTTGTATTCACATAAATTTTAGTAATTTACTTTCTTGATGGCATATTTCTTATATTTCCTTACAAAACTTACAGCCCTGTAAGGTCTTATGTTTTTATAAGAATCCGTGCTGGATCAGCACACAGGAGGGCCCTGTTCGATACGCTGTATGAATTTTTCCATTGGCCAGGGTTCCTGCCAGGCAACTCCATACACGTCAGGATCGAGTGGTTCCATCCACCAGCTTACCCCTGCCTCTTTAAACGGCAAGGTGTGTTTAGATGCTTCTGCAGGAGACAGATTGAAGGTGGATTCTCCCAGGTGTGCAAATTGAAAATCGGGCGAGAGGTCTCCCTGGCTGGCCAGATACGCCCGGCATGCTTTGATTTGATCCACTACCGGGGTAGTTTTATCCTTGAATATGGGAAAAACCCCATCCCAGCGAGCTGCTCTTCTGAAAGGCGGTTTTGCAGGCCAGTTTCCTCCAATCCAGACTGGAATACGTGGTTTCTGAAGTGTGGGAGGAAGAAATTGTATCTCCTCAACCGAATATTTCTCACCTGCATGTGTTGTTGGTTTCCCGCTCCATAAACCCTTCAGAATCTCCAGGCCTTCGTCGAGAAGTTTTGCCCTTTCGATCGGTTCGGTTTCTTCCCCCAATTTTCCCCATTCCATGGGACGTCCGCTGCCCAGGCCGGCGCCGAATATCAATCGGCCGTTTGACAGGTGATCGAGGGAGACTGTCTCCCGGGCAAGTTTCCACGGCCTTCTTCGCGGGACGGGCGTGATCATGGTGCCCAGAAGGATTGTCTTCGTGGAGAGTGCGGCAGCAGCGAGGCCAACCCAGGGATCGACGAAATCAGTGGGGAAGGGCCTGTTGATGTGGTCCCAGATAAAAAAGCCGTCCCAACCATTTGTTTCTGCGAGAGCGGCTAATTCAGCCATGATCCTTGCGTTTCCAAAGGATCCGAAGTTGGGGAGGTTCAGTGCATATTTCATTGTTTCACCTTTTCGTATAATGC